>Ga0209117_1000878_pt1 | contig 11185 bp, 5 predicted proteins | sample BlaSpr_A8_OM2_M2_FD_187978 | JGI IMG/M metagenome (GOLD analysis project Ga0209117, IMG submission 187978) | Forest soil microbial communities from Thunder Bay, Ontario, Canada - Black Spruce, Ontario site 2_A8_OM2_M2 (SPAdes) (version 2) | ecosystem: Environmental > Terrestrial > Soil > Boreal...
CGCCAGGCCACTTTGTCTACCGTGACGACGGAATTCTCGTCTGGGCGAACAAACTCACAGAATCCTGAAGCCAGACGTGACAGCACTGACGCGGGCGATAGTCATTTCGACCCGGTCCTCCCTTACGAGTGCCTTCACCAATTTCACGTCGGCTTTCAAGCCGACGTGGCCGACGATCTAACCACGCGGCGGTTTTCCAATTCACCCTGACCTGTTCGCACGGACCGATTTTAGTTTGTTTTGTTTGCGTTACGCCCTCCCCAGTTGCGCGGGAAGTTCTCATTTGCAGTCTACTGTTCAGCAAGTGTTCAGCAAGTGTTCAGCAAAAAAACTGCCGACTGTTCCCTCACTCTGACGGGCAGGTACCAACACTTATTTCCGGGTTGCCAACCATCCGGTAAATTCGCACCAAATTCAATCAATACCAGCGCTTTTATCGGGAGCAATCTGCCAACCCGGAGGCATTACTTCCGGTTTGCCCGTCAATCGGGAGGAACCGCGACAGGTGTCTCCCCCCTCACGGAGCTTGTCGTGTCCAACAAAGTGGGACGGTCCGGGTTGACAATCAAGGGCCGGCGCGCATGATTTTGCTGAGTTTCTGTTTCAGTATACTTCCTGCTTCGCTAACAATGGCCAAAGCTGTTATCGAGAACAGGAACAACTTCCCCCAAGGAAGGGGATTCTCGGCATATGGACGCTGCTAGAGCTAACATTCTCCGATGCTGTCCCGTCTTCTAAAAACGGTAACACTGCCGGGCCGCATTAATTGCACTCTGGTCAAACAAAGTAATCGTAACTTCATTGGGCGGCGCTACTCATCCGTTGTCCCTACAAAAACTCCACCAGCGCAGTTAGCGTACTCCATGCCCGCTACCTACAGGATCAAACCATCAAGCCGCTGGGTCCTCCAGGAAAAACTGATCGCCACTCGTGCTCCAGGACGTCCACGCACGGCCTTCGCCAGCAGGTAACAGAAAGTATGCCCTCTCGGAGCTCAGTTTTAGCCAACTCAATCATTAAATAAATTTGGCTGTAATAGGTTTCATTTGTGTTATAGATGGCATTGATTGGCTTTTTTGCTGGTCGGCCCAACCCACAGATGCAATTGGACGGAGATGAGTGTCACCAAGTTGCTTGAGCAGCAATCCAAGGATATTTGTAAGCTCTCGGACGACGAGCTTATGCAGCGCGTGGCGATGCGTTGCCACGACTCGCTCGCTCTTTTATATGACCGTTATCATCATCTCGTTTTTAGCGTGGCACTCCGAATCGTTCGCGACCCAGGCGAAGCTGAAGAAGTGGTGCAAACTGTTTTTCTCGACATCTTTCGAGCGGCTGCGAAATTTGATGTGGGCAAGGGCATACTCAAAGTGTGGATCCTGCAGTACGCGTATCATCGGGCACTGCACAGGAAGCGGCATCTTGTTTCCAATCGGTTTTACCGATGGGAGGAACTAGAAGCTGCCGTAAAGATTGACGCAACCAGTTCCTTGGCGGGGCACTCGCCGGGGCCGGAAATCGTCCGTCTCGCAGAAGAAATGCTGGAAAGACTTAAGCCACGTCAGCGCGCGGTTCTCGAGATGACCTATTATGAAGGATTGACCGCAGAGGAGATTGCTAGCCGTTTAGGCGAATCCGCTCACGTGGTTCGTCACGACTTATATCGCAGCCTTGCGGTTCTTCGGACAGCTTTTGAGAAAAATCATGACGAAGAATAAGAAATTGATGGAACTGGCCACTAGACTATCACCCTTCAGACACAGGCGTTTCGAGGAGATGTGTACACTGGCCGCAACAGGCCAGCTTGGCGGTCCGCAGATGTGCGAATTGAACGAACACATCGCAAAGTGCAATTCATGCCGTAAGTTCCTCCAGTCGGTTGCGCAGGTGAGCGTGCGAGTCATGGCCGTGCTTGCCGAGGACCGAGTACCAGCAGGAGACGTTGTGCCTCCCGAAGGCATGCGCGCTCGGTTCCTAGCACGGATCACAGCTGAAGAACAAAACGGTAAACCGGCCCCCCGTCCACAACCGGTTCTGATCCAAAAACCGGCACTGATTTCCCCGGAGGCGCGATACGAAAATGCTACGCGCACAGAGAACACAGTGCCGTCTAGAGTTCGATGGGTTCCGTTGCGATTCTTGTGGCGCCCGGCTGAAGTTATAGTCGTGTGCTTAATCATCGGGACTGCTGGTTTTTATGCGGGTAAGAATATTGCTGAAAGGCGATCCCAGCCTCCAGCGCAGGCAATTTCATCGACTGGGGGGCTTCCCCACGGTAGTACATCTCCCGATAGAGCGGATCGCGTTAGTCAGTCTGAGCCTCAGAAACCCGCGATGCAATCGCAACTCTCTATACTGCAAAGCAAGCTAGTTGTTGCAGAGGCTCGGCAGAGAGAGCTTAGCGACAAACTGAGGGAGACGAACGACAGATTTTCGACATTAACGATGCAGTCTGAGGATGAGCAACGGCTTCTCACCCAACAGGAGCAACAGGCAAGAGGGCAAGTGTCGCTACTGCAGGGCGAAGTAGAGAAACTTCGTTGGCAATTGGACGAGTCCAAAGCCAGGCTCACAGCGCAACAGCGTGAAAGTGAGGAACGCAAAGCCAGACTTGAAGAAACGGAATTCAGCCGCCAGCGTGAGCTAGACTTGAGATCCGCCAAGAGTGAGATCGGCGAGCTCGTAGCGGCTCGGAATCTGCACATCGTTGATGTCTACGACGCGGACAGTGGGGGGAAACGTCAACGCTCGTTCGGCCGGGTCTTTTATATAGAAGGGAAGGCCCTCGTATTCTACGCCTACGAACTCGAAGATCCTCGCAAGCTTAATGCTAATGTGGTTTTCCATGTATGGGGTGAGAAAGCCGGGCTGAAAGAAACAATTCACAGCTTGGGCATTCTCCATAATGACGATGCCAACCACGGCCGTTGGGCGATGACATTCGACGATTCCCAGGTACTAGCTCAGATCAATTCGGTCTTCGTTACCGCTGAAGTTGCCAACAAGCACTACCACGAACCGCACGGCAAGAAGGTCCTGTACGCCTATTTCGGAAGCCAACCGAATCATCCGTAATCCCCTCATTTTTAATTCTGCGCGACGAAGCAGTTGCATTCGATAGGTGTCTCCAACGGTTGCTGTCGGCAAATTGAAAAAAATGATTTGTCGACGGCGAATTTATCGCACTTGGCGGGCATACACGGAATAAGGGGTACTCACGATGCTGATGACACGTTTCCTGCGAATTGCCTGTCCACTGTGGTTCACGGTCTTGTGCCTTGCTTGTAGTGTGATGGGCCAAACCGACACCGCGACAATCTCCGGCCGAGTAATGGATCGTTCCGGCGGAGCGGTGGCGGGAGCCGCGGTTGAGCTCCAGAGTGTGGAGCGTGGGTCCGTTACAAACGCAACGACGAACGACGCGGGGATTTATGTTTTCGCTAGCGTTCAGCCGACACAATATCAACTGACGGTACAAAAAGCGGGGTTCAAGCGAGTTGATTTGCTCGGATTGCTCGTCAATATCCAGGACCACATCGAGCAAAACTTTGTCCTAGAAATCGGATCTATCACCCAGTCCGTTACGGTGGTTGCGGATCAAGCTAAAATTCAGTTAGCCGATGCTGCAATCGGAGATGTGATTGGCCCTCGCCAGACAACTGAGCTCCCGTTAAACGGCAGAAATTTCACACAACTGGCGACTCTAGTTCCGGGGGTTAATAAAGGTATTCCCGATGATCAAGCAAGCGGCGCACAGGGCGTAGGTGAAGTCTTTCGCTATGGGGCGAGTGGCAGTGGCGCGCTTTCGGTGAATGGAAATCGCCCCGAGTCAAACAACTTCCTTCTCGACGGAATCGATAACAACGAAACGGTGGTCAACACCGTCGTCTTCTTCCCGCCAGCCGAAGCCATACAGGAGTTCCGTGTGCAGACCAGCGTTGCTTCCGCCGAGTTTGGCCGCGCGGGCGGAGCCATTGTAAATACTACCATCCGGAGTGGAACCAACAACTATCACGGCAGCGCGTTCGAGTTTCTACGCAACTCCGCGCTTGATGCGAAGCCGACCTTTGCGCCAAGTAAGCTTCCCTTCCGCCGTAACCAATTTGGCGGCACGCTCGGTGGTCCCGTCATCAAGAACAAGCTGTTTGCTTTTGGCGACTACCAGGGGCTGCGAGAGACCGCTCCACGAAGCGTTGAGTTTGCCAGTGTGCCTACAGCCGAGTTCCGCAAAGGAGATTTATCGGAGCTACTGGATCCCGTCCGCTCCGGACTTCCGGCGCCAATCCAAATTATCGATCCTCTCAATGGACTCCCTTTCCCGAACAACGTCATTCCGGCGAATCGGCTGAATCCTGTGGCCTTGAAATATTTGAACGCATATCCTAATCCGAATTTTGGCAACGGACGTGTCCAGCAGAATCTTCTCGCGCAACGCATCCAAACCCAAAAATACAACGACTTCGACATTCGCACGGACTGGAACATACGCACTCGGGACAGTTTCTTCGCTCGATACAGCAACTCCTTAGCGAGTTCTGTTACAACTTCTCGTTTAGCTCCAACACTCCCGGCAGGGACCGGTTCGGGCGAGAACTTTAATCGTTCCCGCGGCCTTGCTCTCTCTGAGACCCACATCTTTAATGAAAAATGGCTGAACGAGTTTCGTTTCGGATTCGTGCGAGTCAACTATGGCAACCAGCCGCCGTACGCCGATAAAACGATTTCGGCCGATCTCGGCATTCCCAACGCCAACACGAGCCCGTTGCTCGGCGGTGGCGCGCTCATCGGAGGCTATAACGCGCAGATTGAATACACTGGTGACTTCGGCCCTCTTCTCGTACGCCAGAACAGTTTCCAGTTCTCGGATATCGTCAGCCACGAACAGGGGCGTCACACGTTGCGTTTCGGCACAAGTATCATTCGACGACAAGTAAATTCGTTCCGTCCCAATCGTGGAAAAGGATACTTCTTCCTCAATGGCAATGGCGTAGGTGCCGGTAGCACCGGATATGAAGCCTCCGATCTGCTAGTCGGCTTCGTGAACGGATACGGCATTGGCGCTCCTGCCGTAACGGTTGGAGCCAGGACGCTGGAAAGCAGTTTTTTCTTGCAGGACAACTGGAGGGTTACCAACCGTCTTAGCGTGACTCTCGGGTTGCGCTACGACTTGTATACCGTGCCTTACGAAGTGCTCGACCGGCAGTCGAACTTCGACGTTAGCAGCGGGAGAATCCTTCTAGCCGGTAAGAACGGATCCTCGCGTTCCTTTGTTCCGCTCGACAAGGATAATTTTGGTCCGCGTCTCGGCTTCGCCTATGACCTCACTGGCAATGGCAAGACCGCGCTGCGCGGCGGCTACGGTATCTTCTACACCATCGAAGGCGGCGGTGTAAATTTCCAGCTCACGCAAAATCCCCCTTTTGGCGGTTTTCGCCAGTTTAATTACTCCGACGGGTTCCGCATCACGCTTTCCGGCCGTGCACCGAACAACACTTCAGACTCACGGCTTGCCACCGATCCCTTGCCGACCGGGGACTTCAGCGGGCTTGATCTCAATAGCCCGACCAATGTCGCGCTCTTTGCAAGACTACCTCAGAACGAAACTCCTTACGTGCAGCAGGCAAACCTGCAGATCCAGCATCAGCTCACGAAAGACACCGTCGTCGCCGCGGGCTACGTCGGGTCGTTCGGTCGCAAACTTACCCGCTACTACAATATTAACCGCCAATTTTTTAATGCCCCCAACGGTACACGCATGTTCCCAAAGTTGTCCGATGTCAACATCCAAGACACCGAGGGAGCTTCCAATTACAACTCGCTGCAAGCCCAAGTGGAACGCTCCTTCTCACGTGGCCTGCAGTTCCTCGCTTCCTATACTTATGCGCACGCGATCGATGATGCCACGGGACCTTTTGACGGTCCCAGCCCGCAGGATGTAAGGAACCTGCGGCTGGAACGCGGGAATTCCCAACTGGACATGCGTCATCGTTTCGTATTTAGCTCCCTCTATGAATTGCCATTCGGGCATGGACGAGCCTTTGGCTCCAACATGCACCGGGTGCTCGATACATTTCTCGGCGGATGGCAGGTAAATGGGATTCTTACTCTTCAGAGCGGACTGCCATTTAACGTCTTCACTAGCGGCGGAAGTCCTGGTGACGTACGTGCTGATCTAGTTGGCAGTATCACTACGTTTCCTGGGCATCCTGAGCGCTACTTTGACACGACCGCTTTTAAACCGGTGCCGACCAGTGCAGACGGTGTTCTGCTTCGTCCCGGAACGTTAGGCCGGAACGCTATTGTCGGACCCGGAACCCGGTTGGTTGACTTTTCTATCTTCAAGGATTTTCGCCTCACGGACCGTCTGATAACCCAGTTCCGCACGGAGTTCTTTAATCTGACCAATACGCCACAGTACCTGCAACCGGTAGGCAACATGGGAAGTGGTGACTTTGGCAAGATTCAATCGACCCGCTTCTCTTCCGAGCGTCAGATTCAGTTCGCCTTGCGCCTATCGTTCTAGAGTTAGTTGACAATCATCTGTATGTACGAATGGTCGGAACAATTGCAAAAGACTTAGAAGATCGCGTTGAATGATTTCAGAAATGAGGTGAAGTATGCATTCATTGACTCTGTTGAGGGGGACCCTACGTGCGACTCTTCTTCTTGTCGCCATTCTCGGATGCACAGTCGTGTTGGGCCACGCACAGACATGCACATCCATTGGTCCGGTAACTTCCAAGGACACTATCTACCAATTGCTGACGGATCGCTTCTATGACGGCGATACCACGAACAACGTGCCGCCCGGCTTCGATTCCACGTTGTACGATGGCACCGGGAACGACCTCAAGCTCTATCAGGGAGGTGACTGGAAAGGAATCACCCAGAAGATCTCGTACTTGAAGAATATGGGCATCACCGCTGTCTGGATCTCGGCGCCGTATTTCAATCGGGATACGGTGATTCAGGACTACCAACCGGGCGGAAGCATCAACCGCTGGACCAGTTTTCACGGCTACCATGCTCACAACTACTTCGTCACCAACAGACACTACGGTTCGATGTCTGACTTCAATACTCTGTGTAATACGCTGCACCAGAACGGGATCAAGCTGATCATCGACTTCGTTACGAATCATACGAGCCGGTGGCGAAATCCCACTCACAACAATGACCCAGAGGACGGAAAGCTGTGGGAACCGAACAAGGACGGTTCGGGCAGCTATCTCTTCGACTCGAACGGTGAGCCCGTAGTGGTCAACGGGAGATTCGAGAATCTCTTAGCCGACCCAAACAGTGATACAGCGGGTTGGTTTCACGGTCTTGGTGATCGGGGCACTGATAGTTCGCGCTTCGGATACAGGCACAAGGACCTAGGCTCGTTGGCAGATTTCTCTCAGGAGAACGGAACTGTGGTGGCTTACTTGGAACAAGCGGCGCTCTTCTGGAAAGCCAAAGGTGTGGACGGCTTCCGCCACGATGCGACGCTCCATATGAACCCAGCATTCGTGAAAGGACTGAGGGATGCGATCGACTCTTCTACCGGAGGGCCGGTCACCCATTTCGGCGAGTTCTTCATCGGACGTCCAGATCCGAAGTACGACGAATATCGCACCTACCCCAATCGCACTGGTGTCAATGATCTTGACTTCGAATATTTCAGGGCAGCTACTAATGCTTTCGGGAACTTTTCAGAGAAGATGTCTGATTTCGGAAGTATGTTGACGAAGACACAGACCGACTACAGCTACTCGAATCAGGCGGTACCATTCTTGGATAACCATGACGTTACGCGCTTCCGAAACATTCAGCCAAACGATAAGCCTTACCACGCCGCAATTGCGACATTGCTTACCTCGCGCGGCATGCCGGCCATTTACTACGGCACTGAACAGTATGTAACTGGTGTCGACACGAGCGACACTGGGGGGCGCCGTTTTTTTCAGACTACGACCACCACTAACGAAACGACGACAGCGTTCAAGATAATTAAAGCACTCTCGGACCTCCGGCAACAGAACGACGCCTTGGCCTTCGGAACAACGAGCATCCTGTACAGCTCTGACGACGTGCTTGTATTCCAGCGACAGTTTTACGACAAGCAGGTGATCGTCGCTGCCAACCGGCAGCCAGCCGCGAACTTCACAGTTCCCGCGCTGAACACGTCATTACCGACTGGGACATATCCAGATGTCCTCACCGGCCTGCTCTCGTGCGGTTCAGCCACCGTCAGTACTGTTGGCGGCCAAAACCAGATTGCTAGCTTCTCTCTCGTCGGCGGACAGACTTGCGTGTGGTCTTACAACCCTTCCCTGGGAACTACGACACCTCGGATCGGCGACACGCTACCTACGACAGGAAGAGTGGGCAATACGGCTTACATTTATGGCCGGGGCCTTGGTGGCACCATCACCGTGTCCTTTGGGAGTCAGCTTGCTACGGTCGTTTCGAACGCAGACGATAAGATTACACTCACTGTTCCTTCGAGCGTGACGGGACTGACCAATGTGACGGTGACCAAGGGTGGTATCACCAGCAACGGATTTACCTACAACGTACTTTCTGGTGACCAGAATCAGGTCATCTTTCATGCTAATGCAACAACTTTGATGGGCGAAAACATTTACATTGTCGGGAATCTTCCGGAACTCGGCAGTTGGGATCCAGCCAAGTCCACGGAAGCTATGCTGAACCCGAATTACCCACAGTGGTTTCTGCCAGTGAGTGTCCCGGTCAACACTACATTCCAATTCAAGTTTATCAAGAAGGACGCGAATGGTGTTGTGACGTGGGAAACCGGAGGCAATCGGTCTTTCACATCGTCTTCTGGCTCTTCGTCCACCGTGGATACAACTACCTACTCACCAACCTTTTGAACGTCATGAAAGTTGCCGCGGGAGCCGAAGCGATAGTTATACTCGTAGTTGAAGTCATTCCCGCTGTAGTGGCGCCTGAAGAAATGGGAAGCGAGCGTGTCACGCGCTCAACCATATGCTCGTCATTTAAATAGATTTGCGAATCGGAAGAATACTGTAACGCGTGGTCACGTCGGCTGCACCGAATGCCGGGTGCCCCCTCCCTACTCTCGGTGTCCCTTACTAACCAGTGTTTGCAGCCAATTTTTTAAGTGCTTGGCGCACGCTTCGGCACTGGACTGGAAGTTGCTGGAGCCAGGAATCGTGACCGATCATGGCGTTATCGGCGTTAAACATTTCCTCACGGTCAATACTCTGATTTGTTGCTCATCCCTGAGACCAAATCCGACTCTTTGCCGCCGTTTTGCTCCCAGGGATTCTGAATTCCTATGTCATCTGTTTATTTCAGGAATCGGTTTTAATCTTAAGGTAAGTTGCGGGTTCCTACTGCTTCTCGCACTTGCTCTAGCGCCAGCAGGTATGCGGCGAGGGCCTGACGATACGCGAGTTGCGTAGCGCGATAGCTGCGCTCGGCGTCCAGGAGATTTAACAACGTGGCCCCGCCTCGCTTGTAGGCATACTGCGCTATGTCCAAGTCTTTTTGTGCCACGTCCAAGTATCCCGAGCGATAAAGGACCACGACGCGGTCATTTTCGCGCAGGCCCTCGTACGCGTCGAGCACATCGGTCAGGGCCTGGCCGTTCGCAGCACGCTCCTGCTCCTGGGCTTGGGTAATGACGAAACGTGTTCGCGCGATTTCGCCCTGGTTACGATTGAAAATCGGAAGTGGAATGCTCGCTAAAAAATTGGCGGCGTTAATTCCGTTGACGTGCGAATAATTTCCTTGCACGGTCAGGTCCGGTTTGCCAATGGCCCGCTGGAGTTCGTGCTGGCTATTTGCTGCGGCAACGGCTTGCTGAGCCGCGTGGAGATCGGGCCTATTCTGCAGCGCCTTCATCTGTAAGTCTTCCACATTGCCCTGGAGAAGCTGGTAATCAAAAACTCCTGCTACATCGTAATCGTGGGAGACAGACTCATAGCCAAGCAACTGGCGCAAATCAGAAAGCGCTTGCGCTCTGGCAAGTTGCGCTTGTTGAAAGTCGACCTCAAATTGCACCATCTGTAATTTAATCTTCAGATAGTCATCTTCGCTTGCGGCGCCTTTCTTGAAGCGCAATTCAGTGAGATCCAGCGTCTGTTGAAAACCTTTTAAATCTTTCTCGGCCAGCTCAATAACGGACTCAGCCAGCTGAACATTCACGAATAGCGTCGCGACGCTGAATGTAAGCGTGCGTTCGTTATCGGCTACGGTGAACTTGACTAGACCGGTGATATCCTTCGCGGCTTGCAGTCGACGCTGGCGCTTTTTGCCGCGCTCAATTAAGTAACTGAGGCCAATGTCCGCTTCGGTGTTGTTGCTCAGGTAATCGTTGGTGGTCACGCCCGGATATAAGGCGGGATTTTGGCTAGAAGGAGAACCAAGCGGCAAATATTCCCAATCCGAAAAAAGCGTCGGATTCGGCCGCAAGTTGGCGGTGACTTCCGACGACTTGCTCTGGTCAATGGTGGTTCGAGCTGCAAGCAAATTGTGATTGTGCTGCAGCGCCAGCTGAATGGCTTCATCAAGCGTGATTTTTACCGGGCCTTTGGTCTGGGCGAAATTGGCGTAGGGAATGGCCGTCACAAAGATCGCGCAAAGGAACGCCCGTGCCGAGAAAATGCGAACTGGGGAATTAGGCTTCAAGGACGGCCTCCGGCAAGTCATCGTTTTCTTTAGCCATCCATACGTAAAATGTGGGCAACAAGAAAATGCTCAGCAGCAGGTCAGAAATGAGTCCGCCGACAATCACGATGGCGAAGGGGCGTTGTGAATCCGAACCAATTTCATGAGAGAGTGCGGCGGGCAAGAGACCCAGTGTGGCAACCAACATGGTCATCATAATGGGACGAAGCCGCAAAACCGCGCCTTCCACGGCAGCATCCTCGATGGAGTGGCCGCGCGCGCGTAGTTGGTTGATATATTCCACCATAATGACGCCTGTTTGTACGGACACGCCGAACAGTGCCAGCATTCCAACGCCGGACGACACGCTTAGGTACGTGCCAGTGACCAACAAAGCCAGGAATCCTCCGATAGGAGCGAGCGCAACGGTTAACAAAATGAGCAACGACCATTTGTAAGAGCGGAACATGGTGTAAAGAATGATGAAGATAACCAGGATGGTCAGCGGAACGACGAGCGCGAGGCGCGCTTCCGCGCGTTTTTC
>Ga0209117_1000879_pt1 | contig 11180 bp, 10 predicted proteins | sample BlaSpr_A8_OM2_M2_FD_187978 | JGI IMG/M metagenome (GOLD analysis project Ga0209117, IMG submission 187978) | Forest soil microbial communities from Thunder Bay, Ontario, Canada - Black Spruce, Ontario site 2_A8_OM2_M2 (SPAdes) (version 2) | ecosystem: Environmental > Terrestrial > Soil > Boreal...
TTCTTCTTGTCACGGTGGGCGCCCATGCCCTTGACGTTGCCGCCGGCGCAGAAGGCGGTGCCGGCGCCGGTGATCAGGAGCACGCCGACATCCGGGTTCTCGCCGCAGGTTTTGATCATGGTGCGCAGCGCCGGCGTCAAATCGTCGGACAGCGCATTGCGGACCTCCGGCCGGTTGAGCGTGATGATGGCGACGCGGTCGCGGATCGCGCAGAGCAGTTCGCTGGTTCCGGTGTCGATCGTTATTCCTGTGGTCATCTCGCTCCCCATGTGCGGTCTTGCCCGCGTTCAACTCAAATCCGGCTGTCATACCCGCGAAAGCGGGTATCCAGTAATCGCCGCCGTCCCAGAAGCTTCTCAGCGTCGCGGAATACTGGATCATCCGCTTTCGCGGATGATGACGCTCGTAAGCGTGGCTGCTGCATCGCTCACTCGGAAGCTAAAACTTCTCCACCCACGGCCGCAATTCCATTTCCCAGGTCCAGGCGCTGCGCGGCTGCTGCAACACGTTCCAATAACTAAAGGCAATGGCGTCGGGATCGAGCATCGAATCCGGCCGGTCGGCGGGCTCGCTGCGCGCGGCGCTGCTGATGCCGCCGTCGATGACGAAATGGGCGATGTGAATGCCCTGCGGCGACAATTCGCGCGCCATGCTCTGGGCCAGACCGCGCAGCGCAAACTTGCCCATCGCGAACGGTGCGGATTGCGGATAGCCCTTGACGCTCGCCGACGCGCCGGTGAACAGGATCGCGCCGTGTTTGCTGGGCAGCATCCGCATCGCCGCCTGCTGCGCCACCAGAAAGCCGCCGAACGCGCTGACGGCAATCTCCTGCGCGACATCGGCGGGCACCAGGTCGACGAAGACGCCGCGTGCCCTTCCGCTGGCGTTATAGACGACCACGTCGGGCACCCCGATCTCGCGTTCGACCAGGCCGAACAGGCGCTCGACGTCGTCAGGAACAGTGGCGTCGCAGGCAAAGGCGCGCGCGCCGGTTTCGGTGCAAAGCGCGCCAAGCTTTTCGATTCCGCGTGCGGCCAGCGCGACCCGAATGCCTTCGCGGGCGAACAGCCGCGCCAGCGATGCGCTGAGGCCTGAGCCGGCGCCGACGATCAGGGCAATTTTATAGTCAGGCTTTTCCATGGGTGGTTTCCTTGATCTGCCGGAGGTGGGTTTTAGCTAGGGGAGCCGGCTTTGTAACGAAAATAGCGGCGGGGCCTGGCCGGTTAGGGCGACATCCCGGCGTCCGATATGCGATAACCATCGGCAATGAGATGAGGAAACGAACAAGAGTATTCAATGGAGCCATTCAAACACGATCGTATAACAATGACGGCCGAGCAGCCCGGATTGCTCGCGCCGGATACATCCGGAATGAATTTCTACCGCGCCGATCCGGCGCTGACGGATCTGCTTCGCATCCATCTGCCGGACGCGTTGTTCCGCCATATCGAGCCGCATCTCGATCGCCTCGGCGCGCTCGCCGGCGGACATCTTGACGAATGCGCGCGGCTTGCCGACCGGCACGTGCCGGTGCTGCACCAGCGCGACCGTTTTGGAAGCGACGCCCAGTGGATCGAATATCATCCGGCCTATCGCGAGTTGGAGCGCGCCGCCTTCGGCGAATTCGGCATTCACGCGATGTCGCTACGCAAGGGCATTATGGGCTGGCCGGATAAATACCCTGTCGTGGCCAAGCACGCCTTTACGTTTCTGTTCAACCAGGCCGAGTTCGGTCTGGGTTGCCCGATCAATGTCACCGACGGCTGCGCCAGGCTGCTCGCAAATTTCGGCAGCGAGGCGCTGAAAACAAAATATCTGGACGGACTGACCCAGACCGACATGAGCAGGCTGACGCAAGGCGGCCAGTTCATGACCGAGAGGGAAGGCGGCTCCGACGTCGGCAAGCTCACCACGACAGCGGTGCAGGAAGGCGATCACTGGCGGCTGTCGGGCGAGAAGTGGTTTTGCTCCAATGCGGATGCGCAAGTGGTGATGCTGCTGGCGCGGCCGCAAGGCGCAGAAGGCGGCACGCGCGGCGTCGGACTTTTTCTGATGCCGAGGCGGCTCGACGACGGCTCGCCCAATCATTACCGGATCGTTCGCCTGAAGGACAAGCTCGGCACCCGCTCGATGGCGTCGGGCGAGATCAAGCTGGAAGGCGCGATTGCGTATGCGGTAGGAAAGCTCGATCGCGGCTTCGTGCAGATGGCCGAGATGGTCAATTCGTCGCGGCTTTCCAACGGCGTCAAATCCACCGCGCTGATGCGGCGCGCGCATCACGACGCGATGACGGTGGCGCAAAATCGCGTGGTGTTCGGAAGCCGTATTATCGATCTGCCGCTGGCGCGGCGGCAGTTGATGAAGATCATGCTCGCCACCGAGCAGGCGCTGTCGATGAGTTTCTTGACCGCGGACGCGCTCGATCGCGCCGAGGCCGGCAGCCAGGACGCCGCGGCGCTGCTGCGCATTCTGACGCCGACCTTGAAATTCCGCGCCACCCGCGATGCGCGCAAGGTCTGTGGCGACGCGATCGAGATGCGCGGCGGCATCGGCTACATCGAGGAATTCGCCACTGCGCGGCTGTTGCGCGACGCGCATCTCGGCTCGATCTGGGAAGGCACCGGCAATATCGTCGCCCTGGATGCACTGAAGCGGGCGGTTGGCCGCCATGGCGCCGATGCCGCGCTGGCCGCGGACCTGCACGCCCGCCTCGACGACAGCACCAACGTGCCGCAGGCCTGGCGCTCTCGCTTGCGCGATCTCACCGACCGCGCCATCGGCTTCGCCCGTGAGGTAGCCGCGCACAGCGACAACGAAGCCGAAGCGCGGCGCGCCACCAGTCTGCTCTATCATGTCGCCAGTGCGGTGACGCTGGCATGGGAGGGCGGACGCATCCACGAGATGCGCGGCGATGCGCGCCGGCTGTTGCTGTCGCGCATGGTGATCGATCACCGGGTCTCGGTGAACGATCCGTTCCGGCTCACGGAAAATTCGGTACAGCGCGCGATCACCGGCCATTTGCTCGGCGAGCGCGCCGTCGGCATGGCCGAGGTTGGCGAATTGCTTTCGGCAGCGTAGGCTTGAGCCCACAACAAGCCGTGGTTTCAAGAACAATACAAATCCAGGGAGTATCCGATGAAGGCCGCCGTCCTCCATGAAGTCAACAAGCCGCTCGTGATCGAGGACATCAGCCTGCAGAAGCCGGGGCCGCGCGAGGTTCTGATCCGCACCAGCGTCGCGGGACTCTGCCATTCCGATCTGCATTTCATGGAAGGGCTCTATCCGCATCCGCTGCCCGCGGTGCTCGGCCACGAGTCCGCAGGCGTCGTCGAGCAGGTCGGCTCGGACGTGACCTATGTGAAGCCCGGCGATCACGTCGTGACCTGTTTGTCAGTATTCTGCGGCACCTGCGACAATTGCTCGACCGGGCGTCCGGTGCTTTGCACCGATACCACCGTGAAGATGCTGCCTGGCGTATCCAACCGGCTGTCATGGGCCCGATCGGAAAAGCTGAATCAGTTTCTCAACCTGTCGTCCTTCGCCGAGCAGATGCTGGTGCATGAGAACGCCATCGTCAAAATCCGCAAGGACATGCCGCTTGAATTGGCGGCGCTGATCGGCTGCGGCGTCATCACCGGCTACGGCGCGGTGGTGAACACCGCGAAGGTCGCGCCCGGCGAGACCGTGGTGGTGATCGGCTGCGGCGGCGTCGGCATGGCCGCAATCAACGGCGCGCAGATCGCCGGCGCCGGCCGCGTCATCGCGGTCGATACCAACCCGGCCAAGCTTCAATTGGCGACAAAACTTGGCGCCACCGACATCGTCGATCCCAGGAATGGCGATGTGGTGCAGCAGGTGCGCGATCTCACCAATGGCGGCGTACATCATTCGTTCGAGGTGCTGGGCCGCAAGGAGACCGCGGAGCAGGCGTTCGCGATGCTGGCGCCCGGCGGCACCGCGACCATCGTCGGGATGATTCCATTCGGCCAGAAGATCGAGCTGCACGGTTTTGACTTCTTGCGCGAACGCAAGATCCAGGGCTCGTCGATGGGCTCGAACCATTTCCGCGTCGACATGCCGCGGCTCGTTGAATTCTACATGCGCGGCAAGCTGCATCTGGAGGACTGGATCTCGGCGAAGCTGAAACTGTCCGAGATCAACGAAGGTTTTGCGGCGATGAAGGCCGGCAAGACGGTGCGCAGCGTTATTATGTTTGACGCGTGAAGCTGCTCGTCATTCCGGGGCGCGCGGCTGAACTCGGGTTTACCCGGGTCCAGCAATATCATTTGTCCAAGTCGGCAACAGCCGACTTGGATGGCGAACCCGGAATCTCGCGCCGATAACTTCTAGATTCCGGGTTCGAGGCTTCGCCTCGCCCCGGAATGACGACTGCCTCTAATCATCGAACATCGGCGGCGGAACGAAGCCGCCGAATTCGCGCTCGATCAGTTCGGCCAGTTTGAGCGGGGTGCGATCTTCCAGCCAGGGGCCGACGATCTGCACGCCGACCGGCAAGCCTTCCGGTGAAAGGCCGATTGGAATGGCCGTCGCGGGCAGGCCGGGTAGGGTGGCGATGCCGGCCCACGCCAGCTGATCGGGGTAGGCGTAGTCCTTGCCGTCGATATGGATAAGGCGCGTCTCCTGATCCTGCGAATGATCGTGCGAAAAGGCCGGGGTCGGCATGACCGGGCAGATCACGGCGTCGAAACTTTTGAACAGCTCGCGCCATTGCGCCCTCAAGCGAGTACGTCCGACATCCGCCACCCCCCAGTCGCGGTGGCTGAGCGCGATGCCGCGCAAGCGCTCCGCCGCAAGACTCATATCGTCAGGATCAAGCTGTGCCGCCGCTGCTTGCGCGCCCGCATAGTCTTCCGGCGCGGAGAATGCTCCGAGCAACGACATCAATAGCCGCATATAAAGCCGCGACGACGCGGCGAAGTCGGGCAATAGCGGGCTTTCGCGCGTGACGGTCACGCCAGCCTTGCCAAGATTGGCCGCAAGTTTCTCGATCGCCGTGCGCACGCTTTTGGAGGCCGGCATCACCGGATCGGTGTCGATCAAGAGCACGCGAAAATTCTTCAGCTCGCTGTGGCGTGACGGCGGCAGCGCAAGCTTGTAGGCTTTGCCGGCTTCCAGCGGGTCCGGTCCTGCGATCACGTCGAGCAGGAGGGAAAGGTCCGCGGCACCGCGCGCCATCGGCCCGATCACCAACAGGTCGGGGTCGAGCGGCAGCGGCGGAAACGGCGGCGGCGTATGGCCGCGCAAGGGGGCCAGTGCGTAGGTCGGCTTGTGCGTATAGACGCCGCAATGGAACGCGGGCGCGCGCAGTGAGCCGCCGATATCGGAGCCGAGCGACAGCGGCCCATAACCGGCCGCGAGCGCCGCCGCCGATCCGCCGGAGGAGCCGCCGGGCGTGCGGCCGAGATGATACGGATTGTTGGTGGTACCGTAGATCTCATTGTAGCTCTGCCAGTCGCCGAGCCCGACCGGCACGTTGGTCTTGCCGAGGATCACGCCGCCCGCTTCCCTGACACGGGAAATCGACAGCGCGTCTTCCGGCGGCGTAAAATCCTTCTGCGCCGGAAAGCCCCAGGTCGTGGGCAACCCCGCGATGTTGAAGGATTCCTTCACTGTCAGCGGAATGCCGAGCAGCGGCCTTGTCTCGCCGCGCGCGAGCGCAGCGTCAGCGGCGCGGGCGGCTTCCAGGCCGCGTGCGAAATCGCGCACGCAAATCGCATTGATCTTGCCGTCGTGACGCTCGATGCGGCCGATCGCGTCCTGCGCCAGCTCCACGGCAGAGACTTTCTTCGCCGCCAGGGCTGCCGACAATTCGGTCGCCATCTTGAAGCTCCATTGCGATTTGGCCAAGGCATTTCTCCTGCCTTCGTTGGTTTGATCGCACGGGATGATGCTCCATTCCGGCGACGGCCGTTAGACGGCTATTGCTGTCAGAGGAAAGCTATCCCGGCAGCATCCGCCGCACGATGCGGTCGCGGTAGACGAAAATATGGACCAGCGCCACCGCCACATGGGTGCCGATCACCACCAGCAAGGTCCATTCCATCGCCTGATGCCAGCCATTGAACGTTTTCGCGGCCGCCACATTTTCCGAAGCCAGCATCGGCAGCGGCGCGAGATAAAAGAATGACATCGACCAGCCGCGAAACGACGCGAACAACCATCCGGTTGCGGTCGTGGCCAGGACCAGCGCATAGAGCAGCCAATGCACGGCTTCCGAGCTCAGCCGCTGCCATGAGGGGAGCGAACTCTCAGGGGCAACGGGGTGAGCAAGCCGCCACGCGAACCTGAGAACGATGAGCAGGAGGATGACGATTCCAAAGGAGACATGATAAGTCATGGCGGCACCGGGTTTCATGCCCCTGTGAATGTCCGGCATCAGCCAGCCGATCGAATACTGCACGACCAGAAGCGCCACGACGAGCCAGTGGAACACCTTCGCGGTGGTCCCGTATTGCAAACGATCGGTCATGAGGTTCCTTGACGATATTGGCAGGGCTTCTTCGAGAAGATCCGATTCGCAAGCATGCCATGACGCGCTCATTACGTCATTGCGTCAGGGTTGTGGGAGTCGCGATGAGGAGTGCGACATCGGATTGACAGGTCCGGCGGCTGTGGCGCGTTCGCCCGCGCCGGGATTGCTTCCAGGTACCGGAAATGCGTATCCCACAATGGTCTTGACGACGAAGCGATCGGACGCCGGCGTCAATCCGTAACCAACACCGAAGTTCACACCAAAGACGCCGAGCTTGAAATCCGTCACGGCGAACAAGGTGTGTTGTTGATCGGCAGGTTTTAGGAAGTTCCCGATCTCGCCGATGTCGGCATAATATTCGAGACCGACGAACAGGTCCGGGCCGAGTTTTCGCGCCACACGGGCTGCCGGCGTGAAGTTCGCCTGACCATATTTTCCGAATCCGATGTCCACGATCGGGTTGACGATGAATTCGTAGTCCGCGTTACGGACCCCGATGATGGGCCGTATCTCCAGTCCAAACCTTGATTGCGAGAATTTCGGCGTCGTGTTGCTGAACTCGAAATTGACGCCACAAAAAAAATTGCGCTGCTCGGCCTGCGGCGAGACGAACAGGGTGCGCAGCTTGAAAGAGTCGGAGAGAAATTGCCGGTCCTGGATGGCGAAGGGCAAATACAGCCCGACTTCCCACCAGTCGGTCACGCCGTAGGCAAATTCCGGCGTCCCATTGATGCTGTGATGGGAAACAAGACCACCTGGAAACGGGGGATCCTTAACGCCGAGGCCGATATAGTTGAGGTGCTGCTGAATCGTGAACTGGCCCACGGCTGCAATGCCGGCGTTGTAGACCTGGATTTCATCGACGGCCTTCGCCGGTTGCGCCAGCAGGACCGGGAACGCCGCGCCGGCCAACAGCCAAAGGCGGCGCCCGGTGCTGCGTCCAAAGCAACGTTTCATCATCGCCCCAACGCCGGCCTACGCCGCTCCAATGAGAATGCCGACCGCGAGTACGATGGCGCCGCCGAGCACGATCTGGAATACCGCCTGCAGGAACGGCGTGTCCATATATCGCGCGCGAATGTAGGCGATCGCCCACAGCTCGAAGAACACGACGATGCCTGCGATGGCGGTCGCGATCCAGAACGCGTTGGCCCATGAGTCGGGAACCAGATAGGGCATGGTGTGGCCAAGGCCGCCGAGCGTGGTCATCAGGCCGCAGGTCACGCCGCGCAGCCAAGGCGAACCGCGCCCGGTCAACGATCCATCGTCGGACAGCGCCTCTGCAAAACCCATGCTGATGCCGGCGCCGATCGAGGCGGCAAGTCCCACCAGGAAGGTCTGCCAGTTCTGATGCGTGGCAAAGGCGGCGGCGAACAGCGGAGCCAGCGTCGACACCGACCCGTCCATCAAACCGGCGAGGCCCGGCTGCACATATTGCAGGACGAACACGCGCCGGCGCGTCTTGTCCTCTTCCGCGCGCACGTCCGGGCTCAGGATCTGGTCGGTCAGCTTGGCCGCGGTTTTTTCGTGGCCTTTTTCCGCCTCCGCGAGATCGCCGAGCAGCCGGCGGACACCGACATCCTGGGTTTGTTCGGCCGCCTTGACGTAGAACCGCTCGGCTTCGAACTCCATCGTCCCGACTTCCTTGCGGATGGCGTCGAGCGACAGATTTTTCGTCAGCCAAATGGGGCGGCGGCGCAAAAATCCCCTGACGTTTTCTCTGCGAATGGGCGGGAGGTTGCTGCCGAAGCGTTTTTCGTACATTTCCAGCAACATGTGGCGATGGCCTTTTTCCTCCTCGGCCATCTCCTCGAATATCTTGGCCGATTCCGGATAGCGCTCCGCGAGATCTTCCGCGAAAGTCATATAGATGCGGCTGTCTTCCTCCTCCGCGGAGATCGCAACGGCCAGCACTTCGCGCTCGGTCAAATCGGCGAAATTCTTCATCAGAGGCTTCCTGAATCAATTTAGAATGGTTCTAAACCTATAGAGGTTTGACCGGGCGGGGTCAAATTCGCCGTAGGTGTAGGCAAAGGTGATCGCTTCTGTGATTTCCCGATCGCACAACTTGGAACGGTTGCGGTTGGCGTCTGTTCGGGTACCTATCGAACGATCCATCGACTTGGAGATCTCATGGACAAGGTCAAATACCGCTTGAACGATCCGCGGCTCGCGCCCCGCCGAACCAGGCTCGAGATTCCCGGATGGGCCGGCAAGCGTGAACCTCGCGCGGATGGTTCGCGCGAACAGGTGTGGCATTGCGTTCCCTTTTCGGAAGGCGCGCAATACGGGATTGAACTGTTTTACCCCTATGACAATGAGCTGCACGTCAGCACCAAAGACGGCCGCTTGATATTGGAGGGAGATTGGGGACCGCCGCCGGACGGCGGCGTGCAGTGGCCACCGTTCCGAAACTTCGGCGACCATTTCTATACCTACCAGATCCTTCTGGATCTCAAGGTCGAAAAGGGCATGGCGATCCGGACCGAACCGCATCCGCGGTTCTATACCGACCGCACCGACACCGTGCCGATCGCGGTTCCGGCGCTGGTGCGGAATTGGTGGCCGATGATGTTCTTTGCGGTCTTCAAGGCGCCCGCCGAGGGTCGCACCCACATTTTCCGGCCGAACGAGCCGTTCGCGCAAATCATCGTGATCCCCGAGGAAGCCTCCTTCGAACTCGAGCCAATGAGCGAGGAGGAATCCGCTGAGCGCGAGCTTCAGGCGCGGCGCATCTATGCCAGCCGGCCGACGCTGTCGGCCGGGACCGAGTGGACCTCGTCGACGGACACCGTGTTCGACGGGACCTACCGGCATCTTCATCGCGCGGCGAAGGAAAAAGCCCGCAACGATTAAGCACACAAAAAAACAGGACCCTGAGGTCCTGTTTATTCGTCATCACGCGAGGCACGACCTCAATAGTCGCGGCGGTAGAAGCTGTGATGATGGTGATGGTGATGGTGATGGTGGTGATAACGACGATATCGGGGCACCACGATGACCCGAGGGCCATACCCCTCATAGCCGTATCGGCGATAAAAGCTGTGGTGATGGTGATGATGGTGGTGGTGATAGTACTGGGCAAGCTGGACATTTTCGTCCGCCGACGGAGCCGGCCTGGATTCATCGACCGCCTGCAGCAGCGCAGCAGCGTTCGGGATCGGCTCGAGCAGGTCTGCGAAGGAATTGGCCCGCAAGACGTCGGTCGGGGCCGGACTTGGAATCGGTGCGGCCTCGGCGCCGGTGAATGCTCCGAGCGTCGCTATCGCTCCCAAAAGTCCAGCGATCTTCTTTTCCATACTTTATCTCCTCGAGTGACTTTCGCCGGGCGCATTACCCGGTAGTGGCAAACGCGGCCCCTGAGAAATGGTTCCCGCGACAGCCTCGCCATGATGTCAGACCGATAATGAACCGATGATGAACCTACCGGGTCTCGCGTTCGCCAGCTTGCTTCACGAATTGCAACAGCAAGTGACCAACCTGCTCCGCCTGCTCCTGCTGTACCCAGTGGCCGGCACCGTCGACCAGATGGCAGCCGAGCATGCGGGTGCAGGCGGTCGACTGCATCGCCTCATATACGCCGGGGCGCTGATAGGTGCCCCAGTCCTGCTTGCCTGAGATGAAGCACGAGGGCACGTCGATGCTACGGCCGGAATAGGTTTCGAGTTCGGTGGTGAATGCGCCGGAGGTGCCGCAGCGATACCATTGCAGCCCGCCCTGGAATCCGGTACGGGCGTATTCCGCGCTGTAGAAGGAGAGTTCGCGGTCGGGCAGCCAATTGTTGGCGGCGATCGCATCCGCCGACGGCATTTGCTCCGCGACGGTCTCGGCCATGTTGCGGGCAAGATCCATCACGTAATAGGTCGGCAGTTTTGAAAGCTCGCCCGCGGTCCAGCCACTCAGCGGATAGGGCTTGTTGTCTTTCCAGTCCGCGCTCTTGTGATGATAATAGGCCCGCAGGAAATCATGCACGCGTTGCGGCGCCCGGTGAATGTCCGCATTGGCCTGCCGCGTCGAGTAATACCATTGATAATGCTTGCGAGGCCGCGGCAGCGCCGCAAGCTCGCGATGCACGGGATCGTCTCGCTTCGGCCTCGGCGGTGCATCCGAGGTGTTGAACGGCAGTGGCGGCGGGCCCGCGAATGGCGCGCTCATCAGTGCCACCGACCGAAACACATCGGGCCGCACCAGCGCGCACCATGCGGCGACCGAACTGCCGAAATCATGTCCGACCACTGAAACAACCGAGCGATAGCCGAATGCCGACACCAGGCCGAGCGCGTCGCGCACCAGATTGAGCAGCCGGAACGAGGCGAGATCGCCGTCGTAGTTTGCGTCCCAGCCGGTGGTGCGGCCATAGCCGCGCTGGTCCGGCGCGATCACGTGATAGCCCGCAGCGGCGAGCGCCGGCATCACCTTGCGCCAGCTGTAGGCGAGTTCGGGAAAGCCGTGCAGCAAGAGCATGCACGGCCGGCCTTTGGTTTCGAAGCCCGCTTCCAGCACATGCATCCGCAGGCCGTTGATGTCTTCAACGAAGCGGGAGCGGATGCCTGAAGGGAGGGGAATGGAGGGGAGGGTTGTCAATGTCTGTTTCCTCGTCAAAAAAACTCTACGTCGTCCCGGCCAAGCGAAGCGCGAGCCGGGACCCATAACCACTAATGTCTATGTTGCGCCGGGCTGGGGCCAC
>Ga0209117_1000880_pt1 | contig 11168 bp, 12 predicted proteins | sample BlaSpr_A8_OM2_M2_FD_187978 | JGI IMG/M metagenome (GOLD analysis project Ga0209117, IMG submission 187978) | Forest soil microbial communities from Thunder Bay, Ontario, Canada - Black Spruce, Ontario site 2_A8_OM2_M2 (SPAdes) (version 2) | ecosystem: Environmental > Terrestrial > Soil > Boreal...
GCCTGCCCATCGATGTGAGGCTTTCCCCCGACGGCCGATACTTCTACGTCACGAACCAGGGCAGGATGGGAGTCTCGGTGATCGATCCCGTGGCGATGAAGGAGGTCCAGTTCATCCCGACCGGTCGCGGAGCGCATGGACTGCAGGTCTCTCGCGACACGAAGTCTCTATACGTGTCCAACCGCCTGGAGGGATCGGTCTCGGTCATCGACTTCGCGTCGCACGCTGTGGTGGCGAAGTGGTACATACCCGGCGGCGGAAGCCCGGACATGCTCCAGCTCAACCCCGATGGCACGCAGCTGTGGGCCTCGGGCCGGTACCACCGAACGGTCTACGTGCTCAACACCTCGACAGGCGCGCTCCTCGCCAGGATCGCGGTTGGGTCAGAGGATCACGGCCTGACGTACTTTCCCAATGTCGGGGCCCACAGCCTGGGCCACAACGGCGTCTACAGATAAAATAGGTCTGCTTTCCCACTTGTGGGGAAGGTGGCGCGTAAGCGCCGGATGGGGAGCTGGAATTGGCTGGCCATGTCTCGGTCGGGGCTAGCAGCCCAGCAGCCGCGCGATCAACATCCGCTGCACCTCTGAAGTCCCCTCGCCGATCTCATTGATCTTCACGTCTCGCCAGTAGCGCGCAACCGGGTAGTCCTCGATGAAGCCATAGCCTCCGTGGATTTGGATTGCCTGATCGGCAGCGCGCTTCGAGACCTCCGAGGCGTAGAGCTTGCACATCGCCGCGAGCATGCGTGCTTCGTCAGTTGTGGAAGCTCCCGCGTTGGTGTACGCCATCGCGGCCCGATACACCATGGTCCGCGCTAGCTCGGTCTCCATAGCCATGTCGGCGAGCTTGAACTGGATCGCCTGGTGCTTGGAGATCGGAACGCCGAAGGTGCGCCGCTCCTTCGCGTAAGCAAGCGATGCATCGAGACATGCTTGCGCGAGGCCCACTGAAAGGGCCGCGATCGCGATGCGCCCACCCATGAGCGTGTGCAGGAACTGCTTATAGCCGCCACCCTGCACCCCGAGGAGATTTTCTTTCGGCACCGCACAATCCTCGAAGCTCAGCGGATGGGTGTCTGACGAATGCCATCCGAGCTTGCGATAGGACGCGAGCACGTGGTAGCCGGGCGTCCCGTTCGGGATCATGATCGCGCTGATTTCGGGGCGGCCGCCATTCGCCTTGCCTGTCACCGCGGTCACCGTCACGCCGGCTGAGATTTCCGTCCCGCTGTTGGTGATGAACTGCTTTGCGCCGTTGACGACCCAGCTGCCATCGCGAACTTCCGCGCGTGTCTTGCTCGCCCCCGCATCGGATCCCGCCTCCGGCTCGGTGAGCCCGAATGCCCACAGCTTGCGACCCGCGAGCAGGTCGGGCAGCCACCGCTCCTTCTGCTCTTTGGTACCGAAGTCGTGGATGGGTGCCGCTCCGAGACATACAGCCGCTTCGAGCGTTATGCCGACGCCCGTGTCCGCTCGCGATATCTCCTCGATGGCAAGGCACAGGGAAAGAAAGTCCGCGCCCGCGCCGCCGAACTCTTCGGCAAACGGAAGGCCGAAGAGGCCGAGCTCCCCCATCTGCCGGACGATGTCATAGCCGAATTTGTGCTCGCGGTCGAGCTCCTCAGCCTTCGGCGCCACGACCTCTCGCGCGAAATCACGGCACGTATCCCGGATCGCTTGCTGCTCTGTGCTCAGATCGAAATTCACGTCAACAATCCTTGCATGTGGGGGTTAGGTCACGAGTGACTAGAGTCGCTTGGACATTTCGAACTCGCGGCGAGGCTGGTCGATTACTGTGTTCGGGTCGATCTGACCGACATCCCCGGTCCGCGTGAAGCCATTCCGCTCGTACAGCGCCTCCGCGTGCGAGTTGCCCTCCGTCACCCACAGCAACACCTGGCTGAAGCCCTGCATCTTCGCCCACTCCAGAACGGCGATGACGAGCTGGTCTCCTATGCCATGTCCCCGCGAGCCAGGCTCAACCCACAGAGACGTGAGAGAGGCGATGCTGGGTGAATTCGACTCGCCGCCGGCGGCCATGGCGACGACATGGTCGTCCCGTACTGCCACAAATCGCTGCCTTGACGCGACTGCATGCCGCCATTCCTCTTCGCTGCGGTCCTTCTCCGCTTCCCACGTGGAGCCAAATGCGTAAGGGGCATCTTTAAGGGCCGCAAGCCTGACCTCACGAAACGTCTGCCACTCGTCGGGGCCGAGACTCCGAATGCTAGTTCCCGAGGATGAACACCTTCAGCGTCCAGCTGAGCACTATCGCGATCACCGCCCCGATGGCGAGCCCCCGCCACTGCGCGCCCGTAAAGCGCGGCGTCCACGTGCGGCCGCCCAATGCCCCGACGGCAAGTGCGCCGGCGGCAACAAAGGTGCCCATGAAGAGCGCGGGACCCAGTGGGAACAGCCTGACGGAATCCGCCAGATCGCCCTGCCACATGTACGCGAACGAACGCGTCCCTCCGCAGAAGGGGCAAGGATGCCCGGTGAAGTAGTAGAACGGGCACGGTGGGGCGCTCAAGTGAGCTGCCTGCAGGAGGAAGTAGATCCGCGTGTATGCCAGCCATACCAGCAGCCCCGCGAGTATCCCGAAATAGCGCAGCCGGTCGGCTGGAAGCGCGCGAGAGACAGAAATGTGCCCGGCGATCACTTCAGCATGCCGACGATCTGATCAGTGGTTTCCGCCACCTCGACGCCGGCCTTGCGGAACGCCTCCTCCTTGCTCTTCGCCGTGCCCCGATTGCCGGAGATGATCGCTCCGGCGTGACCCATGCGCTTTCCCTCTGGCGCGGTCCGGCCGGAGATGAAGGCCACGGTCTTGAGCCGGGTGCCACGGCCGAGCAGCTCGGCCGCGTGCTCCTCGTCGCTTCCCCCGATCTCGCCGATCACTACCAGGTGCGTCGTTTCAGGGTCCTGCTCGAAGAGCGCGATGACATCGGTGAAGGTCATCCCGAGCACCGGGTCACCGCCGATGCCGACGATGGACGATTGACCCATGCCAGACGCTGAAAGCGCCGACCCGACCTCGTACGTCAAAGTGCCGCTGCGGGAAACAAGCCCTACATGGCCAGGCAAGGTGAGGCGCTGAGGGATGATCCCGATCTTGCCCACACCTGGGGTGATCAGACCGGGGCAGTTGGCGCCGAGCAGACGGGCCGACGGGTAGCCGCGTAGAAAGTCCTTCACGCGGATCATGTCCTGGATCGGGACGCCTTCGGTGATGCAGACGATCAGCTTTATCCCTGCCGCGGCGGCTTCCATGATCGCGTCCGCGGCGAACGGCGGGGGAACGAAGATGCCCGAGGAGTTGGCGCCGGTGGCGTCCACTGCCTCCGCCACGGTGTTGAACACGGGGACTCCGGCGTGTGTCGTTCCGCCCTTGCCCGGACTCGTGCCTGCGACGACCTTGGTGCCCATCGCCTGCATCTGTTCGGTGTGGAAGCTGCCCTCGCGGCCGGTGATGCCCTGAACGACGACGCACGTCGAGGCGTCGAGCAGGATCATGCCGTCACCTTGGTCAGCTGAACGATCTTCTGCGCGGCCGCCCAGGCGTTTCCCTCGGGCTCGATACCGTTCTCTTTGAGGATCTTGCGACCCTCCTCCTCTTTCGTTCCGCTCAGGCGGACCACCAGCGGCAGCTGCATCTTCAGGTTGTCACGCGCGGTGACCAGGCCTTTCGCCACCTCGTCTCCACGAGTGATGCCGCCAAAGACGTTCATCAACACGCCCTTCACGCGCGGGTTCATGAGGATGACGGCGAGCGCGTTCTCGACCACCTCGGCCTTCGCGCCACCGCCCAGATCGCAGAAATTCGCCGCGCGGCCGCCGGCCCGCTGGACCAGGTCCAGGGTGCTCAAGCACAATCCGGCGCCGTTGCCGATGATCCCGATCTCGCCGTCGAGCGAGACATATGTGAGTCCTCGTTTCTTCGCCTCGACCTCGTAGGCATCGCCTTCGAGCATGCTGCCGAAGCGCTGTTCCAGGTCCTTGCGACGATATGCGGCGTTCTCGTCGATCTCGAGCTTGGCGTCACCGGCGACCAGCTCGCCGCTCTTGGTCACGACCAGCGGGTTGATCTCCGCTGTGACTGCGTCGAGCTCGGGGATCGCGCGATACAGCTTCTTGATCAGGGCGGCAAGCGGTCGGGCCAGCTCACCCAGCTCTGCTTTGTAGACGAGCTGATTCAGCTCGAAGTCGAGCGGTCCGCGCCAGGGATTCGGGTAGAGCCTCGCGATCGAGTCGGGCGACTCCTCCGCTACCTGCTCGATGTCCATGCCGCCCTTCGCCGAGAGCATGAGGATGTTGGCGCGCGCGTCGCGGTCTACGGTGAATCCGAGATAGATCTCGCGCCCGATCTCCAGCGCGGCCTCGCAGTAGACCAGGGGCACCTTGAATCCCTTGATGTCCATGCCGATGATCTGAGCCGCCGCCGTTCGCGCCTCTTCGGGGGTTTTCGCCAGCTTGATTCCGCCGGCTTTGCCGCGACCGCCGACGGGGACCTGTGCCTTGACGGCAACTGGACCGAGCTCGCGGCAAGCCGCCGCCGACTCTTCCGGCGTCCGCGCCACCTTGCCCGGCGGAATGGGTATGCCGAGCGAGGCAAGAACCTCTTTGGCCTGGTACTCGAGAAGCTTCAAATCAGCAGGGCGCGGAGCGAAGAGGTCTCGGGCACCAGGTAAGTGTATTGATGCATCACAGCGGGATGTTGCCGTGCCAGCGGGGGCGGCGCCGGCGCTCTTTGCGAAGCGAGATCCTGAGCGCTCGGATCAGCTCCCGTCTTGTGCGTCCGGGCTCGATCACGTCGTCGATGTAGCCGCGCTCAGCCGCGATGAAGGGGTTGGCAAACTTCTCCGTGTACTCGTTGACAAGCTCACGCCGGCGCGCCAATGGGTTGGCAGCCGACTCGAGCTCGCGGTGAAAGATGATGTTGACCGCGCCCTCCGGACCCATCACCGCGATCTCCGCGGTCGGCCACGCGACGTTGAAGTCCGCCCCGATGTGCTTGGAGCACATGACGCAGTAGGCGCCACCGTATGCCTTGCGCGTGATGACGGTCAGCTTTGGCACAGTAGCTTCGGCGAACGCGTAGAGCAGCTTCGAACCGTGACGGATGATCCCGCCGTACTCCTGCGCGGTGCCCGGCAGAAAACCTGGCACGTCGACGAAGGTGACCAGCGGGATGTTGAACGCGTCACAGAACCGCACGAAGCGAGCGGCTTTGACCGAGGCGTTGATGTCGAGCGCGCCGGCCATGACCTTCGGCTGGTTGGCCACCACGCCCACCGGGTGACCGTCGAGGTGGGCGAAGCCGACCACGATGTTCATCGCGAAGTACGGCTGAACTTCGAAGAAGTCGGCGTGATCGACGACCATCCCGATCACCTCTTTGATGTCGTAGGGCTCCTTCGGGTTGTCGGGGATGATGGTGGCCAGCCCGGGCGCCTCACGTTCCGGATCGTCGGTGGGGTCGACGACTGGCGGCTTTTGCTCAGAGCTCTGCGGGATGTACTTGAAGAGCCGGCGCACCTGGGCGAAGCACTCCTCTTCTGAGTCGGCCAGGAAATGCGCCACGCCGGACTTGACGTTGTGCACCTCGGCTCCGCCGAGCGAATCGAATGTCACTTCCTCGCCTGTGGTGACGCGAATCACGTCGGGACCGGTGATGAACATGTAGCCGACGTCATGGACCATGAAAGTGAAATCGGTGATTGCAGGTGAATACACGGCGCCGCCAGTGCACGGACCGAGGATCAAGCTCAGCTGAGGGATCACGCCGCTTGCCTCGACATTTCGATAGAAGATTTCGGCGTAGCCCGCAAGCGAGACGACTCCCTCCTGGATCCGAGCTCCGCCGGAGTCGTTGATCCCGATGATGGGAATTCCGTTTCGCTGCGCGAGGTCCATCACTTTGATCACCTTCTCTGCGAACACTTCGCCGAGCGAGCCGCCGAAGACCGACGAGTCGTGGCTGAAGAGCATCACGTCCCTCCCGGCGATCTTGGCCATGCCCGTGACCACACCGTCGCCGGGCACCAGCTTCTTCTCGAGCCCGAAGCCGGTGGCGCGATGCGTCGCGAAGATGTCCAGCTCCTCGAACGAGTTGCGGTCGACGAGGCGCGCGATGCGCTCCCGGGCCGTGAGCTTTCCCTTGGAGTGCTGGCGGTTGAAGGCTTCCGCGTCGCCGTGCCCTGCCTCGTACTTGCGCTGGCGCAGCTCGTTGAGCGGATCGACCTTCCGAGGCTTGGGGTTGGATTCCACTCAGGCGGCCTCGCCCGGCTGGTACTCGCCGAACACTCCGCGCAACACCGCGCAGCACTCGCCGATCGTCACATAATCCGCGAGCGCCGCCTTCAGCGGGACCATCAGGTTGTCCGCGCCACGCGCCGCACGTTCGATGTCGGCCAGATGCCGGTCAACGACTGGCTTCGAGCGGCGAGCGCGCAATCGTTTGAGCGCGCGCGCCTGCGCGACCTGGTGACGCGGGCTGATCTTCGTGATCTCGACGGGTTCCGCGCTGGTTTCGGCGAATCGGTTGACTCCGACCACCACGCGCTCGCCTGACTCGATCCGCCGCTGCATTCGGTATGCGCTGTCCCCGATCCGTCGCTGAGTCCAGCCGCTCTCGATGCACGCCACAGCACCGCCGAGCTCATCCACCTGGGCCATGATCGTCTGCGCCTCTTCCTCCACGCGGTTGGTGAGGTTTTCGACGTAGTACGAACCTCCGAGAGGGTCTGCGACCAGCGAGACGCCTGTTTCATAGCCGATGAGCTGCTGCGTCCGCAGGGCAAGCTCAGCCGCGCTCTGCGAGGGAAGGCCCAGCGCCTCGTCGTATCCGTTCGTGTGCAGCGACTGCGTGCCACCGAGCACCGCGCTCATCGCCTCGAGCGCTGTGCGCACCACGTTGTTCAGCGGCTGCTGCGCAGTCAGCGTCACACCGCCGGTTTGAGTGTGAAAGCGCAGAGCCAGGGACCGCTCGTCGACTGCGTGGAATCGGTCACGCATGATGCGCGCCCACATTCGCCTGGCGGCGCGAAACTTCGCCACCTCCTCAAAAAAGTCCATGTGCGAAGCGAAGAAAAACGAGAGGTGCGGGGCGAAGTCGTCCACCGAAAGCCCCGCCACTTCCGCCGCTTCGACATAAGCAATAGCGTGGCTGAGGGTGAACGCAACTTCCTCCGCCGCAGTCGACCCTGCCTCTCTGATGTGGTATCCGGAAATCGAGATCGTGTTCCAGTTGGGAAGGTTGCGCCCGCAGTAGGCGAAGAGGTCGGTGATCAACCGCATTGAAGGCCGCGGCGGGAAGATGTAGGTCCCTCGAGCCGCGTACTCCTTGAGGATGTCGTTCTGCACCGTGCCCGTGATCTTTTCCGGAGGACAGCCTTGCTTTTCGGCCACCAGCTGGTAGAGCAACAGCAGCATCGAGGCAGTCGCGTTGATGGTCATCGAGGTCGACACCTTGTCCAATGGAATGTCTTTGAAGAGAAGCTCCATGTCCTCGAGCGAATCGATGGCCACCCCCACCTTGCCCACCTCGCCGTTCGCCATCGGATGATCTGAGTCGTAGCCGATCTGGGTCGGGAGGTCGAAGGCGACAGAGAGTCCGGTCTGGCCCTGCTTGAGCAGGAACTGGTAGCGCTTGTTCGACTCCGCGGCGGTGCCAAAGCCGGCGTACTGGCGCATCGTCCACAGCCGGCTCCGGTACATGTTCTTGTGAATGCCACGGGTGTAGGGAAAGTCGCCGGGGGGCGGCTCCTCGGCACGCCGGTCTTCGACCGAGTACACCGGCTTCAGCGGCAGGCCGCTGTCGTTCTGAATTTCGTTCATCGTGGGGGCCGCCGATTTCGTGGGGCTTTCAAATTTCAACCAGCTCGGTCAACACGCCGCCCATGCTCTTCGGATGCAGGAACGCGATTCGCGTGCCATGCATGCCCATCCGCGGCTCGTTGTCGATCAGCTCGAGACCCGCGGCACGCGCCTCGGCGAGCGCGCCTTGGATGTCAGTGACTCCGTACGCGACGTGGTGGAATCCAGGTCCTCGCTTGGCCATGAACTTGCCCACTGGAGAATCCTCGCGCAACGGAGACATCAGCTCGACCTCTCCGTCGCCCACTCGCATGAAAGCCGCTTCAAGCCCTTCCTTTTCATTGGTCGTGCGATGCACAAGCTCGGCGCCAAGGGCGCTCTGATACAGCTGGACCGATTCATCGAGGTCGGCCACGGCTACCCCGATGTGATGAATCCGAGCCGGCATCTTCAGTGTCATGACCTACTGGAACCTCGCACTAGTTGAACTTCATCTAGTACGTGTACCAGCCCTGTCCCGATTTGCGGCCCAGCTTGCCGGCCTTGACTTTAGCCTCCAGCTGCGGTGACGGCCGATACCGCTCGTCTCCGGTCGTCCGGTACATGTGCAAACGCGCGTTGTACGTCACGTCCAGGCCGCTGAAGTCCCCTAGGCGAAATGGACCCATGGGCCAGTTGAGGCCCTTCTCGACCGCGGTATCGATGTCTTCAAAGCTCGCGACACCTGCGTCGAGCAGCCGGTAGGCCTCCTGCGTTGCCGCGTGGAGGATGCGGTTGACGATGAACCCATCGATCTCCTTGTTGACCAGTACTGCCGTGCGGCCCATTTCGCGAACGATCGCCAGCGCGCGCTCCACGGTGTCGTCGGACGTCTGCGGGCCCCGCACCACCTCGACGAGGTCCATCACGAGCACCGGGAAGAAGAAATGCACGTTCACGCAACGCTCCGGCCGTGATGTCGCATCGGCGATCTTGCTGATACCCATCGTCGACGAGTTGCTGGCAAGCACCGTTTCAGGTGCGGCGAGGCGGTCGAGGTCGGCGAAGATCGAGCGCTTCAGCTGCAGATCCTCGAACACCGCTTCGATCACGAAATCGGCGCCGCCCAACGCTTCCGCCAGGTCAGTGGTGGTGTGCACGCGCGCCAGCGCCAGCTCCGCCTCGGCCCGGCCGAGCTTTCCCTTCTCGACGCGGCGCATCAGATGTCCGCGATTCGAGCCCTGCGCCTTCGCGAGCTGCTCTGCGCTCTTGTCCTGCAGGCGCACGTCGACGCCGTTCAGCGCAGCCTGCTGTGCGATCTGAGCACCCATGCTCCCGGACCCGATGACAGCGAGCTGTGTCACTGGACGGAGAAGATTCGAGTGACGCGATTGAGGGTCGCGACGTTCGTCAGCATCCCGTCGATCTTCAGCTTGCCACGCAGGAGCTTGGAAGCGATCTCCCTGCCGACCTCGTCGTAATAGGCCGGCATGCCGAAGGGGCCAATCTTCAGGTTGGTGAGCCTGAGAACGGTATCCGCCTCCGCGCGGATCGTGATCTTTCGTCCAGGCTCGAGACCGTTATAGATGGTCAGCTTGCCGGCGTTGAAATCCAGCGTCACGCCCTCTTCGATGTCGGTGACCCATATGCCGACGCGCGCGACCAGCGTGTCGAAATCCCGCTTCTTCTCCGAACGTGCCCCCACGTTGGCGCCGATCAGGCCGCCGAGCATCTCGGCGAACGCGCTTGGTTCCTTGCTCGCGTACTCGACCACCCCAAGCTCCCTGGCCGCGGCTTCTACTGCTCGTCCGGCCATTCAGTCGGAATCCGGCTCGTGCACAAGGTCAACTCCTGGGACGCCTTCGTGTAGCGGACGATGGTCGGCAGGTCGCCTTTGAGCTTGAGCTTGCCCTGGAGCATGCCCCTGGTTGCGTCTAGCTCGAGCTTGGAGACTTGCTTCCAGCGCGAGTACGGCGCAGTGATCACGAAGTCGCACTTTTGCGCGTCGGCCGCCGAACCAAGCTTGATGCCGCGTGCATCGCCGTCGAAAAGGTCCATCACCAGGCCGCGCGATTCGGGGAAATTCTTGTCCGGCTCAGCCTCGACGACCAGGCCAACCGTCCACTTCCATCCCTTGGCCGCCGCCTTGTACACGCTCGATTTGTTGACCTCGTCCTTCAACTGGTCCGTCCACTCGTCCGTGAAAGCCTTGATCGCCATTCGCTCCTCCTGGTTCCTGACAGCAGTGGCCCGGCGACAAAGCTACACCACGCGGACTGAGTCGCCAGTGGCAACTCGGCCCGGCCGGGTGACACGGCAGTACACGCCCATGCAAGTTTCCGCAGTCTCGGTCAGGAGGCGCAGCAGCTCTGGCGCCGTGCTTGTCGTGTCCGGGTCGCGGGTGATGACGACGCAGCGCTCGCAGCGGCTGACCACCTCGAGCGCCGAATCTCCCGCCAGCACACGATGCCCCACCCACGCGATCTCCTCCTCCGGTGCGAGGCCCTCGACATACAGGTTGGCCCGGAATCGCCGGTGGTCCACCAACATGCCCGCCTGGACGCCGAATGCGGCGACTGTAGCCAGGTTGACCACGAGCACTGGGGAGTCGTCAAAGTTGGCACCCGCGAGCTCGCGCAGGGTCAACGGTCGAGATGCTTCGTCGGCTAGCTGAGCCACCATCCGCTCGTCCAGGTCGCGGACCTCACCCCTGGGATCGACTACCTCGACATGGCCGCTGGCGAGCCGCGCGGCGTATGTCATCAGGCGTTCGTCCTGGCGGATGGTGAACAGCCTGCCCGCGCGATTTGGCGAGCCGTCCACTAACGCCCAGCGCCGATCGCCCTCGAGGCCTGCTTCGGTCACCGGACAGGAGTCCAGGCGCTCGCCGGCCATCGACTTCACCGGGTAGCGCCAGATCTCGGCTACAGACGCCATCGCCGGAAAGGCTACGGCAGACTCAGAATTGCGCCGTGGGACCGAAGGTATCGCCTTACTTCGAACCCCTCTCGGCCAGGGATGCCTGGTTCCTTTACGCCGAGCGTCCGGAGACACCGCTCGACCTGGGCACCGTTTACGTGTTCGAAGGCGACTCGCAAGTGCCGGGCGGGCGTGGCGCCCTCGGAGTCGAGCAGACGGTGATGGAACGAATCCACCAGGTGCCGCGCTACAGGCAGCGGATCCGCCGCGTGCCGTGGAACCTGGCGCATCCCGTCTGGGTCGACGACCCGCACTTCGACCTCGGCGCTCACATCCGGCGTGAGGTTCTGCCGCCCCCCGGTGACGGCGCCTCGCTCCGGCGGTTGGTGATGCGCATCCTGGCGCGGCCGCTCGACATGCGGCGGCCGCTGTGGGAGATGACCATCGTCACCG
>Ga0209117_1000881_pt1 | contig 11161 bp, 8 predicted proteins | sample BlaSpr_A8_OM2_M2_FD_187978 | JGI IMG/M metagenome (GOLD analysis project Ga0209117, IMG submission 187978) | Forest soil microbial communities from Thunder Bay, Ontario, Canada - Black Spruce, Ontario site 2_A8_OM2_M2 (SPAdes) (version 2) | ecosystem: Environmental > Terrestrial > Soil > Boreal...
TTCGACCGCTCCACCCAGGTGGAGGCTGCTCACTAAATGCGAACCCGCAGGTGTCTCAAACCTGTTGACACGCTCCGCGTTGGCGCCCGTGGGGTGACCATCCTGCGGTGGTAGCTACGGTCCTAGTTGCTGCCCTTGTAGCCGTTATAGGTGGCGGCGGCGTGTACGAATGGGTGCAGAGGCTCTCGCGCCACCGTCTCTCGGAGAATACTGCGACAGCCGATCCGGCGCGAAGCCAGGCTGCTACTGACGGCAAAGGCGGACTGGCTTCCTCTACGGAAAGGAGCGGTTCAAATACCGCTCACCCCCCAGCGGAGATTGAAGGGAAGGCTCACGAATCAGGGTCAGCCTTTGCATCTCCGGTCACGTTCCAGGTAGTAGGCAGTTACCTTTACGAGGAGACTCACACTTCTGCTCAGGTTGACGACATTCTTCAGCGCTTGAAAAACAGGTCCGTAACATGGGAGGGCTGGATAGCTAATGTATCTCTGGAGTCAGATGGAGGTCTTAGCGTCTTCCTTAAGTCACGAAAGGGAACAGCGCGAGCCATGGCCTTCTTGAGCTTCCCCCCGATCTATCGTTCAGAGCTCCTCCCCCTTAATCGTGACCAGCGAATACGAGCAAGCTGCACATTCGTTGAGTTCAGTGGCCTTGCATTCATTCTGAAGCCTTGCCAGCTCCTCCAAGTTGTGGAATAAGCGGGGAGCCTGCCGGCCTGAGAACAATCTCGAGGTAAGGTCAAGCCGACGTTGCCGCGGGCCAGGACACGGTCGTCTAAGGAAAGACCGCTGCGTCTAAGTTAGATGAATCGGTTGACCATGCGCTCGACGACGCCGGCAACGTGCTGAGTCGACAGGTGAGAGTAGCGGCGGGCCATGACGGCGGTGCGATGGCCGAGGACCTCCATGATCTCGCGCTCGGTGGCACCGCTCATCGCGAGGTACGAGCCGGTAGTGTGGCGAAGGTCGTGGAAGCGGAAGTCCTTGAGGTGGGCGGCGTCCCGCACGGCTTCCCAACGCTTCCGCGGGAAGAGCGGCCCGGCCTGAGAGTAGGTCAACCCAGGATCGCCGAAGACGTAATCGCTGCCGAGGGTCCGCACTCTGGTGCGCGCCCAGTCGCGCAGCGCCTCAAGGGCCTGGCCGCGGACCGGACAGGTCTTGGGGTCGCGGTTCTTCGTCTTGCGGATGCGGAGGAAGCCGTTCGCCAGGTCGACATCCGGCCAGGTCAGACGCATGAGCTCGGTCTGTCGCGCGCCGGTCGCGAGGGCCAGGAGCACCAGGAGGAAGATGCGGGAGCTGTCGTTCGCTCTGGCGGCGGCCAGCAGCTCGCGGCATTCGTCTCCCGACAGGAAGCGAACGCGGCCGTCGGGCTCCGACAGCCGGGTTAGGCGCCGAGCAGGGTTGCTGTCGATCCAGCCTCTCTCCGGTGCCATGGCCCAGCGAAAAGTCGCAGAGAGGGCCGCCAGATAACGGTTCCGCGTCGCCGGGCCGATGCGCTCCTTGCTTGGACTGTCGCCCTGCTCGAGCAGCCGCAGGCAGTCGGCGATCCGAGGAGGTGTGACATCGGCCAAGACGTAGATCCCGAGCTGGCGCTTCCACCAGGCCAGCTGGCAGTTGCGATTGCGGTGGTCGGTCTCGGCTAGGCGGGTGAGCGCATCCGCAATGTAGGAATCGATCAACTCAGCCACCGTACGACGCTTCGCTTCGCGGGTCGGGAAGTAACGGCCCTCGCGCAAAGCCGCTTCCGTACGCTGTCCCCAGAGCTTCGCGTCCCTCCTGTGATCGAAGGTGGCGGTCTCCGGCGGGTGCCCCTTGACGCGGACCTGCACCAGGTAGCGAACCGTCCCGTCCTTCTTCCTGCGTTCCCTGATGGCGGCCATCGTGGAAGCCCTCCCCGCTCGCCTGCTGTGGGGAGCTTACCACGAACTGTGACTCAAGTGTGACTTTTCGTCCTACTGGCCGACTTCTTACGAGAGATAAACTATTGATTCTATTGGTGGGCCGTCGGGGGCTCGAACCCCGGACCTTCGGATTAAAAGTCCGCTCAAGGAGGCCCTCGGGGCGTCTCCCAGGCACCACCGGGCACCGGAAGCCCAGCAGGATCAGCGACTTGTTGGTGCGCCCTGGTGCCTGGTGGTTCGCCCAGGAGTCTGCGCGAATGGACCAAATTTGGACCACGGAAGTTACCGTCCTGGCGGGCAACGCGGGAACCGCCGTGGCCGCCGGGACCGCAGGCCTGCTGACCCGGTCGGGCATCACCAGCTTCGACGCCCATGCTCTCGCGGCGCTCTCGATCACCGCCACGCTCTCCGACCCGGCACCGCAGCACGGCGAGGCCGTGCGTTGGTTGCGACGGTGCGCCGCTCGACGGCAGCCGGATCTGATTGCAGGTGAAGGTGCAGCCGCTGTGGCCACGGCGAGCATGTCGGGTCCGGCGTCGGCGGTCGGCGCGACGACGTCGAAGCCCTCGACCACGCGCACGGTGAGCGCAGCGGAGTTGGTGTTGCCGGAGGCGTCGGACCAGGAGCCTTCACTACCAATCGCCGCCGCCCCTCGGGTTACTTAGCATTGGCGCCATGGCTCTTTTCTGTGCATTCGGACTTCCGACCGCGGGCCGCAGAAGGCGGTGGGTCGGCCGGGGGGTCGGGATGGAGAACCGCCGCCAGGGCGGCCATCGGCCGGCCCGGACGCTCCCATGGAGCACGCTCGCAGAGACCCATGCAGATGAGTCATTTGACAAACGCCAACGCCTGTGCAAGAAGTACTTTTGGCCCAAGAGCCGATTCGAGAGCAAGTTCAGCTCCCATCACGACCCGGAACTCATGGCGGACGTGCCCCTTTGGCAGGTCTCGGACAAGGCCGAGAGCTTCGTCGCCGAGGTCCAGCGCTGGAAACGGGCTTGGCGCTACGGGCGCCGTGAACTGACGTTCGCCACCGCAGGCTTCCTGCTCTCCGGCGCCGCCGCCGCGCTCATCGCAGCCGCCGACAAGAAGCTTCCGCCATGGGCGAACTCCTACATCCTCCCGGCCACTCTCGCGCTAGCCGCCGCCTGCTTCGCCTGGGCCTTCCTCAGAGTCCTGCGCCAGCCGGTCGGCCCGCCCGCGCCGCCGCCCTCGCGTCCGCGCGTCATCCGTGGTCCGGCCGCCTTCGGGCCCGGCGACGCTCAGCTCTTCGCGCGGCTCGGGCGCCAGCGTGAGCTCGACAGGCTGAGGGAGTGGGCTCGCGACGATCGAGTGTCGCTGATCGCGGTGTGCGGCGAATCCGGGGTGGGCAAGACCTCACTTCTCCGCGCCGGCCTCGAAGGCGCGGCCGATCCGCGGCAGCTGCGGGTGATCTACTGGGAGGCCCGGCCGACTGACCCCGAAAGAGGCCTGCTGCTCGAGATCCAGCGACAGTGGCCCGCGGACCAGCGGCCGCCGTCCAAGCTCCCCTCCGTGCTCGCCGCGAGGCCGGCGACACGCACGGTCATCGTCATCGATCAGGCCGAGCAGCTCTCGCCGGAGCGCCAAGCGCCGATCTTCGACCTCTTCCGGAAGGCAGCCGCCGCCGACCCGCCAAACCTCATCACCTGGGTGATCGCCTTCCGCGAGGACTACCTGCCCACTTGGCGGGAGCTCGAGCTCAGCCTGCCGGCGGCGGCGCCCTGCCTGCCTCAGACCCTGCTGCTCAAACGGCTCAGGCGCGACACCGCCATTGAGGCGATCAGTGTACTCGTCGAAGAGGGCGGGCTCGCGATCGACACCTCGACGATCGGGGCGCTCGTCGACGCCGTCGCCGACGAGAAGGGGGTGTCGCCCGTTGACATCGGGATCGCGCTCCTCGCCCTCGACGAGATGCCCGCCGGCCGGTCGTCCCTCTCGGCGAGCACGTTCATCGCGGCGGGCGGCATCTACACCCTGCTCAGCACCTATCTCGACGGCCTCCTCGAGCGCTTCCTACCTGCCGAGCGGAAGGAGATCGGACGCGCCCTGCTGCAACTCGTGGATCTACACGAGAACCGTCGAGTCGCCGAGGGCCGCAGCGCCAACGAGCTCGTTCGCGGGGCGCACAGCGCGCGCCCCGACGGCCTTATCGCCGCGCTCGACTACCTCGCCTCCGCGCGCGCCCGCATCCTCGAGGTGCTCGCCGCTGCAGACGGGAAGCGTTACCGGCTCGTGCACGAGCGCCTGATCCCGGCCGTTCGCCGCCTCGCCGGGGTCCAGCTGGTGGAGCTGGAACAGGCTCGCCTGCTGCTCGACCGCGCGTTCACGACCTGGACAGCCGATCGCGATGCGACATCCCTCCTGAGCGGCCGCGATCTGAGACGCGTGCGTGCCAACCTGGGCGAGATGCGCCTCGGCGACGCCCGCGACGAGAAGCTTCGGTTCGTGACGCTGTCGCAGCGGCGCGACCTCTGGCGGATGGCGCAAGTCTCTGCCGTGCTCATCACTGTGCTCCTCGTGACTTGGTGGGGCGTAGCGAGAGCTCAATCCCAGGCGGTCCTAGAAGCGACGCTTCTCTCCTGGAGCCTGCCCAAAGACCTCGCGTCGCGGGCCGCTCAGCTAGACTCCCTGACCCTGCCCCGTGGGGTGAAGGATCTCGCCTGGCTCGAGAATGTCAGATCGCTGAGAATGCTCGACGTCTGGCAAACAGAGCTTACCGATCTCCACCAAGTGCCCCCTAGCGTGAAGAAGCTGCGGATCCAGAACTGGTTGCCTGGTCTACCACCAACCGTCGTCGAGTTGGACATCTCCTACCCACTCTTCGGGCGTGGCTTTATCTTGCCGCCTTCCGTGAAGAGGCTGCGAGCACCGATCGACTTCTCCGAACTTGGCGAACTCCAATTGCCCGCGACCGTGAAGAGGGTATCCCTGACCGTCATGCGTTGCGACGATGCTCGAAGTCTGGCGAAGCTACCTCCGCAGGTCGATTCCATTTCGTTCCAGCTGGGGAATCCTCGCGGGCTCAGTTTTCTTCCGGCCAGTGTCAAGTACCTCGCCATAGCTTCATGGCCGAGCTACTCCGGGAGCGAGGTCGCGCAGCTGCCTGCGACGATTCGCTCACTGGTGCTCTCTGGCGCCGAGCCGATTCCGTCCAGCGTGGCGACGAAGGTCAGTGTGCTGAAGCTAGTACCGGCTCGCGGGACCGCATCGCGCGGCCTGCTCAGCGCAGTTCCACCCGGCGTCATGGCGCTCTTGTGCCCGGATCTAGTCCCCGAACCGGAGGTGGCCCGCGAGCTTGCCGGTCTACCCGATTCGGTCAAGATCCTTTATTTTGACCACTTTGGCTGGGCGAATGAGCTACTCTTGAAACAACTCCCGCCATCAGTTAGGACACTTGGCCTCGCGCTCAGGGCCGACCAGATCCCAGCCCTCCAGAAGCTTCCAGCATCCGTCGTGTCGCTTCGCCTCGCCATTGAAGGCAAGATCTCCTCAGCGCTGCTCCGGTCGTTGCCGCACACCGTCTCGATGCTTGATCTCCGCCGAGCCGATATCGACGAGCTTGGCAGCGTTCCATCGGCCCTCCAGGACCTGTTGTTGCGGCCAGGACAGGTGAAGACCTTAGACGGGATGCCCGAGAGCGTCCGCACGCTCGAATTCAGCTTACGCGCGAGGGCGAGCTCTTGGATCGAGTGGGATCCTCTTATCAGTAGTCTCATGTACAGGTGACTCCGCCGGTCAGCGACAGGTCGCGCATCACCCGGGGCCCCCGGCAGCCGCACAACTTGCCGTTCCGGGCGCCGAACAGGTGCCTGGTTCTTGCGCCTTGACACGGCCCGCAGTCTTTCGACCCCCGGCCGTGCTGCGCGAAATGAAGCTGACCGGCAACGAGATCTTCAGCGGCTTCAGCCTGCGGCGGCTCGACGGCACGCGGGCTACGATCTAGCTGACTCGAGGAGGACCCGGGTCGATGAGCGGGAGTCCTCGGCGCGGCCGGCGTACTCGTCCGGCTGCAGGCGCCGGAGATGGCGCGTTTGCCGCTCTGGCTGCCTTGGGGCCCCCGCCGCCGCTGGCAGATCTCGCCAGCGCTCGAGCACCAGGTGCTGGCGACGAGCCCGCGGACGATGGATTGCGCGCTGCGGCGACTCGATCGCGTGGTCGGTCGCGTCCGGAACCAAGGTCGGCATCGTAGACTTGGACGGGCGGCAGCGCATTGTCCAACACGCCAGATTCCTTAGAGGACACGCTTCCGGGCGGTTCGTCGCGGTCGGACCGCCTCGCTCGTGGCTCCTGCGGCGGGGCGGCTCCTAGCCGCCTTAGTCCTCGGGACGCCGGCAGGCGCTCCGCCGCCCTCATCGCTGCCGCCCTGCTGTCCACGGAGAGCGGCGAAGAGGGCGGCCAGATCGCCTGTCGCCATAGCTACCGGCAGCGAATCGACGCTGCGCTTCGTCGGCGAACTTGTTTCCGGTCGATTCGTGCGGAAAGTCAGGGTGCAGCGCCGACCTGGTGGACGGTTGGCTCCTGTACCTCAAGGCTTCACTCAGAGAACCTTAAAGGCTCGAAGGCGCCGAGGAGGACAAGCCGTGCCAGCACCTTGGCCTCAAGTCTGCCTCGGATTGGGTCGGCAAGCGCCCAAGCTCACGTGACTGCTCCGAGATCTCACCTTCGTCAGCTTGGCCACCACCTTCTTACCGGCTTGGTCGGAGCGCTCACTTCCTCAGACACTTTCCTGCTCCCTCCTCAGGTCGCAGGAGGGGGGAACATTAGCTGATCGCACGGAGGGAATTTCGGGTGATCAGTGACAACCAGCGTCGACTCCGGATGGGGCCGCCCGGCCATCGGCAGCCGGGCGCCCGGCCTCGTCGCGAGGCTGCTTGACACGGGCCTTGCCACAGCAGTACAATAACTGACAATATCGCTGTACAGCCTCGGATCTTATCTACGAGCCAGGATAGCGCTCTTGGTTCATCGCGGAGGAGATGTCATGTCGAGAAGGAGCCTGCAGCTCGTGGTGCTGCTCCTCTGGATGGTGATGCTTGCTACCTCGCCGGTAGCGACGGCGCAGGAACTCGGCAACGTCGAAGCCGACCAGATCGGCATCCGCTCGGTGCAGGTGCTAGACCGCCAGCAGACTGGGACTTTCTGGCCGATCAGCCTTTCTGCCGACGACAAGAAGCTCTTTTATGTTAAACGAGACGCCAAAGGCGTCTTCCTGATCATCCGAGACATCCGGTCGGGCCTTGTGCTGCGGCGGACCAAGCTGCCGTCTCCAGCGCAGGCCGTCGCCCCGTCACCCGACGGAACCAAGGTGATCTATTCGTTCAGAGGTACCACTGCTGACGGCAACACGCATGCGCTGCTCGATCTCGCCACCAATACCACCAAGCGCTTCCGGCCAGGCGCTGGTATTCAGAAGCTGGTATGGCTCAGCGGCAACCGACTCGTGAGCCTCACCTACGCCAAGGCGTTTGCGCGACAGGACACCAAGACTTGCTCGGTCACTGACCTCGACACCTTCCAAAGTCACGATCTCGATGCATCATTGAGCTATCTCTGGGATCCCCAGCGGGCGAGCAGGCATCGCTGGGCCTACATGACACTTGCGGACCATCCTTTACTGTCCCTGGGCAATGAGCTTGTGATCTCAGATCGCTATGACACCTTCTCTCGCCACCTGACGACGATCGGCTATGACGACTCGCTCGTCGTGGCGCAAGATCTCAGCTTTGCTATCATCGGCCGCTATCATGGATCCCGCGGCGAGAACACGCTCGAGTTGATGCGACTCGGGATCATCACCAAGCCGTTGGTGCATTTCGCGGCGGATTGGGCGGCCGACGTCAGCCCGAAAACGAAGGAGATGATTGCTGCATATTTCAATCGAGGCTTTAGGATCTGGGCGTCGGTGCATCGAGCAATGAAGAATCCGCTCAATCAGCGGACTATCGGTGCTGACACAAGCGTTCTGAAAGCAAAGGTTCAACTCGAATTGGCACGCAACACCTTTGTCGTCGCCAGAACGACCTTCGAAGCAACGCCGATTGAACCTGGGGACGTGCTGAGCGATTTCTCCTCGGACGTTGACTCTAGCGGCGACAAGTTGTCACTCGGACGCGAAGCGGGCTGGGCCGTGGTGAGGCCGCCCTCGCCGCTGCAACAGGAGAACCTGGCCCCTGCTCATGCCGCGAGCGACACGCCCGCGGCTCCACAGGGCTCGGTCGTGTTCGTGCGTGACCTGGCTCTCTGGGCGATGGCGGCCGATGGCAGCAATGCCAGGGAGCTGCCGCTGCCGCCGGGATCGAGCAGCTGGTCGCTCGCGCCCGACGCCGCCATAGTCTTCGATCGCAGACTTAGCGGTGACTCGAATCTCTATCTGATCCCGGACCTGCGCAGGCCACAGCCTCAAGCGCTGACTGACGACGGTCGCAGCATACAGCCGCTGATCTCGCCGGACGGAAAGCACGTGGCCTTCAAGAGGACCCGGCTCGCAGGTACCACACCACCCAGCAAGATCGATGGCCTGTACGTGATGGACCTCGCGACCAAGACCTCGTTGCAGCTGGTAGGCGTGCTGCCGGTGCCCCAGCTCCTGCAGCAGCAGCGGGTCCGCTGGCACATGCCGCTAGCAGAGTTCGCCGAACCTGATCGCTTACGTTGGAGCCCCGACGGCACACGCCTGCTCTTCGGCCGCGGGATCCAGTTCTGGGCAGAGACCGCGCAACTGGCGCCGCAGGCGCTGCCTGACCGCATAGGTGGCAACCTGCTCGATTTCTCGGGCGATTGGGTGATCTGGGACACCGATGCCACCGACTACAATCTGCGACTCTTCGACCTCGATGATGGCCGGGACATGATCCTCGTCGATCATATCTTCGTAGGTGAGGCGAAGATCTCGCCTGACGGAACCCTTGTAGCATTCTCTACTCCCTCTGACAGTCTCGGAGAAGAGGGGCTGTGGCTCGTTTCGAGCCGAGGTGGCCGAAAGACGAAGCTGGCGGCCGGGCCGGCCTCCAGCCTGCTCTGGAGTGGTGACAGCAAGACGCTTTTTTTCGAGCGTTCGACAGGAGGCCAGCAGCCGACGAGCGAGATCTGGTCCACCGGTCTTGGCAAACCTCGGCCTACCCGATTGGCGGTCAACGGTCAACCGATTGCCTGGCTGCCTGTGGCGCTGGCGCAACCGGCGACACCGCCTCCTACGTCGCAATAGCAAGATTCTTCTCCTGCCCAGCGCCAAGGCAGGCGAGGATCGGTTTCCTAGTCAACCCACACCGGCGAGGGTCAGGGCGATCACGCTAATCGATGGAGAGCGGCTGCGAATCAAGGTTAGGCGTCACGCTTCAGCCTCTCTCTGAGAAAGGATGTCATGGATGAGCTCGATCGTCAGTTCTGGGAATACAAGCTCTACGTACTTCTGTGTCGCATGAAGCGTGGGCCATAGGTAATCTCCCCTTCTGCTGCTATGCAGAGCGATCCAATGGGTTGGGAAGTATCTTGTCAACATGCCTAGAAAGTACGAGAGCATGTAGGTTATGGCCAGCTGGGAGAACCTGGTGCTCTTGTGAACCGGGTTAACGATGTATAGCGCTGGGATGGAGTGAAACATCTTGTGGACGTAGGTGTGCATGAACTGAGGTATGGAAGTCTGAAAGATTTCGCTTGTGCATTTGACCTGCCACAGATCACCGTTCTCAATGACCTCGTACCCAAGGTCAATATATGAGCCTCGGAACGCTTCAAACTGCTTCGCGTTCACGCTTGCAAGGAAACCGTCCTCTTCTGAGTAGGACATCTGGTTGATGGCAGCATAGCCTGCGCTAAGCGCGGTACCCGAAATCGCCATCGATAAGTCCGGAACTGTGGATATAAGAGTCTCCAGTGCCAGCTCTTCTCCGAGTGGGGGCTGTTCGTATGCGAAACGCCAGTCGACCGCTGCCGACCGAACGTGCATGCAAACGTGATTATTTGTCTCCCTTACGAAGTCGCTGAAGAGTCCCTTGGATGTACGGACTTTTAGGCGGCCTATCGTTTTCAGAGCGCCCTGTAGGTCGCCGGATAGCGTGTTTGACCAGCACAGGGCTTCGAGCCCATGTCCCCGAGCGAGAGACTCTTCACCGCTACCTCGCTTCAATAATAGAAGTGCGGATCTTGCGAGGGACGCGATGCCGTAGAATGTCAGCAGCGGTCTAACGGTGTTGTCTGAGTTTGCGGCGTTTCTGAAGTATTCCCTGGCTTGCTTGGCCGACGAAGTGATTTCGCTCGCGCGCTTCACGCTGAGTTGGCGGTCATTGATTCTCCTGTGCCAGTCGCACACCACGTCAATGCTCTCAAGGCCAAGCAGGTGTTGCCACGTGTTGGTGTGCATCGATTCGGTCATGTCGCTTCTTTACGACGAAGCCCCACCCCTGATCATAGCCACAGCCAGTACACATGACAACCCTGACGGACCCGATTGGGGGACGGGCGGCGCTACCAGCTGGCGGTGCGGGGCGCCGGCCTGACCGGCGAGCCGGAGTACACCTCGGCCGTGTGCGGTGGCCCGCGGTCGTTCCAAGGGATCGACTGGTTCCGCGGTGCTCGCGTTCCGGCTGTCGGTGCGCGTATAGAAGCGCCTCGCGCCTCGCGTGACAGGGCCGGGAAGGCGGCCGACCCTGCCGCCGAGGTCGAGACGTTCAACCTCGACCAGCTCCTCCGGAAGTCATGCCGCGGCTCTGACGGCCTTTCTCATAGTATCTTTCTCTTCCAAGAGTTCCACAGTGCCGATTCCAGTGAAGCCCCAGACCGCCCTCCACCCGAGGAGTCCGGGCCCAAGCCCCGGAGCACGAGATGAAAAGTCCGCACAAGGGGGTTCTCGGGGACTCTCCCGGGCACCCCGGGCACCAGAAGCCCAGCAGGATCAGCGGTTTGTGGGTGCGCCATGGTGCCTGGAGGTTCGCCCAGTAGTCTGTGGCAATGGACCAAATTTGGAACACGGAGGCAGCCGCCCTGGCGGGATTTTGTCGCCGTGAAATCGCGCCGGCGAGGCTATTCAACGATCCCGCGTCCGACTTGCCGACGACCGCTCGCGGCCACCCTTCCACCTCCCACTCTCCTCGCCAGCGGCCCCCCTCCCGCCCTGGGCAGCGGCGCCGGCAACAGCTCGCTCAGCGGCGGCCACCGCCTCTCGCCGCCGGGCGACGCGGCCGGCGGCATCGGCTTCGAAGGTCCCGGCGGCTTCGGCGGCGGCCGTGCCGGCGCCGGCGGCCG
>Ga0209117_1000882_pt1 | contig 11156 bp, 9 predicted proteins | sample BlaSpr_A8_OM2_M2_FD_187978 | JGI IMG/M metagenome (GOLD analysis project Ga0209117, IMG submission 187978) | Forest soil microbial communities from Thunder Bay, Ontario, Canada - Black Spruce, Ontario site 2_A8_OM2_M2 (SPAdes) (version 2) | ecosystem: Environmental > Terrestrial > Soil > Boreal...
CGAGTTGAGAATACCATCGCGTTCTGGGAGAAAGCGGCCGTATCCGATGCCGCCTGATTCTTCTCCGCCGATCAGAATTTCATGCTCCATCATGAGGTCGGCAATGTACTTGAAACCGATCGAGGTCTCGTGCAGTTTGCGCCCATACTTGGCGGCAATGCGGTCGATCATGCCGCTGGTGTTGAAGGCCCGCACCACATCGCCCGGCCACTTCTTGCGCACCAGCAACCAATTCAGCAGAACGGCAAAGCACTTGTGCGAATCGACGAAGCTCCCGTCTTCAGCGACAGCACCGATGCGATCGGCATCGCCGTCGGTTACCAGACCGGCATGGCATTTTTCTTTCACCACGGTTTCCTGCAGCAGCGCGACGTGCGGCAGGATCGGTTCGGGATTAATGCCCGGGAATAGCGGGTTCACTTCCTGGCGGATCGCCACGTAGCGGATGCCGTGCCCGTCAAATATTTTCGGAAGAACTCCGCGGCCGGAGCCGTACATGGAGTCGATGGCGAACTTGAAATTCGCACCGCGGATGAGATCGAGATCGGCGAACTGGGAAACCGCTTCGACATAAGCGGGCTTCAGATCCACCTCCTCGATTTTCGCGGGTGCCTGCACTACTGTGGGGACGGGCGCCCCCGCCCGTCCAAGCCGAGCGAAGCTCGGCAGCTGCCCGTGGTTACAACTCTGCGTCTGCTCTAGTTCCTCCTCGATCACCTTCATGATCGCGGGCGTGGCAGAGCCTCCAAACTTGGCTTTGAACTTCACCCCATTCCAGTTCCACGGATTGTGGCTCGAGGTGACCATGACGCCGCCCGCTGCGCCCAGCTTTTTGACGTTGTAGGAAACCGTGGGCGTGGGCACGTAGTCGTTGGCAAGCAGCACGGGAATAGCCGCGCCAGCGATTACTTGAGCGACGGCACGAGCGGCGCGGTCGGATGCGAAACGTGTGTCATAGCCGATGATTATGCCGCGAGTGGGATCTTCATGTTTGAGGACGTAGGTGGCAATCGCGCCGGCCACGCGGCGCACGTTGTCGAAGGTGAAATCGTCGGCGATAAGGCCGCGCCAGCCGTCGGTACCGAATTTGATTTGGGTCATAGTCTGTCGCTGGTCGCTAGTCGTTGGTCGGTCGCGGATTGTTTTCGATTCGGCCGCCCATTAGCAATTGCGAGTCAAAGGCTTGCTAACGACTGACGACTAGCGACTGCCTCTTCACACCAATTTTTTCAGCTTCTTCTCATCCAGATGCTTCACCACTTTGCCGACGTCCTGCGACTGGTCGAGCGTGGTAATGAGCAGTGCGTCTTCGGTCTCGACAATCACCAGGTTGCTTACGCCGACCAGCGCGACAAATTTGCCGAGCACGTGAACATAATTGTTCTGCGCGTTCAGGGTAAATCTGCCGGACGTAGACACCGGATTCCCGCCGCCACGCTTTGCCTTCGCTACGTGGTGCTCATGCAGCGCGGTCCAGGAGCCGAGGTCGTTCCATCCGAAGTCGGAGGGCAGACAGAAGATGTACGACTGGCCTTCTCTCTTGGCCGAGCGGGGTTCGAGAACCGCATAGTCGATGCTGATGTTTTCGCACTTCGGATAGAGCTTTCGAAAAGTGTCCGCGAACTTGCGCGTGCCATAAGCGGTGGCAATTTTTTCGAGAAGCGGAGCGGTGTTGGGAAGATGCTCGCGCAGCGCGTTCGCGAGCGTATCGGCGCGCCAGAGAAACATGCCGCTGTTCCAGAAGTAGTTGCCCGCGTCGAGAAACTGCCGGGCCGTGGCGAGATCCGGCTTTTCGGTGAAGCGGCGCACGCGCAGGAAGCCCTGCTGATCAGGCGCGTCACCTTCGGGTGACCCAGCCTCAATATAGCCGTAGCCGGTTTCGGGGCGCGTGGGGCGGATGCCGAGCACAACGATGCTGTCTCCCGCGGCGGCGATCTCGATTCCCGTGCTGAGAGTAGAGCGGTATTGCGCAAGGTCGGCGATGACGTGGTCGGAGGGAAACAGACCGAGTACCGCATCGGGATCTTGACGAAGCAAAAGAAATGCCGCTAAACCAATGGCGGGCGCTGTGTTGCGCCCGGCGGGCTCGGCGATGATCTGCTTCGCAGGAAGCTTCGGAAGCTGACGCAGGATGGCGGGGCGGAGGTCGTCATTGGTAATGATCCAGAAACGGCTCGGCCCGGTCATTGGTGCGAGACGCGCGACGGTCTGCTGGATCATGGTCTGCTTGCCGTCGAGCGCGAGCAGTTGCTTGGCGCGGCGCTTGCGGCTCAGCGGCCAGAAGCGCGTGCCTCGTCCTCCGGCCAGGATGATGGGATAGAAATGCGGGTTCGCTTTCACGATCGTAGAAAGCCTACCACTTACGCGCCGCGGGCGAGAAACCCTTTGTCCGCAAAAGCGCTGTTGGCTTTTAGCTCTTGGCTTCTAGCTAAAAGCCAAGGGCCAAGAGCTAAAAGCGATTTTCGCACGCGGTTATAGTCGTGTCGCGGGCTCAGGCACCGTCGCGCCCGGTACGTAGGCTTTCAAGAACTCGACCGTCCACTGCGGACGAACATGAAACGCACCTAGGTTGGCCGGAATCACAACCGCGTCGCCTTTGGCCAGTGTCACCGGGTCGTGGCCCTGCGCCTCGACAACCCCGCAGCCTTCAACCGCGACCAGTATCTGCACCGAGGTTCTCCCGGACTCATCTTTCCCGGACTCATCGCCGGTTGAAAAATCCTGTGGGTCTTTCAATTCGAACAGGTCCACCGTGAAGTAAGGCGCCGTGATCATGGAAGAGCGCCGGCTCTTGCCGCCATGAATGCCAACCGGCGCGGGGCGGATCACTTTGCCGGAGGCAGTGCGCTCCTTGATCGAGGCGAGGCCGTGCTCCAGATGCAGCGGGCGCGCGCGTCCAAAGTCGTAGAGACGATACGTGGTATCGGACTGCTGCTGCGTCTCCAACATGACGACCCCGGCTCCAATCGTATGCACCGTGCCGCCGGCCACATAAATCATCTCGCCCTGATAGATATTGACCCAGTTGAGCAGCTCTTCGACGCTCTTTTCATGGACGGCTTGCTCGAATTGAGCGCGCGTAACGCCGGGCTGGAGGCCCAGCGCGACTTGCGATCCGGGCCTGGCGTGGGCCACGTACCAGCACTCGGTTTTGCCCCAGGGTTCGCCGAAACGCTGCGCGGCTTCGTCGTCGGGGTGCACCTGGACGGAGAGTTTTTCTTCGGTAAACAGAAACTTCATCAGCAAGGGAAAGCGCTGCGGGTCGGGCGCGGCTGTGCCGACCAAATCAGAGCCGAATTCTTTGCTTAGGTCTGCGAGCGATCGTTTCGCCAGCGGACCATTCGCGACTATGCAGTTATCGCCGGTGAGCCAAGCTTCTCCGATGCGTTCGTTGAATTGGTGATTCGGGTAGATCGCAGAAAGATCGAGCGTGCCCCAGGGGCGCGGGTCGAAGGCGGGCGACATCAGGAGTGGGTAGAGTTGGGTCATGCGCAGCTAACTGTGAAATTCGTGCCGCGCTCCGCTGTTCCTAGAATAAATCCATATTGTCATCCTGAGCGAAGCGAAGGACATGCTCTTTTGCCGGTGCAAGCGAAAGCAGATCCTTCGCTTCGCTCAGGATGACAAGCCAAACTTATGTCGCGAACTTATGGAGCCCGATATTACAGCCCGCCAAAGAACTTCCGCATGCGCTCCAGGCCACGGTCGAGTTCGGCGATCGAGGTGGCGTAGGAGACGCGGATGTGTTCCTTCGTGCCGAAGCCTTCTCCGGGAACCGTGGCGACGTGAACCTCGCGCAGGAGTTTGCCAGCGATCTCGGAGGCCGAGTTTATCCCGCTACGCCCGAAAAATGCCGAAACATTGGGGTAAGCATAGAACGCGCCTTCCGGCAGCGTGCATTGCACTCCGGGTATGGAGCGCAGGCCCTTCACCACGTGATCGCGCAACTCGATGTACTCTGCGCGCATGTCTTCGACGCATTGTTGTGGACCTTTGAGCGCCACGGCCGCCGCTTTCTGCACGATCGAGGTCGGATTTGAAGTGGATTGGCTCTGCAGCTTCTGCGCGGCAGTGATGATGGGCGCCGGGCCGAGCGTGAAACCGAGACGCCAGCCGGTCATGGCATAGGTCTTGGAAAGCGATCCGACGACCAGAAAGCGGTCGCGGAACTCGCGCAACGAACCAACCGAGAAGCGCTTGCCCGTGTAGTTCAGATAGACGTAGCACTCGTCGGAAATTACCCAGATGCCGCGCTGGTGGGCCAGCCGGACGACTGCGGTCATGTCTTCCGCGCTCATCACGGCTCCGGAAGGATTGGAGGGTGAATTCAGGATGATGAGCCTGGTCTTCGGCGTCACCAGGCGCGCCACCATGTCGGCGGTGACGCGAAACCCCTGGGATTCGTCACTCTGGAGGAGCACGCAGTTACCGCCGGCGTAGCGCACCATATCCTTGAACGAGACCCAGTAAGGGACGGGAAGAATGACCTCGTCGCCATGATCCACGAGCACGGAAATGACGTTGAACAGCGCGTGCTTGCCGCCCACCGAGGCCGCGGTTTCTTCACGCCGGTAATCGGAGTCGAAGTCCACGGCATGACGGTGCACGATAGCGTCCTTCAGTTCGGCGGTGCCGCCGACAGGGGTGTACTTCGAAAAATTCGCCTGGATCGCGGCGATGGCGGCATCCTTGATGTGCTGCGGCGTGGCGAAGTGGGGCTCGCCGGCGCCGAAATCCACGACATCAATACCCTGCTGGCGCAGCCTGTCAGCCTCGGCCACCACCGCCAAGGTCGCGGAGGGCTCAATGCGATTGATGCGTTCCGTCAGGCGGATGGGGTGAGTGACGGGTGTCATTACTGTGCTCATAATTTCTTTTTCCTGGACTTGCTCTTGCCTTCGGAATGCGTCTTGCCCGCGGGCGGCTCGCCGTTCTCGAACTTGTGAGCCACGTCCATTTTCTCACGAAGCTTCTGCTCGACGAGCTCAGGCACCAGGCATTCGATGGATCCGCCGAGCTGCGCGACTTCGCGCACCAAACGCGAACTCAGATACGAATACTTTTCAGCGGGCATCATGAACACCGTCTCCATACCGGGCCGGAGTTTGCGATTCATCAAGGCCATCTGGAGTTCGTACTCGTAATCGCTGATCGCGCGAATGCCGCGCAGGATGACCCTCGCCTCGACCCGCAACGCGTAGTCCACCGTGAGGCCGGCGAAAGTGTCCACCGAGACGTTGTCTAAGCCCGAGGTCATCGCCTCCAGCATCTTGCGACGGTCGGCAACGCTGAACAGCGGGTCTTTCTCGGGATTCTGAAGAATGGCGACCACCAGTTCGTCGAAAATCTTGCTGCCGCGCTCGATCAGGTCAAGATGCCCGTTGGTAGGAGGATCGAACGATCCGGGATAGATGGCTTTGATGCGCTTCAATGGGGCCCTCGGTCGAAACAAGGTCGACGAAAGGAGGATTGTATGCGGGCGCAACCGGCGATGGCAATCGGAGGGTTTGAAGTCCTTCGTGATCCTTCGTGTCCTTTGTGGTTCAGGCTTTCTGACGTAACCACGAAGGACACGGAGGTACACGAAGGAAAACGCACAAACATCCAAAAAGCCTCTCCCTTTGCAGAAAGAGGCTCGCTCACAGATCGACCAAAGGAACTACCGTCTCGCCGGCACCTTCCCCGTTTCCGCCGCCGACGGCATCGTGGTGACGCGTCCCTGTGTGCCGGTAGCCTGCGCCGGAACCGCAGTCGTAGCCGGAGCCGCCGACGCCGCGGCTGGGACCATCCCCAACGCTTTGCGCACTTCGGCATCGAGCTTGGCCATCGTATCTTTGTTTTCTTTCAAGAAGGTACGCGCATTCTCGCGTCCCTGCCCGATGCGCTCCCCTTTGTAGCTGAACCACGAGCCCGACTTCTCCAGGATATTGTTGTTCACCGCCAGATCGATCAGGTCGCCTTCGCGCGAGATCCCTTCGCCATAAAGAATATCGAACTCCGATTCGCGGAACGGCGCCGCCACTTTGTTCTTCACGATCTTGACTCGGGTGCGCGAGCCGGTGACCACGTCTCCTTCTTTAATGGCTGCAATGCGGCGGATGTCAATGCGCACCGACGAATAGAACTTCAGCGCGCGCCCGCCCGTCGTGGTTTCGGGATTGCCGAACATCACGCCTATCTTTTCGCGGATTTGGTTAATAAAGATCAGGCAGGTGCGCGACTTGGCAACCGTCCCCGTCAGCTTGCGCAGCGCCTGCGACATCAGGCGCGCCTGCAGGCCCATGTGGCTGTCGCCCATTTCGCCGTCGAGTTCGGCCTTCGGAACCAGCGCCGCCACCGAGTCCACCACCAGCACGTCAATGGCGTTCGAGCGCACCAGCGCTTCAACGATTTCCAGGGCCTGCTCGCCATAGTCGGGCTGCGAGACCAGCAGGTTGTCGACGTCCACGCCCAGCTTCTTGGCATAGCCCGGATCAAGCGCATGCTCGGCATCGACGAACGCCGCCATGCCGCCAGTCTTTTGCGCCTCGGCAATCACCTGCAAAGCAATGGTAGTTTTGCCGGAAGACTCCGGACCGAAGATTTCAACGACACGCCCGCGCGGCACGCCACCCACGCCCAGCGCGGCGTCGAACGAAATCGCGCCTGTCGAAATCACCGCGATCGGGACGATGGCTTCCTTCGACCCCAGCCGCATAATGGAACCTTTGCCAAACTGTTTTTCAATTTGTGCAAATGCAAGATCAATCGCCTTGGTACGCTCGTCTGCTCTGCTACGCTCTTCGGCCATAAATGGCTGCTCCTGGTTTCTGAATCTGGAATTCGGGTACGAATCCCCCGTAGCCTACACCCGCGGGCTGGAGCGTGAAGTGTTGGCTGTCACATCGGTTTTGGTCAGTTTAGCACGAAGCGAATAAAAGGCGAAGCGTGAATGCATTGGCGCGGATGATTCCTGGGAGGTCAAAGGTCAGAGGTTAGAGTGCAGAGGTTAGAATCCGGCAGGCATCCGGGGGGCACCTCTGCACTCTAACCTCTGACCTCTGACCTGCCTCTTTTCTTGCTAGACTCGCCTCATGCGCGAAGATAAGCAAGAAGATAAGCAGAATGGCGACAGCTCCGAACGAGGCACAGCAATAGGAGGCCCGTCGCTGTATCTTGTCGCCACGCCCATCGGCAACCTCGAAGACATCACACTGCGTGCCCTGCGCGTCCTCAAAGAAGTCGACCTGATCGCTTGCGAGGACACGCGCCAGACCCTAAAGCTGCTCAGCCATTACGGCATCAAGACGCGCACCGTCAGCTATCACGAGCACAACGAGATGACCAAAGCCGCCGAACTCGTTGTCGACCTCGAAGGCGGCGCCAAGGTTGCTCTCGTCACCGACGCGGGCATGCCCGGCATCTCCGATCCCGGATTCCGCCTAATCGCGCTCGCCATCCGGCATCATGTGCCGGTGGTGCCGATTCCTGGTGCGTCGGCATTCCTGGCGGCGCTGGTGGCCAGCGGCCTGCCCACCGATTCCTTCCGCTTCAGCGGCTTCCTCCCAGCCAAGTCAGGACAGCGCCGCAAGCTGCTGGAAAGCGTGAAAGATTCTCCGCGTACGCAGGTGTTCTACGAAGCTCCGCACCGCCTGCTGGAGACGCTGGCCGACGTTTCCGAAGTTCTAGGAGAAGCCCGCCACGTAGTCGTCGCCCGCGAAGTGACGAAGTTGCACGAGGAGTTCTTGCGCGGGCGCGCGGGCGAGGTCTTGGAGCAGTTCAAGGCGCGGGGAGGTGTTAAGGGCGAAATCACGCTGTTAATTGCAAAACCTGAGACCCAGGATCTGAGACCTGAGACCTCCACCGTAAGCATCGCCCAGCGCGTGCGCGAAATCATGGCCGAAGAGAAGGCAGACGAAAAAACAGCGCTGAAGCAAGTCGCCAAAGAGCGCGGGATTGGGAAGAGCGAGGCGTATCGGGAATGGCAGCAAAACAAGTAGCGGCGCGAATTTCCGCATTGCCACGAACCGCGTAGGGACGGCCGCCCTCGGCCGTCCAGCCGAGCGAATGCTTGGCTACTTCCCCGCCAGTTCCTTCTTCACCGTCTCGCTGACCACCTTCCCATCCACCCGCATCCCGGCGGCGGCGAATCTTGCCATGGCGGCTTTCATTACTGTTCCCATGTCTTTCATGGCAGGAGGGGGCGTCATCTCGGCAATCGCCGCGCGGACTCCGGCCACAATTTCTTCTTCACCGGCGGCCTTGGGCAGATAGGTTTCGATGAGCTTGATCTCGGCGGCTTCCTTGTCGGCCATTTCCTGGCGTCCGCCCTTGGTGAACTGCTCGACCGAGTCCTTGCGCTGCTTGATCAGCGTGGAAAGCACTTGCTGCGATTCCTTGTCGTCGAGCGGCGCCATCTTGTCGATCTCGCGGTTCTTGAGCGCGGACTTGACCATGCGCAGGGCGGAAAGTCGCTGCTCTTCGCGGGCCTTCATGGCCGCGACGATGTCTTTCTGTATCTGGTCGATGAGGGGCATGGGAGAATTATAGAGGTCAGAGGTTAGATTGCAGAGGTGAAAACCACATGGAGCGTACGCTCTTACTTCTGCAATCTGACCTCTGCCCTCTGACCTTTTCTCCCCCGAACCACAGGCTTTCGAATATTCTGGTTCCCATGCTCAAAAAAAATAGGCTTTTCACTCCCGGACCGACGCCACTGCTGCCGCAAGCCCAGACGGCGATGGCTTCCTATGGCGCGCACCATCGCACCGCCGATTTCCGCGCTCTGTTCACGCGCGTTCTTGCCGACGTGAAGGAGTTTATCGGCACGAACAACGACGTGCTCGTGCTGACCTCGTCGGGCTCCGGTTTCATGGAAGCCTCGGTCTCGAACCTGACTTCGCCCGGCGACCGGGTGCTCGTCCTGACCGCCGGCAAGTTCGGCGAGCGCTGGACCTCACTGGCAAAGGCGTTTGGCTGCGTCGTGGAGACGGTGACCGCTCCCTATGGCGAAACAATTTCGCTGGAGGAAGTGCGCCGCAAGCTGACGCCGGAGATCCGCTGCGTTTATGTGCAAGCGACCGAGAGTTCCACGGGCGCGCGGCATGACGTCGAGGCGATCGCGAAACTGGTGCGGACTTCGTCGGATACTCTGCCGGACACTTTGCCCGATACTTTGCTCGTCGTCGACGCGATCACTGGGTTGGGCACAACCCATCTCGACGTGGACGCTTGGGGAATCGACGTCATCATTGGCGGCTCGCAGAAGGCGCTGATGATCCCACCCGGATTAGCCTATGGCGCAATCAGCGAGCGGGCGTGGCAACGTATGGAGCGGGCGAAGTCTCCGCGGTATTACTTCGATCTGCGGAAGGAACGGAAATCGGCGGCCAAGGCGGAGACGGCATACACGCCCGCGACCTCTCTGTTTGCCGGGCTAGCCGCAGCGCTCGATTATGTACGTCAAATGGGGGACGGGAACCTGGCGGCGGGGCGCGACGCGCTGATCGCGAACGCCGAGTTGTGCGCGGCGATGACGCGCGCCGGCGTCGAAGCGCTGGGCCTGAAGTTATTTGCCCCCAGTTCTCCAGCGGCCGCGCTGACTGCCGTCACTGCCCCGGCCGGCGCCGATTCCACATCCATTTGCAAACGCTTCCGCGAACAGTTTGGCGCGGTTGTGGCCAACGGACAGGCGGAGATGAAGGGACAGCTTTTCCGCATCGCTCACATTGGTTACTACGATTATCTCGATACGGTGGGAGTGCTGGCCGCTCTCGAACATGTAATCGCCGAAGCCACGGGGAACGCGGTCGAGTTTGGATGCGCGGTGCGCGCGGCGCAGGAAGTCTATGCGAAGGTCAGAGGTAAGAGGTCAGATTGCAGAGGTTAAAATCCCAAGTCCGTCGACGCCATGTGCGCACTTGGGTTCTAACCTCTGCAATCTGACCTCTGACCTCTGACCTTCCTAGGAGTCCAGCGCTTCTCTGCGCAATTTGCGGCTTTCGGCCAGCAGCGACATGGAGTGCATCAGGTTCTGCAGGGTGACGATTCCGACCAACTGCTGTTCGTCGACAACCGGGATGATGCTGAGATTGTGGGCGGAGAGCTTGCGGAAGGCGGAGGCGAGCGACTCCTGCTTGGCGGCAACTTCGAAAATGCGGTTCATCACAGCCTGCACGTAGCCGTTGCCTTCGGCGCGCAGTGCTTCGAGAATCTTTTGCCTGGAGACGACGCCAACCATGTCGCTGCCGCGCACCACCGGAAAATCGTCCTGCAGCGTGTGCACGGCTTTCTCGAGCGCGTCTTCCAGCGTGTCGGCAGGCGACAGTGTGGCGAAGTCGGTGAGCATGACTTCTTCCAGGCGGACGCTTTGCAGGACGGATTGAAACACCGCCGAGCGCTCTTCGAGCTGCGCGCCGGCAAAAAGAAAGAAGCCGATCATCATCAGCCAATAGCCGTCCCATCGCGTCTCAGCGTGACTGCTGATCAGCATTCCGAGCATGATCATCAGAATGGAGAAGACGTGGCCGATGCGGACGGCGCGCTGGGTTGCTAGCACCATGTCGACGCGGCGCGAAAAAACAGCGCGCAGAACTCGCCCGCCATCCATGGGATAAGCCGGCAACAAGTTGAACAAGCCGAGGTAGAGGTTCGACCAGACGATGCTCCGCAACAGGGCGCTCGAGTGGAGAAGCGGCTGCGCGGCAAGCGAAAAGCCTGGTATGGCCGCGAGCAGGATGAGGGCGGATAAGCCGGCGATGAAGAGATTCACCAGCGGTCCGGCAACCGCGATGCGGATGTCACGTTTCCAGGCGTTGACCGGGTCCGGGATGGCGTGCGCTTCGTCAAGAATGGTGACGCCGCCGATCGGCAGCAGGATGATGCCTTTCGCCGGAATGCCCGAACCGCGGGCCACCAGAGCGTGACCTAATTCGTGCAGGATCACGCTGCCGAAAACGATGCCGACCAGAGCGAGCCCACGCAGAGCGGACTTGGCATCCTGCGTAGCGGCTTCGGTGCTCCACACGAAGACCAGCAGAAACAGGAAGGTCAGATGAATGCGGATTTCGATTCCGAAGAGACGTCCGACCGGGATGGACCAACTGCGCATCGACATGCCTACCAGTATTCTATCTAGTTAGACACCGAATGATGCTGCGGAGATGCGAAAAGGAGAA
>Ga0209117_1000883_pt1 | contig 11125 bp, 8 predicted proteins | sample BlaSpr_A8_OM2_M2_FD_187978 | JGI IMG/M metagenome (GOLD analysis project Ga0209117, IMG submission 187978) | Forest soil microbial communities from Thunder Bay, Ontario, Canada - Black Spruce, Ontario site 2_A8_OM2_M2 (SPAdes) (version 2) | ecosystem: Environmental > Terrestrial > Soil > Boreal...
CCCGCCTGTTCGTGAACTTTCCGCCCTCCAAAGAGCTCGCAGCGCAAGTTAAGCTCTCCCAGGATTCCAGTGCCGCCGTTGAGCTCTTGCGCCGGCCACAGCTTGCGAATTACCTGCTCACCGGACGTTTGCAGGGCGCCAACCTCGAATACGCGTGGATCTTGAAAGATGTTATTGAACAAGGCAAGACTGCCCCGAATGGCGGCTCGGTTTGCGGTGCTGATTCGTCATTCCCTTTACGCACTGATTGGGCGCCGGCTGCCAGTGCGACGCTTGCGGCTGCGGGCCACGATCTCACCGACCTCGCAGCGCGGCTCGCGAAGGTCAAATTGTGGCTCAGCCTGAGGGTGCCACCGGGCGGAGGCGAGAGCGATTTCCCCTATGCACTCGCTCTGAAGCGCCGTAGCCCTAGTGCAGGAAACTACGTGGAAAGCGGCAGCGTAACCCAAGGTGAGGTCTACGATTTAGTGCTCCATATCTCGGGAAGCCCTCCAGCGCAGGTCGACCGGCAGTGGATTTATGTGCTGGGCATCGACTGTGCAGGAAGGGGCAGTCTGCTGTACCCGTTCGGTCCGGAAGGCAATCAACTGCCGGAAAGAGGTGCTGTTCCCACCGAGATTTCGCTGACGGCTAGTGGTCCCGGAATCAAGATCGTTCCACCCTTCGGGCTTGACAGTTATGTCTTGCTGACCACCACTGAACAGCTGCCGGATCCGAGCTTGCTGGGGTTTGACCCAGTCTTGACGCGAGGTGCACGAGGCCCGAGTTCGCCCCTCAGCGATTTGCTAGGCTCCGCCAGTTCGGGCAGGCGCGGCATGGAGCGGCCGGTGCCCTCGAACTGGGCGGTTCACTATCTCCAGATAAGAAGCGCACCGCTGGGGACGACCTCCGGTAAGTAAAGCACGTCATAAGGAGTGCGGACTCAATTTGTGGCTTCGCGAAATCCAATGACCGCGATCACTCGCTTTATGGAGTCACATCCGCGAGCCAAAAAATTGTGGGATCGCTTATGTGGCCATGGCGCGACGTATTGGTTAGTAGCTTTAGGTCTGACGATATTGGGAGTTGTCTTCGGGAGTTACATTGACGATCACCATCGGTGGACGGACATGCGTTACGCGGCGACGCCCGGCTCTCGACCGGCATTATAGAGAAAAACCACAAAGAACGCTCTTGCCCGCTGGGGAACGGGAGCGGCAGCTTCACAGGAGGAGGGTTGCAATGCGGCAGAAGATCGAGATGGCCGTCCTGGTTGTCGCTTTGATTGTTGTCGGGATCACGCCCTGCCTGGTAGTTGCGCAAGTTTCGCTGGAAGACCAGCTCAAAGCGCAATATACGCTGGTGAAGATGGGTTCGGACTCGGGCGGAGCTGCGGTGGTGGAGGCGGGCACCGTCCTGGACATCAAGAAGGGCGGAATTCTCAGCGTGCCTTACGGGGATGCGAGCGTTGTCCCCACCAAGTACCAAGACGGGACGGTTCATTCGCCCAGCAACGCGGTGATGAAGGGCAGCGGCTCCGGCTTGGGAAAAATGGGGAAGACGCAAACGACGCGCTTGATGCAGGTGGGCGAAAAGGTATATCCCTCGAAGATTGCCGTCAATCTGCCGAAAGATCAGGTTATTATCGGCATCATCGCTTGCGATTCCTGCAACAATACCAGTCCGACTACGTTCTACAAGGCCGACGTGGTTTTCCAGTTCGCCAAAGGATCGCTGGCGAATACCAGCCCGTCACAAGTAGAAGATACGATCGCCGGACTCCTCGCCATCGAAGACAGCCCCGGCGATCAGGGCGGAAGTGGACAGCAAGGCGGCAACGACCAGCAAGGGAACAACCAGGGTGGGGGTGGAGGACAAGCGCAACAACAAGCGCCTCCGCCGGAACCTCAGCAGATTGAAAAAGGGCAGACGCCCGATCAAGTGAAAGCCGCGCTGGGCTCGCCGGAGAAGATCGTCAATCTTGGCCCCAAGCAGATTTATGTCTACAAGGACCTCAAGGTCACGTTTCTGAACGGAAAAGTTTCGGACGTCCAGTAAGCAACACTTTTCATGAATTGTCATCCCGAGCGAAGCGAGGGATCTGCAGTTCGCCGCAAAATGCAAATGCCTCGCTTCGCTCGGGATGATAGATTTAAAGAGGTTCTCAACAAGCTCCTAGAGGATCTTCTTCCCAAACGCCGAAAGTGCCAGCTCAACGGCTAATTCGGCGGTCTGGTTGCGCTCGTCGATGACAGGATTCACTTCCACGATTTCGAAGCTCAACATGCGCCCGTGGTCAGAGATGATTTCCATGGCGAGATGAGCTTCGCGATAGGTGGCGCCGCCCCACACCGGAGTGCCGACCCCGGGCGCGTCTTCGGGATCGATCCAATCCATGTCGAGCGAGACGTGATAGCCGGCCGTGCCGTGTCCGGCCATGCGGAGAGCTTCCTCCATGACGGCGCGCATGCCACGTTCGTCGATGTCGCGCATGGTGAAGACTTCGACCCCGGATTTGCGGATGTTTTCTTTTTCAAAGTTGTCGACGTCGCGGATGCCGACGAGCACGCAATTTTCCGGCTGTACTTTGGGCGAGAAGTCGTAGATCTTGCCCAGTTCGACGGGAGGAAGGCCCATGAGCGCGGCGAGCGGCATGCCGTGGACGTTGCCGCTGGGGGAAGAGTCGGGCGTGTTCATGTCGGTGTGCGCGTCGATCCAGAGGAGACCGATTTTCTGGTTCTTGCGGCGGTAGAACTCGGCCACGCCTGACACCGTACCCGCCGCGACGGAGTGATCGCCGCCCAGGACGAGAGGAACTTTGCCGGCTTCGAGCGTCTTCAACACGAGGTCGGCGCTCTTGGTGCAGGTGGCGGTGATTTCTTTGAGGTACTTGGCGTGGGCCGCGCCTTCTTTCTTCTGTTCGGGGATAGCGACGGCGATGTTGCCGGCGTCTTCCACAATGTGTCCGATGGCTTCGAGGCGCGCTTCGAGTCCGGCGACGCGAACGGCGGAAGGACCCATGTCAACGCCGCGGCGGGATTGGCCGAGGTCGAGAGGAACGCCAATCACGCGGATCTGGCGCGGGGTGATGTTGCTGTACGTCGTGCTGCGTTGAGCCATAGTGAGTTCTCAGTCGTCAATTGTCAGTTGTCAGTTAGACCAGTTCGCGGCATCGGTGGTTTGTTGAGAACTGATAACTGAGAACTGACAACTGCACTACGGGTACAGCCGATGCAGCATGCGCGGGAAGGGAATCGTCTCGCGCACGTGCTCTAAGCCGCAGATCCACGCTACGGCTCGCTCGATGCCCATGCCGAAGCCGGAGTGAGGGACGCTGCCGTACTTGCGGAGATCAAGATACCACTTGAAGGCTTCTTCGGGCAGATTGTGCTCGTGAATGCGCTGGAGGAGCAAGTCATGGGAGGCCATGCGCTGCGATCCGCCGATGATTTCGCCGTAGCCTTCGGGGGCTAACACGTCCACGCAGAGTGCGAGTTCGGGGCGCTGGGGATCGGGTTCCATGTAGAACGCTTTCACGCTGCCAGGGTAGCGATGGACCATGACGGGCCGGTCGTAGCGCGATGAGAGATAGGTTTCGTCGGGCGAGCCGAGGTCTCCGCCCCATTCGAATTTATTTTCGAGCGCGCCCTGCGAGTGGCCTTCCTGCAATTTCTGGACAGCTTCGTCGTAGGTGATGCGCGGGAAGGGCGCTTCGATTTTCTCGAGCTTCGCGAGGTCGCGGCCGATGGTTTCGAGGTCGGGGCGGCGGCGGTCCAGACATCGTTTAACCAAAAATGTCAGCAAGCCTTCGGCGAGTTCCATCAGGTCGTCGAGGGTGCCGTAGGCGATTTCAGGTTCGACCATCCAGAATTCGGTGAGGTGGCGGCGAGTCTTGGATTTTTCGGCGCGGAAGGTTGGACCAAACGAGTAGACCCTGCCGAGCGCCATGGCGGTGGCTTCGATGTAGAGCTGGCCGGACTGCGTGAGGTAAGCCTGCTCTTCGAAGTAGTCCACGGGGAAGAGCGTGGAGGTTCCTTCGCAGGCGGCGGGCGTGAGGATGGGAGGATCGGTGAGGGTGAATCCGTTGGTGTCGAAAAAATCGCGGGCAGCGCGAATGATTTCGGCGCGCACGCGCAGGATGGAGGCCTGGCGCTGGGAGCGCAGCCAAAGATGGCGGTGCTCCATTAAGAAATCGACGCCGTGTTCTTTGGGCGTGATGGGATAGGGAGTCGACTCGGGCACGCGCTGCACGACCTGGACGTTGGCGACGTCGAGTTCATAACCGCCGGGGGCGCGCTTATCGGCGCGGACCTTGCCTTCGACGATGACGCTGGATTCCTGGGTGAGGCCCTTGATGGCGTCGAAGACCTCGGGCGGGACGGCGTTCTTCGGGACTATGCCCTGGATGACGCCGGAGCCGTCGCGAAACTGGGGGAAGAGGAGTTTGCCGCTTTCGCGGAGGTTGTAGAGCCATCCGCGGATGGTGACGGACTGGCCTTCGTGTTTGCCGATTTCTGCGATGGTGCTGATGGGTGCGGACATAAAATTTGAGTGCGTACACCACGCAACCTGCGGAAGTCAGAAGTTAGAAGTCAAATTGCAGAAGTAAAACCGATGCGGGTGGATGCTGGGGATTAACTTCTGCAATCTGACTTCTGACCTTTGACTTGTTCTTACGAGTCTTCCAGCTTTTGGAAGGTTGCGGTCACTTCTTCGCTGGGGCTCTTTTTTTCTTTGCCGTCGATTTCCAGCAACAGGGGCGGCGTTTGCGGTGCGGTGCGCAGTAATTCCATGGTCTGTTTCCAGTCGATCGATCCGTTGCCGGGCCAGAGGTGCGAGTCTTTGTCTTTGTTGTTGTCGTGCACGTGAGTCGAGCAGATGTGATTCTTCAAAATGGCGAAGGCTTCGGGAACGCCGTTCATCATGTGGGCGTGACCGCAATCGAAGCAGACGCCGATGTCGCCGAAATGCATGGTTCGGATGAACTCGACGAGGCGCTCGGGCGTGGAAAGCTCGTTGGGAATATTTTCCACGAGCACTCTGACGCCGAGCGGTTTGGCAAAGGCGCGCAGGTGCTCGACCGACGTCATGGCGGCTTCGAATTTTTTTTCGTCGAAGGCTTCGTTGGGATTGCCGATGTGCTGGACGAGAAAGCGGAACGGGATGTGCTCGGCGATTTCGAGTGCGCGTTTGATCTCGTCCATGGCATCGATGCGGCCGGCACGGTCGGTGGAGGCGATGTTGACGGGCGGCGAGCCGGCGCGTCCCCACTCATAGTCGGAGTACAAAGGCGCGTGAACGGAATTGAGGGGAATGCCGGTGGAGCGGAACCAGTCGGCAATTTCGCGGACATGCTGCTTGCGGTTGGCGTAGTCGAAGTGCTGGCGGGCGGCAAAGATTTCGATCGACTGGGCTCCCGCCTTGACGAGCTCGTCGAGCAAGCCCGGATGGAGCCGTTCCTTTACATAGACGTAAGTCGATACGGCCCTCAGCATCAGTAACCTACCGCCTTCCCGTTGTTGCGTCCGTCGCTCGAGCCGAGGCGTTCGCCGGTTTTGAGGTCAATCATGATGCACTCGCCATCTCCCCAGAAATGCTCGACCTTCAGCTTGTGCCCCTTGGATCGCAGAACATTCATTGTATCGGGAGAGAGGCGGTCTTCGACGACAATCTCATCGGGGAGCCACTGATGATGAAACCTGGGCGCGTTGACCGCCTCCGCAATATCAAGCGAAAATTCCACCACACCGATCAGGACGTTTGCCACAGTAGTGATGATGGTAGGGCCTCCCGGCGAGCCAAGAACCAGGAAAAGCTTGCCATCCTTGAGCACGATAGTGGGCGTCATGGCCGAGAGCGGACGCTTGCCCGCGCCGATGGCGTTGGCAGGGCCCTGGATGAGTCCGTAGATGTTGGGGACGCCTTGTTTGGCGGTAAAGTCGTCCATTTCGTCGTTGAGCAGGAAGCCCAGGCCGTCGGCGGTGACGCGGGAGCCAAAGGAGTCGTTGAGCGTGGTGGTTACGGCAACGGCGTTACCTTCGGCATCGACGACGGAATAATGAGTAGTGTTCTCAGGTTCGCGAATGGCTGTGGGGCGCGACTGGGCGACGCGCTCCAGTTCATTGAATGCCGGGCGTTTCAGGTCTTTGCTCTCGCTGGCGTGCTTGAGATCGATCGTGTCGCGCCATGCGGCGGCGTATTTTTTGTCGATGAGCTGCGCGACGGGAACTTTAGCGAAGTCGGGATCGCCCATGAAGTCGGCGCGATCGTAGAAGGCGCGGCGAAAAGCTTCGGCTTCGAGATGGACGGCGTCGGCGGAGCGGTTGCCGAATTTCGCGAGGTCGAAGCCTTCCAGGATATTGAGGATTTCGACCAGCGCTACTCCGCCCGAAGATGGCGGCGGAGCGCTGATGATGTCGTAGCCGCGATAGGAGCCGCGAATGGGCTCGCGTTCCCTGACCTCGTAAGCGGCGAGGTCCTCGGCGGTGATCAGGCCTCCGCCGTTGTGGATGGCTGCGGCCAGTTCGCGAGCCATGGCGCCGTGGTAGAAGTCGTCGGGACCTTTGGCGATGCGTTCGAGCGTGCGCGCGAGTTCGGGCTGCTTGAATAGTTCGCCGGGCTGGTAGTAGTTTCCGTCGCGCTGGAAAATGCGTTTGGATTCGGGAAACTGGCCGAGGTGCTCATCTCTTTTCAGATCTTGCGTGTCTTCGAACGCGAGTGGAAAGCCATCGCGGGCAAGCTTGATGGCGGGAGCCATTACTTTTTCGAGCGACAGCTTGCCGTATTGTTTTTCCGCGTAAACCAGGCCGGCCACGGAGCCGGGGACGCCGATGGACTTGTATCCGATGACGCTGGAGTTTTCGATGACGTTGCCCTGAGCGTCGAGATACATGTTCTCGGTGGCAGCGACGGGCGCTTTTTCGCGGAAGTCGATGAAGTGAGTTTTCCCAGTGGCGTTGCGGAGAAGAAGGAAGCCGCCTCCGCCAAGATTTCCAGCTTGGGGATGGACGACGGCTAACGCGAAGCCGGTGGCAACTGCCGCATCGACGGCATTGCCACCTGATTGCAGGATCTCGACGCCGACGCGAGACGCGAGTTCGTGCACGCTGGTCACGATGGCGTGCGGAGCGTGCGTGGGGCGTAGAGACCCAGCCGCGGCGGTGGCGGCGGGCAGAACGCACAGGCTGCAGAGGATCAGAAAACAGATCGGAGAACATCTCAGTGAACGTATTAGAGAACTATGTTGAATGCGCATGGATTGGGCGGCGAAAGTACGAGGCTAGCCCACAGGGTTGCAGGGCGTCAAACGGAGGAACCTTTCACCGCCGAGACGCGGAGGGCACCGAGAAAGGCAAAGGCTTAGCCACAGTGGCACAGAGCAGAACGGATCACTTCCTACGGCGCTTGTTCGGCGTTTTGTCTTGCTCGACTTTCTTCTTTGGCGCTTTTGCTACGACTAGGTCGTAGGACTGTCGAATCAGGGCTTCGAGTTCGTCGGAGGGCAGAACGTTGGAGTTGGCGAGCATCACCCACTTGTAACGTCCGACGTAGGGCGCGGGGGAGATGCCTTCGATCTCGAGCAGTTCGTGGAATGTTTCCGGCGCGCATTTAAGAGTGATGCGCGGGAACCGTCCGTCCGAGAGGACCATGCCGGTGAAGATCTTGCCGCGGATTTTGAAACAGAGGTCGTCGCCCCACGGCATGTCCTCGGTTACGTCCGGGAGGGAAAGACAGAGTTTGCGGATCCATTCGACGTCGGGCATGTGGGGATGATAGCGCGGGAGGGGAGGAAAGAGACGCGGCAAGCGCGTCTCTACCCAGGGAAATCGATCCAATAGACTGACCGTTGCGGATAAAATTACTTTCCTATGCGACTTCTTATAGCGGGCGTCCTCCTGTTCGCATCCGGACCTTTCCTGTTTGCCCAGAATGCCAGCGTCGGCATAGATCACATTGTCGTCTACAAGCGAGACCGAAGGCTCGTGCTCTTGTCACAAGGAACGGAACTGCGGTCGTACAAGGTTGCACTGGGTGGCGAACCCGTGGGGCCAAAGACGCGGCTGGGCGACCATCGAACTCCAGAAGGGCTTTACATACTTGATTCGCGAAACCCTAACAGCCACTATTACAAAGCCTTTCACATCTCGTATCCAAACTCGAAGGACATCGCAGCCGCCAAGAAGTTAGGTGTCAGTCCCGGAGGCGAAATCATGCTGCACGGACTTCCGAAGGAGTATGCATGGATGGGGAAGGCCCACACTCTGCATGACTGGACGGACGGATGCGTCGCGGTTACGGATGAAGAGATGGACGAAATCTGGAAACTGGTTCGCGTCGGCACTCCCATCGAAATCAAGCCCTAAGTCTGACGGCTGATGCAATCAGGCCGCTTTCAGGAGTACCGTCGAGTCGGATTTTGTTGGATCGAAGACGCCATGCGCACGCCAAGCGGATGCGCCGGGCTCCCCTCGAAAACAAGCAAGTGCACGCGGGCGGGGCATCCGCGCCACACAAACTACTACACCTGGTCTCTAGCCTCTCCCAGCACTACCGACACCTCCAGCCGCTTCTTCCCCCGGAAGATAGTCGCCTTCACCGTGTCCCCCGCCCGGTGCTTGTTCATGATCTGGGCAAGGGTCTGCTGGCTTTCGATTTTTTCTCCATCAATGGCGACGATCAAATCTCCACCGATCATGATAGGAGTGTTGCCGAGGTAGGCGCGTTCGGAGCCGCCGCGCAATCCGGCGCGGTCGGCGGAGCCTCCTGGAACGGCCTGAACGATCAGGAGTCCGTAGTCGGCGGCAAGACCAAGCTCGTTGGCGACTTCGGGATCGATGGGGATGGTACGAACGCCGAGCGCGGGACGGCGCACGCGTCCGAGCGTGACCAGATCGTTGAGCACGGCTTTGGCGGTGTTGATGGGGATGGCGAAGCCGATGCCGGCGTTCTGTCCGACGCTGGAGGCGATCATGGTGTTGATGCCGATGACTTCGCCGTGCCAGTTGAGGAGCGGGCCGCCGGAGTTGCCGGGGTTGATGGCGGCGTCGGTCTGGATGGCTTCTTCGATGACCATGCCGTCGGGCTCCTGCACCTGGCGGATGGAGCTGACGATGCCGCGCGTGAGGGTTCCGGCGAGGCCGAAGGGATTGCCGATCGCATAAACCTTCTGGCCGACTTGCAGATTGGTCGAGTCGCCGAGGGTCATCGGCTGCAGATCGGGGGCTTTGATCTGGACTATTGCCAAATCATGAGAGCGGTCGCTGCCGACGATGGTGGCCTTATATTTCTTGCGGTTGTGGAGCGTGACTTCGACCTGGCGGGCATCGGCGATGACGTGATAGTTGGTGAGGATGTGTCCTTCTTTGTCGATGACGAAACCGGAGCCCTGGCCCTCCTGCGGGACCAGGCCGTAGAAGAAGTCGAAGGTCATGACGCGCGAGGTGATGTTGACGACGGCTCCAATGTTCTTGCGGTAAACGCCGATGTTGTTCTGCTCTTCGGCGTCGAGCGCGTCGCTACCGGCAGCTTCGGTGATTTCAACGTGCTGCGGGCGGCTGATCCAGTTGGCGGGATGGAGACGTCCGTGGCGATAGGAGGAGAAGTAGAAGAAGGCTGACGCCAGAACAATTGCGAAAACAAAAGGACGCAAGAATCTCATCGTGGGTACTCCTCAAAAGCCTGCAGCTTGAATTCTAGCGAAAAAGTGGGATTTACCGCAGAGGACGCGGAGTGCGCAGATGCCTTGTTTCTGGTTTTCCCCGTGATCCCTTGTGCCCCCTGTGGTTAAGGATTTTCTCTGCGCGCTCTGCGTTCTCTGCGGTGCAGGGGTTTGATCTTCCCCAGCCACCGCCGCCAGGCGATTCTATGCGGACTCTTTCTCCGGAACGCAGGCGAACGCTGGTCTTGCCGGGTAGTTCTTCTGCAGAACCGTCACGCCGGATGATCAGGGTGCGGCCGGGAGCGCCATCGGCACCTCCTGCTAGGCCGTAAGGTCCGCGGGAACGGCGGTCGGCGAGCAGAGTGACCTGGGCGTCGCTTAAGACTTCGATTTCACGGACGATTCCGTCGCCACCGGCGTGGAGGCCCACGCCTCCACTCTTGGAGCGAAAAGAATACCGCCGCAGGCGAACCGGGTAGGCGTATTCGAGGGCCTCGGCGGGAGTGTTCAGGGAGTTGGTCATGTGGGTGTGGACGCCGGAGACTCCGTCTTTAGTCGAGCGCGCGCCCATGCCGCCGGCGATGGTTTCGTAATAAGCGAAGGGCTCGCCGGAGTGGGGATCGATGCCCCCGATGGTGAGGTTGTTCATGGTGCCGGAGGCGGCGGCGGGGATGCGGTCGGGAATCGCCTGCGCTAGCGCTTTCAGAAGTACGTCGACAATCCGCTGGGAAGTCTCAACGTTTCCACCAGCGACGGCGGCGGGAGGTTTTGCGTTGACGACGGTTCCCGAGGGAGCGATGACACGGATGGGGCGCATGAGGCCGGAAGTCGCAGGCACGTCTTCGCGGAGCAGGCAGCGGAAGACGTAGAAGCATGCGGAGTAGGTGATCGCCTCGACCGCGTTGATCGCGCCTTGGACTTGCGGGTCGCTGCCGGTGAAATCGATGGTGACGTTGGTAGGGGATTGCCTACGACTAGACGCGGCAAGCCGCGTCTCTACGGCAGAAGACTTCCTGGCGGGTGAAGCCGCGACGTGGATGGTCACGGCGATGCGCACGGGTTTGTCGTCGACGCCATCGTCATCGAGGAAATCTTCGGCCGGGTAGTGGCCGGGCGGGATGGTGCGCAGGAAGGCTCGCATCATTTCTTCGGAATAGACGAGCAGATCGGCGGCGGCTTGTTTGGCGCGGGCGATCCCGTAGCGGTCGCAAACTTCGCGGAGACGTTGGGCTCCGGTCTGGCAAGCGGCGATCTGAGCGCCGAGGTCGCCTTCGCGCTCTTCGGGCGTGCGGACGTTGTTGAGGAGAAGCGCCAACACATCGGCGACAAGCTTTCCGCCGCGCATAATTTTGACGGGCGGAATGCGAAGGCCTTCCTGATAAATTTCGCGGCAGGGCCCCATGGAGCCAGGGTAAGTTCCGCCAACATCGGCATGGTGAGCGCGGGAAGCGACGTAGAAGTCGGGAGTTGTGTGGGGCGGGCGCCCTC
>Ga0209117_1000884_pt1 | contig 11124 bp, 11 predicted proteins | sample BlaSpr_A8_OM2_M2_FD_187978 | JGI IMG/M metagenome (GOLD analysis project Ga0209117, IMG submission 187978) | Forest soil microbial communities from Thunder Bay, Ontario, Canada - Black Spruce, Ontario site 2_A8_OM2_M2 (SPAdes) (version 2) | ecosystem: Environmental > Terrestrial > Soil > Boreal...
ATCAGACGCTGTGGGCGACGGGGCCGCGAACCGGCCACTCGCTTGCGTCGAGCATCACCTCATCGACGTAGCACCAGCCCCAGTCCTCGCCCGGCTCAAAGGTCCTGATGATCGGGTGACCGGTCTTTCGGAAATGAGCTGTGGCGTGCTTGTTAGGCGAGCTGTCGCAACAGCCCACGTGGCCGCAGGTCATGCACAAGCGCAGGTGGACCCAAGAGGCTCCGATTTTCAGGCAGTCCTCGCACCCGTCAGCGTGCGCGGTGACTGGGCGGATCTGATCGAGATGAGCGCATCCGGCAATCATTCGGCTCAGCGTACGACGCCTCCCGGATCACGACAATGGTGGCCGCGGTTTCTCTATGGACGCACGCGCGCGCGCGAGGCGAGGCGCTTGCTCTCCACCGCGAGGTCATGCGCGATCGCGATCTCGTCTCCCGTTATCAATTGGCCATCGCGGACGACCACCTTGCCATTGACCACCACGGCCTCGGCGCGAGGCGGCGGGGCGAGCGCAATGGCCGCGAGTGGATCTGCCATTCCGGCGTGAGCCAGATCGTCCAACCGGAAGAACGCAACATCAGCGAAGTTCCCGACCGCGAGCGTGCCGCAGTCGTCCCGTCCGAGGCAGGCAGCGCCACCCGCGGTGGCCAGCGTCCAGGCCTCTCGAGCGCTCAAGGCAGTGGCTGCGTCCGCTCGACCTTGCATCGCGGCTCGCAAGCGGGCCATCAGGAGCGACTGGTGCATCTCCATCGCGACGTTCGAATCCTCGTTGCTTGCCGCGCCGTCTACGCCGAGGCCGACATTTGCGCCGGCGCGAACGAGATCCTCGACCCTGCACGCGCCCGCGCCGAGACGCATGTTGCTCGACGGGCAATGGGCGATACCGGTTCGGCTCGAGGCGACCTGGCCCACCTCCGCATCGTTGAAGTGGATGCCGTGCGCGAACCACACGTCATCGCCCGTCCAGCCGAGGTCACGCATCAGCTCGAATGGCCGCATTCCAAATTTCTCCAAACAGAAGGCTTCCTCGTCCAGGGTCTCAGCCACGTGGGTGTGCAGCCGCACGCCGTGGCGCCGTGCCAGCTCGGCCGAGTCGCGCATCAACTGTGGCGTCACCGAGAACGGCGAGCACGGCGCCACCACGACGCGGCACATCGATCCACGCGACGGATCGTGGAAGCGCCCGATCAGCGCCTCGGTGTCAGCCAGGATCGCGTCCTCGTCCTCGACCACGCTGTCGGGAGGCAGACCGCCCGCCGATTCGCCAAGCGACATGGAACCGCGGCAGGGATGAAAGCGCAGGCCGAGCTCGCGCGCCGATTCGACCAGGGCCTCGAAAATGCCGGTGCGTCCGCGTGGGAAGACGTAGTGGTGGTCGGTCGAAAGCGTGCATCCGCTGAGAAGCAGCCGCGCCATGGCAGCCCTTGCGGCGATCCGAACAGTATCCGCATCGATCTGGGCCCAGATCGGATACAGCGCGCGCAGCCATTCGAAAAGGCCACCGTCGGGCACGTACCCCCGCGTCGCCCACTGGTACATGTGGTCGTGAGCGTTGACCAGGCCGGGCACCGCCACGCAGTTGGGTAGGTTCAGCGCTGAGTCCGCGGCGGGCGTCTCACCTGAGCCGACCTCGGCGATCATTCCGTCGCGGGCTAGAAGCCAGCCATTTTCCAGCTCGCCGGTGCCGGTGTAAACAAGTCCGGCCCGCAGCAGCAGCGTTGCCATTTTTCCTCGCCCCTCTCCCTGCCCTCTCCCCTTAAGGGGAGAGGGTAATGTCGTGTGGGCGGACCGGCACCCTAGTGATCGGCCGGCCGGTGGCGACGCGGATCGCGGCCACTATCGCCGGGCCGGACGAGATAGTGGGCGGCTCGCCCACTCCCTTCAACCCGTACGGCGAGTGCGGATCGCCAAGCTCGAGGACGTCCATGCGCACTGGAGGCATATCGAGGATCGTCGGCAGGAGGTAGTCGGTGAACGAGGCATTCCGGATCACTCCGTCCTTGACCTGGATCTCCTCCATCACCGCAAGGCCGAGACCCTGCGCGGCGCCGCCCTCGAGCTGACCCTCCACCGCCTGAGGGTTGATCGCCTTGCCGACATCCTGAGCTGTCGCCAGCTCGACCACCTTGACCAGCCCGAGCTCGGTGTCGACGTCGACCACCGCGCGGTGCGCGGCGAACGCGTATTGCAGGTGCGCGTTGGCCTGACCCGTTTCGCCGTCGAGGCGGTACGTGCGCCGAGGGCGGAACTCTCGCGTCTCTTCGATCGCGGCGTCGCCGAGCAGCGTCGCGAGGGTGACGACGACCTCGCCCTCAGCCGAAACCACCGCTCCGCCTTCGAGCCGTGCCGCAGCGGTGTGACCCAGCTCCGAGCGGGCGAGCGTCAGCACTCGCTCGCGCACCGCCTCGCAAGCGGACTTGACCGCTCCGCCCGTGATGTACGTCTGGCGCGAAGCCGACGATGAGCCCGCCGAGCCTACGTTTGTGTCGGCATCGAGCACGACGACGTCGGTCACCCCGAGCTCGGTACCGGCAATCTGCGCTTGCACCGTCACCAGCCCCTGCCCCACCTCGGCCGCGGCGGTGTGGATCTCGGCGCGAGGCCGGCCGTCTACGACAGAGAGTCGAACGCGCGCTGTCGAGTAGTCGTCGAACCCTTCTGAGTAGCCGATGTTCTTGAAGCCTACGGCGTAGCCCACGCCGCGACGCACCCCTTCGCCGTGGGTGGTGTTGGAGACGCCGCCGGGCATCTGGGTGAGATCTACGCCTGCTTTCTCGTTCCTCTCGCCTGCTTTCTCGCCCCTCTCCCTGCCCCTCTCCCCTGAAGGGGAGAGGGAAGGAGTTTCTGGGAGTGGCATGGCCAGGATTCGTTCCAGGAGTTCGGCCACCGGGGCCGGGCCTTCCACCACCTGGCCGGTGATGAGAATGCTGCCTGTGCGCATGGCGTTGCGCATTCGCAACTCGACAGGGTCCATGCCGATGGCGGCGGCGAGCTTGTCCATCTGCGCCTCGTGCGCGTAGCAGTTCTGGACCGAGCCGAAGCCCCGCATCGCCCCGCACGGCGGGTTGTTCGTGTACACGACCCAGCCGTCGACTGTGGCATTCGGGACCTCATATGGACCTGCGGCAAAACACGATGCGTTCGCGATGACCGCCGTCGAGCTGGAGGCATAGGCGCCGCCATCGAGCAGAACCCGTGCCTTGACGTAAACGAGCTTGCCGTCACGCGTGGCCCCGTGCTCGTAGCTGAGCTTGCCCGGATGCCGGTGGACATGGCCGACGAATGACTCGGGCCGCGAGTAGGAGATCTTGACCGGGCGGCCGGTGCGCAGGGCCAGCATGCATGCATGAGCCTGCATCGAGAGATCCTCGCGTGCGCCGAACGCACCGCCGATGCCCGCCATCGTCAATCGAATCTTTTCTGGTGGAAGGGCAAGGATCTCAGCAAGCTGGTCCCGGTCGACATGCAGCCACTGCGTCGCGAGGTAGAGATCGACTCCACCCTCGCCATCAGGGACGGCCAGGCCCGACTCTGGTCCGAGAGGCGCCTGGTCCTGCATGCCAACCTCGTATTCGCCCGTCACTACCACGTCGGCGCGGGCGCCCTGGTCGCCGTGCCGGATCTTCACGTGACGCGTGATATTCCCATCCGCGTGGAGACGGGGCGCGGCATCGGTCAATGCGAGCTCAGGATCGGTGAGCGGCTCGAGCACCTCGTAGTCGACTCGGACCAATTGCGCAGCGCGGCGCGCCTGCTCTGGCGTTTCTGCCGCGACCAGTGCCACCGCCTCGCCCCAGCAGCGCACAACGTCGATCGCGAGCACCGGTTGGTCCTGGATCTCCAGTCCGTAAGTCTTGCGGCCGGGCACGTCGCGGTGAGTCAGGACCGCTCGAGCTCCTGGCGCCGTTGTAGCGGCGGCCACGTCGATCCCGCGGATGCGCGCGTACGGGTGCGGGCTGCGCACCGTCGTCGCCCACAACATGCCCGCGACCGTCAGGTCCGAGGAGTATGGGAAGTCGCCGCGCACCTTCTGGACCCCATCCGCCCTGCGTGGTGACTCTCCGACGCGGCCGCTCACAGGATGGACTGCTGCGAGACGAGGTTTCAAAGCTCCTGTCCACCCCCTCCCTCACGCTCCCCCTGAAGGGGGAGGGAATGTTTCGAGGAGAGGCGACCTGCGGCGAGGTGCACCGCATCGATGATCTTCGCGTAGCCCGTGCAGCGACAGAGGTTGCCCGCCAGCGCCTCGCGGATCTCGGTTGTCGTCGGCTGCGGCACGCGTGCGAGCAGGTCGTGCGTCGCCACGACCAGGCCGGGCGTGCAGAAACCACACTGGACCGCGCCTGCCTCGAGGAATGCTTCCTGCACGGGGTGCAAGGAATCGGCAGCCGCGAGTCCCTCCACGGTGACCACCTCGCGGCCCTGTGCCTGGCCCCCAAGGACAAGGCAAGAACAGACAAGCTGCCCGTCCAGATACACCGAGCACGAGCCGCACTCGCCCTGTTCGCATGCGTTCTTCGAGCCGGCAAGGTCCAGGTGCTCGCGCAAAACGGAAAGGAGGCTCTCCCCTTCCCACACATCCTCCGCGACCCGTTCGCGGCCATTGACCCGACAGCGGATCTTCATGCCGCTCCTCGGTATTCGTTCCAGGCCCAAGCGAAGGTGCGGCGAGACATCACGGCGAGCGCGTGGCGCCGATACGCGGCGGTGCCTCGGATGTCGTCGATGGGTTTGGCGGCCGCGGCTACAAGCTGGCCGAACCGGACGAGCGCCGATTCCTCAACCGCTGCCGGGCTCTCCCACAGTCCCTTCTCCTCGAGTACGCCCGCTAGAAACAGCTCAGCTTCAATCGCCCTGACCGGCGTCGGCGCGGCCGACCCAATGCCGGTGCCGATCCGGCGGCGGTCGGGGTCGATCGCAAGCGCGAACGAGCAAACGGCGGTGACCATCGCGTTGCGGGTACCGACCTTGGAGAACTGCTGCGGTCCTTTCGCGGGTTCGATCAGAAAAGCAGCGATCAACTCGTCCTTTCTCATCGCGCTGCGCTTAGGCCCGACGAAGAACTCTTCGACCGGCAGGCGGCGCGTGCCCGCCGCCGAAGCCAGCTCGACGATCGCACCTGACGCGAGCAGAGGCGGGTGAGCATCGCCCGCAGGCGACGCAGACCCGAGGTTGCCCCCGACCGTTCCACGATTGCGGATCTGTGGCGAGCCGACCGTGCGGGAGGCCATCGCCAGTCCGGGCAGCCGGGCGCCAAGCTCAGCGATGAGACGCGTGTAGGTGACTCCGGCGCCGATTCGCAACCAGTCCCCCTCTTCGCCCCATTCCGCTAGCTCGGCGATGCGCATGAGGTCGATGAACGCAGGCGGCCGGTGCCGGTCGAAGTTGATGTCGACCATCACGTCGGTCCCACCGGCAATCGGCATGGCCTCCGGGTGCTCCGCCTTCATCGCGAGGGCCTCAGCCCAGGTGGTCGGCTGCAGAAAATCCATCGCCGATCACCAGGCTTGATCGGCCGGAGCGACGTCGTCTCGCACGACCGTCCCTTCGATCAATCCATACGGCCGGTCGGCGGCGTAGAACACCTCGTTGTCGTTCTCGAGACCGAACGGCTCGAGGTCGACCACGAAGTGATGCTTGTTCGGCATGGAAAAACGCACTTCCCCAATCTCCGGCCGCGCCTCGAGCACCGCCTCCCCCATCGCGTACAGCGTCTGCTGGAGCGACAGGCTGTGCTTGTTCGCGAACGTCTCGATCATCAAGCGCCGAGACTCGATGCGAGCGTCCGCCCAGTCGACATCGGTGTCCAGGTAACGCCAGCGGGCCTCGACCGCGGTGGCCAGCACGCGATCGTGTGTCTCAGGGAGCGTCGTGTATCGATCTTTGGCGTATCCCCAGAACTCCGAACCGGTCGTCTTGAGCAGCGTGAGATCGCTGAGACCTGAGACAACCCATTCCGCATCGCGCACGCAGGTCACGGTGGTGGTGCGCCGCTCCGCACCTGCGTGCTCGAAGGCATGAGGGTGCGGCCCGCCGCCCGCTTGGATACGCGTCCACGGTTGCTCTGCGATCGCGATCCGTGCGCGGCGAACGGGTGCGTATTCGCTCAAGAAATGGCGGCCGAGGCGCAGGCCGAATTCTTCGATCTCGCCGACGTCCTCTTTGGCCAGCGCGAAGACCGCGTTCTTCTGGGTGTCGGTCGGGACCACTGCCCTGTTGTCGCCGGTGAGGTGAACGGCCTCGAAGTCGCCGGCCAGCATGACCGTCACAGTCATGTCCTTGATTTCGTGTTTGGCTTCTTGCACAGCTCCGCCACGGCCACGTTTCGTGACACGGACGACGTGCGTCTCCGCCTTTCCGTACTGGTTCTCACCGAGGCGGATCGTCATGTGCCTCGGTACGTGGAGTAACCGAATGGGCTCAGCAGAAGCGGCACGTGGTGGTGAGCACCGGCGTCGGTCACTGTAAAGGCCACCACGACTTCCGGATAGAAGGCCTCGGTACCAGCCGCCTTGAAATAAGCCGCGGTGCCAAAGTCCAACCTGTACTCACCGGCGTCGATGCGGTCCGACGAGAGGTCGGCCACCCGGCCGTCCCGGTCAGTCACACCCTTGCCGAGCACAGTCCACGCGCCGCCGGCGCCGCGACGGCTGAGCGTGACCGCCAGTCCGACTGCAGGGCGGCCCTTAGCGGTGTCGAGAACGTGAGTCGATATGCTCACGATTGGAACAGAGCCACCATGCGGAGTCGCGCGATCTTGCGATGCTCGGCCGCCGCGATCTGCGCCTCGGTCACTGGATCGTTCCCCATGCGCTTGCGCATCGAAGCCAGGACATCGTCGGCGCTGCGCCCCGCTGCCGCGATGAGAAAGACATGGCCGAAGCGAGCCTCATAGCGGCGATTCTCCTCGACCAGCTCAGCAAGCACCTCCTCGGCCGCTGTTCGAACGCCGCGCTGCTCTCCCTCGGACGCGGCGGGGGAGCTTCCTCCACTCTCGCCGATGCGCGGATGCCCGTCCAGCGCCTCCGTCCAGTCTCCTGGCTCGAGTGCCGACCACGCTTGTTCGGCACCGACGAACAGATCGTCGAGGTTTTCGTACGGCCGTCCTTCCGCCACCAGCCGCGCCCACTTGCGCGAGGCGAAGCATGCGTACAGGCGCTCCTGCGCCTCTTGCGACGAGAGGCGGTTGAGCTCATTCAACTCCGAGCGGGACCAGCTCGAATCGAGTCACGTCGACCAGGCCCCGGTCGGTGATCTTCAACTCGGGGATGACCGATAAAGCGAGGAAACTCAAAGTCATGAACGGAGCGTTCATGGTCACGCCCATGTCCGCGAGGCGCTTCTCCATAGACTGCAACCGCGAATGAACCGCTGCTAGCGGCTGATCGCTCATCAAACCGGCGATCGGCAGCGGAAGCTCCTCTACCACCCGCCCACCTTCGGCGATCACGATGCCGCCTCCAATTTCCGGCATGCGCGATGCGCAGGCGGCCATGTCGGCGTCGTCGACTCCCATCACCACCACGTTGTGCGCGTCGTGCGCGACAGTCGATGCAAACGCGCCGCGCTTCAGCCCCACGTTGGTGGCAAAGCCCAGTCCGACGCGACCGCTTGCATGGTGCCGCTCCAGTACCGCGATCTTGACCAGGTCGCGCCTCGGGTCGGCCACGATGCATCCGTCGCGCTGGGTCGGCTCGACCAGCTCCGTGCCGGTCAGGAGCTGCGACGAGATGACGCGGATGACCCTGATCCGCTTCGGGCCGGCCGCCACATTAAAGGACGAGGGGCGAACCTCCGCCAGGTGCACCGTCTGGCGCACCCACTCTGGGACCTCGAGCCTGACGAAGCGAGGCGCCGCCCCGCGCTTGAGGACCAGCCGAGGCTTGAAGGACCGAAGGTCGTCTAGGACCAGGATGTCCGCCTGATATCCGGGGGCGATGGCGCCCAGGTTGCGCAGCCGGTGATAGGTGGCGGGGTTGAGCGTCGCCATGATCACCGCGTCCTCGGGTGAGATTCCGTCCTCTACCGCGACGCGCACCATCTGGTCGATGTGACCCTCTTCCACTATGAAGCTCGGCTCGCGGTCATCGGTGCAGAACATGCAACGCTCCGGGCCGTAGCGCTTGACCAGCGGCAGCAGATCGCGAAGGTTGCGAGCGATGCTCGCCTCGCGAAGCATCACCCACATACCCAGGCGACGCTTCTCCAGGGCCTCGTCGTACGTGGTGGCCTCGTGGTCCGAGCGGATCCCAGCCGCGATGTAGGCGTTGAGGGCGTAGCCGCGGACCCCTGGCGCGTGACCGTCCACGTGGTCCGTAAGTCCCGTCTGCAGCTTCGCCACCTCCGACTCGCTCCCCGCGATGACGCCTGGAAAGTTCATCATCTCGGCCACCCCGATCGTCCGGCGTCGCCGCAGCATGCTTTCGATGTCGCCGGTGGTGAACGGCCGGTACGGAGACTCGAAATGCGAGGCGGGCACGCATGAGGAGGCCATGACGAAGACGTCGAGCGGCAGGTCGGAGCAACTGTCGAGCAGCCAGTGGATGCCATCGGTCCCGAGCACGTTGGCGATCTCATGCGGATCGGCTACCACCGCGGTGGTTCCATGCGCCAGGACAGCGCGGGCGAACTCATCGACAGTCAGCTTCGAGGACTCGATGTGCATGTGCGCGTCGATGAAACCCGGCACCAGGTAGGCCCCGGCGACATCCATCCGCTCACCGCCGTCGTAACTGCCAAGCCCGACCACGTGGCCGTCCACGATGGCCACGTCCACCTCGAGCCACTCCTTGGTGAAGACCGAGAGCACCTTGCCGCCGGTCACGACGACGTCGGCGGGCTCGTCGCCTCGCGCCACCGCCATCCACCGCGGGTTCATGAGGGTCAAGGATAGTTCGCCTCAGCCAGGCGCCCGGTTTCCCGCCCGTGCCGGCGCTCGCGGGTTGGAATGAGCGCGCAAACCCGCACGAGCCGGCACTCGCGGAGAACGTTCAGGCGAAAAGACGCTTCTCAGACAAAAATGGGCTGCGTCCTCGAGCGGTCCAGCATGGCGCCCACGTCCGAATCTGCGGGGCGCTTCTCGAAACGTTCGGCAGCGTCGAGGACCAACGGCAGCAAGTCGACATCGCCGACAGAGTTGAGGAAGACCGCGGGCCGGCCGAGGACCCACCAGACCGCGAGGTCGATGTCGGCCTGACTCTCGAGCGGCTCATACCACGTGGTGCGCGTTCGCTGCCGCCCGAGCCACGGGCGAAGGGCGATCGACTTGATCGTCTGCACCGCGACGTTGCGCTCGGCGCAAGTCTTGACGAGTGCCTCGAAGTTCTCGGCGTAATAGGGCAGCTGCATGGTCACGTAGTTGTAGGGGAGCAGCACGGAATCGAAATCGAACCGCTCGAGGCTGCGGCGGTGATTGGCGGCGATCTGCGCTCCGTGACCGGTGACGCCGATGAAGCGCACCAATCCCTCGGCTCGAGCGTCCACCGCTGCCTCGATGACGCCGCCCGGGCTGAGCGCGGTGTCCCATTCGATTGGGTCGGCGAGGTTGTGCAGCTGCCAGAGGTCGACGTGGTCGACACCCAGCCGATCCAGGGATCGGTGCAGCTCCTCCCGCGCCTCAGCTTTGGTCCGGGCATCGGTCTTGGTCGCCAGAAAGAAGCGGCCGGGTTCGCGCTTCAGCCAGGGCCGGATGCGCAGCTCGGCGTCGCCGTAGCTGGCGGCGGTGTCGATGTGGTTGACGCCGTATCGAAGCAGGACCTCTAGCGTTCGATCGGCGACGTCCTGAGTGACCCGCGAAAGGGAAGCCGCGCCGAAGAGGGTGCGGCTGCTCTCGTGCCCCGTTCGCCCGAAGGCGGCTACAGGGATGGCCATGCCCACAAGCGTATTCGTTCAGAGGTGGGCAGGATGCCTCATCCGGATCGCGGAACTCCCCGTTAAGCGCGCTGATTCAACACGTCTGGCACCAACCGGCAATCGTGCGAATACGCCCGAATCTAGGGTTTGGCCAGCTCCCAGTTGGCGTTCGGGGACCCCATGACGTCGCCGACAGCTACGTCTTTGTAAAAGAAGTAAAGCGGCAGGCCCTTGTAGGTGACCTGCGTCGGACCATCCGCCCGGATGATCGTGGACAGCTGACCCGTGATCGCGGGTCCGGCGGCGATCGCTGTCCCTGCAGTCACGGACAACGCCGGCCAATTCTTCAGGCACGCACCGCTGCAATTGCTGACACCTGGCGTGTCTTTGTTGAACGTGTAGAGGGTCATCTGATTCGATGCCGCAACCAGGAACGTGCCGTGGGTCGCATCTGTCTTCGTGACGACGACGACTGTTCCCGTCGGACTTGGCGACGACGCCGCGGTCGTTGCGGGTGTACCCCCGCATGCAGTCAGAAGGCCGCCGAGGAGTCCGTAGGTAACGAACCGCATTGCTTTCATGTGCACCTCCATTCGATACCCATACCGAAGGGGGTTACCTACTCGGGACGGGGGAGCTCGGGCGCCTGCCGGGACGGTCCGGCCGAGCGAAAAGCCACTGGCAATTTCGGCGGTGAGGGCAGGGATATCCTCATCGGCAGCACGCGAGATCTGGTTCCAGTCAAAAATGCCTTCGGTTTTGAGGTGCGGATCCTGGCTGATTCGCAGGCACGCACGCACCCACTGGCGGAAGTAGACGAGGCCTTATGTGCTCAAGCCCGGAACTCTCGTCGACCGATACGGTTCACGGTGGGGAAAGTTCGTTTTGCCTCCGGAACTCCATTCAAGGCGCGCGGCTTGCCGGTGGGCCCCTATCGGTTTCGAGGTTGTCCGCAGGCTGCCGGTTCGTAAGGGCTTGATTGCCCCCTGGAAGAACTCGGCCGGCTTCGGGATCCAATACCATCTCCCGGCGGGAGCGCAGGACCTCGTGGAGGCCGGCTACCTGAGGGCCCTCGAATGATGATGGAAGATCTTGTCCCGGCGGCAGTATGCCAACGCGTGGCGAAAGCTCTCGCGGCTCGACAGGTGCGCGAGAGGACCTGGGCATGCGGAAAGTTCGAGGACGACCGTTTATGCCTGGTCGCGGATGGACAGGTGTGGAAGGTCGGGTACTTCGAGCGAGGGAACTTTGACGTTCGCTATGAAACTGCAG
>Ga0209117_1000886_pt1 | contig 11102 bp, 7 predicted proteins | sample BlaSpr_A8_OM2_M2_FD_187978 | JGI IMG/M metagenome (GOLD analysis project Ga0209117, IMG submission 187978) | Forest soil microbial communities from Thunder Bay, Ontario, Canada - Black Spruce, Ontario site 2_A8_OM2_M2 (SPAdes) (version 2) | ecosystem: Environmental > Terrestrial > Soil > Boreal...
ACTACCACGGCCTCCTGGTGTTGCGGGGAGGTTTGGCGGCACCCGCGATGATGCAGGAGGCGATCCAGAGTTTGGAAAAGGCTACAAAAATCAATCCCCAATTCGCCCCTGCGTTTGAGGGGCTAGCTCAGGCGTACTCGGCGGCGCCAGAGACGCAGAAGCAAGCGCTGGACGCGGGTGTTCGCGCGGTTCAGCTGGAACCGGCGACGCACGCTTATACGATCAATCTGGTGAGTCTGCTATTGAATGCGGACCGGGACGAGGACGCGCGGCAACTGGCGCAAAGAATATTGAACAAGGCGGCTTCGCCGGAAGAAGCGCAAGAAGCCCGGGCATTGCTGGAGCGCATCAAGGAACGCGAGCAATGGTCGGCGCAAATGAAGGCGCAGTCCGACGCGGCGGCAACGTTCTCGACCAAGACCCCGGTTGCGAGTGTCCCTGGGACGCAAACGACGACTGCGGCGTCCACGCCAATTCCCCTGGATAAACTTTTGGCGGTCGAGGGATTGCTACGGAGCATCGACTGTTCGCATAGACCCGCAATCACCGTAACGCTCGGTGGGGGAAATCGTCCGCTGATTTTTCATGCGGAGGATTTTGGTACGGTTGGCGTAACGGGCGGGGACGAAGGCACGCTCGGCTTGGATGCGTGCGAGAAGTGGAAGGGCCGGCGAGTGAGAATTTGGTTTCTGATGGTGAAGGGCAAGAGCTACCTGGGAGAAATAACGAATTTGGCGTTTATGTAGCGCGATCGCTGCCTCAATACGATGTCAGGGCTTTTCGTAGACAGTGCGGCCGCCGACCACGGTGCGAAGGACTTCGGTCTTCAGATAGTCGGCTGGCTGGATTTTGGTCAGGTCGTTCGAAAGAATAAGGAAGTCGGCATATTCGCCGACTTCGAGCTCGCCCTTCTTCCCTTCCTCGAATTCAGCGTAGGCCGAGCCGGAGGTGTAACCGCGAATGCAATCTTGCAAAGAGATTTTTTCCTGGGGCTGCCAGCCGCCAGCGGGAGTGCCGTTGGGAAGCTCCCGCGTGACGCAAGCGTAGAGCCCGCGGAAGGGGCTAACGACTTCAACGGGATAGTCCGTGCCGAAGGCCAGGCGCGCGCCGCTTTTCTCCAGCGTGGCCCAGGCGTAAGCGCCCTTGATGCGCTCGGGCCCGATGCGCGATTCCGCCCAGCGCATGTCGGTGGTCTGGTGCGAGGGCTGCATGGAGGCGATGACTTTGAGCCGGACGAAACGCGGGATGTCTTCCGGAGCGACGACCTGCGCGTGCTCGATGCGGTCGCGGCGGTCGCGCGGGCCATTGGCTTTGGCGACAGCTTCGAACACATCGAGGGCGACGCGGTTGGCGCGGTCGCCGATGGCGTGGAAGTTGAGCTGGAATCCGGCCTTGTCGCGCTCGATGGCCAGCGATTTCAATTTGTTGGGCTCCATGATCAGAATGCCGGTGGTCTTCGCGTCGTCGGAGTAGGGCTCGAGCATAGCGGCGGTTCGGGAACCGAGAGCGCCGTCGGTAACGAACTTGAGAGCACCGGTCTTGAGCCAAGGGTCGGTGGTGCCGCCTTCACCGCGCTGATTTTGCAGGTCGTTGAGGGGATCAGCGAAATGCAACCATTCGGTGATTCGCACGGTGAGTTTGCCGTCATCTTTTAGCTGTTTGTAGGTGTGGAAGTCGTCCCAAGCCGAATTGTCCTGGGCGGAAGTAACGCCATTCTTGGCGAGGTCGGCGAGGACCAAGACGATTCCGCGGCGGCGCTGCTCGGCGGTGGGATCCGGGATGCGGACGCGGACAAGTTCCATCGCCGGACCTTCCTTGAGCATGCCGGTGAGTTCGCCAGCGGAGTTGTGCTCTAGTTCACCACCGGAGGGATTAGGGCTGCTGTTGGTGAGTTCGGCGATCTTGAGGGCCAGAGAATTGGCTACGGCGACGTGCCCGGAAACGTGGGTCAGCAGGACGGGATTTTTGGGCGCGACGTCGTCGAGCTCCCATTTATTGGGAAATTGCTTTTCCGGCCACAGGGTGTGGTCCCAGCCCGCGCCGGTGATCCATTCGCCAGGCTTGTGCGTGGCGACACTGGCCGCGACGCGCCGTTTCAGTTCTTCGATGGATGCCGCGCCGTAGAGACGCACGGAGAGCATGCCCTCGCCCGCGGAGCCGAGATGCATGTGGGCGTCATTGAAACCGGGCATGACGAATTTTTGATGGAGCTCGATGGTTTCGGGGTGGGCTTCGCCGCCTGCGCATTCCGTCAGGACTTGTGCGATTGCTCCGATGCAGGCGATTTTTCCGTCGCGGATGGCCATAGCTTGCGCCCAGGGACGCTGCGGGTCGTTGGTGTAGATGCGGCCGTGCAGATATAGGACGGTGCGAGGAGCGTCTTGCGCGGGACGCGCTTTAACGCGTAGCGCGGAGGCGCCCGCCAGCGCAACGATAACGGCAAGCACCGCAAGCGAAGTTATTCGGGGCGCTTGCGATTCGCGAAATTGACGATTCATCGAGCTTTTTCCTCCGCAAGTCCGGAAGCACCGACAAGAGTAAGAAGAGCGCGCTTTAGGCCCAGCTCGCGGCCTGCCGGTTCGTACCATTCCTGGAGGGAATGCGCGCCGCCACCTGTGCCGCCGGCGCCGATGGAGATGGCGTCAATGCCGCTGGCAAGCGGGACGTTGGCGTCGGTAGAGGAGCGCTCGACGCGCGATTGGTTGCCAACATATTCGTCGGCAGAGCGCAGCGCGGCCAGCAGCGGTGAATTGGCGGGCAATTCCCCGCCGGGACGGCTGCCGAGGGGCTCCACTTTCCATTCGAGTTTGCCCTTGGTGCGATCGCGAGCGGATTCCATCTCGTCGCGAACGCCGGCGGTGATGCATTCGCGCAAAGCGGACTCGAGCTTGGCGAGCTCGTCTTCACTCTCGGAGCGAATGTCGACCTTGAGTTTGGCTTCGTAGGGGATGGAGTTGACCGAAGTGCCGCCTTCGATTTGTCCGATGTTGAAAGGGGTGCGCGGAGCGACGGGAACTTTGGTGTTGATGAAGCGGACAGAGGCGCGCACCAAGGCATTGATGGGATTCGGCATGCCGAAGTCGGACCAACTGTGGCCGCCGGGGCCACTGATGGTGGCTTCGAGGCGGCGGGAGGCCAACGCCTTGGTGGTGACGTGGTCGGTGCCGGAACCATCGAGAACGATGACAGCTTTCAATTTCGGCTTGTAGGCCTCGATGAGGGCGCGCATGCCGCGGAGATTGCCTTCGCCTTCTTCACCGACGTCGGCGACAAAGAGGATGGTGCGGCGCGGCTGGACGTGTGCTTCATGGCACGCACGGGCGATGGCGATGAGGGCGGCGAGGCCGGTGCCGTTGTCGGAGATGCCGGGGGCGAGGAGGCGCTCGCCGTCGTGACGGACTTTTATTTCGGTGGAGGCGGGAAAGACGGTGTCGAGGTGCGCAGAGAGCACGACGATTTCTTTTTCGTTGGCGCCGCGTAGCTCACCGATGACGTTGCCGGTCTTATCGATTTGCACTTCGAGACCGGAGGAAGCGAGGAGGAGCTTCACGGCGCCGGCGCGCTGCGTTTCTTGAAATGGGGGCGCGGGAATCTCGGTGAGGCGCGATTGCTGCTCGTTGATCCAGGCGAGATTGCGGGCGAACCAAGCCAGGGCCGCGCGGATTTCCGGATGGTCGGCGAATTGCGTGCTCGGAGCGGGGCGGCTGCTATGCGGAACGCTGGCGGGCCTGACGGGCATGGACAAGAGGATAACCCAAAGCGCGGCGTGTTTCATCGCGGAGTTCCGCACGCGAGACGCGATCAATTGCGCGCAGCCTCGGCGCAAAGTGCTTGCACTTCGGATTCGGTGAGGACGCGGGCGGATTGCTTGGCGGCGTCGAAGATGCGGGTGACGAGGGCTTCGTCAGCGGGGATGCCGTGGCGCTCGAGCCAGAAAAGGACGTTGGACTTGCCGCTCATGGGGCCGATCTCGATGATTTGGTCGAGGCCGAAGAGATGGGACGGAACGCCGCTATAGACAGCATCGGCGAGGGCGGCGTCTTTTTTGTGATAGGCCTTGATGATGGCGGCGGCGTGCACTCCGGTTGCGGTGCGAAACGCGTCGCGGCCGATAACAGGGTAGTTGGGTGGGATGGTCGTGTGCGTGGCCTGGGCGACTTTTTCGCAATATTCCTTGAGGCGGGAGAGGTCGCGGTCGATCAGGCCCATGAGCCGGAGGTTGACGAGCATCAGTTCCATGGGCGTGTTGCCGACGCGCTCACCGAGCGAATTGGCGGCGGCGTGGACGCAGTTTGCTCCGGCGGCTACGGCCCATAAGGAATTGGCGATGGCCAGGCCGCGATCATTGTGTCCGTGCCAATCGACACGGATTTTTTCGCCGCTGGGTTTCACGACTTCGTCGATCGCGAATTTAATAAGGTTGTAGGCACCTTGCGGCGTGGCGTGGCCGACGGTGTCGCACAGCACGATGGCGCGGGCGCCGCTGCGGATGGCGGTGGTGTAGAGGCGCTTCACGGTAGCAGGGTCGGTCCGGATGGTGTCTTCCGTGACGTACATCGAGGGCAGGTTGTGCTCGGCGGCGAACCTGACGGCTTTTTCCGTGGTGCGCTCGAGATGCTCGACGCTCCAGTCTTCGATGAGCCGGCGAATCGGGCTGGAGCCGAGGAAAGTGGCGGCTTCAATGGCGATGCCTACGCGCTGGGAGATTTCCGCGATGGGGCGAATGTCCGCTTCGACAGTGCGGGCGGCGGCGTTGGGACGAATCTTCATGCGCTTGGTGGCGATTTCTTGGGCGAGCGCTTCCGTGTGGGCGGCGGCTCGGGGACCGGCGCCGGGAAGGCCAATGTTCAGCGATTCGATGCCGAGCGCTTCCATGAGGTGCAGGATTTCGATTTTTTCTTCGATGCTGGGGTCGTAGACGGACGGATTTTGCAGGCCGTCGCGGAGGGTTTCGTCGTTCAGAAGGACGCGCGTGCCGGGAGGGATCAGCGGAGTGGAGGCTTGGTTCCAGTCATAAATCCATTCGTTGTTTGTGGGACCTGTCATTGCGTGATCCTTAATGTCCTGCCGTTTGCGAGGCTCCGGTTCATTCTACTTTCCTCGTCGGATAGCTTCAGGATGACACCGCTTTCTAGCGGGTGCAAAGGTTGTCGCAGACCTGCTCATCGCTACTTTAGGCCGTGGTTGCGAAACATTGTTTTTAGCGCGCCGCGTGCATTGCGCAGGCGGGCGGCGAGGCCACGGCCGTACTCAAATTGCAGGAAGGCATCGGCGGCGCGCTCCAAATCGGCGCCGTAGCGGTACCACCAGGGCTTTTCGCGCCCGGGCAGGCGGTCTACATCTATATATTTGATCCGCACCATTTCGAGGAGGCCGGCTTTGCCGTGGGTACGGCCCCAGCCGCTGGCGGCGCAACCGCCATGCGGCGCTTCCGCGATGGCGAAATAGCTGATGGCGTCATTCACCATCACCGCACCGGCGCGAAGCTCGGCTGCTATGGCCATCCCGCGAGCAGCGTCCCGAGTCCAGACGCTGGCAGAGAGCGCGAACGGTGAATCGTTCGCGCGCGTGATTGCTTCTTTCAAGTTCGCTACGGTTTGGATTGCCAGAATCGGGCCGAAGGTTTCCTCTTGAAAAAGCAGCATGGTGGAGTCGACGTTTGTGATTACCGTGGGCTCGAAAAAGTTTGCGCCGAGATCCACGCGTGGATGGCCGCCGCAGAGAACGCGAGCGCCGCGGCTGACGGCATCCTCGACGAGGTCTACCATGCGTTGTACATGCTGCGGGCGAATCATGGGGCCAACGTCGGTGGCGGGGTCACTGCCGGCGCCAAGCCGCAGCTTTTTCGTTTTCGCCACGCAGCGCGCGGCAAATTCATCACTTACGGATCGCTCAACGAAAAGACGCTCGACGGAGAGGCAGACCTGGCCGCAATTGGTGTAACTGCCCCAAACCGCGGCGCTGGAGGCAACGTCGAGGTCGGCGTCGGCGAGGACGAGCATAGCGTCTTTGCCGCCGAGTTCAAGGACGGTAGGGATCAGGCGCTTGGCGCAGGCTTCGGCGACACGCCGCCCGGTGGCGACGCTTCCGGTGAACAGAACTTTGTCCGGATCGGCTTCAATCAGCGCCTGGCCCACTTCCGCGCCGCCCTCCACAACGGTAACTACATCCTTCGGGAAGCCGGCGTTGGCGAAGAGCTGCTCGATCAGCGCGCCACAGTGGGGAGTGAAATCGCTTGTCTTGCAAATCACGGAATTGCCTGCAGCGACTGCGGGAATAATCTGGCTCATAGGAATGGCCAGCGGATAATTCCAGGAGCTGATGATGCCAATCACGCCGAGCGGCTCGTAGGTCAGTTTGCCGGATTTTGCTTTCGCCGCCATGCTGTGATGGGGGACGCGTTCGGGTGACAGCAGTCGCCGGGCGTTTTTTGCGAAATACGCCGCGGTATCCACAGCGACAAAAATGTCGGCAAACAAAGCTTCGACGCGAGGCTTGCCCGATTCGGCGACGACAGCATCAGCCAGTGCGTCGCGAGAGGACATGATGCGGTAGCGCAAGTCGCGAAGCCGCGCACAGCGCTCAGCTAGCGGGACGCAACCCCAAGCGGCCTGCGCCACACGAGCACGTGCAATGATTTGCGGCAGTGCCGTAGTTAGCGTTTTCTCAAAATAGCCGAGCGTCGCGCCCGTCGCAGGATTTATCGAAGGAAGAGTGTCGACCGAGATGGCAGTAGCGGCCATAAATCGATTCTATATGAAAACATCCCGTACAGGCGCAGTGGCCGCGAGCCAAGACATGTGGGGTTACCCTTCCGGGGTAACTGGAAGAGTGGCGGGGTTTACCCGGAAAGCCTCTTCGTGTTCGACGCTGACCATGCATAGGCCTTGCGGGGGGACCGTCGGGCCGGATTTCGAGCGGTCTCTTAGTTCGTAGAGGCGGCCAATGTCGGCGGGCGTGAGCTTGCCGCGGCCGACTTCGAGGAGCGTGCCGACCATCTTGCGCACCATGTAGCGCAGAAACGACCGGCCGCATACGGTATAGACAAGCTCTTCGCCGTCTTCGCTGCGAACGAGTTCGCTCGAGTAAATTTCCCGCACCGTCGAGCGCTCCTTGTCGTCGTCCTCGGATCCCGTGGACGCGGCGAACGCCGCGAAATCATGCGGGCCGACATACCGCGAGGCGGCAATCCGCATGGCGTCTTCGTCGAGCGGAAAGGGATAGTGCAGCACGTAGCGCCAGAGCATGGGCGGAACAACCTTGCCGCGATACAAACGGTAACGATAGATTTTACCGCGTGCGGACCAGCGCGCGTGGAAGTCCGGGCCGACTTCCTCGGCCGCGGCGATGCGAATCGTGGACGGGAGCAACGCATTCAAAGCGCGCTGAAACTCACCCGCGGAAAGAGCTGATTGCGTGCGGAAGCTGGCAACTTGGCCTAGGGCGTGCACCCCGGCGTCGGTGCGTCCCGCGCCATGCAATTGCACGTTTTCCTGTGTAATGCGCCGCAGCACATTCACGATTTCGCCCTGAATCGTGGGTTTGTTGGCCTGAATCTGCCAGCCGTGAAAATCCGTGCCGTCGTAGGCGATGGTGAGCTTGAAATAGCGCATGGAGGGGCGAGGAATTATCAATTATGCGTTGCGGAGAGTCCAGTGGAGCATCCGCCTTGAGAGGAGGCTATCGGTTCACGAGGCGGAGCGGACGTAGCGGCTGCCCGGCTTGACTGCGGCGCTGCCCTCGCGGCAAAGCGGGCATTCGTCGGCTTCGTAGCTGGCCATCGGCAAATCCAGCAGGGCGCTGGCTTCTACGGGAAAATCCATTTTGCCGCCGCTGCGATCAATTAGCGCGCCGGCAGCCACTACGCGGCCACCCGCTTCCTCAACCACCTGAATTGTCTCCAGCGTGGAGCCGCCGGTAGTCCATACGTCTTCAATCACCAACACATGCTGATCGGGGCGCAGCGTAAATCCGCGGCGCAAACACATGATGCCGGTGGAATCGCGTTCGGCAAAAATGGCTGGAACGCCGCCGCCGCCGCCGCCGCCCTTCGGCTCAGGCAACGCGCGCGCCACTTCCTGGCCGATAATGATGCCGCCGAGCGCAGGAGACACCACCGCTCCGATGATGGCGTCGGAAAAAAGCGCGGCCAGTGCGCGTCCCAGTTTTTCCGCATAGCGCGGATACTGCAAGACGAGCGCGCACTGCACGTAGGTGCCGCTGTGCAGGCCGCTGGAAAGCTCAAAATGGCCGTGCCGGATGGCGCCGGAGGCCTCGAACATGCGCAGCAATTCTTCGTCTTGCAGCATAAGTCCCCGGCAAACACGCGAAAGCCGCCAAACTCACCGCAGGCGCCAGTAAGCGTCGGGCCGCCAGCAGCCTAGCCGCGGCTTGCTGCGTTGTCAACCGATGCAAGCGCCTGCTAGACTCCCAGATTCGCACGGTCGGCCACGATTATCCAGCACCGCCTGCATTTGACGATTGGCTGAAACAAATTGTGTCTGCTGAACGTTGTACAGTTGAGCGCAAATCAGCGAGTTGGGTGAAAATCACTATTCGAGGGGTGAAGAACACGATGAACGTGAAATGGATGACCGCGAAGCGGTCAACGATCTGGGCGTCTGCCTCAGGGGCCGCACTCCGGACAGCCGTCAAACGCCCGGGCCAGCTCATTCGCCCGATGCTGGCGGCGTTTTTGGCCGTGTTGCTCGCTGGCGGGCCTGTGCGGGCTCAGGATCAGCAACAACAACCGGCTCCCGCTCCGGAAAGACCCGGGCTTCCGCCATCGCAAACGCCGGGGCCAGATGCGAGCAAACCCGGCCCGACCAATCCCCCGATTCCCGTCTCCCTGGGAGTTTCAAAATATAACTACACGAGAGCGCCGCGCCCGTTCCCCAACTTGATCGCGCCGTACAAGCAAATCCACGTTCCGGAGCCCGTGCTTACGAACTCGCCGCGGGTCGATCAGTTGATTCATGACGGCAAGCTCGAACTGACACTGCAAGATGCGGTGGAGCTTGCGCTGGAAAACAGCATGGACATCGCTGTGCAGCGGTATTACCCGTGGATCGCGGACGTAAGCATTCTGAAGGCAAACGCCGGATCGTCGGGGTTCGGCACGCCGGGAGCAGCCGTCAGCGCTTCATCGGCCAACCTCAGCCCCTACGCGTTTTCTGTCACCTCGTACGATCCTCTGTTCACGTCCACGGTTGCGTTTGACGACCGCACCACACCGATTAACAACCCGTTCATTTCCGGCACAGGAGCCGCCGCCGCCACGGCCGCTGCGGTCTTCAGCCACACGACGCAATACAACAACCAGTATTCGCAATATTTTCCAACCGGAACGAGCCTCAACATCACCTACAACAACAGTCGAGCGTCAAGCAGCCCCTCCGCCAACTTTTTCAATCCGGACGTGCAGAGCTCGCTTTTCGTCTCCTTCAATCAGGCCCTACTAAGCGGCTTTGGCCTGGCGGTGAATCATCGCAACATCGTCATCGCCAAGAACAACCGCAAAATCGCCGACCTGGCGTTTGAACAGCAAGCCATCACCACAACCACCAATGCAATTACTGCCTACTGGGAGCTGGTCTACGCGCGCGCCAACGTCGAGGTGCAACAGCAAGCGGTGGCGACGTCGCATAGACTATACGGCGACAACAAGAAGCAGTTGCAGATCGGCACGATGGCTCCCCTCGATGTGACGCGGTCGGAAGCGCAATTGGCCAACGACCAGCAGAACCTCATCATTGCCCAAACGACGAAGCTCCAAGATGAGCAGGTCCTGAAAAACTTCATAACCAAGAACCCGCTGGCACCGAACATAATCAACGTCGAGATCATTCCCACGGACAAACCGATTCCTCCCGAACAGGTCGAGGCACCCACCTTCGAAGATGCTGTGAAGGAGGCATTTGTAAAACGTCCGGAACTACTGGAACAGGAATACAATCTGAAGAACTCGGCCGTTGATGTAATGGCGACGCGCAACGCCCTGCTTCCTACAGCCACACTGAGTGCCCAGTATGGCACTCAAGGACTTTCCGGTAATTCCCCGATTCTTAAATCAACACCCACTGCGGGAGCCGCGGTCGTTGGTTCAAGTGGACAACCTGCCACCGTACTGGATGCGAACGGAAATCCGGTGATGATCTTCGAGCCCGCCACATCCTCAGTCCAAACCGGGACGACAAAAAACGGTATTGGCACCACAACTAGCCAGGTCTTTCACAATCAATTCCCTGACTACGCCGTTCAGGTGAGCATTACCATTCCTATCCGGAACCGTTCCTCGCAGGCAGACAACCAGCGCGCCATCCTCGAACAGCGCCTGCTGCAGGCACAAATGCAGCAGCTCAAGAACGCCGCGGTGGTGGACGTGCGCAATACCTATATCGCGCTCACGCAAGGCCGCGCGCAGGTCGCGACCGCCAGCGAAGCGCGCAAGCTTCAGCAGGAGACCTTTGATGCCGAGCAGAAGAAGTATCAGCTGGGAGCCTCCACGGTTTATAACGTAATTTTGACGCAGCGTGACCTGGTGACCGCACAAGGCGCGGAGTTGCGAGCCCTGGCCAATCTTCTCGAATTCAAGGCCCAGTACGAACGCGCGGTGGCCCGCACGCTGGACGTGAATCGCGTGACTATCGCCGACGCCAAGCACGGCGAAATAGAAAGGGACACACTGATTCCGGGAACGCTGCACGGCAAAGTAGTTGGTACGGAGGACCTGTTGAATCTGTTGCCGGACGGCAGCGGGCAGAAATAGGCGTATTCTTCCCGGCGGATTAGACAGAATACTTACGCTCACGCGACCGACGCGCTTGCTCGGCTGCTATCTTTCGCATAGCATGAAAGTAGCGGCTGCTGCAGGGTGCCGGAGCCCTTGCTCATGAACGATCATTCCAAGGAAACAACGCAAACCGTAACTCCCGCCGAGCCGGCCTCCCCGCATCGCACGCCTTCCGCCAAAGAGAAATCCTGGGAAAAAAATACGCTCGGGCCGACGCTCGAGAAAAATCCCGAGCGCCAGGCGGAGTTCACTACCGTTTCCGGATTTCCGATTCAGCGGTTGTACACTCCGGCCGACCTTTCCGGCTGGG
>Ga0209117_1000887_pt1 | contig 11086 bp, 8 predicted proteins | sample BlaSpr_A8_OM2_M2_FD_187978 | JGI IMG/M metagenome (GOLD analysis project Ga0209117, IMG submission 187978) | Forest soil microbial communities from Thunder Bay, Ontario, Canada - Black Spruce, Ontario site 2_A8_OM2_M2 (SPAdes) (version 2) | ecosystem: Environmental > Terrestrial > Soil > Boreal...
GGTAAACCACAACCATGGGCGTGTCCATGAGGGCCGCTTCGACCGTCGCCGTTCCGCTCGAGACAATAGCCACGTCAGCCGCACCCAGTGCGTCGTAGGTTGCGTCTTCCACTACGTGCAGGGGAACTTCCGGCTTTAGATAGGAGGCCACCTGTGACGCACCCATGCCGGGAGCGAGCGCCAGGACAAACTGCACCGGGTGGCTCTTTGCTATTAGATGGCAGGATTGCACCAGGGGTGGCATGTGGTGTGAGATTTCCCCGGCGCGGCTTCCCGGCAGCACGGCGACGATTGGTTTGGCTGGATCCAACCCGAAAAACGCCGCGAATTCCGCGCGCGACCGCTTCGCGCCCACATTTCCCACCAAAGGATGCCCAATAAAATCCGCCGGCACCCCGCGTGCGCGATACCAATCCTGCTCGAATGGAAATATGCAGAGCCCGCGCACGAATCGCCGGCGCACGAGGTTTGCGCGCCACGGCCGCCACGCCCAGAATTGCGGGCAAACGAAATAGATATTTTGCACGCCTTGCCGTTTCAGCTCGCGAGCGAGCCGCAGGTGGAAACCGGGGAAATCCGTGAGGATTGCAAAGCGTGGGTTCCTTCGTTGGGACTCCTCGACCAGGCGTTTCCATACGCGATTGAGAGCAGGGAGTTTTTTAGCAATTTCGACGATTCCTACGAGTGACACTTCCGCACAATCGGCTACTAGCTCGACTCCCGCTTCTCGCATCCGCGTGCCACCCATCCCGAATAGGTGAACGTCCGCTCGCGCGCGCAATGCCCTCGCCAAACGCGCCGCGTACATGTCTCCGGATGCTTCGCCCGCGGAGATAAGAATTTGTGTGGGTGGCATCGCTTCGCGCGCAGGACTCGCGATCGCCTAATCGTCTGCGGGCAACGAAGTGCCCGCTCCGCTGCCCGCCGGCTCAAGCGACGTGCGCAGTTCCTGATCTTTGTACTGAAGCTGGTAAAGGCGGTAGTAAATTCCGCGCAGTGCGAGAAGTTCCTGGTGCGAACCCTGCTCGCGAAGCTTTCCCTTGTGGAAGACGAGTATTCGGTCGGCATGCTGGATCGTGCTGAGCCGGTGCGCGATCACCATGGCGGTGCGGCCTTCGAGCAAGCGGTCGAGCGCCTCGCGGATCAGAACTTCGGTCTTTGTATCCACGCTCGATGTCGCTTCATCCAGGATCAGGAACCTGGGATTGTGCGCGAGTGCGCGCGCGAAGCTGATTAGTTGCCGCTGCCCGACGGAAAATGTCGCGCCGCGCTCGCTTACGTTCGTCTTGACGCCTTCGGCCAGGGAATCCAGAAGGGAGCCGAGTCCCACTTCGCGCAGGGCGGCCTCGACGCGCGTGTGAGTGATTTCTTCATCGCCCAGCCGGACATTTGATTCGAGGGTGCCGGTAAACAAGAACGGGTCCTGGAGGACGATGCCGAATTGGCGCCGCAGATCGTGTACGTCGTATCGGCGGATGTCCACTCCATCGAGAAGGATTTCGCCGCGCTGGATTTCATAGAAGCGCAGCAGTAGTTGGATGAGCGTGGTTTTTCCAGCACCGGTGTGGCCGACAATGGCGAGCGTTTGACCTGGCGCGATGCGGAATGATACATCGCGCAGCACCCAGTCTTCTTCGCCCGGATTCGCGCCGCCGCTGTACGCGAACCACACATTCCGGAATTCGATCTCGCCGCGCGGAGCGGTGAGCGGAAGTGGTGCTTCGGCAGGTCGAGCTGGCACCGGCTCGTCGAGCAACTTGAAGATGCGCTCGCATGCCGCCATGGCCGACTGCAGGATGTTGAATTTTTCGCTCAAGTCCTGGATTGGCCGGAAGAAGCGCTGCGCGTACTGCATAAAGGTAACGAGCACTCCTACTTTTACCGCACCAGCGAACGAGAGCAACCCGCCGTACCAGAACACGATCGCAATCGCCGTTGTGCTGAATAATTCAACCGCAGGAAAAAATACCGCAAAGGCCAGAATGGCGTCCTTGTACGCCTCCATGTGAATGCGATTCAACTCCGCGAACTGTTCGCTTGATTTTCGTTCCCGGTTGAACAGTTGCACGATGCCCATGCCGCTGATGTGTTCCTGCAGGAACGCGTTAATTCGGGCAATAGCGGTGCGGATCCGACGGTTCGCGTCGCGCACGCGATCGCGGAAAATCCAAGTGGATATTAGGATCAAAGGAAGAACCGCGAATGCCGCCAGCGCCAGCCGCCAGTTCACCCACATCATCACAGCGCCGATGCACACCAGCACGATGGCATCATTGGCCATGGCGGCGATGCCCGCGGCAAATAGATCGTTCAGCGCGTCGATATCGGTCGTAACTCGCGTCACGAGGCGCCCGACGGGCGTGCGATCGAAGAAGCTCATCGGAAGACGCTGCAGACGCTCGAACACCTCCTTCCTTAAATCGTAGAGCGTTTGCTGCCCCACGTTCTGCATGATACGGACTTGCAAGTATTGAACGGCGAAGCTCAACAGCAGCGCCGCGAGGAATCCGAGCGAAACCAGGCTGACTCCGCGTAGCGCGTCCGCTACGGGAAGCGAGCCATTCGTCCCCGGAACGATATATTTGTCTATGCCAAACCCGAACAGATATGGCCCGACGACTTCAAGCGGCCCGACCAGCAGCGTCAAGAACACTGCGAAGACCACACTCCCTTTGTACGGCCGCAGATAAGTCATCAGGCGCCGCAAAAGTTGCGCGTCGTAGGCCTTTCCTAGAGCCTCTTCTTCGCGGAAATCGCTCATTCGCGTTCCAACTCTTCTTCGAGCAATTGCTTCTGATACAAATCGGCGTAATATCCGCCGCGCGCCAGGAGTTCCGAATGCGTGCCGCGCTCGACGATCCGGCCGTCGCGCAGCACCACAATCTGGTCCGCGTGCTGCACCGTCGAGACGCGGTGAGAAATCAGCACCGTGGTCCTCTGCCGCAGAATGGCTTCCAAGCGCCGCAGGATGCGTTCCTCGGTTCCCGTATCCACGCTGGAAAGAGAGTCGTCCAGGATCAGAATTTTGGGATCACGGATCACCGCGCGAGCAATGGCCGAGCGCTGTTTCTGGCCGCCCGAGAGCGTGATGCCGCGCTCCCCCACCATCGTATCGAATTTCGCGGGGAATTCGCCGATTTCTGCGGCGATGCTGGCGACCTCGGCGGCATCGTAAATCTGCTGGTCAGTCGCGCTTTCGACGCCGAATGCAATGTTTTCACGGAGCGTTTCGCTAAACAGGAAAGTGTCCTGGGGCACATAGCCCACTGCGCGCCGTAATGTTTCCAGCGGCCACTCGCGGATTGGCCGCCCGTCGATCAACAGCGTTCCCGGTGGTGCGTCCCAAAGCCGAGCGATTAAGGCAGCCAACGTGGATTTTCCGCTCCCCGTGGGGCCGACAATTGCGAGGATCGATCCTGCGGGAACATGCAGGGAGATATCGTGGAGCACGGGCTTGTTCACCGCCCCTGTTCCGTTTCCCTTTGCCCCGTCCACGTCGTTTCGCACAGTGGGATACGTGAAGGTCAGGTTCCGGAATTCAATTTCACCGCGGATTTTCGGGGTTTTGCCTTGCACGACGGCTGCGTCGTTGATCTTCGGCTCCGAATCAAGAATGTAGTTCAGCCGGCCCATCGATGCGCCGCCGCGCTGGAAAATATTAGTCACAAATCCCAGCGCAATCATCGGGAATATCAGGCGCGTCATGAATGTGTAAAACGCGATCAGTTCACCTAGGGTAATGCGGCTCAATATGACTTGCCGGCCGCCCTGCCAGAGCACGAGCACAAACGTCAGTCCCACCAGCATCTGGAGCAGCGGCATGAACAGGCTCCAGAAATAGATGAGCCGCAGGTTGCGGTCGATGTATTCGCGGTTGGGCTGGTCAAAGCCGCGAATCTCGGCCTCCTCCTGCACGTAGGCGCGCACGACCCGCATGCCCGCCAGGTTTTCCTGGGCTTTCGCGGAAAGCACGGCAAGCGAAGCCTGAATTTTCCCGTACAGCGCATGAATCTGCCGGCCAAAGACCCACACCGTGACGGCGACCACCGGGACGGGAAGCAAAACGTAAATGCTGAGCCGGGGAGAAATCCAGAACATCAGGACCACAGCGAGCACCATTGTCGCGAAAGTATTGGTGCTGTACATGATTCCCGGACCGAGCACCATGCGCACCGAGTTCAGATCGTTCGTACATCGCGACATCAGCTCGCCCGTGCGATTTCGCACGTAAAACTCAGGTTCCATCAACACCAGCTTGTTGAGGAGGTCGTTTCGCAGGTCGTATTCGATGTCCCGCGAGAGCCCGATCAGAATCTGCCGCGTCGCGTACGAAAAGATTCCTTGGATCGTGCAGATGATGATGAGCGCGGAACAGAATACTGCGAGCGTGCTGGCGCTTTTCGGATGATAGTAGGGCAGAAGGAAGCCCAGCGAAATCTGCGTCAGCCGGCCGAGCTGCGCCAGGGGAGCCTCGGCGCCTTTAATGCAATCCACAATGACGCCGATAATCAGAGGCAGAAGCGTCCCTGTAATCCCCATCCCGGTTTGCGTCACCATCCCGAGAAACACTTCGCCAGTGTGCCGGCGGACATACGGGTACAGGCGGGTAAGTTGCGCCCATCCGGAGACACGCTTGGGCGTGGTCTTCACCGCGGAACCTGCCAAGGTATTTGCTGCTGCGCTCATTTTAGAATGGACTGCGGAGTCTCCAGCGTGGGCACTTCACCCAGGTACCCTTTATGAGACTGGTCGAGCGATTGATAGCGTTTCGTTTTTGTGTTCCACCGTACGGCGATTGTTCGGCTTCCGTTCCCAACTGCTTCTGACGGAGATGGTCCACCGGCGCCGGCGGGCGTAAATTGTAACTCGAGTCCTTGATCCGTATTCGGCTTGATCTCGAGCCGCCAACCCGTGATGGGAGCCGCAGGCGACCCTCCGAGATAGCCTCCCGGATTTTTCAGGTGCTCATCGCAACGCAACACCTCCGCCCACTTGCCGTTGTTTTTCTCCACGATCACTGCGCGCGTAACGTATATCGCGGAGGAATTTCCCGGCCCACCCTCGCCGCTCCCCGCCTTACCAAACCGGTTTACCACCAGCAATTGCTCCAATCCGTTGCGGGCTAAGTCTCCATGGGCGATGATTTCTGCTTGCTTACCCAACACTGCTTCCGCCACCTGCTGAGTCTCGGGAACCACTGCCGGCGCAGCGGGCGGGACCGCTGCCTCCGCAGGCGTCGTTTGCTGCGCTGACTTGCATCCCAGCAAGAAAAATGTCGTCGCTGCTACCAACAGTCCATCGGCCATGCACCATTTTCGCGTCTTCATTATTATTCTTAGATTTTACAGGCTCGGGAAAGCAAGCGTAATCTCTACCACGCGCCCCGTGTCCCGCGCGCACAGCACTTCCATCACCTGAGGAACGTCGGACCCGGCCCAGTCAAATTGATAAAACAGCAATTCCAGTTCTTGACCGTTCTTTGCGGCAGGACCGCTTGAGTTCGGCTCGCCATAAAAATCGACGATGCGATCCTGCGAATCGCCAATGCGCAGGCCAACTCCGGTTACCCAATTCTTAGAATCCAGAAAATCCGCGCGCTTTTCACCGCATTTGCCTTCTTGAAAACCGAGCGTCGTGATCGTGATGCTTTGGATCATGGACTTGGCGTCGAGTTCGAGGCGGATGGAGCGGCCTGAGCATTCATCGCGCCATTCCTTGATTCCTGACTCTTGCCTCTCGGCAAGGCTCTTGGCCTTGAAGCGCTTTTCCGCCGCTGCGAGTGTGTCCCGTCCGGGGCGCAGCCCCGCCAGCAGCGTCTCATTCACTCGGTGCGATATGCTCGGGCTCGGCGGGGCGCTTGTTGACGCCTTCTGCGGCGCAACTTGCGCCGAACGACCCTGCGTTGCGAGGAGCAGACTAACGCACAGCCAGAATTTCATCCAAACGCGCTTCAAAGTTTTCTTCTCCTTCGGACCACAGACGTATTCGATCCACAGGCAGAGCTTCCTCCGCAGAGCGCATCCAGGACATCAACATCTGGATATTCTCCCGCGTTTTCTCCTGATATTCGCGCAAATTCTGCGGTTGTGACATCCACATCAGAAACCGGGCTTCGTCCGGATGTTCGGGCCGCGCGAGATGCGCGGTTTCCGCCGAAAGCAATCCCGCGTGCCCGGTGAAAATGTGTTCGAACCCCAGATCGGCCATAAAATGTCCGGACTCGGCGAAAATTCCTTGATCGTAGTCCGGTCCAAAACAGGAAATTTGGAGTCGCTCCGGCTTCTTCTTCCAACTCGCCGATTCCATGTCGCGAATCCAGAGATCCCATAGCGCCGCGACCTCGAAGCACACGTCGCTGGCTCGGTGTTCCCGCGCGAGTTCCACGATGTCAGCGGGCGTCAACGCCTGCGCACGCAGATCGTACTCCTCTAGAGGCGACTCCGTTGAATCCACGGCACGTATCACCAGTTCGGTGTACCGGACCGGACCGGCGGTCGGGGGAACGGTGGCGAGGAAATTCTCGAAATGGGAGAGCATATTCGTCTCGTCGAAATTCCTGACCCAGAGGCTGGCATAGGCACGATTGGGCATCGCGCTATTATACAGGCTTCCGCTGCAGGACCGAAAAGCTACAGGTGAGGAGCGCGAGGCTACTTCTGTTCCTCTGGTTTGATTTCGGGTGGCTTGACCGTAGTGCGTGGAGACGCCGGGTTTGCTTGGACCGGGGGAGGAACCAAAAGCCCGGCCAATCGCTGCCGGAGGGTTTCGCCCATCTCAGCAACCACAGCATTGCAAGTTGACCGCAGTCTTTTCTCGGTTGAATCCGTCAGGTGGTCAATCAGGGTTTCGGACTGCTGACTAAGCTTCGACACGGTGGTCAGCAGCCAGGAATTCGATGCATTTTCGAGCCGTTGCTTGTACTCGTCCAATGCGTGCGAGCCGAACGACTGCAGCGAAGTCCGCAACTGGCGGTCGAGGGACTGCGCCTCAATGCGCAAGCTGTCCTTGGCGAGATCGACTTGGGAGGCCAGGTCCTGCTTGCCCTGAGCGAGGCCTTGCTGCGCTTGCTGCGTAATGACGCGCTGGAATTCTCCGGCAAGCATTCGTGCGTCGCCCTCCAGCTTCGAACGGACTTGCACCGTATGCGCCTCGATGCGCGCGGCGTTCTGTTCGAACGCTGAGTCCACCTTTACACTAAAGTGATCGAACTGCTCGCGCGTTAGGTGACCGGCGCGCTCGGTGAAATTCGCGGCAGCCGTCTCGCCAGCCTGCGCCATCTGGAGACTGGCTTTCTCCGCGGCGTCTCGCGCGTTTTCTCCCATCTGAGTCTGCGCATGTTCCACATAGCTGCGGCTGTAGTGGTCCAGCTCGGAGGCGAACTGGCCCGACAGCTCCCCCGCCTTTTCTCGGAGGCTCGCCGAGGCCTGATCGAGCCCCTTTTCAAGGGTCGATTGCATCTGCATCTGAACCTTCTTTTCATACCAGTCGGCGGACTTGAAAAGCGCTTCGAAGGTCGCGTGAGTCGTCTCGGTCGCCTTGGTTTCGAGTTCGTTGAACCACTTCGTGGATGTGTTCCGGGCCGATTCCGCAAATTCCTTCTCTACGAGCGCGAGGACCTCTTTCGAGCGCGCTACAGAGTCCTGCACGCTGCGTTCCGAGGCCTGCCATAGACTGGTTTGATGTTCCGCGAGCGCCTTTTCGGCCTGGCCCCGGTCGAAGGCAAGCTTGCTCAGCATTTCGGTGGCCTGGGCTATTTGCGGACGCAACCGCTGTTCGAGTTCAACTGCCAACCGCTCAATTGTTTGGTGTCCCGCGCTTTCCAGGACGGGCTGCAGGCGATCCGCCAATCCGGCGACCGCCGAATCCGCCTGGCGGCTCAACTCCTTGCCTTGTGCCTCAAGTAGCGCTTCACCCCGCCGCGTGAGTTCCTCCGACGCGGACTGAACGAGTTGGGAAAAATCGCCCTTCCGCGATTCAAACTGTTCGAAGGACTGCTGCAACTGGGTGACTGCTGCCTGGCCCCGGGCGGTTTCCTTGGCAATGGATGCGCGCAGCGTGCCAAGAGCGCTTTCTGCTTCAGCAGTAACTTGTGAAAACGTGCTGCTGATCATGCCGATTCGTTGCTGCAGCTGTTGCTCCAGTTGCCGCGTGGAAGCCTCGCTGTTTCGTGCGAGCCGGTCGGCCACCTGGCGCGCCGCGCCGTCGAGCGATGTCTCAATCTTTTCGTTCCAGCGAATGCTGGCCGCGGCCAGGTCTGCTTCGAGCAAACCGCGCCATCCCGACTCCGCGGTGGAGGTTTCGGCGGCAATCCGATCTCCCAGCTGTTTTGCGGCCTGCTCCAGCTGCGCGAGGCGCGCTTGCGCTTCAACGGCACGCTGGTCCATCAGATCCTGCCACCGCCGGAGTTCGCTCGCGGCGGCCTCCTCTGAATTTCGCCGCAATTGCTCGATAGCGGTTTGGACTTCGCCTGCATTCGCACCAAGTCTGGAACTAAGGGTTTGCAGCTTTTCGATCGCAGCCAGCAATTGGCTTTGAATTTGTTCTTCGAAATCCGCTCGCCGCGCCCGCTCCACTTCCACCAGCTGGGAATCGATCTGCATGCGGGCTTCGGTAATGCGGCGATCCAGTTCGCGCGACCATTCGGCGCGCATGGCCACCACGCTCTCATCCCGTTCCTGCTCCATGCGCTGCAGCCCTTCGCGTTGCATTCGCTCGATGTGCGCAACAACGGCGGCTTCCACGGATTTTTGAGCGGCGTCCTTAAGCTGACTCTGTAGCGCGGCTAGCAGCGGACGTGTTTCCGCCGCGACCGCACGTGTGGCGGTCTCACGCACCGTACTCTGAACTTGCTGTTTAGCTTCCACGACCAGCCTCGCAACCTGTCGCGCGAGCTGCAGCGACGGATCGCTGCCGCCCGGTAATGGCAGTACGCGAACGTTGTCTTCCATGGGCTCGGGCGATGGAGAGGCGGGAGGCGCATCAGCAAGCCATTCCGAAACGGGAGGCTCGCTTTCGGAACTCTCATCGGGAGGCGGAATCTCGCGGGCGGACACGCCTTCGGGGAACGGAAACCAATCGCCTGGCGGAAAGGCGATGCCCCAGACGTTACCGGATACTTCGAGTTCCACGCCGATTTGAAATAACTCGCGCACCGTTCGTGGGCGCTGAATCCAGCTGACCCGCGCCCGGACGCTACGCGGCTCGTGCCCTGCTTCGTTATGGGGCACCTCAAAGGTGACCCACATATTTTTCAGCACGTAGTGTTTCGATTGGTAGCGGCAGCCGTGGCAATTAATGATGAGCGTGGAGGTGCGCTCCTGAAACGGCCTGCCGAGCGCATCCACACCCGTCACCGTGAGAGGGACGGCTTGCACAATTCGAGTGGTCCGCCGCTTCTGAGATTCCACTTCGGGATGAACGTTAGAATCAGCCACAAATGCACCCCACGGTCAATATTTTAAGTTAGCATTGCCGCCGTCAGGCGTCGAGCGCAGAAAGCCATATATTCCTAACGGTTAAGCCCCACTGCATTGCAAGGGCTGGGACCGATATCTTGAGTTCTTACGAGGGACGTTTCCCCCGGGAACCGTGGCTCGCAAAACGACACGCGCTGGGGATGGAGAGGGCTGGGCGCCTTCCGCGACCGGAATGTACACGAAAGTGGCCGAATGAACAAGAGGTGGAATCAAAATTGCTCATGTCGAGCTCCAAGCTCCCCTTACGGCCCTTCGCTTGGAGGGCTCAGAATAAAGGTTCAGCGGGATAGCACAGCCCGCACCCGCCGCATTACGTGTTAGCGCACCGGTAGAGACGCCAAAGAAGGCTGTGGGGCCTTTTCAGGGAGTTCAAACGCCCTTGGTTTGCAGCAAGCAGAACCCAGCCTGGCAAAGTCACGCCGCATATCGGGTCTTTCCCGCAAATGCTTCAAGGTTTCCTTCAAGATCGAGGAAGCCACGGCGTCCCGCGGGACGACCAGGCGATAGTGTATCCACCGTCCCTGGCGCCGGGCCGCGGCGATGCCGGCGCGCCGGAGGTAGGCAAGATGGCGTGAGATCTTCGGCTGACTGATGCCAAGGATCTCCACAAAATAACAGACGCAGATCTCCCGGTCGGCGATGAGGTTGAGCAGACGGAGTCGCGTGGGATCAGCAAGAGCGCGAAAGAGGAGATCGATGGCAAAAGGCTTGTTTGTTTTCGGCATTGCGGGAGTCATTATATATGGCTTGACAGATATGAGCAAGGCGCGTAAGATTATACATATGCTCAAGCGCATATGTTAAACGCTTGGAAGGCGGGTGCGGACTCCACTTGGAGCCCGCCAGAAAGAAGAAGAAATGGGAGCGAAAACAATGAAAACAATGAAAACAATGAAAGCAATGAAAGCATTGAAAGCCCACATCGCAATTCACGTCGGCGACATCACAAAGAGCATCGAGTTCTACCGGAAGCTCTTTGGGATCGAGCCCTGTAAAGTGCGAGTCGGGTACGCAAAATTTGATGTTGCGAATCCGCCGCTCAACTTCACCTTGAATGAAGGAGCAATCGAAGAACACGGCGGTTTGTCGCATTTGGGAATTCAAGTTGCGTCCACCGACGATGTGCTGGCCGTGCGCCAGCAGTGGCAAGAGAAGGGACTGGTCCCCCGCGACGAGATGAAAACGGAATGCTGCTTCGCGCTGCAAGATAAGGCGTGGGTCCGCGACCCCGACGGGAATGAGTGGGAAGTATTTGCCGTTCTCGAAGATAACCTCCTGGAGAAGGCAGCCGTCGAAAAATCTTGCTGCGCCCCTGATTGTTGCTTACCTGCGGCGCCGTGAGCGCCCGGTCGTTTCTGACATCCGGTAAAGACTTCTCGATGGAAAAACAATATAACGTTCTCTTTCTGTGCACGGGGAATTCAGCACGCTCCATCATGGCTGAGGCCATTCTCAATCGAAAGGGCCGGCCCAACTTTTTTGCATTTAGCGCGGGCAGCCACCCGTCGGGAATTGTTCGCCCCGAGGCGCTGAAACAGATTGAACTTTCCCGCGCGCCCACGGAGGGTCTCCGCAGCAAGAGCTGGGATGAATTTGCGAAACCTGATGCG
>Ga0209117_1000888_pt1 | contig 11078 bp, 8 predicted proteins | sample BlaSpr_A8_OM2_M2_FD_187978 | JGI IMG/M metagenome (GOLD analysis project Ga0209117, IMG submission 187978) | Forest soil microbial communities from Thunder Bay, Ontario, Canada - Black Spruce, Ontario site 2_A8_OM2_M2 (SPAdes) (version 2) | ecosystem: Environmental > Terrestrial > Soil > Boreal...
GGGACAAATTCGGCCCCTTTGTCGCGTTTCAAGAGGCGCTTGGATTCGTTCCCAATCTCCTTCACGCGCAGACCTTGTTACCTCGCGTCATCGAGGTCCAGGCGCACATTGCGGCCACGGTTCTCCTGAAGGACAAGGCGCTTTCCAGAATACAGAAGGAACAGATCATCCTGACGGTCGCAGCCGCCCGGCAAGTCGCGTATTGCGTTACCTTACATTCCAAGATTTTGTCTTCCCTTGGCAAGTCGGAGGCTCAACTCGACCGGCTCTTGACCGACTACCATCGCGCTGGCCTCTCGGAAGCCGACGTGGCTTTATTAGATTTCTGTCTAAAATTGAGCCACCAGGCGCCTTCGGTGCATTCGGGGGATATCGAAGCACTACGCGCATGTGGCCTCGACGACAAGTCGATCCTGGAGGCCGTCCAAGCAACCGCTCTGGCCCGTTTCCTCTGTACGCTTTCCGCGGGCCTGGGTCCCGAGCCGGACTTTGAGCCCCGGAAGGCTTCTTCACCCACGCTCAGTCCGCCGCGTGAGCCAAGGTCTCCGGGTTCAGTCGCGCACGGCCCGCATGCCCCTGGTAAAAAGGGGCCGTACTTGTGCGCCGCATATCAAAGCCCGAAGACTTTTGGGCCTTTCAGATTTTTTCAGAAGAGCTTTGGCTTCATACCAAACATCTTTCGTGCTCAGACGTTGCGGGCCGACGTGCTTGAGGCTGAGGCGGAAGCCGTCGGCAAGATCCTGCTAACCGAAGATGTTCTCACCCGAGTGCAGAAGGAAAGCATTCTCCTGGTGGTCTCGGCAGCAAACCTTAACTCTTATTGCGTAGCGGTGCATTGCGACATTCTGCGGGGTTTGGGCATATCCTCGGAGGAGAGCGACCAGATAGCGGTGGACCACCACCAGGCCAATCTCACTGAAGCCGATAGGGCATTACTGGACTCCACTCTCAAACTTGGGGTGCGTCCTGTGGAGTTTGGCCGTGAGGACGTAGATCGGCTCCGAGGACATGGTTTCACCGAGGAGCAGATTCTGGAATCTGTAGTGATGACGGCTCTCACTAATTTCCTCAACACCCTCCAAATGGGGCTGGGGGTCGAGCCAGAGTTCGAGCCCCCCTTCGTCTTGGGACAAAATAAAGTGCATCTTTCTGCGGCTACCAGCCGTCCCATGGCTCGAGGCTTCGTCGCCCCCTCGCTCAAAGGGGTGGAGGACCCGGATGCTGGATTGGTAGCCCAAGCGCAGGGCGGGAAGCTGGAGGCTTTCGAGGAATTGGTTCGCCGTCACAGCCAGTTGATTTATCGCGCTCTAGTAGCGATTCTCGGCGACCCGGTCGAAGCGCAGGATGCTATGCAGGATGCTCTGTTGAGCGCATTCAAGCACATTGCGGGATTCCAGAGCCGCTCGAAATTCTCAACGTGGCTGGTGAGTATCGCGAGAAATAGCGCGTTCCAACGTTTGCGAGGCCGGAAAGAGGTTGAGAGCTTGGACGGAGGTGAGTACGAGGAAGATCGGCACTCTCGCCCTCGTCAGGTGAGGGCTTGGCAGGATAATCCCGAGCAGTGCTACTCTAAATCGGAAATCCGGCAACTCGTTGAAAGGGGGATCTTGGGACTTCCCGCTAAGTACCGCGATGTGGTAATGCTCCGGGATATCGAGCAGCTTTCGACGGATGAAGTTTCCCGGCAACTGGGCCTAAGCGTCCCTACAGTAAAGGTACGGCTCCTGAGGGGCCGGCTCATGTTGCGAGAGTGGCTCTCGCCGCTCTTCACGACCAGTGAAAGGGGAGCAACTCAATGATCACGTGCGAAGAATTCTTCGCTGAATTCGGAGACTACCTCGAGAATCGAGTGTCGCCAGAGGTCCTTAAGGAGCTCGAACGGCATTTGTCCCAGTGCCGCGCATGCCAGGTGCTGTACGATTCCGCCTGCAAGACGGTAAAGATTGTGACAGAAAGTAGATCATTCGAGCTGCCGCAAAGCGTATCCGACCCAATCATAGACCGTGTCATGGCGAGGCTGCGAACAGACCTCAGCTAACTAGGTCTAAATCCCATAACCGCACGTGGTTCACATCTCACTTCTTGTAAGTCTGCCGACTTCAATACTCGCAACGTTGATTTGGTGAGCGCCGCGCATTCTCGTTGAGTCCTTCATTAGCTCCCGACTCTGCCTGGGAGGGCGGACTACGATCCATGCCTACGATAATGTGCCTTTCGGGCGTTCCCCAGTTACAACTGTTTTCTTGTGCATCGATGTATCCTGACGCACGGCAAATCACTCCTATCCCCACGGAACCCGAGCGCCGATGGTGGGACGTTGCTGCTTCAACGAACTCGAAACGGAAAAAGCATGACCACCCGGTGCTCTTAGGCAGCGTGTCGCCAGTGAGGGAACGTTCGTGACGGGCCTTTCGAGATACGCGTCAACGATTGTGCGTCAGGCCTTTTGACGAAAGCCGTGTGACCGGTTGTCGGGCGACCGCCAAACTTAGCGTGCCTGCCTTGCGTGGCGATCGATTTAATCGGAGCTGGAGAATCTTGAAAGCATCGAACCGCAAGATCGGTGTTGTTCTCCCTGGGCGGCCGGGTTGGACAAAGATCGCCGGAATAGTGGGCATTTTGTTGCTTCCTTTTGGTCTGAATCGTCCGCGTCCATCTTCCGATGAACCGGTAATGATCACGTTTCTAGATCCAGAGTGGTCGCACGACCTGACGGAACGCAACGTGCTCCCGGACGAAAGTCTGCAAGAGTTCACGCGGCAAACAGGAATTAGGGTGAAGCATCTGCCGGCTCCGGAGAGCGCCCTTGACCAGCTAGGCCTCGTGCGGGAACTGCTCCGAAAAGGCGCCTCCAGTCCGGATGTGTCTGGCGTCGATGTGACCTGGCCCGGAACCCTGAGTGAGGATTTGATCGACCTCAAACCATATTTTGTGAAAGAACTCTCTTCGGTAGACCCTGATGTGGTCGCGAGCTATACGGTCAAGGGGAAGCTAGTCGCCGTGCCATACATTGCCGATATAGGAGTCTTGTTTTATCGAAAGGATCTTCTTCGAGAGTATGGGTATGGGACACCACCCAGGACGTGGGACCAACTCGAGAAAATGGCCGCCAGGATCCAGCAGGGAGAACGCGCCAAAGGACAAAAAGATTTTTGGGCTTTTGTATGGCCGGGTGCGGCGGGCGAAGGTTTGACCTGCAATGCGCTGGAATGGCAGGTCGGGGAGGCGGGCGGGCGTATCATCGAAGGTGACAGCACGATCAGCGTGAACAATGCTGACGCCATCCGCAGCTGGCAACGCGCTGCTCACTGGATCGGCCGGATATCATCTCCCAGCGTGATCTCCTATGAGGAATGGGACGCCATCAACGCCTTTTACTTAGGAAAGGCAGCTTTTTATCGTGGGTGGGCTCGGTCTTACTTTCTGAGCGTCGAGGATCAGTGCGGGCCTGCATCGACGAGCAGGCGCATCTGCGGGCCGGAGGTTCGAGACAAGATTGGTATCAGCAGTGTCCCCGATGGTAAGGCTGCGCAGGTCTCTGCCTTGGGTGGATTTGGTCTCGGAGTTTCCCGATCGGCAGCTCATCCCGCTGAGGCGTTGGAATTGGTCCGATTTCTTGTCCGTAGAGAGATGCAGTTCGGGGCGGTTCGCTCGCATTCCGAATCACCGCTTGAGCAGTTGGAGTGGCCCACCATTTTAAAGACTCACTCTGGTTCTGCTGACATTGGGCAGCACCAACTGGGGAGCGGCGTGGTGAGTCGACCCACTACAGTTTCCGGACAGAAATATGAAGACGTGAGTCACGCTTATATCGGGGCAGTGCATTCGGTTTTGATGGGCAAAACCAGCGCGCCGCAAGCTGCGGCGGGGTTGGAAAAAGAACTCGTTGGGATCACCAGTTTCAAGACGGGACCGCCAAGCCGGATTCGTGGCCCCAAGGATTAAGAGCGCGGAACAAGTTCGCTAGCGCGCAACCGGCAATCCCTTCGATGAAGGGAGTCCGTGCCGTGTGCGCTTCAGCTAGAGGTAATGCATGACTCGTACCAACAGTCCGACTGGATGGCTGACGCATGCGACAGCGAACAGTCCACTCCTCTACCGCCTCAACATCCATCGCCGCCTGACTCTCTGCTTTATCCTCGTCATCGTCCTGATGTTGGTTGGCGATGGCGTCCTCCTCTGGCAGTTGCACTTGATCCGTGCTCAAGTGGAACGTCTGAACGGCGTAGACGAAGAGCTAATCGAAGTGCTGCGCGTACACACCGGTCTCCTGTCAGTTTACGAAAGGCTCAGTATTTCGGCACGGTCCGAAGACTCTGCCCGGCTGCAGAAGGATTCGGAGACCCTCCGGACAGGCCTTCTAGACGAGGTACAGCGCACCCAGGCAGCCTTCAATCGTTTGCCTCCAGAGGTTAAGGTGGACCCGACGGTTCTGCCGACCCTCGAATCCATCGAGCGCACGCTGCCGTCACAACTGGGTGCAATCAGAGCGTTGGCCGCATCGGAAGAGTGGGAGGCTGTCCGTTACCGTCTGGAGAGACAAGTTCAGCCGCTAGAATCCCTGAGCTCCGAGCTGCTCGAGGATGTTGCCCGCGAGGTCGGAGAACAGCGCACGCAGGCCGCGTTAAACATTGCGCGTGCGGAGCGTCGAATGTTTCTCGCAGTTCCAATCACGGGATTCCTCACGCTGCTGATTGCCGCTGGCCTGGGAGCAGCAATCACCCGCAGCATCACGGAGCCACTGGGGCGGTTGATAGAGGGCTCCAAAGCGCTGGCGAGTGGCGATTTCAGTCATCGGGTGCCAGCCGCGGGAAAGGACGAAATCGCCCGCCTCGGGAGCGTCTTCAACGACATGATTGTAAGACTCGAGGAGCTTTACCGCGAGCTGCACAGCAGAGAGGCCTACCTTGCAGAGGCTCAAAGACTCAGCCGCACAGGCAGTTTCGGCTGGAATGTTTGCAGTCGAGAGATCTACTGGACTGCGGAAACCTTTCGGATATTTGAACACGAGCCGACATCCAAGGTCACGTTTGAGCACATAATGCAACGAACTCATCCTGATGACATGCCAGTCGTGCAGCAACTCATCGAACGCGTTTCACGCGAGAGGACGGAGTTCGATTTCGAACATCGGCTGTTGATGCCTGATGGATCCGTTAAATACCTACGAGTCATCGGTAGTCCCTCAGAGAGCGAGGACGGCTGCTTTGAGTTCGTGGGGGCGGTTACGGATATCACCGAGCGCAAGCGGGCGGAACAGACGCTTCGGGAGAGCCAGGCAAGCTTGCAATTCGCTTTGGACACCAGCGAAATGGGAGAATGGGAGCTCGATGTGGCTGGGCGTGCGGCCCATCGTTCCCTCCGACACGACCGCATCTTTGGCTATGAAACGCTGCTGCCTGAATGGACATATGAGAAGTTCATGGAGCATGTCCTCCCGGAGGACCGGCAATTGGTCGATCGGAAGTTTCGCCAGGCCCTTGAGGCACAGAGCGGTTGGAATTTCGAGTGTCGAATTGTCCGCTCTGACCAGGCAATACGCTGGATCCGGGCCTCCGGGCGCCCGCGTTTGGACGCGCATGGCAAGTTGAAGTGCCTCGCAGGAATTGTCCAGGACATCACCGAGCGCAAGAGAGCCGAAAGTGAGCTCCTGAACGCTCTTGAGGAAATCAAGAAATTACGAGACCAGCTTTACAATGAGAACATCGTGTTGCGCGAAGAGATCGACCGCTCTTCCATGTTCGAGGAGATCGTAGGCAGCTCCCCTAGTCTGCAGGAAGTTATTGCGCGAGTGTCCAAGGTTGCGCCCACAGATTCTACGGTTCTTATCACCGGTGAAACGGGGACCGGAAAGGAGCTCATCGCCCGCGCGATTCACAGACGATCGCGGCGTTCGACACGCGCCTTTGTGAGCGTCAATTGTGGCGCGATCTCCGCCGGACTTGTGGAGAGCGAGTTGTTCGGCCACATCAAAGGTGCGTTCACTGGCGCGATCGCCAATCGCGACGGGCGTTTCAAGGTCGCCGATGGCGGCACGATCTTTCTCGATGAAGTCGGTGATCTGCCTCCCGAGACGCAGGTGAAACTGTTGCGCGTGCTGCAGGAACGGGAATTCCAACCCATCGGCAGCAACAAGACCGTGAAAGTGGACGTGCGCGTCCTTGCCGCCACCAATCGCAATCTTGACGACGATGTTCGTGCCGGGAAGTTCCGCTCCGACCTCTTGTACCGCCTGAATGTCTTTCCCATCCACGTGCCGCCGTTACGCGAGCGCCGCGAGGACATTCCGTTGCTGGTCGCGTTTTTACTCCAGACCTTCGCCCAAAAATTAGGCAAGAACGTGACGCAGGTGCGCGATGGTACTATTCGGCGCTTGGTGGAATATTCGTGGCCTGGCAACGTCCGTGAATTGCAGAACATCCTCGAACGCGCGGTGATCCTATCCACGAATAATGTTCTCGTGTTGGATCGTGAGTTCTCGCTGGAGGCCGATGGTGCGCCGCTGCCCGCGCAGACGGCAAGCGAGGCTCCCGAGTCGATCGCTTCTGGCGCTCCTTCCGATTCTTTAGCTTCCTCCGTAGGCGGCGCTTCCTTGCGAGACGCCGAGCGCCGGCATATTGAATCCGCCCTGGCCGCTACCAACTGGGTTATCGAAGGCGAAAAAGGCGCTGCCAGGATTTTGGACATTCATCCGAATACGCTACGCAGCCGCATGAAAAAACTGGACATCCATAGGCTGTGCGGAGAGGCTGCGGACGGCGAGTCGGCTTACCGAGTCAAACCCCCTTCTTAGCGGAAAGCGGCCGCGGTCTTTAGGCGCACTCACCTACGCATCCCATTCCGACGACGGTTTGACCGACGTTTCGGTCGGCGAGGATTCCTGCGGCCAGGCCTATCGCGGACGCGCGACGTTCGCACGAAACCCTCAATAAGTCATAGGCAGTCGTCCGCCGACGGCTTCTCTAAAGTCCGTTCAATCTGCGGACTCGCCCTAGTGCCCTCGATCTCGTTGGCCGAACACCGCTTCGTGGCCCCAACCACGAAATGTCGCGGTTGTGCTTTTGATGGAGAGGCTACGCCACGAAATCTAGTGGCCACAAGAAACGTCGTTATCCACGAACTCCCGTCATTTGAATGGCTTAGTGTTTGCAGCCGGCTTTGCTCGCTGTGGCACACCGCTTGCCCTTGCAATAGGGGCAATTGAGTTTCAAACCGATGCTTCGAATTACAGAGACCGACGTCACGGTTGAGGGAACCAAATTGCGTCTGGATGGCAAGTTGGCAGGGCCTTGGGTGGGTGAATTGAAGATGCTGTGCGAGCCAATTCTGGCGAGAGGTGAACAGATTCAGATTGATCTCGGCGGGGTTTCTTCGCTCGACAGCGACGGGATAGAGCTACTGAGAATGCTACTAGCCAAGGGAGTCATCTTGGTCAACTGCTCTCCCTTCATAAAGCTGCAGTTGGGACAAGACGTAGAGGGACGAAAGAAGTGAAGAAGGCCATATGAAAACAATCCGCCTTATAGCTTTCCGTGCGTTGCTGCTTACCGCGTTCATCACGAGTTGTTTCTATTTCTTGTACGGACAGGAACGCGGCCATGGCTCTCCAATCGTGCGCAACCTCGCGTGGAACGACCTCGTAATCCAAGTTGATCCCAAAGTGGATAACCCGGCGAAGGAGACTCTGGGAAAAGAGATGATAGTTATTCAGAATTTCCTCCGAGAACATCAGTCTGAAGTGCGCGTCGGAATCTACGATATTACCGTTTTCAAAGCCATCGACCAAGTTCGCGCCCGCTTGCAGAAGGCCGATAAGGACTTGGAAACGATCGAGAACGAATTGTCCTACAAGGAAGAGCAAGCAAAGCTCGGGAGGTGATGTTATGGCAACAGCAACCCAATGGGGCCACACCAAGGAATTAGACACCGCGAAGCGGAGTTCCACGTCGTGCCATTTTGAGGATGTGCTGCGGCGGAAGATTGTCGGGCAGGAAGAGGCGGTGCAAGCGTTGGTTGAGCTCTATCAGATGTTCTGTGTTGGGCTGAATTCTCCCGCGCGCCCAGTCGGAAACCTGCTGTTTCTAGGACCGACCGGCTCAGGCAAGACGCGCATTGTCGAAGCGGCTGCAGAGATTCTGTTCGGAGATAGCCGGGCGCTGATCAAAGTGGATTGCGCGGAATTTCAGCACTCGCACGAGATCGCCAAACTGATTGGTTCTCCTCCAGGGTATTTGGGGCACCGCGAAACGCACCCGCTCATCACGCAGGAGGAACTGGCCAAGAGCCACACAGACCAGTTGAAGCTCAGCTTCCTGCTGTTTGATGAGATCGAGAAAGCGAGTGACTCGCTCTGGCAACTACTGCTGGGAATGCTGGACAAGGCGACCTTGACATTAGGGGACAACCGCCGGGTCAGCTTGTCTCAAACCGTGATTTTCATGACATCGAATCTTGGCGGCGCTGAGATCAGCGAGTTGATGACGGGAGGGATGGGATTCGTTCAGCCCATCGACAAACCAGTACACCGGCTCGATGAAAAGGTGGAACGGGCCGCGGTAGGAGCTGCCCGCCGCAAGTTCTCTCCGGAGTTCATCAATAGGCTGGATAAGCTGGTCGTCTTTCACCCATTAAAGCGCGAAGAGCTTGATGAAGTGCTGGAGATCGAGCTGGGGCAAGTACAGAAGCGTGTATTGGATTCCACGACGCGCCCCTTCTTGTTCCGAGTGACGAGTGAAGGACGGCAGTTCCTGCTCGAAGAGGGGACCGACCAGAGGTATGGAGCGCGTCACTTGAAGCGCGCCATCGAGCGCTTCCTGGTCTCTCCGCTTGCGAGGCTGCTGGCCACGGCGCAAGTGCGTTCGGGTGACGTGCTTCTCGTTGATCGGCATCCGGGTGACAAAGGGTTGGCCTTCTTAAGGGACACGAAATGGCACTCTTCCTATACACAGGTGCCGTTTGCGGCGTCGAATTCGAGTCACCTTATAACGGTGGAAGTTTGAGGAAAGGGTTGCGGTTTGCGTACACGGTCGACTCGGAATGGCCGAATCGCCCTGGTATCAGCCATTACAACCGTCACAAGAGGTTATTACCGGGAACGAGGTGGAACGTGAAGAACAACATGGAGAACAACGAGATGGCTCTAGTTCGTTTGGTTTGCGAGGGAGACAGAGAGGCTTACTGGCGTCTCGTACAGCCGCACTTACGTGCAGCGCTTTCAGTAGCCAGAACCATTCTGATGAACTTGGCGGACGCTGAAGAAGTTGCTCAGGAGGCAGTCTTGAAAGCCCTCTGCAATATCCAGGGATTTCGCGGTCAGGCGAAATTCAGCACATGGTTGATCCAGATCACCATCAATGAAGCCCGGAGCAGACTTCGTAAGGACCGGAGACACCTGTACCAGTCATTGGACGAGCCGCAAACAGGTAATGGGGACGAGTATGTTCCGAAGGACTTCACAGACTGGCGCGAAATCCCGTCGGCAGCACTTGAGCGCAAAGAGCTGCGAGACGCCTTGCGGCAGGCACTTGCGTCTTTGCCACAAAACTACCGCGAAGTCTTCACGTTGAGAGATATCGCACACCTGAGCAACTACGAAACGGCGCAGGCGCTCGGGCTTACTGTCGGCAACGTCAAGACCCGCCTCCTGAGGGCGCGACTTCAGTTGCGAGAGGCCCTAGCGTCAGGTCTTGGCGGCAGCTGGTCGAAGGGCAAAGCCGAGTATCAGAGGGCAGGTGCTTGACAGAACCGGTTAGTGCTGGTCCTTCGCTACGGTCCAAACATCCAATCTCGGCGCAAACCCGTACTTGTGATAGACGCCGTGAAAAGAGCATACCTCACTGCATTCATTCTGTTGCTTACAGCCGGTGCGGCTGGCGCGCAGACTTCAACGCCAAACGCCTCGGATCGCGAAAGCCACCTCAGCTGGCGCCCGTGGAACAAGGAAGGGCCGTGTTCGGCTCTCTGGTCGGACACATCCTATATGGACTGATTCTCGGCGGCGCGTACCACCATTGAAAAGATTTGGGTTCGCTTGTTCATGATTGCCACGGGTGTTCTGCCAAAAATCGCGGGCGTGGATAGCAGCTTTGTGGCGTTTCGCGGCCTGTTCATTCACTTGATGGTGAGCCCTTTGATCGGTATGAGCTATGGTTTGCTGTTCCGGGACGAGAGTTCCAGTTCAGGGTCCAGCGTCGCATGGGGGTGGTTATTCGGCCTGATCTGGTGGTACTTGGGGCCGATGACCCTTCTGCCCTTGTTACTGACGGGGGTTTGCGACTGGAGCACGGACGCCGCTTCCGCTCTGCTTCCATCACTTCTGGGGCACTTAATTTATGGTGCGGTAACCGCTTTGATCTTTTTTCTGTTTGATCGCCGCTATACGCGTTCGCTTCTTCTCGATCCCCGAACCTCGGCGCGGGAGCTGCGTCGTCTCCGCCCTGTGGAGACACCTGCGCGTGCACTCTGGCTCTTTGCGCTCAGCCTGGGAGTCTTTCTCCCTATTCTACTTGGCTAGCCGTCGTGCTCCAGTTCTCCAAATACGGCGTATTTTAGAAAATTCTCCTGTTGCGAAAAGTTTTTCCTCCGTTTTTCCCGTTTGGATGTTCCTTAAGTAGTAGGGGGGGTACGGCCGAAATACGTCCGGCTTGGGTCTCCATCGAACTCCAGGATGCACACGGGGGGAACGATTCCGGCCGGTATCTGCCGGCTTCGGCGCTCATCGTCGATCCAGTTCTTGGGGGTGAATGCGGACGGTTGATCCAGCGCATGGCCGAGGATCGGAGGAGTCGAATCTTCCATCATGCCCAGGATCCATCACATCGCCGCGTCCGGCTGGAGACAATCTTCATTCCACGATGAAGCAGCGTCCCGAGTTATATTGAAAAGTATGTAGCGCATTTTCCCTGAGAAGTCATGGAAATCTTTCTTTCTAAGCCAACACCTCGTGAGCAGCGGGAGTGCTCATTCGGCAAAATAGCGCTGCATACCAGTCGCCGAAAGCCGAACCTCCTGCGGGCCCGGAGATAGCTTCGTCCTGCGCGCGGTCCAGCAATCGTAGGCCAACCAAAGGTAGACGGGAC
>Ga0209117_1000889_pt1 | contig 11072 bp, 10 predicted proteins | sample BlaSpr_A8_OM2_M2_FD_187978 | JGI IMG/M metagenome (GOLD analysis project Ga0209117, IMG submission 187978) | Forest soil microbial communities from Thunder Bay, Ontario, Canada - Black Spruce, Ontario site 2_A8_OM2_M2 (SPAdes) (version 2) | ecosystem: Environmental > Terrestrial > Soil > Boreal...
GCTTTTCATTCAGGGCCGCATCAAAGGCATCGAGAGGCCTGCCCTCGGCTCGATCGTGCCGACCAAAGACGGCTTTGCCTATTTCCTCGACGTCGGCGCCAATGTCGACTCCAAGCCCGAGTACCTCGTGCAGTTCGCGCTCATGGGCGCCGTCTACGCTCGCGAGATGCTCGGCCGGGCCAACCCTCGAGTCGGCCTGCTGAGCAACGGTGAGGAAGAGGGCAAGGGCGACGAACTCGTCAAGGAGACGACCAAGCGCCTGAAAGGATTGCTCGAGGGATTCATCGGCAACGTCGAACCCAAGGACATCTACGCCGCGCGCGCGGACGTGATAGTCACCGACGGCTTTGTCGGCAACGTGGCCATCAAGATGGCCGAGGCGACTGCCGACTTCCTCTTTCGCAACCTACGCGAAGAGATCCCGAAGACCGTGCGCGGCAAGCTCGGCGGCATGCTCATTCGTCCCGGAGTTCGCCAGCTGCGCGCCAGGGTCGACTGGCGGGAGTTCGGCGGCGCTCCTTTGCTCGGAATCGACGGCGTGGCGGTCGTCGCGCACGGACGCTCTGACGCCCGCGCGATCAAGAACGCCATCCGAGTTACCCGAGATGCGGTGCAGAATCAGCTCGTCGGTAAGATTCGGGCAGAGGTAGGGAAGGGGAATTGAAGACAAACGGGCGGACGCGCGTCGTCGTAACCGGGATGGGGACGGTGAATCCCCTCGGCACGAATCTCGAGGAGTATTGGCACGGGCTCATCGAGGGACGTAGCACCGCACGAGTGGCCGAAAACTATCCGACTGACAAGCTGACCACGAAGTTCGCCTGCGAAGTCCCCAACTTCGATCCGCAGGACTTCATGGACCGCAAGCAGGCGCAGCGCATGGCCCGGTTCTCGCAGATGGCTGTCGCCGCCTCGACGATGGCGCTCGCCGACTCGGGTCTCGACCTGGCCAAGGAAGACAGCTTTCGCGTCGGGGTCGACATGGGTACCGGGATCGGTGGCTTTATCGAGATGACGCAGGGCGCCATCTCATTTGCGACGAAGGGACGTCTCAATCCCCTCTACGCGCCGATGATCATCCCGAACATGGCGGCGGCCTCGGTCGCGATGGCATTCCATCTTCGTGGCCCCAACACGACAGTCACCACGGCGTGCGCTGCCTCGACCCACACGATCGGCGACGCGTCGCGCATCATCCAGCACGGCGACGCGGACGTGATGTTGGCGGGCGGCAGCGAGGCATCGCTGTGCGAGGTCGGCATCTCGTCGTTCAATGCGATTCGCGCACTGTCCACGCGCAACGAGGCGCCCGAGAAAGCGAGCCGTCCGTTTGACAGGGACCGCGATGGGTTCGTGCCCGGCGAGGGCGCCGGCATTCTCGTCCTGGAGTCGGAGAAGCATGCGGTGGATCGTGGGGCGCGGATCTACGGCGAGGTGCTCGGCTACGCGACCACGTGCGATGCGTTTCACCAGGTCGCTCCGGACGAGACCGGCGAGGCGCCCGCAATGGCCGTGACGCTCGCAATGAAAGACGCAGGCGTCGAAGCCAAGGACATCGACTACGTCAACGCTCATGGCACGTCGACGCAGCTCAACGACGCAGGTGAGACGAAGGCGTTGAAGATCGCGCTTGGCGAGCACGCTTACAAGGTTGCGATCAGCAGCACCAAGTCGATGATCGGCCACCTGCTCGGGGCCGCCGGCGCCGTGGAGGCGATCGCCACCATGCTCACGATCAACCGCGGAATGATCCACCCGACCATCAACTACGAAAATCCCGACCCGGCGTGCGACCTCGACTACGTGCCCAACCAGGCACGGAGAAAGGACGTGCGCATCGCCATCTCCAACGGATTTGGCTTTGGCGGCCACAACGCCGTCGTGGTCTTGAAGAAGTACGAGGAGTGATTCGACAAAACAGTGACTGACGAAATCAACACGATTGGAACCGTCTTACCGCGAAGCCTCCAGGAGGAGATGCAGACCTCCTACATGGAGTACGCGATGTCCGTCATCATCAGCCGGGCGTTGCCCGACGTGCGTGACGGGCTGAAGCCTGTGCAGCGCCGGATCCTTTACGCGATGCACCGCAGCGGCGCGACCAGCGGCAGCCGCCACCGCAAGAGCGCCGCCTTCGTCGGTGATGTGCTCAAGCTCTACCACCCGCACAGCAACGACGCTGTCTACGACGCGCTGGTGCGCATGGGTCAGCCCTTCTCGCTGCGCTACCCGCTGATCGACGGCCAGGGCAACTTTGGAAGCGTCGACGGTGACCCGCCCGCGGCGATGAGGTACACCGAGGCGCGGCTTTCCGCGATGACCGGCGAGCTGATGGCCGACATCGAGAAGCAGACCGTCGACATGGTCCCGAACTACGACGGACAGGAAGAGGAGCCATCAGTCCTGCCTGCGCGCATTCCGAACCTGCTCATCAACGGCGCGACTGGAATCGCGGTCGGCATGACGACCAACATCCCGCCGCACAACCTGGGCGAGATCTCGGGCGCGATCAAGCACCTGGTCGAGAATCCTGAAACCACCGGTGAAGATCTACTGAGCTTCGTCAAAGGACCGGACTTTCCGACCGGCGGCATCATCATGGGCACGGCTGGGATCAAGGCCGCGTACGCCACCGGCCACGGCCGCATCATCGTCAGGGCGCGGCACACTTTTGAGCAGGCGCCCAACGGTCGCGAGCGGATCATCATCGATGAGCTTCCGTACGCGGTCAACAAGGCGACGCTCGTGGCGAAGATCGCCGAGCTGGTGTCAGACCGAAAGCTGGAAGGCATCGCCGACCTGCGAGACGAGTCCGACCGCGACGGCATGCGGATTGTGATCGAGCTCAAGCGTGATGCTCGCGTGTTCACCGTGTTGAACAACCTTTACAAGCACACGACGCTGCAGACGACCTTTGGCGTGATCATGCTCGCCATCGTCGACGGGCGCCCGGTGGTCCTGAGCCTCAAGCAGGCGCTGCAGCTCTTCATCGACCACCGCCGCAACGTCATCCTGCGCCGCACCCGATTCGACCTCGAAAGAGCGCAGGAGCGGGCCCACATTCTCGAAGGCCTCAAGATCTGCCTCGACCACCTGGACGAGGTGATCAAGACCATTCGCGCGGCTGCGGACCCGGACATCGCTTCGACCGAGCTGCAGACCAAGTTCGGCTTGAGCGAGAGGCAGGCGAAGGCGGTGCTCGCTCTCACCCTTGGCCGCCTGACCCGGCTGGAGCGCGGCAAGATCGACGCCGAGTACGAAGAGGTCATCAAGACCATCGCCTACCTCGAGTCGATCCTCGCGAGCGACCAGAAGGTCCGGATGTTGATCAAGGACGAGATGGACGAGCTGGTCAAGAAGTACGGCGACGAGCGCCGGACCGAGATCACCGACCAGGAGGCCAGTGAGCTCTCCGCGGAGGACCTGGTCCCCAAAGAAGAGGTAGTGGTCACCCTGACGCATCGCGGTTACGTCAAGCGCCAGCCGCTGCGCGTGTTCCGCGCGCAGAAGCGCGGTGGTGTCGGGCTCAAGGGAGCAAAGCCCACTGCTGGCAGCGACGCGCCGAGTGGTACGCGTGAGGAGGACTACGCGCTGCATCTGCTCACGACGCATACCCACGCGTCGATGCTCTTCTTCACCCAAAGCGGTCGCGTCTTCCAGCTGCGCGTGCACGAAGTGCCCGAACGTGAGCGCCAGGCGAAGGGCATGCCTGTCAACAACTTGATCGACATCGGTTCGAACGAGCGGATCACCGCCGTCTTCGTTCGCCCGGAAACGGAGACCGAGGCACGCTACATGCTGATGGTCACCAAGAACGGCTACATCAAGAAGACGGCTCTCGCCGAGTACGCCAACGTGCGGCGCAACGGGTTGATCGCGATCAACCTCCAGGAAGGCGACGAGCTGGACTGGGTGACCCCGACAAGCGGATCCGACGAGATCATCATTGCGACCGAGCTCGGCAAGGCGATTCGTTTCAGCGAGACAGAGGTCCGCGCGATGGGTCGCGACACCCAGGGCGTGATCGGCATCAAGCTCGGCAAGGGCGACGCCGTGGCGGGCATGGCGGCGGCGACACCGGGAAGCGACCTGCTGGTGGTCACGCAGCGTGGCTATGGGAAGCGCACGCCGATCTCCGAATATCCGATGCATCACCGGGCGGGTCAGGGTGTCTTCACTTTGAAGATCACCGACCGGGTCGGCAAGCTCACCGCCATGCGCGTTGTCACGGATCCGGAAGAAGAGGTGCTGGTGATCAGCGCGAGCGGCATGGTGCTGCGCACGCAGGTGGGCGCCATCTCGCAGATCGGCCGCCAGACGCAGGGCGTGATCGTGATGCGCATCGCGCCCGATGACGTGATCGTGGCGATCGCCCCTGTAGCAACAATCGAAGAGAGCGACGGAAAGGAGTGAACCTGCTCGGTTGGATCGGCGTCTGGCTTTTGGTGGCCGGCGCGGTAGCCATCCTGGCCGAGGTCGTGCTCATGGTGGTGTGGAGTAGGGCCGTGGCCAAACGCTCCCGCGCCCTGCAAGCGCGAATTGAGGCAGAGCAGGGGATTATCGAGGCGGATCTCAAGCGGCTGCAGGACGCGGTTGAGGAGATGAGGCGGTTGTGGAAGCCATACCGCCGCGCCATCCGGTGGCTCCGCCATCCGCTGACGATCGCGCTGCTGGAGTCCTACGCCTTGCGACGAGCGCGTCGATGACCGAGACGCGAGACAAGGTCGAGGCGCAGGCGGACGGCTTCGCCCATCAGGCGGTTGAGGACGCCGTGGCCCGCGAGAGAGCGCACATCGCTCGCGAGCTGCATGACGGCATAGCCACCGACCTTGCCGGCGCGATCTCTCTCTTCAAGGTCTACATCGAAGGCCGGAAAGGCCAGCCAGACCAGAACCTGAAAAACGTCTTCGAGATCCTGGAGCGATTGCTGAAGCATGTTCGCGAAACCCTTGCCGATCTGCGGCCGGTGGGGATCGGGCCGGATGGGCTCGTCGGAGACCTTCGCGGGCAGGCTGACGAGTTCGCGCGCCTGTACGGCATTCGGGTCGAGTTCTCGAACAACGGGAGCGAAGACCAGCTGTCCCCCCACCAGCGTGAGGTGGTCGCCCAGGTGGTGCGCGAGGCGCTGACGAACGTCCGGCGCCACTCAGGCTCGTCGATCTGCAGGGTGAAGATGGCTTTCGACGCCAAGCCCTTCCTGGTTGAGGTGTCGGACGAGGGCCGAGGCATGGCGGCGGGCGGAAAACCCGGCTTTGGGCTGGTTGGGATGCGAGAACGGGCCGCCGGCATCGGCGGCCGGCTCGAGCTCGTGAGCACCGAAGGCCGTGGCACCACGGTGTTCCTCTTCGGCCCGAACTAGCTCCAGGTCATAGCCGGAACGTCCGCCGTCGCGGTCGCAGCTCCTCCAGGGGCATCGCGAGCTCACCGGCGACAACCGTCTCGAGCTTGCGCGTCACGCTTTCCACGAGAGAGTGCGTTTTGCGGTCGTCGACCCGGATGACGCGCGCGATCTCGTGTGTCGTGAGGCCGTAGCTCAGCAGCTGAGCCACCTCGCCCTCACTTTCATTCAGGCGTCCGAGCGGCCCACGGAGCGCCGCCACCATCGGTGTGAGCGAGAGGCCGAGAACGCTCGCGTAGTCAACGTCCTCGTCGGTGTACCAGTGGTCGCGACGGCAACCAAGGATGAGGATGCCGATTGGTCGCTCACCCTCCTCGCCCACAGGTGCGTATAGCAGGGCAGGCCAGTCCAGCTCCCAGTCGAACCCCATGGACGGGTTCGGGTTCTCGACGAGCGAGTTCATGACCATTGCCCGCTTCTCGTAAAGGGCGCGGCGGGCCAGCGGCATCAGCGGGCGGCCCTGTAGGAAGCGCCGCGAGACCTCCGACGCGGCGATAGGCTGAACCCAGCCCGCGCGGAGGTAGCCGAGGACCCACCGGTCGTGGCAGATACCGTTTAGGGCCAGTCCCAAACGGCGCCTGGCTTGCTGGAGCTGAGGGAGCTGGCCCATGTCTGCACCTTAGGAGCGGTCGGCGCGCCTGACCTCACTGCAGGTTCAGCGTTTCCTCAAGAAACGATGATGTTGCCGAACTCCGGTTTTTTTCGGGACAATTGGCTTGACCTCGTCGATCCAGCTCACGTCGCATTCGGAGGTGGTGCCCATGATGGGTCTGAAGGCCGTCGAGCCGAAGCTGTACGTCAGCTTCTCGCTGGACAGTGCGGTACCGAGTAATCACCTGGTCCGCCGGCTGGCAGCGGCCGTCGATTTCGACTTCATCCGAAGCTTGGTCAAAAGCTCGTACAGCCACACCGGACAACCGTCGGTGGATCCCGTCGTCATCTTCAAGCTTTCGCTGCTCGGTTACCTCTACGGCATACGAAGCGAGCGTCGGGTCGCCGAGGAAGCGGGCTTGAATCTGGCTTGGAGGTGGTTCCTCGGATACGAACTTGACGAGCCCGTGCCTGACCACAGCGTTCTCAGCAAGGCGCGCCGACGCTTCGGCCGAGCGGTCTATGAGCGATTCTTCGCACGCATCCTCCAGCTGTGCGAGCGTGGCTTGGTCGAAGGCGATGTTGTGTTCCTTGACTCGACCCTGAGCAAGGCAAATGCATCGCCGACCTCTCTTCGTTCCAGAGCGCTCGTCGACCAGCGGACGCTGGCCAGGCCGAAAGAGTTCATCGCCCAACTCTGGGAAGACAACCCCGAAGCGGAGCCGGAAAACGCACCTCCCCGAAAGCGGCAAGGCTCCGGTCGCGCGAGAAAGGAAAAGCCAGAACGGCGTGCTGTGGTCAACGGCATGCTTGTGAGTGCCACGGATCCGGATGCCGAGGTGGCCACCAAGCTGGGCCAGCCTCGTCTGCTCGCCCACAAGACCCACATGGTGGTGGATGGTGGCAAGGCTCGGATCATCACTGCGGTGGAGGTACGACCCGCCACGGAGGGAGACTCCAGAGCGGTGATGGACATGCTCACCAGGCACCGTCTCAAGTTGGGTCGTCAGCCTCGAGAACTTGTCGCCGATGCCGGCTATGCGAGCGACGCGACATGGAACGCGTGCTTGACCGCCGGAGTGCAACCGACCATTGCGATGCGCCCGGTCCTCAACCGCTCGGGCGGCTTCAACCCAAGTCAGTTCACTTATGTCCCGGAACGCGACCTCTATATCTGTCCAGAAGGCAAAGAGCTGGGCCACAAGACGCTGGCGTTCGAGAAGCGTCGCGTGGTGTACAGGCCAAAGCGAGGCACCTGCCAGGACTGTCCGTTGAAGGCTCAGTGCGCACCGGGCCGAGGAGACCGCTCCATAACGCGGCGCTGGGAGATAGAGCAGTACGAAGCGATGAAACAGCATCTCCGCAAGCGCCGGTCGCAGCAGCTGCTTCGTCGCCGTAAAGCCGTTAGCGAACTGGTCTTCGCCCATGCGAAGGAGCAGCACGGTTTCGGAAAGGCCCAATTTCGAGGTCGCGCCAAAATGCAGATTCAGGCTCTGCTGACTGCGTCCGCCATGAACCTGAAGCAGTTGCTCCGCCGGCACCCCGAAGCCCAGGCGGGCAAGACCCAGGTGGCCGTCCCAACGTCGAATCGTGGCTCATATCGGCCGCTGCGTAGCCTCTGGTGCCGCTCAGCACGAATCAGCAACCATGGACGAATCCGCAACCTCTGACCGCCCTCGCTCTGAGATCCAGGCCGTTTTTCGACCGTTCGGCAACATCATCAAACCTTGAACCTGTTAGCTTGCCCAGGGGTTATTAGGGCGTAATGGCCAAGCTGCTTGTCGTTGACGACGAGCCTCGCACCGCCGAGCTGACGGCGGAGCTACTGCGACGCGCCGGTTACGTCGTAGAAGTCGCGATCAGCGGCACCGAGGCGCTCGAGCGAGTTCGATTGAACTCACCCGACCTGATGCTGCTCGACTACGAGATGCCCGACATGGAAGCCCCCGAAGTGCTGGACACGCTGCGGGCTGGAGCCGATCGGCTTGCATTCCCGGTCATCATCCTGACCGGCGCCCGACATGCTCCCGGGGACCAGGTCGTCGGTATCGACCACGGCGCGACCGACTACATCGCCAAAGGCACGGATCGGCAGGTGTTGTTGGCACGGGTCCGAGGTGCGCTGCGAGACCGCGCCTCGGAGACTCGTGTGATCGTCGCGGGCCACCTCCGCATCGACCAGGCGCGTGGCCAGGCAACCCTGGGCGAACGCGCCTTGAAGCTCGAGCGCCGGCCCCTGCAAATGTTGCAGCTGCTCGCCAGCCGGCCGGGGGAGGTGGTGGGGCGGGCGGAGCTGCTTGAGCGGGTCTGGGGAACCAACTACGCAGGGTTCGAGCACAGCGTCGAGCAGGCGGCGCACCAGATCAGGCGTGCCCTGAAAGACCCCGCCTGGATCGAGACGGTCCGTGGAATTGGCTACAAGTTCGTCGTCCAGCCCTGAGCTGGCAGCCGCTCTCCACCGCCTGCGCTCGACGCTGGCCAGGCTGAAGGCCGAGCTCGAGCTGGCCCAGTCGGACAACACCTCTCCCGCCGTCGATCACCTGCTAGCCGACCTGGGCGACGCCTTCTCGCACCTGCGAGGGGTTGAGGTGGCGGCTTTCGGGCTGGTTTCGATCCTGGTGGTCGATGACGACGAGCGTCTGGCCGAGCTCACGGCGCGGGGCCTGCGGAGGTTGGGCTACGAGGCGGAGGCGACTGACGCGCTTCGAGAAATACGTTCCAGCGAGCTCGTGGTTTTCGATTTGAGCCTCGCCGCCGGGCTTGACGAGGGCGCACGCACAGCCTTGACCGCGGCGCGCCCGATCGTCGTCACGGGCGCCACCGACCTCGGCTCGCGGGCGCAGGCCGCACGGCTTGGCGCGAGCGACTATCTGGTCAAGCCGGTCGAGCTAGGAGACCTGGTCGCCGCAATCAATCGGCGAATGGCGGAAGGATCACGGTGAATACACCACCCCGCCTGTTTCCTTCGTAACGCAAATCGCCCTGATGCTCCTTGACGATTCCGAACGACATGAATAGGCCGAGTCCAGTACCGCCCTCTTTGGTCGTGAAATGCGGTTCGAACAGGTGGTGCCGGTTGTCGTCTGATACGCCGGAGCCGTCATCAGCCACGCTGAAGTAGGGCCATCCATTACCGCGACGCCCAGCGCTCAGCTCGACGTGCCCGCTCATTGGCGCCGCATCGATCGCGTTGTTGACGAGGTTGGTGATGACCTCACGCATAAGTAATGGGTCTGCGCGAACGGTCACCGACTCTTGCGACTCACGCAGCGCCAACTGAACTTCCTTGGAACGTGCTCTGGGTCGTGCCATGCCGAGAGCCCTGGTAATCAGCTCATTCAGGTCGACCGGCTCTGCGGCATATGTGACTCGGGGTGTCGCTCCTTGGGAGAGGCTCTTCAGGACGGTTACCGCATCTGTTGCAGCCGCTGTGGCGGTCTCGATGCTCGCCCGATCGACCGGATCGAGTCGTCGCGGATCGATCTCCTTCAAGTAGCCGACAGCGTTGGCCACGTGATTGCGGAGGTTGTGGACCACGCCCTCGACAGCGCGACTGTGGAACAAATGGCGATCGGCATCTGACAGCTCGGACTCCAGTACTCGGCGTACGCGCCTGCCCGCAATTGTGTCGGTCAGTGCAAGGGCGAGCACGCAGACGATCGTCGCGAGGAGGTAACCGAGAGCCGTTCCGTCGAGCACGTAGCTGATCAGGAGCGATGCCAGTCCAAAGTAGGCGTACGCCAGGTAAAAAGAAGGGCTGAAATTGTGCCGGATGATGCTAGCGATCGACTCCCCTGTGCGGATCGATAGCCCCATGGCAACAGCGACCGGGCCAGTTGCGAGCACCATTGCAAGAACCAGGACACGCCCCCCAAGCGACAAGTTGCCATCGACTCGAAGTTGCATGGCGACTGCGGCTCCGACTGTTGCAGTGGCTGCAGTCATGACCGCATTTCCAACAATCGGCCATGGGCCTCGTGAGGGCCTTGGAATCGAAATGACTAGGCCGACAAGTGTTGCGTCGAGTGGATCTAAGAGAACTGCGGCGCCGCCGATCACGACTCCAGAGAGATTCAATCGACCTCTATCAAGGCGAACATCGCCCAAACTTAGCGTGATGACAGCCAAGATCAGAAAAGTCACTACAACGACCTGATCTGGACGCTTGGTGGCGCTTTCGAAAGTCAGCGCGTCAATGGATACGATCGCAAGCGCTATCACCCCGAAGTAGATATAAGACAGGGTTTCCCGGCTCATCTCCTTATTGCTAAGCTGCGCCCATCGCCAAGGCTGCGTCAGACCGAAAGATCTTCCGAGTGCTGGTCGTGGACGACAGCGTCCTCCCGCGCGCCGCAGCGCGTGCCATGTTGAGCTCGGGGTCCAACCTGAGATTAGTGGGTGAGGCTTCTTCGGGTGCGGAAGCGCTCGCGGCAATCGATACGCTCAAGCCCGACCTCATTCTCATGGACGTACACATGCCCGAAATGGATGGTCCGGCTACCGCGAAAGCTGTCCTGCTGAGGCATCCCGAGATCAAGGTCGTCGCTTGGACTGTATCGGAATCCAGCGACGATCTACTTCGAATGATGCAAGTTGGTTGCTCGGGCTACGTCCTGAAAGACGTCGGGCCTGGTGAACTGCAGCGCGCGCTTCTATCAGCGCTCCGAAGTGAGAGCCCGGTGCCGCGAAAGATGATTCCCGAGGTCCTTCGGCGGGTAGCGGAATCAACTCCGTTATCGCAAAACAACGTAGTCCCGCTCACATCCAGAGAGATGCAGATTCTCCGAAGCATTGCCAAGGGCCACACAACGAAACGACTTGCCGCAGACCTAGGCCTAGCTGCACCCTCGATCGAGACGCATCTTCACAACATTTTTCGCAAGCTAAACGCGACTAACCGCGGGGAGGCGGTCAGTACCGCGTTGAAAGTAGGACTCTTAACCCTGGCCGATATGTAGCCTCCATAGGATTTCCCGAATAGTCCTCATGGTTTTCCATGAGGCGTCCCATGGCTTTTAACGATTTCTATCTGCGATGCATTCACGGACACTTGCGGAACGGAAATGACTTGGGAAAGCACCGC
>Ga0209117_1000890_pt1 | contig 11069 bp, 14 predicted proteins | sample BlaSpr_A8_OM2_M2_FD_187978 | JGI IMG/M metagenome (GOLD analysis project Ga0209117, IMG submission 187978) | Forest soil microbial communities from Thunder Bay, Ontario, Canada - Black Spruce, Ontario site 2_A8_OM2_M2 (SPAdes) (version 2) | ecosystem: Environmental > Terrestrial > Soil > Boreal...
ACGACCTTCCGCCCGGTCGACCGCGACTTCGTCTTCATCATGAGCACCTACGACATCGACCCCGGCACCTACCTGCCGAAGGTCAACGAGATGACCAATTTCAACATGTGGACCTGGAACAGCCGCGTGTTTCCCGGCATCGATCCGCTGCCCGTGCGCCTGGGCGATCGCGTGCGCGTGCGTATCGGCAACCTCACCATGACCAACCATCCGATCCACCTGCACGGCCACAAGTTCGCGGTCAGTTGCACCGACGGCGGATGGGTCCCGGAAAGCGCGCAGTGGCCAGAGACGACCACCGACGTGCCGGTCGGCGCCATCCGCGCAATCGACTTCCTCGCCGACAATCCCGGCGACTGGGCATTCCACTGCCACAAGTCCCATCACACCATGAACGCGATGGGGCACGACGTGAAAAACCTCATCGGGGTCTCCAAGAAGGACCTGGCCAAGGCGGTGGGAAGGCTGGCGCCCGACGCGATGGTGATGGGTTCGACCGGAGGTGCCATGGGCGAGATGGAAATGCCGATGCCCGACAACACGCTGCCCATGATGACGGGCTCCGGACAGTTCGGTCCCATCGAAATGGGCGGCATGTTCACGGTCGTGAAGATCCGCGATGGCCTGGCTCGGGACAGCTATGCCGATCCCGGGCCGTACAAGAATCCCCCCGGCACCGTCGCCTACGAAATCGATGCGCCCCAAGCCGAGCCACCGCGGCAGGGCAAACCGAAGGAGGCGACGAAACCTGCCGAGATGAAGGGAATGAAAGGGATGAAAGGCATGAAGGGCATGTAGCCACACGTACTCGAGAAAGGAGACGAACTATGAAGACGCTAAGCCGAACAGGCGTCGCGTTGGCCGCGACGCTACTGCTCTCGGCCACGGCTCTCGCCACCGAGGGACCTCCGGATCAGCATCACGGCGCCTCGTTTTCGGCTGGCCAGCCGGGCGATGCCACGAAACCGTCCAGGATCGTTCAGGTCACGATGATTGAGTCGGACGGCAAGATGCTTTTCCTGCCGAACAGGATCGACGTCAGGAAGGACGAGCAGGTCAAGTTCATGCTGCGCAACAACGGCGAGCTCGACCACGAATTCATCCTCGGAACCACAGTGGAGAATCTCAGACATGCTGAAATGATGAGGAAGAACCCGGACATGGAACACGACATTGCGAGCGGCAAGCGTCTTGCCCCGAAGCAGAGGGACGAGATCGTGTGGAAATTCAGCAAAGCCGGTGACTTCGAATATTCCTGCCTGATCCCCGGTCATCGGGAAGCAGGAATGATCGGCGCCGTCGTCGTTAAGTAAGCCAAACTTCAAAAGGAAAGAAACATGAAGAATACCAAACTTGCAGCAGCAACACTGGCCCTCTCGCTTGTCGCTTCGCTTGGGGCATCCGCGCAGGACGCGATGGTCAAAGGCGAGGTGAAGAAGATCGATCAGGCCGCCGGCAAGATCACGCTCAATCACGGCCCGATCAAGAATCTGGATATGACCGACGAGAACATGACGATGGTGTTCCGCGTGCAGGATCCGGCGATGCTCAAGCAGGTCAAGGTTGGCGAGAAGGTCCAGTTCGCAGCCGAGCGCGGCTCCGCCGGGATCACCATCACCAAGATCGAAAAGGGCAAGTAAGACCACCCGGACGTCCGGCGCAGCCTGCCTAGAGTTGTGCAGGCTGCGCCGTGACACGCGTCGTCAGCCGTTGTCCATCAACCCGGCTCGCGGAGCGCAATCCTTTCACCTTTGTGTCCACTAAAATGAAGCGAGTATTCATGACCCTGAGTCATCTCGACGTAATCACCGACACGGATAAGAATTCACTGCGCGCGCCCTTGCGAAGGTATTTCGCTCGAGCGGTGTATGTTTTTTCAGGAGCAATCATTGCTTCAGGTGTTGCCCTGAGCTGGACCTGGCTGACCGGCCAAGGGCTACTTCCCATCGTCGTATTCGTGCCTTGCATGTGATGATGTCTTACACGGAGCGCGGGACTGCATGGGGGCGATCAGCCCGTTACCGGCACCATGCGACAACGGCGAAGGCGGCGTGGTTTCGGCGTCGGCCTGCGTTGAAACTCTAGTACCCACAGAATTCCTAACCCGAAGGAGAAATTACGTGTCTAAGATGACCACGATGGCTGCGATCAGCACGTTGACGGCAAGTTTGTTGAGCGGTGCGGCGCATGCCCATCCGGAATTTCAATCGGCCGATCCTGCTCCCGGAGCGGCCACGACGGCGCCGCCCAGGCAGATACGGATCACGTTCAACGAAAACGTGATCCCGAAACTGTCCGGCGTCGAGGTGAAGGATCAGACCGGCAAGATCATCGCGACCGGCAAGGCAGCGACCGATCCGGCCAACAAGAAATTGCTTGTGGTACCGGTCGCCGAGCAACTTCCGCCAGGCGACTACAAGGTCGAATGGCACGCGGTTTCCGACGATACCCATCGGGTGAAGGGTAGTTTTTCGTTCAGCGTGGCGCCCTGATGATCGATCTCGGACTCGTCGTCGCGCGGCTTTTGCACTACACGGCGGTGACCACGCTCGCCGGCGTGGCGTTTTTCCCGCTATACGCCTATGCGTTTGGCGAGCCCAAGGAGCTCTCCCGCCGCCGACTTGCGGTGGTTCTCGCCGCCGCCGTCGGCGCGCTGCTCAGTGGCCTGCTTTGGTTCGTCTGCTCGGTCGCAAACATGGGCGGCGCGTGGGCCGACGTTGCCGATCCTGAGACCCTGTGGACCGTGCTGAACGAAACGACATTCGGCGGGGTCTGGATGGCGCGAATGCTTCTCGCCGTCCTCATTGTAGGGGTGACGGTCGTCCGCGCGTTCTGGATGGGACTCGCCGGCCGAGATCTGGTCACGGCATTTCTTGCAGCGGGCTTGCTGGCGTCGTTGGCCGGGACTGGTCATGCCCAAATCGACGAAGGGTGGACGAACATAGTCCACGTCGCTTCCGACGCAGCGCACCTTCTGGCCGCGGGCGCATGGCTCGGGGGGTTAGTCCCGCTCGGTTTCATCCTCCTCAACTATTCAATGAGGGGCGGTGAGCCGATCGTAGACGTGGATCGGATTTTGCTGCGGTTCTCGAGAATGGGGTACGTCGCGGTGGCCACTCTCGTCGTCTCCGGCCTCGTCAACAGCTGGTTCATGGTCGGATCGGTCTCCAGTCTGCTCACGACACTGTACGGGCAGATTCTTCTCGGCAAGCTTGCGCTTTTTGCTGCGATGCTCGCGCTTGCCGCCGCGAACCGGTTCTGGCTTGTTCCACGAATGACCGAGAGCAGAGAGCCGGCGGTGTGGCTGGGCAGACTGCGCCATCATGTCCTAGGCGAGCAGTTCTTGGGTGTTGCGATTCTTTTGGCTGTGAGCATTTTGGGAGCTATGCGACCGGCGATCGGTCAATAACGGAAAAGGGTTGCGGAAAAGCATCGGCTTCCGCAACCCTTCATTTGTACCACTCAAATGAACGAGGCATTCAGCGCGTCCAAAACTCGGTGGATCGGATGACGGGGAGGTCGGCCGCCTTTTCGCATGTGAGGGTGCTGGGGCTGCTCGGGTCAATGAGCATGATCGACCCGGAACGAATATTCCCCCTTCACGCGGTGGGTATCTTCGGAAACAGCATGCCACGTGACCGTATAACGCCCCGGCATCAGCGGCGACGGCAGGGGAACGACGAGTTGTTTTCGATCCCCTGGATCATTCGCCGGCGCTCCGGTGGCGAGGGTTTTGCCGGCTTTGTCCTTGAGCTCCAGGCCAGAAAACTTGGCTATCACGCTCTCGTTGAAGTTCAGCTTGATCTCCCTGGGGGAAACCTTGCTCGAAACATCTGCCGCCGGACTTGCAGATTTTAGCTTCGGATGAGCATTGGCAGAGGTAGCAAGCAAGCTAATCGCCAAAACTGCGAGAGTACCTATCGTCTTTGTATTCCGGGGCATTCCAATTTCCCTTCCTTGCAACTCAAACGAGGTGCGCTAGATCGCAAACGTTCTCTCGGTCGGCGCTGGCTACCAACCGCGGTAACTGAAGCCGTAGCCGTAATAGCGAGGCCGCGATTCATAGTATCGCGGATATCCATGGGCATCGTCATGGGCATCGCGAAGGGCCCGATGATAGGCACGATGCTCGCCACGACTGTAAAAACCCTCCTCATGTGCACGTTCATGCGAATCCGACAATTGGTCGTGGAACCGGTCGTGAGAGTTATAGCCGTAGTTCTCATCGTCGTGAGCCAGAGCGGGCATCACGGGCACGCTCAACACCACGGCGGCCGCTAGAAGGGCTTTTCGTAAGGTCATGGTTTCCTCCCGTCGCTGTGCAAGCCCACCGGAATGGGGGGCGCAACTTTCATTTTCCAAGCTAGAGAACTTAGATGAGTGGATATGAACGCCGTCCGAACGGGTTTTTTAACCGCCGTTTATTCGGCTGCTCTCGATCTTCCGCTTGCTATCAAATTGCCACAATCGAACCACGATCAAAAAATGTATCGGGAGTTCTAACCAGCGGCTGCGGACCGTCGTGGCGCTCCTAAGCCTCGGTGATGCCTGGAATAATGTGTTCGGCGCCTCCGGTTCTCTCGGTGGCCGTACTCCCAAATACCTGCGCTCGGAAACAAGGGAGATCAACGACGAGAAAATCCGGGGTTGTCGTGTCGCCGGGCAAAATTCATCGTCCGCTCAAGAACGGCGTGATGGCATCAGCGACAAGATCCGGAAATTCTTCATGCAGGGACAGTTTCCCGGCCGGTAGCCGCTTGACAGTGATGTTCGGCAGGGCAGCCAGAGCTTCCATTTCAGTGAGTGATTTTGCCGGTGTCTAATCGCCGTAAATCGCAAAAACCGGCATGTTCGCGCGCTGGGCAAGGAAGGAAAGCGATGCGATCCGTGACGGAGTCGAGGCCACCGGTCACAAACCGCACGGATGCATGTCGGGCGCCGGGGGCCCGCGTCACGGCGAGTTTCGCGGCGAGACGATCGCCGGATAACCACTGGGGATCGCAATAGACATGTTCGTTGGCCATTCTTGTCAGGGGGAACCGACTGACATGAGGCGATAGAGGATCGGGCCGATGATGCGGCGATCAACGGCACGTCGAACCTGGGCAAACCAGGGACGATGCCCACCGATCATGGTCGGCAACGGACCTCACCAGGTCGACGCGATCAAGGCCAAGCGTTCGATCGTGCGCGGCTTGGACACGGCATGCTGCAGGGCATAGCCCGCCGCATGACCGGCGGCGACGATGCTGTGCGGCGCGGGCACGATCTCGTTCAAGAACCAATCGAGGAAAGCGGAAAGCGCCTGTGGCGTCCAATCGACTTGCGGGCGCGCCTGGTCGCCGAACCCAGGCCAATCAACCGCTGCGACCCGGAAACTCGATGCCAGTCGATCAAAGAGCGGCCTCATTTCTTCGCGCGTTGAAATTGAACTCAAAGCCGGCAGCAAAACAACCATCGGACCATTGCCGGATTCATCCATGCCGAGCGCGACCTCAAACCCTTCCCAAGTCCAGCGTATTTTTCGCGTTATCGCCATGTCACGACCCCATATTTGGTCATAGACGGTTCCTTCGTCTGTCTCAACGAAACCACCGCGATGGAATGATTGGTTACGCCCGCAGTTTTAAGATGTGTGACGTTCAGATGATCGAGGGGTACCGAACCTCGGTCATCATGCCAGCCATCATGTGATAGAGGTTATGGCAGTGAAACGCCCAGCGGCCGGGATTGTCCGCATCAAAGGCGATGGTGACGCTGCCCATCGGCGGCACGAGGACGGTATCGCGCACGGCACCTGCGAGCGGGGCGCCATTTAGGGCCACCACTTGGAAGGCGTCCAAAGTGGCCTACGGATGGTCTGGAGCAAATCAGGCTAGTGCGCGATCTCCTCGCCAAGTCTCCAGCGCCGACCCCACCTGATGCCATCGCTAGCGTGTTTGACGGCAGGAATACCGCCAAGCGTCGAATACGGATTGCGGAGATTCTGGAGACGCTGGTCGCTACAGGCCTCGCACGGACGGGCGAGGATGAGGGGCAGCGTAGATACTTCCTGCCGCGATAGACGAGGGCACAATACAGATACGCGGGGCAGGCGGGGCGATGCGCTGAGAGAGCCCAATCTTTTCTCAAAATCATCCTTGATGCCGCTTAACCGTGGCTTGTCCTCGCTCAGTTCTCTCTGCAGCATTCCTGAATTGTAACGGGCTTTAAGCGTACTGCTGACCTAGGCATCTACAAACTCCACGCCACAGAACCGCGACTCGAGCCGATGCCCGCGAATTTGTTCCGTTATTCGGGAACGGCGGCGGAGCGCATACGGCTTGTTGGGGGCAATTGGGAAGCCAGCCTCGATGCGCTTGAGAAGATCCGGCCCCTTTTAGAGCTGGAAATACTTTGGCCGGGAACGAATTGCTTTTGAGCCGGTTTATTCCAGCGAGGCCATCGCCCGCCGTTTTAGTACGGCGCCTGTCGCGGATAGCCAAAGGCCACCGGCCCGCTGTTCAAAACATGCGCTCGCGTGGATAGCCAAAGGCGATGGTCTCTATTTATCAATTTATATACCGTTGACTTAGGGCATCAATCTCGGCCAGCGCGGCAATATGTGAATGGCTGGGTCGCAATCCAATGGACCTTTGGGTCCGGAATGGACAGGTGACCCGCGGTTCCATCCGCGCCCGCGTCACTGTTTTTCGATCAGAAGAGTTCCGATATTGTCAGCAGCCGAGATTGGGATGAGTCATGACCGTATCCGTTCGCAACAATGTCCATGTCAAGGGTACGGGTGAAAGAGCGATGCTTTTCGCTCACGGCTTTGGTTGCGATCAGAATATGTGGCGCTTCGTAGCGCCCGCCTTTGAAAAGGATTTCAAGACCGTTTTATTCGATCACGTCGGCGCGGGCGGCTCCGACCTCTCGGCATATGACCCCGCCAAATATTCCACGTTGTCAGGCTATGCCGATGATGTTGTGGAGATAGGCCGCGACCTCGGATTGCAGGGCGCCGTATTCGTGGGGCATTCGGTGAGTTCCATGGTCGGAGTTTTGGCTTCTTTGAAAGCGCCGGCAATGTTCTCAAGCCTTGTCCTTGTCGGCCCCTCGGCCCGGTACATCGATGACGGCGATTACAAGGGCGGATTTAGCGAGAAGCAAATCGACGAGTTGCTCGAATTTCTCGAAGCGAACCACATGGGATGGTCAGCCCAGATGGCACCGGCGATCATGGGCAACGCTGATAGGCCGGAACTTGGCGAGGAACTGACCAATAGCTTCTGCCGTACCGACCCGGATATCGCCAGGGATTTCGCTCGGGTCACCTTCACGTCCGACAGCCGGCTGGATCTATCGAAGGTCACGGCTCCGACCCTGATCCTGCAATGCAGCGAGGACATCATCGCCTCAACCGAGGTCGGCGAGTACGTTCAGCGGAGTATACCGGGAAGCAAGCTTGTCGTTCTTGCCGCAACCGGACATTGCCCCAACCTGAGTGCGCCGGATGAAGTCATCTCGGCGATGCGCGCCTTTGTCTGAAATGATGCAAAATCCGCCAAGTTCCTCGATCATCGAGGACCTTGAGGATCTGTATGAGAACGCTCCCTGCGGCTATCTCTCATTGGAGCCGAGTGGCCGGATTTTCAAAGTCAATCGGACACTTTCAAATTGGATCGGCTGCGCTCCCGATCAGTTGGTCGGCAAACGGTTGCATGATCTTCTCAGCATCGCGGGGCGGATGTTCTACGAAACTCATATAGCGCCGCTTTTGCGAATGCAGGGGTTTTTCAATGAAGTCGCTCTCGACCTGATTACCGAGAAAGGCGAACGGCTACCAGTGATCGCAAATGCCACCGAACGCCGCGATGCGGAGGGTCGGGCTATATCCACTCGAATTACCTTGCTCAAGGCGACTGACCGCAGACGCTACGAGCGGCAGCTGCTCGATGCACGCGATCAAAGCCGAAGTGCGGAAGCCGCTGCGCAAATAAGCCTGCAAAACGAACGAGAGACTTCGGAACTTCGTGAACAGTTCATCGCCGTCCTTGGGCACGATTTGAGAAACCCGTTGGCCTCAATCAGCGCGGGCGCGCGAATATTGCTTCGCACGCCAAAGAACGAAGCTGAAACCCGCGTCCTGCGAATGATGGAAACCACCGTCGTGCGGATGTCAGGGCTGATCGACGACATCCTGGATTTTGCCCGTGGCCGATTAGGCGGCGGCGTTACTCTGAGCCGGGATGCTGAGCGGGCTTTGGGGCCCGTGCTGCAACAGGTGGTGGATGAATTGCGCGCAGCCATGCCGGATCGCAAGATCGAAAGCGACTTCCAGATCGCGGACCCGGTTAACTGTGATAGGTCCCGGATCGGTCAATTAGTCTCAAATCTGCTTGGCAACGCGCTGACGCATGGAGCGTCGGATAAGCCCGTTCGGGTATTTGCCTCGACCGATCATGGAGTGTTCGAGCTTTGGGTCGCGAATGCAGGTGACCCGATCCCCGAAGCCGCGATGGATCAACTCTTTCAACCTTTCTTTCGAGGTCAAGTCAGGACCAGTGAACAAGGTCTGGGTCTTGGCCTTCATATCGCATCGGAAATAGCCAAGGCGCACGAAGGCACGCTCACCGTCAAATCATCCGCTGACGAGACCCGCTTTACATTTCTGATGCCGCTCCGAAGCTAAGGCCGCCGACTTTTATAATTTCGAGACCAAGACGCGAACTCCCCGCGCGAATGTTTGCTGGCCATACGCCTGCGCGCCGGTCGAACCATTTACCGGTTCCATCGTTCCCCCGGCAGTCCAGCTAGGACACCGGTCCGACCCTGAACCTTGGCACCGTCATTGCTAGCCCAACCGAGCCGGGGACCATATCAACGACTGGCCAGCTTCGCCGGGTTTGAGGCCCGCCGACCTAATCGTCGGATAAAATTGTAGAGTTCCAGAAACATAACTCCGTCGTCTGACTTTGGCTCTGAGGAAGGGTCGTCAGATGAACGAAGCCCCCGAAGACCTTCATCACCGGCTGGACCAGCTACGGCTGCTCGCAACGGAGACAACCGACCCGTTGGCTGAGCGGCTGGTGCGGGACATGATCATCGAATTTGAGAACCGGCTGACGGCTGACTTGTCACAGCCCAAACCTGCCGCCGCCGATTAGCGACTTCGTTACCAATGAGCAGGGCGATCAGATGCCCCGTTACTATTTCCATATCCGAAACGCTGATGACATGGCGCGGGACGAGGAGGGGACTGATCTTCCCGACCTTGATAGTGCACGTAAGGCGGCTTTGGCGTGCGCCCGCGAACTGTCGGCAATCGCGGACAAAGAAGGCGCAGACCGTATGCGAGAAAGCATTTCGATAACGGATGCCTCCGGGCGGGAAGTAGCTACGGTGGACATCAGGGATGTCTTGCCTAGCCATCGGCAAGTCTAGAGCGGTTACCTGAGCACGGGAACGGGTAGACCCGACTCAGCAGCGGTGCCACACTTGCCGGCATGCCGCGCTTTTCATTTCACGTAAGCCAAGGCAAATTTTCAGGCGGTTGTACTGAGACGGCTTGTGAGGTAGGGAAGCGGCGCGCCAGCATGCGCTGGCTATCGTCTCGGACCTTGCTCGCGATACCGTCCGGGCACTGACACCCAATTCCGAATGGCGAATGGAGGTCAGGAACGAAGCCGGGGAAACGCAATTTTGTATCCGGATCTTGTCCGAAGCGATCCGGCAACATTGAGCCCGGCCTGCAAGAATAGGCTCAGAGCTACGGTCTGAGACCGCGCTACGCGAACGAAAGACTGGTTTCGCCGCGCTTCGTTCGCCCCTAAGACGTCTGTTCCCGCAGGGTGTCATAGCATTCGCAAGCCATGGCCTTAACCGCTTCGAGATCGATGATCTTGATGACACCGCGCGAACAACTGATTGCACCGGCCGCCTGTATTTTATTGGACGTCTCCGTGACCGTTGTGCGGCGAACGCCGAGCATCTGAGCGAGAAATTCGTGCGTGAGCATGATCGTGTCGCTCTCGGCTCGGTCACGGGTTTGCAACAGCCATCGGCAAAACCTCGCCTCGATCCGGTGCAGTGCACTACACGCCGCGCCGATCCGCGCTTGTTTGAGCAGACCCTCGTTACAGCGTATACAAAGATCGGCAATTGCTCTGCTTGAGGAGACTGCCTTCCTAAATTCGGTCGAGCCGATCTTTCTGGCGAACATCGGCAGTTTGGCGATGGCTCTCACCTGCCATTTACACGAGCCAATTCCGGACAGAGCGCCGACGACGCCCTCGCGCCCCACGGTGCCGGTCTCGATGGCCTTGCCGTCCCGCATGACGACCAGCAGCGAGACCGCGCCCGACAACGGGAAATAAGCGTGATCGACTTCGACACCGGGCTCGGCAAGGACGGTACCTGATGCGAGTTGCACAGACGAGAGATGCGGAATTAGGCGCTGGAAGTCTTCCTGTGGCAGCGACGCGAGCAACTTATTGCTGCGCGGTCCCAGATCAATGGTGTGCACAGCGCAACCCCCCGGTCGGTGTGGACCTCATGTTGCCGCATAAGCAGCGTGTTGCGACGGGGGAAAGGTGCGTCCTCAAAAACCCCGTTGCGCGCTGCTAGAGCCGTGTTTGACCCGACTACGGCAACGGACGATATCATTCGGGGCCTGGAACAAATGTGAAGTGGTTCACACCTAGTCGGAATTATTCTCGGCAGATGCAGGACCATTGAACGTCCATCGCGCCCCAGTCCCGGCCCTGCGCGCTTCTAGCGGACCCGCTTCTGCGCCCAAGGTCAGTTTGCCAGACAAGCCCACAGCGCCTGACACCAAGCGCAAGGTCGAGGCTGGGCTAAGCACGTCGAAACAGGACACCGACAATCAGCGCCGGGAGTTAGAGGCGGTGGCTGAGCGATCCGGCTGGAAGGTCGTCAAAATCTACGAGGATGCTGGCATCAGCGGCGCCAAGGGCAGGGATCAACGCCCTGGACTCGACGCCATGATGAAGGCGGTGAACGCGAAAGAGTTCAACATGGTCGCGTCGTGGTCAGTGGATCGGCTTGGTCGATCGCTCACCGACCTG
>Ga0209117_1000891_pt1 | contig 11062 bp, 9 predicted proteins | sample BlaSpr_A8_OM2_M2_FD_187978 | JGI IMG/M metagenome (GOLD analysis project Ga0209117, IMG submission 187978) | Forest soil microbial communities from Thunder Bay, Ontario, Canada - Black Spruce, Ontario site 2_A8_OM2_M2 (SPAdes) (version 2) | ecosystem: Environmental > Terrestrial > Soil > Boreal...
CCGCCGATTCGCCAAGTCGTAAATGCGTTGCAGTTTCTGATCAATCCCCTGGCCCAGTTGAAACGGATCCAAAGACTGGCGGAGTCGTTTTAGTTCTGCCACCTGCTCCGGCTTGGCCTGCGCACTAGCCAGCACCCGCTCCAACGGCGTTTGCGCCGCGTCATAGATGCGCCGCACTTTCGATCCCACACGAACTTTTTTCACCAGCTTCACCGAGGGCAGATACAGGTTCATCCACAAACGCAGTTCGTGACGATAGAGATCGTTGATGGCCTCCACCGCCGCTTCGGAATCGTAGCGTTCCCACCCCAGAAGCTTGCGTACGTGCGTCCAGTTCTTCTGCTCCACGTGCGCGTTGTCGTCTTTCTTGTAGGGACGTCCGCGCGTGAGTTGGATCTGCTTCTGTTCGCACCACCCCTTCAGATGCCAGTTGATAAACTCCGATCCGTTGTCCGAATCCAGCCCTAGAAGACGGAACGGTAATACTTTCTCGATCTCATCCAGCCCTTGCTGGACCGCGACTTGGCTCTTCCCCAACAAGGCGCGCGACTCCGTCCAGCCGCTATGGATGTCGGTCAGGTTCAGGGTGTGGGCAAATTCCCCGTCTCCCGAGTTTCCACAATGCGCCACCAGGTCGATCGCGCTGAACCCGGGACCGGTCACATCCCAACGGTCGGTCTTCACCGGGATATGGTGCTTCAACAGTGAACCGGGCTGGGTGCGTCCGTAGATACGCCGTTTCCGCTCGCTCTTCTTCGCCTGCAAGCGCCGGTCGATTTGCCGAGCACTGATGCCCAGCAGCTGTTTTTCCATCGGCGGGGTCATCCGATAGCGCGGGCGAATCCAGGGCATCCAGTTCGGCAGCAAGGCCTTCAGCCGCACCGACCAGGGATATCCTGCGGCTTCCCAGATCGCCGCCAGGAGGGAGAGCACTTGCGGACCATAGCGCGGTCGGCGTCCGCGCCGCCGTCGCTCTGGTTGCCTTCCGGGAGGAGGTCCATTCAGAAGTCGAATCGCGTATTTCCGGTGGTAGCCGGTGTTCAGGCAAAACTCGTTCAGCATCATCCGCTTCGCTTCCCGTCCCGCATGGTGATACCGCTCATACACGGCCCGAAAATATTCCCACTTCGCCTGGTGTCCCAATCCAACCCTCCTCAAATTGCCTCTGAGTCGGGTTACATCCTACGTGTCTCGACGGCCTCCCCTCGGGTTACATTTAGCATGGCTCGATACGGGCGGTTGCGTCCGCGGCCACGTCTGCACTATGCTTGCGCGCAAAGTTTTGGGGCGTTCGTTTTCGACGCAAATGAAGTCCGGTCGGTTCATTTCTGGAGGAGCTCCATATGAAACTGCTGACAGCTACTGGTGCTTGCCTGTGTCTCGTAATTGTTTTCAGTCTTACGATCATGGCTGCCGCTCAGGATCACGCCATGGGGACAGCGAAGCCAGTCACGATGATGACGGGCCTGGGCGATTTGCACCATCCCGTTTCGACCAAGAACGCAAGCGCGCAAGAGTTTTTCGATCAGGGACTGCGTCTGATTTATGCGTTCAATCATGACGAGGCCGCGCGCTCATTTCAGAAAGCGGCGGAGTTCGATCCAAAGCTGGCGATGGCTTACTGGGGGATTGCGGAGGCAGTCGGACCGAACTACAACGATCCGGCGAGCGCGGACCGCTTCAAGCAGGCGCACGAGGCGATTCAGAAGGCAGTGGACCTAAGCGGCAATGCCTCCGACGCCGAACGCAGCTACATTTTGGCGATGGCGAAACGCTTTCCCGCGGATCCGAAGTCCGACCTGCGGAAGGCTGCGGAAGATTATCGTGACGCGATGCGGGAAGTGGTAAAGAACAATCCCGACGATCTTGATGCGGCGACATTGTTCGCAGAGTCGGGGATGAACCTTCATCCGTGGGGACTGTGGCATCGTGACGGGACGCCCGAGGACGGCACGGAGGAGATTGTCGCAACTTTGGAATCGGTGATTAAACGCGATCCCAGCCATCTGGGTGCGCTCCATTACTACATTCACACCGTGGAAGCGTCGAATTCTCCGGAACGGGCGTTGGCTGCGGCGAACCGCCTGGCTGCGCTGGCGCCGGCTGCGGGACACATCGTGCACATGCCGGCGCACGTTTACATCCGCACGGGAGATTATGCGGCGGCGGTGAAAACTAACGAGGAAGCGGCGGCGGTCGATCGAGCGTACATCAAGAGCAGCGGCGCGCAGGGCATTTATCCGATGATGTACTACAGCCATAACCTGCATTTCATCGCGATGTGCTCGGCCATGACGGGAGACTACGCGGAAGCGCGCAACGCGGCGGAGATGCTCGCGACCCATGTGGGACCGTCCGTAAAGGACATGCCACCGCTTGAAGGATTCATGACGATCCCCATGGCTGTAAATGTGCGCTTCCACAAGTGGGATGCAATTTTGGCGATGAAGGCGCCCAATGCGGAGATGAAGACCACGGTTGGCTTCTGGCACTTTGCGCGCGGGATGGCGCTGACGGGAAAAGGCAAGATCAGCGAGGCGGAAGCGGAATACAAGATCGTGGCCGAGGCTGAGAAGGCGACGCCGCCGGATGCGATTTTCCAAATGCCCATAAACAACAAAACCAAGGACATTCTGAAGATTGCGGAGAACGTTCTCGGAGCGCAGGTGGCGCTGGCGAAGAAAGATAACGCTACGGCGGTGGCTATGCTTCGCGACGCGGTTGTTGTTCAGGACACTTTGTTCTATGGCGAACCCCCAGATTGGTTCTTTCCGGTGCGCGAGTCACTGGGCGGAGTGCTGCTGATGAGCGGGGATGCCAAAGGAGCGGAGCAGGTGTTCCGGGAGGACCTGACCCGGAATCTTCGGAATCCACGGTCTCTGTTTGGTTTGGATCGGGCGCTGAAGGCGCAGGATCGAAATTCTGATGCCTGGTTCGTGGAGCAGGAGTTTCGCAAGGCATGGAAGGGCGGAGCGGAAGAGTTGAAGGTGGAGGATCTGTGTAGCGGCGCATGGCTTGCGACCAGAGTCGCTTGCGGGAGATTGTGTGGTAGCGGGGCTCCGCCCCGCCGGGACGGGGCAGAGCCCCGTCACCACACGAGCCTGTGTTTGGGTCACGGCACCGATGATTGCGCTCTCTCGATGGAATAGACGCGGTGTGGAAGGCCTCGCCAGTTCACTTCTTTCGAGACCGTCATGCCGGCGCGCTCAGCGACGCGGCGTGAGGGTAGATTCTCTGGGCGAATCAGGGAAATCAGGCGATCGGTATTAAGGTGCGCGAATGCCCAGTCGCGACAGGCGATGGCGGCTTCGGTGGCGAGGCCCTGACCCCAGAAGTCGCGGCGCAGGTGGTATCCGATTTCGTAAAGGCGCCCGCCTTTGACCTGCTGGCGGATGATGCCGCAGTCGCCGATGAATTCATGCGTGTTCGTCAACTCCATGGCCCAGAGGCCGACGCCGTCGTCCTGGTAGCGCTGGCGGTTGCGTTCAATCCATTGTTCGACACCGGCGCGATCGTAGGGTGCGGGGTAATAGCGCATGGTTTCCGGATCGGAGAGAACTAAGGCTAGGGCGTCGGCGTCCTGCGGGGTGAACTCGCGCAGCAGGAGGCGGGTGGTTTGCAGAATCTTCATGGTCGGAATTCTTGCCCCGTCAATTTGTGCGACGGAGTTTAGTCTAGCAATCGGCGGGGTTAAACTCGAAGCATGGCAGAGATGGGACGGGTGCTGGTGATCCTCGGTGTGGCCCTGGTGGTGATCGGGGGGATCGTCATGCTTCTGGGGCGCACAGGCTTGCCGCTTGGACGGTTGCCGGGGGACGTCCTGTATCGGGGCAAGAACACTACCTTCTATTTTCCGCTCGCGAGTTCCATCCTGATTAGTGTTGTGCTCTCTATTGTTCTCTTTCTGATTGGGCGGCTGAAGCGGTAACAGGCTGTTCTGCAAGTTGTCGCAAAAGTTACCTATTGTCATCCCGAACGAAGCGAGGGATCTGGATCTTACCGCGAACTACAGATCCCTCGCTCCGCTCGGGATGACAATATGGATTTATATGGCAGAGTAAACTGAAAACGTCATAGCTGAAATTTCGCAACTCAAACTTCATGGAGATGGCGGACCAACTCGGGTTCCAGTTTCGTCCTCCGGAGCGGCGCATCTGGACGGTGCGGGCGCTGGTCTCCGCGGTACGGTCGCACATCGAACGCGAGTATTCGGATTGCTGGGTGGAAGGCGAAATTTCAAACCTTCGCATTCCCGATTCCGGCCATTTGTATTTCACGCTGAAGGAAGAGAGCGCGCAGATTCGCGTGGTGATGTTCCGGTCGTCGGCGAAACTGCTGAGGTTTCGCCCGGAGAACGGATTGCAGGTCAGGGTTCGCGGGCGCATCACCGTGTATGAAGATCGCGGGGAGCTGCAAATCTCCGCTGAATTCATGGAGCCGAAGGGCGCGGGCGCTCTGCAGTTGGCGTTCGAACAATTGAAGGCGAGATTGCAGGCGGAAGGATTGTTCGAGGAGTCACGAAAAAAGCCGATCCCGCCGTTGCCGCAAAGAATTGGCCTCATCACTTCACCGCAGGGCGCTGCGCTGCGGGACATCCTGAACATTCTGGCGCGCAGGCATCACTCGGCGAATGTGCTGATCTATCCGGCGCAGGTGCAGGGAGACTCGGCGCCGGGCGAGGTGATGGCTGGGCTTCGATACTTCCGTCAAGACTTGCGTCGAAGCAGCGCGGTCGAAGTCATCATTATTGCGCGCGGCGGAGGCTCGGCCGAAGACCTGGCCGGGTTCAATCATGAGGGCCTGGCGCGGGCGATTGCGGATTCGAAGATTCCAGTGATTTCGGCGATTGGGCACGAGACGGATTTCACGATTGTGGATTTTGTCGCCGATCTGCGGGCGCCTACGCCGTCAGCGGCGGCGGAACTGGTGATCCGGTCGCGGCAGGAGATCGAAGCGCAGGCTGAGGATTTGTACCGGCGGCTGGAGCGCGCGTTGCGGTACCGCCTGCTGATGGCGCGTCAGGAACTCACCGAGCGCGCGCAGCACGGAGCGTTTGCGCGCATGATGGACGGCATCCACCGGCGGCAGCAGAAGCTGGATGAACAGCGCTTCCGGCTGGAAAAGGCGGAACGGCAACTTCTGGAGCGATGTCATCGGCGCTGCGAAAGCGCTTCCGCGGCCGTCCGGCACTATGACGCGCGACGCGGTCTGGCGAATGTGCGGCAGCGGTTGGAGGCTCAAATCGCGAACCTCGCCGCCGCCACGCACACGCGGTTGCTGGAGAGCCGCGGGGCGCTGGATCGCCGGGCCGCAAGCCTGGAGGCGCTTTCGCCGGTTGCGATTCTGAATCGCGGATACGCGCTGGTGTTCGATGCGAAAGGTCGCCTGGTGAAAGATGCGGCGCGACTCGAAGCTGGGGATGAGCTGTCGGCACGCCTGGCTCGGGGACGGGTTCGTGCCCGCGTGACCGCTACCGAACGCAGCGAGCCGGAATCCGGCGGGGCTGCATTAGAATGAAGGCCAATTCAACTTTCGACGTGAGGGTGGCGTGACGCCGTCGCTGGCCTGGTCGCACATCTCGGTCATCTCGATTCTGGACATCGTGCTGGTCGCGATCCTGATCTACCAGTTTCTGGTTCTGGTGCGGGGCACGCGCGCTGCGCCGATGCTGGTCGGGGTGGCTACGCTTGGGCTGGCCTTTTATTTCGCGCGGCTGGGGGAATTGCGGACCCTGAACTGGCTGCTCAGCACGTTGCTGCCGTATGTTGTTTTTGCGCTGATCGTCGTCTTCCAGTCGGAGATCCGGCACGCGCTGGCAAACCTCGGGAGCCGCGTTTCGCTGATGCGGTCTTCGAGTTCGGTGGCCGACGTCTACGACGATATTGTTTTGGCGGCCAATCTTTTTTCGCAAACACAGACGGGCGCGCTGATCGTGATCGAGCGTGAGATTGGGCTCCGCACCTACATCGAAAGCGGCGTGTCACTGGATGCAAGGCTGTCGTATGACCTGCTGGCCACGGTGTTTCGTCCGAGCGCTCCCTTGCATGACGGCGCGGTGATTGTGCAGCGGGACCGCATCGCGGCCGCCGCTTGTTTCCTGCCGCTGTCGATGAACCCTGTGCTCTCGACCCAACTGGGGACCCGTCATCGCGCGGCGATCGGGATCACGGAAGAAACCGACGCGGTCGCCGTCATCATTTCGGAAGAGACAGGCACGATCAGTATGGCGGTGGCCGGGAGCATTGAACGCGAGTTGACGGTGGAGCGTCTGCGAGAGCGGTTGAGCGCTCTGCTGCGCCGCTACGCTCCCGCGCCCACGCGGCCGAGTCCGGTGGAGGAAAGCTATATCGAAGAGGAGCCGCCCAGTTCGCCTCCCACCCGCAGGCAGGATGCGGGTCTGCGCCCGGGAAGGGACGACTGACGATGCCGGGCTTTGTGCAGCGCACGTTTGTTCATAATGTCGGGCTCAAGCTAATTTCGCTGTTACTCGCGATCGGCCTGTGGTTCGCGATGGCGCGCAGCCCTATCGCCGAAGTTGAAATGAAGGTTCCGATCGAGTTCCGCAATCTTCCCGACAATCTGGAGGTCGATTCCGCCAGCTTCACCGAAGCGCAGATCCGGGTACGGGGACCGGAGCGCGTGATTCATCGCCTGCAGGTTGCGGATGTGCGTGCGGAGATTGATCTGGCAAGCGTCCGGCCGGGGGAACGGACTTTCGATTTGACCGGCCAGCAAGTTCACGTGCCGCAGGATGTGGAAGTGGTGCAGATTTATCCCGGCCAGTTGCACCTCTCCTTCGATAATCGCGCGACCCGGGTCGTCGAGGTACGACCGCGTGTGATCGGAAATTTTGCGAGCGGCATGCGAGTGGCGCAGGCGATCGCCGATCCGCCGACTATCATGATCACCGGACCTCGCCGCCACGTCGAAGCGGTGGAGGCCGCCATCACGGATCCGGTAGACGTTAGCGGAGCCATGACGCGGGCTTCTTTTGTGACCCAGGCCTATGTCCCCGATCCTCTGATCCAAGTTGTGCGCCCCACCCCGATTCGCGTGACGGTTATCATGGGACGCCTGGGAGACGAGAAAAAATAGGGAGTGGTTTCTCTTCCCCGGTCCTTGCATGACGCAAACCAGACAACTCTTCGGTACTGACGGGATTCGCGGCGTGGCGGGGGAATTTCCGCTGACGCGCGACAATGTTTATTGGATTGGGCGGGCCCTGGGGCACGATCTGGTGCGCGTGAACGCCAGGGCGCGGGTAGTGATTGGACAGGACACGCGCGCCTCCAGTCGATGGATTACCGACCGATTTCTGCAAGGGCTCGCGTCGGTTGGCGTGGAAACGCGCAGTGCTGGCGTGATCACAACGCCGGGCGTCGCCTTCCTGGCCCGCTCGCAAGGGTTCAATGCCGGTGTCGTGATTTCGGCTTCGCACAATCCGTGGACCGATAACGGGATCAAGATTTTTTCAGGCGATGGCTACAAGCTGCCGGACGCGCGCGAACTGGCAATTGAAAAAGAGATTTTCGCCCTGTTGCACGCGGATGCAGTTCCGGCGCCGGATTCCGCTCCCGAGGTTTCGAGCCTTCCCGGTGAGGAAGGCCTGCGTCACGCGTACGTTCGCTGGCTCGCCGGCAGTGTTTCCACCAACTTGACCCGGCTTCGCGTGGCGGTCGATTGCGCCAATGGCGCGGCGGCCGCGGAAGCCCCGGAGTTATTCGGGGCGCTCAAGATCAACACGACCTTTCTGCACTCCGCGCCGGATGGGCAGAACATCAACGAGAATTGCGGGGCGCTGCATCCGGAAATGGTAGCGCGCTTTGTCGCCGAGAGCCTTGCCGCGGACGTTGTCGGCGAAAACCGGGCACGTTTCGATGTGGGCGTCACTTTTGATGGCGACGCTGACCGCGCGCTTTTCTGCGATGCCAATGGGCGAGTGGTAAACGGGGATGCGGTTCTGCTGCTGGCGGCGCGTGAAATGCAGTCGCGCGGCGTGCTCGCCAATGCCACCGTGGTGGCGACGACCATGTCGAATATGGGATTGGAGTTGGCGCTCAAGCGGTCTGGCATTCGGATGCTGCGGGCCGATGTTGGCGATAAGTACGTGCTCGAGGAAATGCAGCGCGTTGGAGCTACGCTGGGCGGCGAACAGTCGGGCCACATATTGTTTCGCGATGGCGAGGCGACCACCGGCGACGGACTGCTGACGGCGCTTCGAGTGCTGGAGACTATGGTTCGCACGGGTAAGCCGCTGGCCGATTTGGTCGGCGATCTGAAAGTATTTCCGCAGACAATTCGGAATGTGCGGGTGCGGCAAAAAACTCCCTTCGCGGAGATTCCCCCCGTGCAGGCGGCGATTGCGGAGGCAGAGCGGGAACTTGATGGCAATGGCAGAGTGGTCGTGCGCTACTCCGGCACCGAAGCGCTGGCGCGGGTGATGATTGAAGCGGAGTCGAAGGAACAGATGGAGCGGCTTGCGGAAGCGATTGTCTGTTCGATCCGGTCGGAGTTAGGTACATAGAAAAATCTTGTCTGATTCCGCGTAGAGACGGGGCAAGCCCGTCTCCACAGGCGGAGATCCCTACCCGTTTTGCAACTTTCGATTCCACTCCCGGTAGTACGTCCATTTGTACGGGCTGGTTATCTTGTGTGTTGGAGCGAGTATGTCGAGAATAAGAATCGGTTCAGAGTTCATCGACTTAGACAAAGCTCATGAGAATTCTTATTGTAGAAGACGATTCGGCGCTTGCCAGTTTTATTCGGAAGGGGCTGGAAGCGGAACATCATGCGGTGGATGTGGCCAATGAAGGGAACCAGGGCCGTTCGATGGCCATGGAGTTTGACTACGATCTGGTAGTGCTTGACCTGAATCTGCCGGGGATTGACGGGTTGTCGGTTCTGAAAAGTTTGCGGCAGAGAAAGACGAATTTGCCGGTGATGATTCTCACTGCGCGCAGCCGAGTCGAAGACCGGGTGCAGTGCCTCGATTCGGGAGCGGACGATTACCTGGTAAAGCCTTTTTCCTATCTCGAACTGTCGGCGCGGGCGCGAGCGTTGTTGCGGCGCAGCCACCTGCCATCGGAATCGGTTCTCACCGTCCGTGATCTCTGTTTAGATCGCGTGGAACGCAAAGTGGAACGCGCCGGGCGTCACATTGAATTGACGACCAAGGAATTCGCGCTGCTCGAATACCTGATGCGCAATGCCGGGCGCCGGTTGACACGGGCGATGATCATCGAACACGTCTGGAACCTGACCTTTGATTCCACGACGAACGTGGTGGACGTTTACATCAACTACCTGCGGCGCAAGGTGGACGACGGCTTCTCGCCATCCTTGATTCACACGGTTCGCGGGGTGGGATATCAGATGAGCCCCGACGGGGCATCGGCATGAGCACGAGTCCGCATACTTTTCCGAAAGTGCCCGAGGGTCCGGACGTGCTTGGCGAATTGCTGCACTCGTTAAGCCAGCCGCTCACCAGCTTGCGCTGTTCGTTGGAACTCTCGATCGAGGAAGTCGCGGAGCAGCAGCAGGAGAGTGTTTCGGTAGCTCTGCAACAGACAGAGAAGGTCATTGGCATGGTCCAGTTGATGCGGGAGTATCTTGACGCCGAGCAGCCCGGGCCGGAAGCTTGCCCGGTTGCGCTGGCGCCGGCTATGCGGAGTGTGATCGAAGAACTATCCTCGATCGCGGTGGTGCGCGGTGTCCAGTTGCGCCTGGTGGGTACATGCACGGCGACGGTGCCGGTGCCGGAGTCGCGGCTGCGGCTGGCTTTGCAATATTTGATTGCGACCACGATCGAAGCGCAACCGGTGGGCGGTAAAGTTATGCTTCTGCTGCGGGAGGGCCCGGCGGGAGCGGTGCTGCGGGTTGAAGGCGAACGCGGTTTTCGGGAGCCGGAACGCAGCGCAACCAGCCCGCAGACGAAGCGCGATCCGGTCGGGGCAGCATCAGCATCAGCGTTGCGCCGGGTGAGGCTTGCGATCGCCAGCCGCGTGCTCGAAGGCGTCGGAGCATCGCTCGTGTTCGGCGACGGCGACGTCGGGCATACTGGATTCGTTCTGCACATTCCGCGCCGGGTTGGGGCTCCTGCCTGATGAGATTGCTGACAAACTCGTGTGGCGCGCCGCAGCCGACCTCAGCACCCCCAAGTCGTGTCCTTCCCAAGAACCCGCGTGAATCAAGGTTCCTCCGCAGCCTGCCAAGGAGTACAATCCAGCCTTTCCGGAGGTTGCGGTGAAGCATTGGATTGCTCTGCTAAGTGTCCTGTGGCTGAGCTCCGCGAGTTGGGCTCAGAAAAGCGCGCCCGTGCCCGCGCCCCTAACGGTGATCCGGGCGGGAGTGCTGATTGACGGAGTGTCGGGTTCCGCTCGCCGCGACCAGGTCATCACCATTCGTGGAAATATGATTACCGGGGTCGCCGATGCGGGATCGGCGGGCGTTCTGTCGAACCTCCCCGCGGATGCGACCTTCATCGACCTCTCGCAGGCCACGGTGCTTCCCGGGCTGATTGATGCCCACACTCACATCTTTCTGCAGGGTGAAGATCCCGCCGAGGGCGGATACGACATTCAGCTGCTCAAGTATCCGCTGGCGTTCCGCGCGGCGCGGGCGACGGTCTCGGTGCGGCGCGCTCTGGAACAGGGCTTCACCACGTTGCGTGACATGGAAACCGAAGGTGCGGGCTACGGCGACGTGGGCATCAAAATGGCGATTGAAGGCGGATACATTCCCGGGCCGCGCTTGTTTGTTTCGACGCGCGCGATCTCGACAACCGGCGGATATCCACTGGAGGGTTACGCGCCGGAGATCGAAGTGCCGAAGGGGGTGCAGATCATTGACGGACCGGTCGAGGCGCGCAAGGCCGCGCGCGAACAGCTCGACCACGGCGCGGACTGGATCAAGGTGTATATGACGCATCGGTCGTGGGTCGGCAGGAACGGTGAACTGGTATCGCAGCCGACGCTGACGGTGGAGGAACTGCGCGCGATTGTGGACGAAACTCATGGCTGGGGGAAAAAAGTGGCGTGCCACGCTTACGGCGGAGAAGGCCTGC
>Ga0209117_1000892_pt1 | contig 11061 bp, 8 predicted proteins | sample BlaSpr_A8_OM2_M2_FD_187978 | JGI IMG/M metagenome (GOLD analysis project Ga0209117, IMG submission 187978) | Forest soil microbial communities from Thunder Bay, Ontario, Canada - Black Spruce, Ontario site 2_A8_OM2_M2 (SPAdes) (version 2) | ecosystem: Environmental > Terrestrial > Soil > Boreal...
AGGTTGTCTCGAAGATGGTGACTCTCGAGCCCCGCATGGAGCTTGCGGTGCTGGCGCTTCCATTGGCGCTCCTCGTGGTGGCGATCGCATGGATCGCCACGCGACCCGGTCCCGACGTCTTGATGCGCACCGCTGACGCGCGCCTCGGATTGAAGGAACGCCTTTCCACCGCGTGGGAGCGGCGTGGCGCGAGCGGAACCATGGATGACCTGCTTCGCCAGGACGCCCTCCAGCACGCGCAGCCGCATCGGCTCGGACGGGCTTTTCCGCTGCGGATCAACAGACGGGAGGCAGGTGCGCTCGCCATCGCCGCGGCCGCCGCGTTCGCGTTGGCGGTACTGCCGAATCCCATGGACCAGGTGCTGCACCAGCGCCAGGCTGACCGCGCGAGTCAGACCAAAGCTGCCGACGCCATCCGCGAGGCGCAGACCAAGATCGCGGCCAGCCCAGCGGCGCCCGTCGATCCCAAGGTCCAGCAGATCCTCAGCGACACGGCAAAGAAACTCAGGGACGCGCAGGATCCACGCCAGGCGCTGCAATCCATCTCCCCCGCCCAGCAGCAGCTTCAGCAGCTGTCCGATCCGCAGACTCCGGCGCGATCCAACACCGCGCAGAACCTTGCGACCGCGCTGAGCACGACCAGCTCCGGGCAGGCCGCTGCTCAGGCGTTGAGCAACAGCCCGGCCAAAGGCGCCGATGAGCTGCGCAAGCTTGCCAATCAGCTGCAAGGCCTGTCGCCTCAGGAACGGGCGCAGCTGGAAAAAGCGCTTGCGGATGCGGCCAAGCACGCGCAAGACCCTGCCATGGCTTCCTCGCTGCAGCGCGCCTCGTCCGCCCTCTCGAAGGGCGACCTCGCAGCCGCGGCAGCAGCGCTGAGTGAGACAGCCGGGCAGCTCGACTCGCTCCAGGATCAGCAAACCAACGACCAGGAGATCGCCGCGGCGATCAACGCCCTGGAAGCCGCGCGGCAAGGGCTTGCGGCGCAGGCGGACCGCGACGCCGCGGCGGCGAGCAGCGCGAGTGGGAATGCAAGCGCCTCGGCCGCAGCCTCGGCCGCCGCCGGAAACGGACAGGGCAACGGCAGCGGCAATGCCAACGGAAACGGCAGCGGCAACGGCGCTGGAACAGGAACCGGCACCGGCAGTGGAAGCGGAGGTAGCAGCAGCGGAGGCTCGGGCAGTGGAGACGCCGCCAAGCCAAGCGAGAAGCTCTACGTGCCGGGCCAGCCTCTCCCAGGCATCGTGCAGAACGATCCAGGTCCACTCGGGCCTGGACAGGACGTGCCGCTCACTCCGTACACACAGGTGATCGGCGCCTACCAGCAGGCAGCATTGAACGCCACCAATCGCAGCTTGATCCCGGGGAGCCAGCGCGATCTCGTGCGCGAATATTTCTCGCGATTGGGTGAGTCCCAGGTGGTTCCGTGATCACCGACAAGCGAGTCGACCCAAAGAAGGTCACCGAGCTCGCGAGCAGTCTCGAAGGCGAGCTCTCGCGGCTGATCGTCGGTCAGAAGGAACTTCTGCGTGACACGGTCATCGCTCTGATCGCAGGGGGCCACATTCTCCTCGAGGGAGTCCCAGGGCTCGGCAAGACGGTCCTCGTGCGCTCTCTCGGCCAGGCGCTCTCCTTGAGCTTTTCGCGAATCCAGTTCACGCCCGACCTGATGCCCGCCGACATTGTCGGCACCAACATCATCCGGGAAGACTCCGGCCGCCGGGAATTCGAATACCAGCCAGGACCCATCTTTGCCGGCCTCGTCCTCGCCGACGAGATCAACCGCGCAACCCCCAAGACCCAGAGCGCCCTGCTGGAAGCGATGCAAGAGCGAACCGTCACCGTAGGCACGCACACTCGCGAGCTTCCCGTTCCGTTCTTTGTGCTGGCGACGCAGAACCCGATCGAGCTCGAGGGCACGTACCCGTTGCCTGAGGCGCAGCTCGACCGGTTCTTCTTCAAAGCTCTAGTGCCCTTCCCCACTGAAGACGACCTGCTCGAGATCGCGCGGCGCACCACGGGCGAGAAGGTTGCAGAGCTCCACGCGGTTGGGGACGCGGATTCCATCATCGCCGCCCAGCGGGTTGCTCGCGAAGTCCCGATCGCCGAGCACGTTTTGCGCTATGCGGCGCGACTGATCACCGCAACACATCCCGACCGCACCGAGCTTGACTCAGTCCGCCGTTACGTCCGGTACGGCGCCAGCCCACGCGGCCTGCAGACGCTGGTTCTCGCCGGCAAAGTTCGAGCGCTGCTCGAAGGCCGTTACAACGTGGCCCTCGAGGATCTCGCCGCCGTGGCGCGTCCCGCGCTCCGCCATCGCGTCTTCTTGCAGTTCGAGGCGGAGGCGGATTCGATAACGACAGACCAGCTCATCGACGAGATCCTGGAGCACGCCAAAAAGCCCGCCAGCTCATGAGGCCCGGACAGAGAAGGCGCGCCTCTTAGCGATGGCCGCCTTGCTCGATCCCCAGCTACTGCGCCGGTTGGAAGCCCTCGCGCTGCGAGTCCGCCGGGCGGTGAGCGGCCAGATCGGCGGCGAGCGCCGGTCGACGGCCCGAGGCCGCTCAGTGGAGTTCGCCGACTTTCGGAGCTACTCGCCCGGCGACGACTTTCGCCTCATCGACTGGAATGCGTACGCGCGGCTCGACCGCTTCATGCTCCGTCTGTTCGTCGCCGAGCAGGAGCTGCCTCTGAGCATCTTCGTCGACCTGAGCGGCTCGATGGATTGGGGACGCCCAAACAAAGCCTTGACCGCAAGACGGCTAGCCGGTGCGATCGCATATGTGGCGCTCACATCGCTCGATCGAGTCCGCCTGACGGTTTTCGCGGACGGTCCCACGTCTGGCGGCGCACCGTATCGCGGCCGCCACGCCGTGGCCGACCTTTTCTCCCGGCTCCAGTCGTTTCCGGCCGGCGGGCCGACCGACTACTCCCGCCTCGTGTGGCCAATTGGAAAGCAGCGCCCCGGCATGACGGTGCTGATCAGCGACGGACTTGGCGAGTCTTCGATCGACCCAGCGATCGCGGCACTCGGCCGCGCCCGCCAGGAAGGGGCAGTGCTCCAGCTGCTTGCACCACAGGAGATCGCGCCGGACTGGACGGGCGATGCCCGGCTCAAAGATTCGGAGACAGGCCTCGAGCGGGAGTTCACGTCGACGCCGGTGACCCAGGCCGCATATCTGGAGAAGCTCGCGGCGAGGACGCAGGAGATCGAACGCGCCGCCCACCGCCGCGGCCTGCGATTTGCGCGCCTGTCCACAGACCAGCCGATCGATGACATGGTCCTGAGGACTCTGCGCCAGCTGAGCCTGCTGTCGTGAACTTTCTGGCGCCGGCGGCGGCGGTCCTCGGGCTGACCTTGCCGGCCATCGTCGCGCTGTACTTCCTGCGGATTCGTCGACCGACCAGGATTGTGCCCGCGCTGAACCTATGGCCGGACCAGATCCGTGATCGCCAGGCCAACGTGCCCTGGCAGCGGCTTCGGTTCAGCTGGCTCTTGCTGCTTCAGCTGCTTGCCGCGGCACTTCTCGTGGCCGCTGCCGTGCAGCCCGTGCTTTCGGCCGGGACCAGCCTTGCCCGGCACTCCGTTGTGCTGCTCGACGTGTCGGCGTCAATGCAAGCTCGCGACGTTCAGCCGTCACGCCTTGACGAAGCCAAGCGCCAGGTTGGCGAAATCATCGACCAGATGGGCCCGCTGGATCGCATGACTTTGATTGCCGTTGGGTCCGTGCCGCGTGTCGTGACCTCTGTGGTCGGCGATCGCGAATCGCTCCGCCGGGCGGTCAGCGCGACCGGTGCCGGCAATGGGCCCGCCGATCTCTCGGCGGCTTTGACCCTCGCGTCTGGCCTCATCCGGCCGGGTGACGACGCGCACGCGTATCTCTTCAGTGACGGCATCGTCGGACCGATTCGCACCGACTCCGCGAACGCTTTGCCGTTTCAGGTGGACTACCGACGGATCGGAGTGTCTGGAGAGAACGTTGGTCTGACCTCGCTCGTCGTCCGCACCGGCGCTCAGTCGCGAGCCGCGCACCTGCACCTGCAGAACTTCGGCCAGCAAGCGCGGTCGTTCAGTCTCGAGTGGCGGGCGGACGGCAAGCTCGTGGACGTCCTCAAGTTGACCCTGGCCGGTGGCCAGGCTCAGGACCTCGTGCTTCCGGTCCCAACCGACGCAACGCTCGTGTCAGCTCACATCGATCCGGGCGATGTCTTCGCGCTCGACGACACAGTGGTGGCGGTAGCGCGCGCACCGCGCGCGTTTCGCGTGCTGCTGGTCACCTCAGGCAATGTGTTCCTCCAGCAGGCCCTCAGCCTGCGCTCAGACTTCGAGGTCGATGTAGTGGCTCCGCCCGACTACAAATCGTCGGCACAGTATGCGTTGAGCATCTTCGATCGCTACTCGCCCACCACCTTCCCGAGTGGGCCGTTCATCGTGATCGCCTCTCCCGCCGGCAGCCCGCTCGCTGGCGGTCCACCAATAGGCATTGGACGCGTGCGCGCGACTGATGCAGGCGACCCGCTGCTCACCAATGTGGACCTGCAGGACGTGCACATCGCCCGCAGCCAGGACCTCAATGCCAGCAAATTCGGGCGCACGCTAATCACCAGCCTGCAGACGCCTCTGGTCCTCGTCCGCGACGAGCCGTTCCGGCAGGCCTTGTTCGGTTTCGACCTGCACGACTCGGATCTGCCGCTGAGGGTGGCGTTCCCAATCCTGGTGCAGAACCTGAGCGAGTGGATCTTGCCACCGAGCGTGCCCAGCCACAGCTTCCATCCCGACGAAGCGGTCACCATAGTGCCGGCGACGGGCGCCACCTCCGTCACTGTCGTGCGGCCTGACGGCAGCCGTCGCTCGCTGGCCGGAAGTTCGGTCGCCACGTTCCGCGATACCGGACTGATGGGCCTGTACACGGTCGAGCAGGCCGTCTCGGGAAAGGTCGAGAAGTCGTGGTTCACAGTCAATCTCTTTTCCGAGCAGACCTCTCAGCTCAAGCCAATCGAACGCCTCACCCTTCCGCCGTCCACCAACACCACGGCAGCACATGCGGCCCGGCGCAGCGAGCTCGAGATCTGGCCATGGATCGCATTGGTCGCGCTCAGCGTGGTCGTGGTCGAGTGGCTGGCGTTCCATCGTGGGCTTTGACCTAACCCGCCCCATCTTCTTGGGGGCGGGCCTGGTGGCGCTGGCGGCGATCATCGTCATCTGGCGCCGCCATACACCACCGCTTTCGCCTCGCCGCGCACGCACCTCCCTCGGGCTACGGATTCTGATTGTCGTCCTGCTCACCGGAGCACTTGCCGGATTTGAGCTGCAGACCACGCCGCCCTCCCAATCGTTGATCGTCGTGGCCGACCGTTCGGCCAGCGTCCAGAGCGCCCAAGACACCGAGCTCGCCACCGTCCAGCGCATCCTCGCCTTGCGCCGTGGCGACAACCTCGCCGGCGTCGTGAGCTTCGGGCGCGACCCCCAGGTCGAGGTGAACGCGAGCTCCAACCCTCAATTCAGCTCGTTCCAGGGCCAGCCGAATCCCCACTACACGGACGTGGCCTCCGCCCTACAGCTGGCCGGGTCGATCCTGCCGGCGGGCACCCGACGGCACATCGTGCTCGTCAGCGACGGAAGAGGCAACCTCGGGGACGCCGTCGCTGAAGCGCGACTTCTGCGAGCTGAAGGGGTACGCGTCGACACTGTCGCAATCGACGTCCCTGTTGGAGCCGAGGTGTTGGTCGACCACCTCGACGCTCCGCGATCACTCGCGGCCGGAGAGCGAGCAGACATCAAGGCGCTCATCGTCAGTAACACGGACACCGCTGCGACCGTGCGCTGGTACCTCGATCGCAGCCTTATCAACACCGTTCAGGTGTCCCTGACTTCGGGCGAGACCACTCTCACTCAAACGGTTCAGCCCGCCCAACCCGGCTTTCACTCGGTGCGCGTGGTCATCGATCCGGTGATCGACACCTTCGCGGAAAACAACCTTGGCGAGGCGTTGATCCAGGTAGTGGGACCGGCTCGAGTCCTTGTTGTGGAGAGCACGCCCGGAGCCGCGGCGAGCATCGAGTCCGCGCTTCGTTCCACCGGCATTCTCACTTCAACGGTCTCGGCAGCTCAGCTTCCCCGATCCTCAGCCGAGCTTGCCGCCTTCTCGGGGGTCGTCCTTGTCAACGTTCCGGCGTCGAGCCTCGGCCTGGACGGGATGGCGGTGCTCCAGGCTGTGACCCGCGATCTTGGAATTGGCCTGGTCGTCGTTGGCGGATCGGACAGCTACGGCCCTGGGGGCTACGCGGGCACAACGCTCGAGACTGCCTTGCCCGTGCAGATGATGTTGCCCGCGAACATGCAGAAGCCGCCCGTCGCGGTGATGTTGGTCCTGGAAAGCAGCGAGAGCGGGAACGGCGATCAGGTGATCCGTGGAGCCGCGGAGGCGGTCATCGATCAGTTGACGCCGCGGGACAGCGTCGGCGTGACCAACGGGCAGATGGGCAACATCGTCGTTCCCCTGGGTCCGCTGACGGACAAGGCCAACGTCAAAAAGCAGATCGAGTCCATGAGCCTCGGCGACCCGCCCGACTATTCGCCTGACCTGAAAGTCGCCAACGAGCAGCTGTCGAAGTCGGCCGCGTCACTCAAGCACATCATCATGCTGGGCGACGGCGACACTCCCTTCCTGGTGCCTCAGTCGACGGTCGAAGGCATGCACGCTCACGGCATCACGATATCGACAGTGGCGGTAGGTTCCGACATCAATGGCGCGGCATACATGCAGGCACTCGCGGGATGGGGTGGTGGTCGCTTCTATCAAAGCAACAGCCCGCAAGACGTGCCGCAGATCTTCTTGAAAGAGACCCGTCAGGCTCTCAAGCCATGGATCGTCGAGGGCAACATCACGCCGCGGCTGTCGTCGTTGGCCGAAGTGCTGCCCGGCGTTCCGCTCGATTCGTTTCCAATCCTGACCGGCTATATCGCGACCACGCCGCGCGCAGCCGCGGACGTCGTCCTCAAAAGCCCGCAAGGAGACCCGCTCCTCGCCACCTGGCAGTACGGCCTCGGCCGTGTAGTCGCATGGACGAGCGATGCGGAGGGGAGGTGGACTGCAGACCTGCTGAGCTGGCCATCAGCCAATCGCTTCTTCGGCGACATCGTGCGCTACAGCCTTCCTCAATCCGGGGATCCTGCCTTACAGGTCGAGACCCAGGTCCAGGGAGATCACACACATCTGCTCGTGACAGCACCGCAGTACTCGGGAGCATCAGTCAGCGTGAGCGCAGTGACGCCCGATCTCTCGGACGCGACGCTGATTCTGTCGTCGACCGGGCCGGGGCGGTTCGAGGGCGACCTTCGCACCGACCAGGTTGGAAGCTATCTGCTCCACGTCACGGACTCGGTAGGAGGCACCGTCAAGCACACGAACACCATCGGTCTCGTGGTGCCCTACTCGCCTGAGTACCGCAACCTCGGCACTGACAAGGTGACCCTGACCGCCATCGCCCAGGCCGGCGGAGGAGCGCTCCTCACCGATCTGTCGACCGTGTACACGCTGGAGTTGCCTCCGGTGCACGGAGTCCTGCCGATCGGCGAGCTGCTGCTGATCCTGGCCATCCTGCTGTTTCCAATCGACGTTGCCCTGAGGCGCTTCGTGTTCACCGCCGAGGACCTACCCCTGTGGCGCGCAGCATTGAAGCGCCGCGCGTCAGCGGCCCTCCCTGCCGAGGCGACAGTCGCGCAGCTGAGAGAGCGTGTGTCGGGCGTGCGCGCCGCACGCGGCCGGAAACCTCCACCGCCGACCTAGTCCCCGAGCCACGAGTGTGCGGAAAAGCGGGAATCGACTGCCCTTGAAGGCCTTTAGGTCGCACACTCGACGAGCTTGAAGCTGGTGAGCAGGTCGGCGGTTGGGATCTTCGACTCCGGAGTGGGCGGACTGTCAGTGCTCCGCGAGATCCGCTCGCAATTACCCGGTGAGTCCCTCATTTATGTGGCGGACTCGGCCAACGCGCCATGGGGCGACAAGCCGGCGGCGTACGTCCGCCGGCGCGGGCTGGAGATCGCGGATTTCCTGGTCGGGCAGGGAGTCAAAGCGATAGTGATCGGCTCGAACACTGGGACGGCGGGCGCGGCGGATGCGTTGCGCGCCAAGCTCACGATTCCCGTCGTCGGCATGGAGCCAGGCATCAAGCCTGCCGCCAACTTGACCCGGTCTGGGGTGGTCGGCGCAATCGTCACCGCGACCATGGGTGCCTCAGACCGCATGGCCTCGCTCCTCGATCGCTTCGGGCGGGACGTCCGGGTGATCAGCCTTCCCGCGCCCGGCCTCGTCGAACACGTCGAGGCGGCGGACCTCGAGAGTGTCGAGCTGAGGCGGTTGGTCGAGAGCTACATCAAACCGATGCTCGATGCGGGTGCCGACACGATAGTGCTCGGCTCCACGCATTACGTCTTTCTCCGCCCGCTGATCGCTGCGATCGCCGGCGAAGGCGTGACCATCGTGGACACCGGTGCGGCAGTGGCCCGCCAGCTCGCGCACGTCATTGCTTCCAACGGACTCGCGGCGCAAGCGGATGCACTCGGCGACGAGCGGTTCTGGTCCAGCGGCGATCTCGCCGAGTCGGAGCGCGTGATGTCAGCTCTGCTCAGCCGGACAGTCCGCGTGGAGAAATTGCCCGTTTAGATCGTGAGGAGTCAGCCGGTTTGGCCGTCGCAGTCCAATATTCGGCGCGTAGACGAAAAAGAAAATCGTTTTGTAAAACTTAGCGATCTTTAAGCATCGATTTGCGCAACCTTCAGCTATTACGAGTCGTTTACTGAAGTTCCGTAAAAGCGTCGCGGCTACGCTGCTTAAGCGTGCGCAAGATCGAACTACGTTGCCCGATAGTGCGTTGTGACAGCGATGCTCGAAAGATTTGTGGCGCGAGTCGGCAAGGTCGGGGCGATATTTATTTTCGCCGCGGCGATTGTGGTCATTGGCTTCGGCGGCGGAGTCGTTGAGCACATCCGGCTGACCGCAAATTCGGAGCAGCAGGCGGAGCAAGGCGGCAGCCAGGCCAGCTCCTCGGAACAGAACGGGGGCGACTCAAAAGAAGGCGACGAGTCGGGCAGCAGCCAGAAGTCGCAAGGCGCCGGCCGCGCCAGCTCCCCACGTCAGCCGAGCGGGTCGACCAACAGCACCGGAAACAACCAGCAATGAGCCGGATCCTGTCAGCCAGGCACCGCAGATTGTCCAGGGCTCAGGCGCTGGCTGAATTTGCGATCAGCCTTCCGATCTTGCTGTTGATAGTGGGCTTGACAGTCGACTTCGGCCGCGTCTACTACTTTGACCTCACGATCCGCGACGCGTCGTTCGCGGCGGCGCGATACGCCGGCATGAACCCGTTCGACGACCCGGGGATCAAAAGCGCGGCGGTGAATGCTGCCCCGAGCGGAGTCCTGGCCATTACCAACGTCACCATCTCGACTCCGGCAAATACGACTTGCGATGGCGCAAGCCGCGTCAGCGGTTGCCCGATGACAATCTCCGTCTCCTACGTCTTCTCACCGATGACGCCGATCATCACGGCGCTGACGGGGACCGGCATCACGCTGAGCCGGTCACAGACGGACATCGTCAAATGAAGATCCAGCGCGGCCAGGCGATGGTCGAGTTCGCCGCCATATCGATAGTCTTCTTCCTGCTCTTCTTCATCATCCTCGACGGCGGGCGCGCGATTTACGCGTACTCGACAGTCGCTGAGGTTGCGCGCGAAGGCGCCCATCAGGCCCAGCTGACCGAAACCACGGATGCACAGATTCGGCAGGGCATCAACGCTCACTCCGCCTTGCTTGGAGACCTTGGATCGTCAGCGACCATCACACCGTCTGGCACGCGCACAGCAATGCAAACGGTGACCGTCACGGTGACGTACCAGTACCGGACAGTGACTCCCCTGCTGAGCCAATTTGGACCGATCAACATCACGTCGACGACCGTTGTGGTGGTGGAATGAAACTCAAGCAACAGGCCGGACAGATCATGGTGCTCTTCGCGGTGGGCCTGGTCGGCCTCATCGGAATGGCCGGTCTCGTCATCGACGGCGGGCGCGCCTATGCGGATGAGCGGTCGCTCGAGGCCGCGGCGGAAGCAGCTGCTCATGCCGGAACCTACCTGATGGAGAAGGCCTGGAACGGAGATGCTGGTAACTACGGCTCGTTGACGGACGCACAGGTCATAGCCACGGCAAAGACGTTCGCCACGTACAACGGTTGGAACCAATCCACCGACACCTGGTTCATGGACTACATCAAGCCTGACCGGACCACTCATGTGGGATCCCTGGACAACACTGTCAGAGGCACTCTGGTCCAACTCTCCAAACCCCAGAACGCCACGTTCACGCGGGTCCTTGGCTTCCAGATCTTCCCGGTCTTCGCCCGCGCGACGGCGATGTTCGGGGCTGCGCTGGTCGCGGGCGGCCTGCCACTCGCAATCGATGACAGCTGCTCGCCGGGCTATGATCTCAATGCGGATGCCCAGCCCGCGAACTCTAAAACGGGCTTCGGGACCTGCAACTTCACGAGCATCACGCCACCGGGCTGCCCCCAACCCCCCGCCGCTCCCGACCTCACGTGCTACCAGAATGCCATGAAGTACGGCATGAATCCGCCGGCCCAGCTGGGACCGGCGTACTGGACCAACGACTTCGACGGGACTACCCTGTCAGCTACTACCGCCTCCTTGCTGCAGGCTCGCATCGACGCGCGACCCGGTGAGACGTGCACCACCTTCAAGCAACCGAGTCCACGCGTGTTCTTTATACCTGTCGTCAGCGGTGGCTTCAGTGGCCCCGGAACGACTGTCAACTTCATCCGATACCGTGCGTTTTTCTTGACCTCGCTCACCCCACCGAAGGGTTTGAGTGGCTGCTTCGTCCACGCCACGGTCAACGGGGGTGACTTCGATCCCAACGCGGTCGGCACCGCGTATGGCGCGGTGATGATCATGAAGCTCATTCGCTCGACTGGAGCCATCACGCCGGTGGCAATCAGCCTGACCACCATCACCAATCCTGCCGTTAGGGGCACCTTTAACG
>Ga0209117_1000893_pt1 | contig 11056 bp, 9 predicted proteins | sample BlaSpr_A8_OM2_M2_FD_187978 | JGI IMG/M metagenome (GOLD analysis project Ga0209117, IMG submission 187978) | Forest soil microbial communities from Thunder Bay, Ontario, Canada - Black Spruce, Ontario site 2_A8_OM2_M2 (SPAdes) (version 2) | ecosystem: Environmental > Terrestrial > Soil > Boreal...
TGGCGGCTGTCCCTACGCGTAGCCTGGGATAAGCGTCTTACTCGGCCGGCTTTCGCAGGATCAGGTCGCCTTTCGTCGGTGGCAGCGAGAAGGGAAATTGCCAAACCTTGTCTTTCATCCAGACGCCGAGAATAAAATCCTCACGGGCCTTCCACGGGCCGATCCACTTGTTGCTGGTCGCAAAGAAGACCCAGCCGTGGGCTTCGGGATTGCCCGGGTTCAGCGTGGCGGGCTCGAGGCTTTGCGTGCTCAGAAACTCGATGAACTCGGCCGCTTCCTTTTCGTACTCTCGCAAGCGAGCCGTTTTTTCTTCGGTGATTTTAGGATTCTTCTTGATCTGGCGCTCGGTTTCGAAGACCAGCGTATCCACGTCGTTCTGCAGTTTGTTGGAGAGCTCCGTGGGATCCATGTAGCCCTCAAGAACGTCATGATGACCAACGAAGTCGATCCGTACGTCCGCCGGAAAGTCAAATTTGTCCTGACCGGTGTACGTCGCGCTCACGTACACGCCGAGGAGGTGATAGAAGCGCCGGCGGCTCTTTGTCAGTTCCTGCGAGTCCACGAGGAGCGTGATGGTGAGGTCATTCCCGGTCATCGTCCAGCGGTAGCGTCCGTCATCGCCGCGTTCGAATGCGCAATCGGGAGCGCCAGCGGTCCAGCGCACGGTGGGCAACTGCTTTTGCTTCTCCGCGTGGACAAATGTCGGCGACAGAATCGCGCAAGGCAGAATCGCACAAATCGGGAACGCAAGTTTTGCCCAGAAAAAACGGGGACGCGGCATGAATGCAGAGTGTATCGCTTTTGCGCTGGCAACGTCACGGCGTGCTGGCACAGGATGGAGGCTGCGTCGAGTCGAGTGAGCATACGATCCCATCGCCCAGCGCAATGGCTTCTGAGAAACGCCTGCCCGACAGATTTGCGCAGAAAATATGTTAGATTGAAGTTGGTGGGGCGCGTAGCTCAGTTGGTAGAGCAACGCCCTTTTAAGGCGTGGGTCGCAGGTTCGATTCCTGCCGCGCTCACCATTCCCATCCGGCCGGCACTTGCCAGCCGGTCTCGGAAGCCGCACCGACCCTCAGTTTACGGCAGTTGTGACCGTCACCGAGTTGACGCTCGGATTTGGATCAAGCACAGCCGAGCTGACCTTGGCCGGATCGGTTGTAGTCGTGATAGCACCCGTCTCCAACCTTCTTTTCTCCAGGCCAATGTAAATTAGATGAAATGATCGCGATCCGCTGCAGTGCCCTGCTGTTTGACTTGGACGGCGTGCTGATCGATTCCACTCCTGCGGTCGCGCGGGTGTGGCATCGTTGGGCAGTTGAGCATGGCCTTGATCCGGAGACCGTGGTCCACATGGCGCACGGGCGCCCGAGTCGCACCACCATCCACGAGCTTCTGCCCAACGCTGACATTGACCGCGAAGATCGCGAAGTCGAACGCCAGGAGATGGAGGACCTCGATGGTGTGATCCTGCTGCCAGGCGCTCGGCAACTCCTGAACATCCTGCCTCCGGAACGCTGGACCATTGCGACGTCATGTACGCGCCCGCTAGCCGAAGTGCGTTTGCGGGCCGCGGGCCTGCCCGTCCCAAGAACCATGATTACGTCGAGCGACGTGAAGATCGGCAAGCCGGATCCCGAGCCTTACCTGAAGGCGGCGGCGAAGCTCGGGTTTGCCGCCTCCGATTGCATCGTGGTGGAAGATGTGCCGGCTGGAGTTCGCGCGGGAAAGGCCGCTGGCGCCAGAGTGATTGCATTCCTCACGACCATGATCCGCGGCGACCTCGAAGACGCCGGTGCCGATTGGATCGTTCAAAACTGCGCTGACATCGCCGCATCCAATGATGGCGACGTCCTGCATCTGAGCCTCTCGCTTTAAAGTCTGAACGTTTCACTAGAAGCCATTTGCGCGCAATCATTCGCTCAACTAGAATCCTCGGTTCCCTGGAAGTTGCCCGCAAGAGCAGTATTGATGCGAGCCGGGCGGCTCCGAATCTTCTCAATCGCGATACAGAGAATCGCTAAACAGGCAGGGTCTCGTGATCATCGGTGTGCCGAAAGAAAGTTATCCGGGCGAGCGGCGGGTTGCGCTCGTCCCCTCCGTCCTCCCGACGCTGACTAAAGCGGGCTTCGAAGTCCACATGCAGTCCGGCGCTGGAATCGAGGCCGGCTATCCCGATTCCCAGTATGCCGACAAGGGCGCGAAGATCGTCGCGGACCGCGCTGCGGTATTTGCTGCCGCCGACATTGTCGTGCAGATTCTTTGCTACGGTTCCAACGACGTGACGGGGAAACAGGATGTGCCGCTTTTTCGCCGCGATCAGATCCTCGTCGGATTTCTGCGTCCGTTCGGTTCGTCGGACATCGTGCAGGAGATCGCGCACGCTGGCGTCACCGCATTTTCCGTGGAGTTGATGCCACGCACCACCCGCGCCCAAAGCATGGACGCGCTTTCCTCGATGGGAACCGTCTGCGGATACAAGGCGGTGCTGGTCGCGGCCGATTTCCACCCGCGCATCTTTCCCATGCTCACCACCGCGGCGGGAACCGTCACACCCGCCCGCGTGTTCGTGATCGGCGCCGGCGTTGCCGGACTGCAGGCGATCGCCACCGCGCGCCGCCTGGGCGCGGTGATTTCGGCTTACGATTTAAGGCCCGCGGCGAAAGAGCAGGTGCAGAGTCTCGGCGGACGTTTTGTCGAGCTTCCCATCGAGGCGAAAGACGCGCAGGACGCTCGCGGATATGCCCGTGCGCAGGATGAAGACTTCTACCGCCGTCAGCGCGAGTTGCTCGGAAAAGCAGTGCAGGAAAGCGATGTGGTGATCACCGCGGCTGTGATTCCGGGAAAAAAATCGCCGGTCTTGGTAACCGAAGACATGGTGAAGGGAATGGCGCCGGGTTCGGTGATCCTCGATCTGGCCTCCGAACGTGGCGGCAACTGCGAGCTCACCGAAACCGGCAAGACCGTCGTCAAGCATGGTGTGACCATCATCGGAGCGATCAACCTGGCCGCTGGCGTGCCTTATCACGCGAGCATGATGTACGCCCGCAACATCACAGCGTTCCTGACGCACCTGATCAAAGATCAAAAGTTGAATCTGAACCTCGAAGATGAAATTGTTCGCGAGACTCTGCTCACCCAAGGTGGCGAGATTGTGAACGCTCGGGTCCGCGAATTTTTCACGTTGCCCGCGCTGGTCCAACAAGGCTGATTAAGCAGAGATGACCTGGATCCATGATGCGAGAGCTTCCACGGAGGAAAGATGAATAGCAGTTCGACCCTGATCAACGCGCTCTTTATTTTTGTGCTCGCTGGATTCATCGGATTTGAAGTGATCCGGCGGGTCTCGCCCCTGCTGCACACTCCGTTGATGTCGCTCACCAACGCATTGGATGCGATCGCGGTTGTGGGTGCGATTGTGCTCGTTGGCGAGCATAAGAGCACACTCGCTACCGTCTTCGGATTCATTGCCGTGGTGGCCGCCACCAGCAACATCGTCGGCGGCTTCGTCATCACCGACCGCATGTTGAAGATGTTCAAATCCAGCCGCCCCGCGGCCAAACCGGCGGCCAAATAAATGACAGCCGAACCCGGAAGCATCCAGATCCTTATCGAAATCCTGTATCTCGTCGCCAGCGTGCTGTTCATCCTCTCGCTGAAGTGGATGAGTTCGCCGACCACGGCCCGCCACGGCATCTGGGCGGGCGAAATTGGCATGGTGCTGGCGATCGGCGGCACGCTGCTAAACCGCGGCATGAACTACCGGCTGATCGCCATTGCGCTGGTTCTCGGCACCATCATCGGCGTTCCGCTCGGGCGAGTGCAGATGACGGCGGTGCCACAGCGAACCGCGCTCAGTCACGCCTTTGGCGCACTCTGCGTGACGCTGGTCGGCTCGGCCGAGTTTTACCTCCGCGCGCCCGATATCTCGCGCTTCATGATGTCGGTGCTGTCCCTCGAGGTCATTCTCGGCGGGTTGACCGTTACCGGGAGCTTGATGGCTGCCGGCAAGCTGCAGGAAATTCTGCCGCAGCGGCCCCTGACTTACAAAGGACAGAACCTCGTCAACTTTGTGCTGCTCGCCGGTGCCCTGGTGATCGCCGTCTCTCTGGTCCTGCATCCGGAAGCTCGGTCACTGTTTCCGTTCATGATCCTGATCGCGCTGGCCTTCGGCGTGTTGTTGATCATCCCCATCGGCGGTGCGGACATGCCGACCGTCATCTCGTTGTTGAACGGCTATGCCGGTCTGTCGGCAGCGGCCATGGGCTTTGTCCTCGACAGCAAGCTGCTCATCATCGCCGGCGCGCTCGACGGATCGTCGGGCCTCATCCTCTCCATCATCATGTCGAAGGCCATGAACCGCTCCTTCACCAACGTTTTGTTCGGGGCCTTTGGTCAAGTGCAAGCTGCGGCCGCGGCGGGAGAAGAAGCCAGACCCGTTCGCAGCGCCACCCCGGAAGAAGCTGCGGCCATCCTTTCTGCCGCGAACCGGGTCATCGTGGTTCCCGGATACGGCATGGCCGTGGCCCAGGCGCAGCACAAAGTACGCGAACTTTACGATGCTCTGAGCAAGCGCGGCGTGGATGTGCGCTTCGCCATTCACCCCGTTGCCGGACGCATGCCGGGCCACATGAATGTGCTGCTGGCCGAAGCCGATATTCCCTACGACCGCCTGATTGAGATGGACGAGATCAACGGCGACTTCCCGCAGACCGATGTTGCCCTGGTAATTGGCGCCAACGACGTTACCAATCCTGCCGCCCGCTCCGATGCTTCCAGCCCCATCTACGGGATGCCTATCCTCGACGTGGACAAAGCCCATACCGCGATGGTCATCAAGCGCAGCATGAATCCTGGCTTCGCTGGCATTGATAACCCGCTCTACTATCTCGATAACACCCTGATGCTGTTTGGAGACGCCAAGGCATTTGTCGGCAGCATCGTGCGCGAGCTCAGCGGAGGACACGGCTAGATTAAGCCGCGAGCTTCGAGCAAACCGGTTGTCCCGCAGCTCGTAGCTCGCAGCTAACCTCTCGGCAACACAGAATTAGCCCACTAGCAAAAACAAGGCTGAAAAGAAAACAAGACCAAGCGAAGTGTAACACCACGTTGCCAGGCCAAAAATCCGGCGGGCTTCAGTCTCGCCAGGGGAATTTCGCATAGCCTGCGGCCCGCCCGACGTTTAGGCCGCTTTCTTTAGCTGTCTGATCTTGGCCCAACGTGCTTTCTGGGCCAGGGAAATTCTCCGGCGCCCTGCCGCGGAGAGAACGCGCTTGGCGCGGTGTAGCGTCCCAGCGCGCAATGTTGAGCCCGGGCCTCGGGTAAGCTTTTCGAGAACTGAAATAGCTTCCCCAAGCTTTTGGGCTTGGTTCTGTGCATCCCGGCGTTCCTCGCGGAGCCGGACGATTGCCTTAGCAATGTTTGTCATCAAATACCCCCTCGGGTAAGTACCGTCGGCCATTGTATTACTAAGTCACCGATTCTGTCACAATTTATTGCTGGCCGAATGGGGATTACATGGAGCCTGGATGCCACGAGGATGATGACCCGGGGATGACTATTCCCGCCTTCCAGACGGCCCGCCCGCAGCCTCATCCCAGGGCTGGTAGAAGTCCCGACGCACCGAACAGGAAGAAGGCGCCAACCGCCAGGCTATAGATCGCCGTAAGCGCGGTAACCACAAACTGAAAGCGCGGCAGCCGCGAACTGAAGCCGAAAAGTCCTACTGCCGATGCCGTCATCACCGTATTCATCACCAGCAGTCCCGCGATAAACATCGTCAGGCCGACAAAGCCCTTGCCGATTCCGCTAAGATTGGCCGCCAGTAAGAAGATCATCAGTTGACTGGGCGTCTCCGCACCGAGCCCGTGCACAACGCCGATCATGAGCACGGATTTCGAACTGTAATTCCACGTCTTGTCCGTGGGGGGCGGGACATCGTGATCGTGCCAGTAGCCTTTCATCTTCCAATGAACCCAGCGCAGTGCCCCAGCCACAAGGTGAAAACGGCTGCGAGGTGCTGGGTTCCCTTTGAAAAGCGATCCCAGAACGTAGACCCCCAGGACCAGCAAGGTCAGTCCCACCAACCGCTCGGCGATCCGATCCATGCCATGAGGCAGCGAGAGCTGAAACACGATGACGGCGCTGCCCAGTACGGCAACCGTTGCCGCGTGTCCCAGAGCGTAGAGCAAACCAAGCCGCATACCGCGCCAGCGATTGGTTTGCACACTGGTGATGTCGGAGATGGCGGCAATGTGGTCGTAGTCGAACCCGTGACGGAACCCCAGGATCGCCGCCGAAAGGAGTGCAAGTTGAAGGCTGTTCGTTGTGACGGTCATGGATGCGGGTGCGGTCCAGCCCGAAGCCCCTCATTCTCCCACACGGGGTCAATAATCGGAAATCCGCCCGGAAGTTGAAGCCATCGCCGCCGACGGAATTGACGGTCTCGCTGTATCTAACTTTGGAACATCGGATTGGAAGTCCCGCCACGGAGGGCCAAGCCGGCTAAAATCAGTTATCCCCTCTGGACCGAAAAGCGGTTACAATGGCGGCAATCCAATCGCAATCGGAGGTAGCCGTGAAACCAAGGTATCCTTATGGTGCTGTTGCAGTGTGGTGTGTGGGGTTTTTCGCTCTCGTGCCCAACATGTGCGCTCAGGAAGCGACTGCTCCCAAACACATCGGAGTTCCGCAAGACTGGTCGCAGAAGCATATCGTGTTCAGCCGCGATGCGCTCGCCCAGCACCCGGACCTGATTTACCGGGAACCGCGTATTCTGCATCAAGCGATGCAGCGTTGGCAGGCTCCGAATTCAGATGTCTTCCACGGTGCCGAGCCCCTGCCGGCTTCCGTAAACAACTCCGGCCACGGCGATTGGAACATGTATTTGGGGGGAGGAGGCCGCATTGCCCCAAATATGTTTCCGGCCAAGTTTTCCTTCGATCCTGCCGCTCCGCCCGATTGCAACAATGACTACGTCGTATTGGGACTGACAGCCATCGGTGTTACCGGCGGCCAGGCCAATCTTGTCGCCTTCAACCATCTCTATGCCGGCACCGGCGGGCTGTGCGGCGCGGCTCCGACGGTGCTGTTTGCCTATAACATCACCACCGTCGCTGATGGCCGGATCTCAACTTCCCCGGTTCTCTCCGAGGATGGAACGAAGATCGCTTTCGTGGAAAGCGTCCCTGGAACCACCCCCCCCTTGGCCATTTTCCATGTCTTGACTTGGACCCGTGGCCAGGGTACGATCGCCGCCGCCGCAGCGCCCGCGTCTATGACTTCACTGACCTTCTCCCCGACCGCCAATAGCACGAGGTCATCGCCGTGGGTGGATTACATCGATGATATTGCCTACCTGGGCGCGGACAACGGAAAGCTTTACAAAATTACGGGTGTCTTCAAGGGAACGCCCACGCTTGCCGCAACTCCCTGGCCGGTCACGGTTAGCCCCAACTCCCGCCTGACTTCTCCCGTTCTCGACGCGGGGCTGGGCATGCTGATGGTCGGGAGCGGTGACGGGAACCTCTACCAGATCAACACCGCCACGGGCGCCCTCGCATCACCGCTCGTGGTTGGACTAAATAATGGAGGCGACGCCGGTATCGTGGCCGCGCCGATTGTCGATGTCACCAACTTCACAACCTTCGTCGTCAGCTCCAATGGTGCCAGCAGTGCCCCTAGCGGCTTTTCCGCCGTTCTTGTCCAAGCCGATACCCTCTCTAATACCGAGTTGTCGAGAAACCCCATCGGCCTAGGCTCCTCCGGTGGCGCCGTTCTCTTCCTCTACGAGCCCGCTTTCACCAACCAGTATTTCACTAATCCCTCGAATGGAGATATCCGTCTTTGCGGAACGGGCGACGCCGATACCACCCCCTGGCAGTACTCCTTCGGGTTCATTGGGCGCATCATGAGAACGACCATTTCGAGCAGAGCGCAACTTCTTACTTCCACCGCCGCCCGCTGTACGGAATGGACGGAGTTCTTTAATCCCAATGTCGGTGCTGGTGGAACCGATTTCTTTTTCTTCGGACTGACCCAGGACTGTACCGCGCCAGGCACGGGCACAGCCGATGGTTGTGTATGGGCGCGCAGCAGTAACGGCGCGACCACCACGAACAAAATGGCGACTGTGACCGGCGGACCCAGTGGAATTGTGGTCGATAACTACAGCACCGCCAGGCAGGCTTCCAGCATCTATCTGTGCGCTGCGGGGGAGGATACCGCGTATAAATTTATCCAGAACACCCTGAAATAGAAGCAATCTTCAAAACGCAAGAACCCTGTTGGCAGGCTGATGAACTTCCCCAGCCTGCCGCCGGGCCTGAACTAGCACGCGATGTAGTTGTGAAAATTTAACGGGGACAGCGGCGGCCCCGACGAGGAGCAGATTGTGCTGCGCGCAGTCCGCTTCTGGCGCTATCGTCCCGCACTCTGTAACGGCGTTCCCGCCGATTTCGAAGCGCGTGTAAGATTCAGCATCCGCTAGCGCACGAATTCTCCTACAATGTCAGCGATGAGGTTGCCGTGACCGCACACAATCCTAATCCTCCCGATCCACAGCCCGATCCAAAGAACGACCAGCCCGTTGAAGGCAAGGAGATCGAAGAGTTTTTTCAACGGCTCCCCGGCAACTTTCGCTGGCCGAAGCCGAATGCCGAAGCCGTGGCTGCGGCTGTAGAAGCCATCCAGCGCATATCGGGCAGCGCGGCCGCGCAGGGTCTCGCGGCAGAGACTGAACCGGAACAATCGGGCAACGCCTGCTCAGCATGCGGAGGTTCGTTGCCGGCGGGCGCTCGCTTTTGTGTCTGGTGCGGAATCCCCAACCAGCCTGTCGTCGGCGATGCCACTGCTCCATCTCGATCCGGTGTCGGACAACATCACTTTCACCACCACTATCATCATCTTGTCCCTGGCCCGGGAACGGCATCCAGCGCGCCTTCTGCCGAGTCCGAGCCCTCAGCTCCTCGTGGCCGCGCTCCCGGTTCGCCGGGTACTTCGACCGGCGGCCGCGCCGAATCCGGCGCCCGTCTGGTTGTCCAGGACTGGGTGCAAGCCTGTAATACCAAACACATTGACGACCTGCTTGAACTCTACGCTGCCGACGCTACTCTCATCCGCTCCAGCGTCCCGCCGGTTCGCAGCCTGCCTGCGATCCGGGAATTTCTTATCTCGATGCTCGAAGCCGGATTGGGCGACGTAGAGATGGAATCGCTGCGCGTCGAAGTGCTGGGTGAGATTGCTCTCGATCTCGGCCGTTGCAAAATGCTCGTGCCCGTCGCCATGAGTAAGCGCCGCGAAGAGCGCGGGAAATACCTGGTTGTCCTCGTGCGACAGCCGGTCGGCACATGGAAGATCCTTGTCGATTGCTGGTCCGCCGATCTGGCTCTCAGCGCCGCGCCGCCGCCCGAAACCGCTGCCCGAAAGGGAAGCGAACCAATCCCACCTGCCCGTCAGCCCCGCTGAACCGGTCTCAGAATTTGCTTTGCAGGCGGCAGACAACCGGACGGCCAGAAAGAGGGTCCAAACCAGACTGCATCCCCACCGTGACGCAGGTAACTTGTCGTTGGCACCGACCCTCTCTTACCATGTTGATACTATGGATCTACGCGCCCTCGTGGTGTGCCCGGATCAGGATTCAGCCAGCCTGCTCGCGCTCCTCCTGTCCGAGATGGGGATGGCGGCTGAGCATACGCCTTCGACTTCCCGCGGCTTAGAACTGCTCGACAGCCAGCGCTTCGACGCCGTCGTCCTCGACTACCGCGCCGACCAGAGTTCCGAGGAATTCCTGGCGCGCTTGCGTCAGTCCGCCAAAAACCGCGCCAGCATGCTGATTGCGATTGTCGATAGCGAGTTCAACGCCCGCCCCGTGTTCGCGCTCGGCGCCAACTTCGTTCTGTATCGCCCGCTCTCTTCCGAACGCACCCGCATCAGCCTACGCGCTGCCCGCGGCCTCCTGCGCCGCGAACGCCGCCGCGCTCCCCGCAAGCCTGTCATTTCAACCGCCAACGTCGCCTACCCAGGCGCTCCCGAACTGAGCGCCGTTTTGACCGACCTCAGCGACGGCGGAACTTTAATCCACGCCGCCAACCGAATTCCGCCCGCATGCAAGGTTTATTTCGAGTTCACACTTCCCGATCAGAAGCAACTAATCCGCTTGTCGGGTGAGGTTGCCTGGCAGGACGCGAGCGGCCGCACCGGAATTCGTTTCCTCGACGTGCCCCAGTCTTCGCGCCGCCTCATGCAGACTTGGCTCCAGCAGAATAATGCCCACCCGGTAACCGAACCGCCGGCCCAGCCGTCGACCAGCAAGTCTTCTGCGACTCAGTCGCTCCCGGCCCAGTCTCGCCTCCAGCGCCAGAAAACGCTCGAGCCAAAAGATGCCACCCTCCTCTCCAATGCCGGCAACCGCCGCGGAGAGCAACGTTTCGCCTGCAAACTCGGAGCGGAAGTCTACCGCCTCGGCACCAGCGTCCCCAATCGTTGTACCCTGTCCGATATCAGCGAGGGCGGTTGCTACGTCGAAATGCCATCCCCACTCTCCGCGCAGTCGGGTGTGGAGATTCTGGTCCGCACTGCCGACGCGAAATTGAGAATCAGGGGTCAGGTGCTCACAACCGATCCCGGTTTCGGCATGGGCGTGCGCTTCGTGTTCCGCGATTCCGTCGAGCGCGAAGAAATTCTGCGCCTGCTCGCAGTTCTCCCCACCGATCCGTCGCTAGACGAACAACCCCGCTGAGCTAGTCGCCGAAAACTTCGGCGAAGAAGCGAAAGGCTCGGTGGAGTCGAAGGACCCCTACGAATCCACATCTCCCGGAAAGGGAGTTCTCACTCCGCTGGGGTTTGCAGTTTGGCACCCGTCGCGGCAATGCCGCCTGTTACGCCGGCTGCGCTTTCTCCGCCACGGCACGGCGAAAATATTCCAGCGAAAGCTTCAGTCCGCTCTCCAACTCCACTTTTGGCTCCCAGCCCAGCAGCCGCTTCGCTTTCGAAATATCCGGACGCCGCTGCTTCGGATCGTCCTGCGGCAGCCCCTCGAATTTGATCTGGCTCGCCG
>Ga0209117_1000894_pt1 | contig 11054 bp, 11 predicted proteins | sample BlaSpr_A8_OM2_M2_FD_187978 | JGI IMG/M metagenome (GOLD analysis project Ga0209117, IMG submission 187978) | Forest soil microbial communities from Thunder Bay, Ontario, Canada - Black Spruce, Ontario site 2_A8_OM2_M2 (SPAdes) (version 2) | ecosystem: Environmental > Terrestrial > Soil > Boreal...
CGCGATGTGCCGCACGATCCGGAGCAACTCGCGCTGCCAGGGTTGCAGGCGCGGCGCCGTCTTTTCGAGGAAATACAATAGATTTTCCTGTGGCAGCCCAAGCAACTTGCTGCGTCGTTCCGTGCTCAGCAGTTCCGCGCTCTTGATCGGCCCAGTCGGAACGGTTCGCCACAGGTCGTTGAATGCACCCTCCTCGTGCAAGCGGCGCTCTCCTGCGCGCTTTTCCTCCGTGCGAAGGTCGAGTTTCTTCTTGCCGGGATAGCGATCGATCCCATGCGACATCAAGGCATGCGCAGCATCGAGCGTCTGCTCGACCGCTAGCCGGCCGTGACGCTCTTCGCATTGCGCCACGTAGATCTTCGCGAAATCGAGATAATCGAGAATTCCGTCGGCGTCCGTCCATTGTTTGAAAAGATAATTGTTCTTGAAGAAATGGTTGTGACCGAACGCCGCGTGGGCGATCACCAGCGTCTGCATGGTCGCGGTATTTTCCTCCATTAAATAGGAGATGCACGGTGAGCTGTTGATCACGATCTCATAGGCAAGGCCCATAAGCCCTTTGCGGTAGAACGCCTCGTGATGTGCGAAATGCTTGCCGAACGACCAATGCTTGTAGAACAGCGGCATGCCAGCCGAGGAGTACGCATCCAGCATCTGCTCCGCGGTGATGACCTCGATCTGGTTGGGGTAGATGTCGAGCCCCAGTTCGGATCGCGCAATCTCCTCGCATGCATCGTGGATACGCTGCAGCTTCGGAAAGTCCCACTCCGCTCCCTCAAACAGGCGTTTGGCTGTCGCGGTCATGGCGCGGCTTTCTCCTGTTTTCGGCGACGGTGAAAGAGATCGTGAAACACCGGAAAGATTTGGCTGCGGTCGCTGACCTTGCGCATCGACAGCGACGCTCCATCAGCGCGCAAGCGCTGATATAGCGTCCAAAGCGATGAATCGGGGATATCGAACGTGCTGCCACCGGCCTCGCAGACTTCCAGGTAGGCAAAGAACTGGCTGACCGGCAGTATCTTCTCCGTAATTAGCCGGCTCACGACATCGCTGTCCGAAGAGGTGTTATCTCCGTCTGAGGCCTGGGCGGCGTAGATGTTCCAGTCCGCCGGACGAAACCGCGACTTGACGATCTCGTGCATCGCCTCCAGCGCACTCGATACCAAGGTACCGCCCGACGCCGGCCCATGAAAGAAAGTTTCTTCGTCAACCTCTTCCGCCCGGTCCGTATGACGAATGAAGACGATCTCGACGTGCCGATAGCGCCGCGTCAGAAACACGTAGAGCAGCATGTAGAAGCGCTTGGCAAGATCCTTCATATGTTCGGACATTGAGCCTGACACGTCCATCAGACAAAACATGACGGCCTGGGCTACCGGCTTCGGTACGGTTTCGAAGCGGCGGTATCGGATGTCGATCGGATCGATGAACGGGATCCGCCGCATTTTTGCCTTCAATGCGTCGATCTCGGCCATCAGCTCGATGCGGTGCGCCTCGTCGCAGCCTGGGAGTTCGGCCTCGAGTTCCTCGATCGTCTCCCGCCGCGGCCGCCGCAACGCGACCCGCCGCGCCAGCGCGAGCTGCACCGTGCGGCCCACCGAAATGTTCGCAGGCGAGCCGGAGGTCGCATAGCCGGCCCGGTGAAGCCCTTCGCTTTCCGCTTCAGCAAGCTTGCGCTTGGCGAGGTCCGGCAATTCGAGATCGTCGAGGAACAGGTCGACAAATTCGTCACGGCTCAGAACGAACCGGAAATCACTCTCGCCGTCGCCTTCACCCGCCCCGGACGCTTTTCCGCGGCCTACGCCCGAACGCGGGAGCATGTCGCCTTCGACGAATTTCTTGTTTCCGGGAAGCACCATGTCGCGCGTGCCGCCTTCGCGGCGAAAGCGCGGTTCATTCATCCCGTCGAGCGGGATGCTGACTTCGCCGCCTTCCAGGACATCCCTGATGTCGCGGTCCTCTGAGGATTTCTTGACGGCCCCCTGAACCAGCGCCTTGGCACGGCGCAAAAACCGTTGGCGGTTCTCAAGGCTTTTACCGGCCGGATTCAGGCGCCGATCGACGATGTGCATGGCCACTTTGCATCCACCTCAGCCGGCTTGCTTTACGCGCATATACCATTCGACGAGCCGTCGAACCTGCCGCTCGGTATATCCGCGCTCCACCATCCGCTCGACAAACTCGCCATGCTTCTTTTCGGTATCGCCGTCCTTTTTTGAACCAAACGAGATGACCGGAAGAAGGTCTTCGACCTGCGAAAATATCCGCTTCTCAATGACCTCGCGGATCTTCTCATAGCTGGTCCAGGATGGGTTCTTTCCGCCGTGCTGAGCCCGGGACCGCAGTGAGAACTTGACGACCTCGTTGCGGAAGTCCTTTGGGTTGGCGATGCCCGCGGGTTTTTCGATCTTGGTCAGTTCCTGGTTGAGCAGCTCGCGATTGAGCAGCTGGCCAGTGTCGGGGTCCTTGAAGTCCTGATCTTCGATCCAGGCATCGGCATAATCTACGTAGCGATCGAACAGGTTTTGACCGTAATCCGAATAGGATTCGAGATAGGCTTTCTGGATCTCGTGGCCGATGAATTCCGCATAGCGTGGCACGAGCTCGGCCTTGATGAATTCGAGGTAGCGCTTTTCGATTTCCTCAGGAAGCTGCTCGCGGCGGATCGACTGCTCAAGCGCATACATCAGATGGACGGGATCTGCGCCAAGCTCTGCGGTGTCGTGATTGTAAGTTGCGGCCAGAACCTTGAATGCAAAGCGCGTGGAGACGCCGTCCATGCCTTCGTCGACGCCGGCGGTATCCTTGTATTCCTGAACGCTGCGAGCCTTAGGATCGGATTCCTTGAGGCTTTCTCCGTCATAGACGCGCATTTTCGCAAACAGTGTCGAGTTTTCGTGCTTGCGCAGACGCGACATCACCGAGAAGCGCGCGAGCGTCTCCAGGGTTGCCGGTGCACACGGCGCGGAAGCGAGTTCCGACCCCTGAATGAGCTTCTCATAGATCTTCTGCTCCTCGGTGACCCGCACGCAGTAGGGCACCTTGATGACGCAGATGCGATCGATGAAGGCTTCGTTATTTTTATTGGCCTTGAAGCTTTGCCATTCGGCTTCGTTCGAATGCGCGAGAACGATACCCGTAAAGGGGATTGCACCGATATTCTCGGTGCCGATGTAGTTGCTTTCCTGAGTCGCAGTTAACAGCGGGTGCAGCATCTTGATCGGCGCCTTGAACATCTCGACGAATTCGAGGACGCCCTGGTTGGCGCGGTTCAGGCCGCCGGAATAGCTGTAGGCATCAGGATCATTCTGGGCAAAAGTCTCTAGCTTGCGGATGTCGACCTTGCCGACAAGCGAGGAAATGTCCTGATTGTTCTCGTCGCCAGGTTCCGTTTTCGAAATCGCGATCTGCCGCAAGCGCGAGGGCTGGATCTTGGCGACGCGGAATCGTGAAATATCGCCACCGAAAGCTTCGAGCCGCTTGTAGCACCAAGGACTCATCAGCCCATTCAGGCGACGACGCGGAATGCCGTACTTTTCTTCAATCATCGGACCCAGCGTTTCCGGATCGAACAGACTGAGGGGACTCTCGAAGACAGGACTGAGTTGGTCGCCGGCCTTCAGTACATAAATTGGATGGATTTCCATCAACGACTTCAGCCGCTCTGCAAGCGATGATTTTCCACCGCCCACCGGCCCGAGCAGATAGAGAATCTGCTTGCGCTCTTCCAGACCTTGAGCGGCGTGCCGGAAGAACCCGACGATGCGCTCAATTGTTTCTTCCATGCCATGGAATCCAGCGAAGGCCGGATAGGCGCGCATTGTCCTGTTCAAAAAAATACGACCAAGGCGGGGGTCCTTGGCTGTGTCGATCATTTGAGGTTCACCGATCGCACTTAACAGCCGCTCGGCCGCATTGGCATATCGCATCTGATCGCCTCGACACGATTCCAGATATTCCGCCATCGACATATCGGTTTCGCTTCGAGCCTCGTAGGCCCGAGCGAAAGCATTGAACAGAGAATCGTTGTACATGATCTCTCTCCTCATAAGGTCAGCTGCACTGCTGGAACGCACTGCTCAGGTTCCACGCCGCCGGAGCGCTCCCGCACTCTGTCGCGAATCAGCATCAGCACTTGGACCTATTGCACACCCGGCGGACTGCACCAGCAATGCACAACGTGTGCAGCGAATGAGCCATAGGGAGGCTTTTTGCCGAATAGTTGTGCGAAATGAGGCGTCATCGCCGAAATATGATATGATTTCTGAAAGATGTAACCGCGCCGCAACATCAACGTAAGTTCTAAAGCTAGACTGCGAGAATTTATAGGGCGTCTGCCGCTCGGAGTTGCGTTCCTTTGGGAGCACACAGGTGCAATGCTGAGGCATCGGCCTTTCCGTGGGTTCCGGGTGCTTAATCCCACCGTTTATTGGTCCCCGTCTAAGCGATTGGGTCAGCTCCAAAAGAGACTCAGTTGAGGGTCGCTTCGGGGTCAAAAGCGGAAGTTACCCGGCCGCGAAACCATGTCCGCTAGCCCAGAAGCGGGCATTCCAAATCCTACGTTACGCGAATTCGATTTACCGGTCCTCTTGTGCGCCAGTGCCCTTGACGGCTCCCTTGAAACCTAGCGCCGCGATCGCCTCGGCGATCTCAATCGCATTTTTCTCGTTGGTCGATCCGCGCCGGCTGGGATGACACACCACAATATGCTCGATGTTATGCCGCGCGCATTCGCCTGCAGCGATATCCCCGAGTGCGATCACTTTCCTTCCCTGAAGCTCAAAGCGGGTTACCTCCTCGAACGAGCGTCTGATTGCGGCTTGTGAAATCCGCTCTGAGCGTGTCCGAGTACAAGATGGAAGGTCTGGGTGACGTAAATGTCTGATCTGCTCAAACCCTGACGCGCGAGAGCCTCGTTAATTACGCTGTTGAATCGAATATTGGGTAGATATCTTCCCGCCATGAGGACTCTTGCGCGTAGCGGAGCAGATACGCGCCAGCAATGTGATGGTGAATGCCGACTTCGGCCCGGCGCAAGCGGCTGAAATACTCTTCTGCCTGATTGGTGCAAGCGCCGTCCAATGAATAAGCCTCTTGATGGTTGATCCGCTTCATTTCGAAGCGTTCATGCAGGTTATCCCAAGAAGCGGCTTCGTCGGCATTCACAACCGTACCCTTGGCGATGCGAGCGCGGATGAATGAAGAGGCTTGGCTTTCGGTATTGAACACGGCCGGGACAGAATTGCCGCCGCGCTCGCGGATGATGACAACGACCTTGCGCTTGCCGTTTTGGTTGACGGCGAAACGGCGATCAACGCGCTTTTCCTTCAGGTTGGCGGGCTTGATGTAGCCGCCGAAATAGCCGCCATCAACTTCCGCTACCTTGCCTTCACCGCCGACGACACGGCCTTTCATTTCCTCTGCCATCGCTTCGCGCAACTTGTGCAGCAACACGAATGCGGACTTGTAGGAGAGGCCCAGGTCGCGGCTGAGGGCGAGCGCGCTCTTGCCCTTCACTTCGTTGCAGAACACGGCAATGGCGGCCAGATAGCCCCGCAGGGGCAGCTTGTGGCTGGCGAACAGCGTTCCTGACGTGATGGTGAAATCCTTTTTGCAGCCCTTGCAGCGGAAACGGAGCGCGCCGTTCGCGCGGCGGGCCTCGTAGGCTTCTACCGAACCGCAGGACGGGCAGACCGGCGCGCCGTTGGTATCGGCCCAACGGATCATCTTGAAGGCTGTTTCGGCTTCCGCATCAGTCATGCGGAATACCTGAGCGAGGCTCAGGGTCTTTGCCGCTTTGCTGAGGAGGAAGTGTTGGGCCACGTTGCTACCTAACGAATATGATAGCTAACGAATACGATAGGTTTGACAGGGTGTCAACAACTATCTATCATATTTGTTAGGTCACGAATTCGTTAGGAGACGCCATGGGACTAGCCAAGACTGAGGAGGAATGGGGCACCCGCGCCAGCGCATTCCTCAAGGCCAAAATGAAAGAGGCCGATATAACCTATGCCGAGCTAGCCAAACGGCTGAAAAAGCACGGGTTAAAGGAAACGGAGGCCGGAATCACAATGAAGCTGAAGCGGGGGACGTTTGCAGCGACGTTCTTTCTGGCCTGCCTTGCAGCGATGGAATTGGAAGGGGTAGTATTGGAGGAGATTTAAACGCTTGGGGCGACATGCCAAAAACTATCCAGAACGTTCTTTGGCTTGCCGTATTCACTCTCTGGGTAGCATTTTTCGGCTTTCAGATATTGGTGGCGTCACAAGAAATTCCAGCCGAACAACAGGCCTATCGGGCCAGCACAGCACAAAGCGATCCCGGCCCGCCTGTGCTGGGTTCTATCAATCAGGGCCATCCCGAGAAACAAACAGATCAGCGCAAAACCAAAGAGGCAAAAGCGGGAGACGCTCTGAAAGAATTTTCTATCAAGTTCTTTGAACTCAAGCTTACTGACATTCTCATTGCTATCTTTACCATCGTCCTTGCGGTCAAAACGTCCGGACTCTTTCGCGAAACTGCCGGCTTGCGGGAATCCGCCGCCGAACAATCCCGCGATATGAAGGACTCCATCGCCGCTGCGCAAAAATCGGCTGCCGCCGCTGAGAAGTCCGCAGCCGTCGCGGAATCTGCTCTCGTCGATCTCGAAAGGCCATATGTTGTTCCCGGTCGCCCCATTCTCCAATGTTATCGGTATGGCGAACCCGGAATGGGCTATTCGGAGCCCCCGATCCATGTCGCCGTCGTTGATTATAGGTTTTTCAACATGGGCAGAACTCCGGGCTTCATAAAGGAAATCACTGCCGAGCTTATTTTCGCGCCATCGCTGCCCGATCAACCTATATTTTCCTCTAAGGAGCGGCGGACACTGTTCGGTCATTTCCCCGTTAAGAATGATGGGCTTTACGAATGCCCCAAATATGGGTTGGCCGACAAAATTCCGGGAGGCATTTATGATAAGGCCGCATCCAACGACTCCATGAACTTCTATTTCTTTGGTTACATTAAATACTCCGATGTCTTCGGATATCTTCATACTCACGGGTTTTGCTTCCATTTTTTCAATCTCAAACACCGCGAAGTTGATGCCGCCGTTACAGGCAGCGACAAATACAATTACGAACGCACAGAAAAAATTCCACCGGGCGGTTTCCGAGATTTGGCGCCAAGGGGCGCGGAGATGCATTACCCGAGCGAAGATAAGCTGTAGCCGGACAATCAGCGCGGCCCAAGCCGCCCGCGCGCTCACTTTCGGACCCCGGTGGCGTTTGCGCCATAATACCGGGAAAATTGCGATTCCAGAGGCCCGGGAGCCGATTTCAGAGCAAGTAACCGCGGTGCTGCAGTGACTTCTTTGAAAATTCCCTACGCAAACTAACAGGGAAAATATTTCGACGAACAGGGAATTTCTGACAAATAACAGGGAATTTCATGCACGACTTGAGAGGCGCGCTTGTCGGTATGAAATTATTGGCGGGGCCGCTCAATTTCCGTTTATCTGCGGTTTTGCGGACTTAAATCAGACAGCGCGCCAAGTTCAGACTCGCTCGCTATCCGATCACCTCAGCTGAGCAACATCGCCGGCAGTTCGAGGCCAATCGTTAGAAGAGAGCCTCGATCGCATCGCTGCAGATATAATATCGATCTCACCGCAATCGACCAGCGGTGCATGATTTTGGCGCCTGAACGTCGCCGCACGGGTCTTTCGACTTCCAGCACGCCGACGTCCCTAGTTTGACTTTTGCTTCACGTAACGACCAGGCGCAGGCTCTATTATTTGATACTGTGCGTTACCCTGCTCCGTGGCGGCCGGGACAGTTCCGCTCGAATGCAGCTTCATCCACGCATCCCAATCCGGCCACCAGCTCCCAGATTTCTCCTCTGCGTTTTCTAACCAATTATTGGGATCCGATACGAGCTCATCGTTCAGCCAATGGCTGCGCTTATTGCGGGCGGGTGGATTGATGACGCCCGCAACATGACCACTCGCGGCGAGGACAAAGCGGGCATTGCCGCCGATCAGATCCTTCGACCCGTAGGCCGTTTTCCACGGCACAATATGATCCTCGCGGGACGCGAGCAGATAGAGCGGCAATTTTACCTTGGACAAATCAATCGGCACCCCGCACTGCGTTGTCTTTCCCGGCTCTTTAATATTGTTTTCGAGATACGTGTTGCGCGTATACCAACAATACATCGGACCCGGAAGACTGACGCTGTCAGAATCCCAATACAACAGGTCAAACGCATCAGGCGTTGCACCCTTCAGATAGTTGTCGACGACATAGCGCCAGATCAGATCGTTGGCGCGTAGCGTGCCAAAGGTAAAGGCCAACTCTTTTCCGGGAAGTATGCCACCCCTCCCGATCGCTGCCTCTCGCAAGGCGACGGACCCCTGGTCGATCAGGAGACCGATCTCGCCCGTGTCGGAAAAGTCCAGCATGGTGGTCAGCAGCGTGAGGGTCGCAAGCTTGTCCTGTTGTCGCGCGGCCAGGACGGCCGCGGCGCAGCTCAGGATCGTCCCACCCACACAGAATCCAAGGGCATGCGTTCGCTCGACACCGGTAATGTCCAGGACGACGTCAATTGCCCGAAGAGGCCCCATCTCAAGGTAATCATCCCACGTCAGATGACCGAACTCAGGTACTGCGCTGCGCCACGAAATCAGGAAGGCTTGATGGCCTTGTGCGACCGCGTACTCGACGAGCGAATTTCCCGTGCCAAGGTCGAGCAAATAATACTTGTTAATGCATGGCGGGACCATCAATAGAGGCGTCTTCTCGACCTCGTTCGTTTGCGGGGCATATTGGATCAGCTGAATTAGTTCGTTTTCGAAAACCACGGACCCTGGAGTGGTCGCGAGGTTGCGTCCAACCTCAAAGGCTGACTCATCGACTCGTGTGATTCGCCCCTTTTGGAGATCATCAATTAGATTCTTCATGCCGTCTGTAAGGCTCGCGGAGCGAGTTTCGATCGCTTTTCGGATCACTTCAGGATTAGTCGCAGGAAAATTCGATGGACTCATCGCGTCAATAAACTGCCGGGCATAAAACCGAAGCTGCAATTTTGTTTTGTCATCGACCTGCGCCCTATCAACGAATTCATGCAACTGCCTTGACCCAAGCAAATAGGTTTGTTTGAGAAGATCGTAATAAGGCATCTCTTGCCAGGCATCGTCTTTGAAACGCTTGTCGCCCCGGGCCAGTGCAACACTTGAATGCGCGCCGCCGGCGAATGTCTGAAGGAACATGGAGTTCCATAGCTGCTTAAAATACTCTCGCTGGAGATCAGCGATAAATGCAAAGGGGAAGAGCCGGCGCCCCGAAGAGAGCGAATCCTTAGTACCCACGCCCGCGGCCGACACGAGAGCATCATCAAATTGCTTCATCGCATCCTGCCCGGCGCGCATGAGGTTTTCGAGATATTCTTGCGCGTCGACCGGTGGTGGGGTGCTGGTCATGGCGTGCCCGGAGCAAGAATTTCAATAATCTAGACAGGTGACCATGGATAGCAAAACGCTATCACTTTGCTAAGGTACCAGGAAGGCGAAAGCTGCTCCGCGATTAAGAACGCCGCATCCTCTGGCAAAAGGTGCCCGCACACCGCTCACGCGGCATCGGCCGGGACAAAGCAGCGGATCTCGATATTACCGCGAAGACTGACATACCAAACGACGGCTTCGCCAAGCGGGTTTCCGGCGTTTCGAATGATCGCCTCTTCCGGCACCTGCCACCACAAACCAATGATTGGAACCCAATAAGCTCCCGCTCGCACGTCGTACTCCGTGCGATGTCCATCGGAAATGTCGCAGCAGGGAACGCCAGCCGGACTGCGCACGCCTTTGAACCATGTGCGAACGTCGTCGGGTACATTTTCAAATTGTCCGCGATCAACCGCGTGAGCCGCTCCGAGAAGGTCAGCGACACGAATAGAACAAGTTGCGCGGACTGCCGCATCGCGATCCTCCCCACATAAGCCATGCGAACGAAGCAAGGATAATCATTTGGCCTCCAGGACCGAAGCAATAAATCCCGCGACGAGAAGAAGGCCTCCCAGTATGTCGGTTGGTAAGGTTGGCATGCTTACTCCCTCCGGGAGGGTTACATGCAAGCGGGGCACTAGGAATGCGATAGCTGCCGCGCCGATCAGAACCATGCCCAGGCTTTTCATCATCGCGGGGCTTCCGGCGGTTTGTCCAAAGCCTCATCCGGTCCCCGCAAGAGCTTCTGTTTGATGGCGGACCAGGCCCAGAAAATTGCGCTGCACACTACCAGCGCGCTCCCTCCGGCTACTAAGACCTCGCCGAGGATAACCATCGCGGTCTCCTATTTCTCCTGTCCTAGTTTCCTTCTTCGATGGGGATAGCTTTAGCCGGTGGCAACTCGACGAGCGTCCTGGTCTTCTCCGCAGCGTCATAGACCTTGATTTGGAGCATCGGAAATTCGGCTTTCAGGGCCCGAGCCTTTTTCTCAGCGGCTTGAAGCGTGGGGAACACCGTCTTCATCCGGCCGTCTACTTCAAGGCCAAATCCCTCGATCAGGACAAGGTCGGCGCGGGTGATATTCCGGGGCTGCATCTCCTCAGGCATTGTCAGAGGTTTTTTCATGTTCCCTCCTAGGTCATCTTCTCATTTAATCGCTGCCCTCCTTAAAAGAAGAGCAATGGCAGATTAGAACGGCACGTCGTCAGGATTGACCTCTGCATCGCCGTTGTGCGTGACTGGCTCGGTTTCATCAAACGGATTACCGCCAGTGAAGAGAGCTTCAAGATTGATTGGCTTCTCTTTGAACTTCTGAATTATGTCCGCGGGTGTCGGTTGTGCTGGTGAAGGTACAACACTGTACTCCGTTTCGAGGCTTTCGCCTTTGCGGTTGATAGTGATGCTGTAACCCTTCCGACACGGTACGCAGCAGTGACTATTCAACACGCTGGCCCGCTCGCCAGCCCATTTCCCAGAAGTCGGCCTCGAGCCGGGTGGCTTCCTTGAAGATCACGATCAGCTCTGCCTCGCGGGCCGGCGTGACGTAGAGATCGGCGAGACCCTCCAGGTG
>Ga0209117_1000895_pt1 | contig 11052 bp, 10 predicted proteins | sample BlaSpr_A8_OM2_M2_FD_187978 | JGI IMG/M metagenome (GOLD analysis project Ga0209117, IMG submission 187978) | Forest soil microbial communities from Thunder Bay, Ontario, Canada - Black Spruce, Ontario site 2_A8_OM2_M2 (SPAdes) (version 2) | ecosystem: Environmental > Terrestrial > Soil > Boreal...
GGTCAGGATCGCGATGTCTTCCAGCATCGCCTTGCGGCGATCGCCGAAGCCGGGCGCCTTGACGGCGGCGACCTTCAGGCCGCCGCGAAGACGGTTGACGACCAGCGTCGCCAGCGCCTCGCCTTCGACGTCTTCCGCGATAATCAGCAGCGGGCGGCCCGACTGCACCACGGCCTCCAGCACCGGCAGGATCGACTGCAGGCCGGACAATTTCTTCTCGTGCAGCAGCACGTAGACGTCCTCGAGCTCGGCGGTCATTTTCTCGGCGTTGGTGATGAAATAGGGCGACAGATAGCCGCGGTCGAATTTCATGCCCTCGACGATGTCGACTTCGGTTTCGAGCGACTTGTTCTCCTCGACGGTGATGACGCCCTCATTGCCGACCTTCTGCATCGCCTGCGCGATCATCTTGCCGATCGCGGCGTCGCCATTGGACGAAATGGTGCCGATCTGCGCGATTTCCGACGACGAGGCGACCGGCTTGGCGCGCTTCTCGAGATCCTTGACCACGGCATGCACGGCAATCTCGATACCGCGCTTCAGGTCCATCGGGTTCATGCCGGCGGCAACCGATTTGGCGCCTTCCCGCACGATCGCCTGCGCGAGCACGGTGGCGGTGGTGGTGCCGTCGCCGGCGGTGTCGTTGGTCTTGGAGGCGACTTCGCGCAGCATCTGCGCGCCCATATTCTCGAACTTGTCGTCAAGTTCGATTTCCTTGGCGACGGTGACGCCGTCCTTGGTGATGCGCGGTGCGCCGAAGCTCTTTTCAATGACGACATTGCGGCCCTTGGGGCCGAGCGTCACCTTCACCGCGTTGGCGAGAATATCGACGCCGCGCAGCATGCGATCGCGCGCGTCTCCGGAAAATTTAACGTCCTTGGCTGCCATTTGAAGTACTCCTGGGAAATGACCTCATCCCTGCATAACGGCTTCGCCGTTATTGCTGGAGGAGCGGGCCCTTGCCCGCGTCTCGGAGGATGAGCTTGTGGATAGGACCCTTCGAGACGGCAGCTTCGCTGCCTCCTCAGGGTGAGGGCGGCGCGCGGTTAAGCGAGCACGCCCATGATGTCGCTCTCCTTCATGATCAGCAGTTCCTCGCCGTCGAGCTTGATCTCGGTGCCCGACCACTTGCCGAACAGCACGCGGTCGCCGACCTTGAGGTCGATGGGGATCAGCTTGCCGGATTCGTCGCGGCCGCCCGGACCGACCGCCGTGATCTCGCCCTGCGAGGGCTTTTCCTTGGCGCTGTCGGGAATGATGATCCCGCCCTTGGTCTTTTCTTCGGCGTCGATACGTTTGACCACGACACGGTCATGCAGCGGACGAAATTTCGATTTAGCCATGACGGTTCCTTTTGGAGGCTCGGTTTTCAGATCTGGTTTGCGATCGAAAGTGGATCGGAATACGGGCGTATTCGACACCGCCAAGGGGCAAAACAGCTCGCATCCTTAGCAATCGTGCTCACGGAGTGCTAATTGTGCGCCCGGGAATATGGCTTGACGGTGATCCTGTCAAGCAAGGGGGGTTAAGCCCTTGGTGAGGCCAATATAGGATGCTCTCAAGGAAACCAAATCGGAGCGGCAGCGTAATTTGCTGGACGTCATTGCTCCGACAGCAGTTTTACGCTTGGCTGCGGGACGGATGCGGCCACAGTTTTGCTCGGGGGAATATCATGGTCAGGTTACGTAACGCGCGCGGGTTTGCCAATCTGGGGATCGCCTCGGCGTTGACGATATTCCTGGGCGCGTGCGGGAGTATGAGCCTGCCGTCATTTTCGTCATCGCCTTCATCGGCGCCGGAGCCCGCCGTAGCGCCCGAAATGCCGGCGACCATCCGCTCGGACGAGATTGTCGGCCGCTGGGGCCTCGCATCGTTCCAGAATCCCGCTGACCGGGCGCGCACCGAAGCCGCGGCGCGGACGCAGTGCAAGCAGCCTTACGTGATCGGAGCCGGCTCTTCAGGCGGGGTGATCATGCATCTGGCGGACCAGGCGACGCCGCAGGAACTGCGCCTCAAGGGCAGCCCGAGCGGCAAGAATTATATCGGTCCGCCCGGACCGGCCGGTGCCGAGCAGGATCGCGAGATCGTCTCGTTCGACGGACGCGTCCTGATTACGCGTTTCATCGATAAGGATGCCGCGACCCGTTACGGCAACATGGTCTACGTCCGCTGCGCCCCCCGGGCCTGAGCGTTAGCGCTTTCTCCGTCATTGCGAGGAGCCAACGGGTCGGCGCAAGGCGCCGCCCGATGACAGGCTCCGCGAAGCAATCCATCGATTGAATGAAGGCTGGATTGCTTCGTCGCTACGCCCTCGCAATGGCGATGATCCCAGACTTGACGGATACGGTCGCCGGGCCTTGGCCGCAACGGCCATCCTAATTTCTTGTCTTTGGACCAATCCAAGCGACGCTCAACGATTGCCGCCGATCCTGTTCCCCCTTGCGTCTGCCGGAATGTCTTCCGGCTTAAGCCGTAATGATGGCGGGAGCGGTCTCGGGCCAACCTCAACAACAATTTGGGGTGGTCCAGGAGGCGTATCTGGCCCAACAGGAACTCGATTTCCGTTTTCGTTATATCTCTTGAGCGGAAAACCTTTTTGGGCATCTATGCCTGCGCCCACAAGCACCGCCACGAGCGCATCGGCAGCATCGCGATACGGACTAAATGGGTCAGCTACTTGGTGGATCGTAATGCCATCAGGAAATGTAAATATATCTAGCTTTGGGTACGAGAAGCCTTTCCATTCCGCCATCGCCAGCATTTGTCCGATCTGTCCAGCCATTCGCCTTGGCTCAAAATCAGATGGCGAAATTACATGGAAAGATACGTCTGCAAACTTCTTTAGTACCTCAGATGTCAGGCTTTGCTCCAAAAATCTGGGCGATACCGCCTTTTCAAATTCGAGATTCTTAGCACGCAGCCGTTCTGTAGATTCAGACAGATGTGCGATCTCAATCTTCTGCCGGTTGCTAATTTCAGAATCTATAACGACCAGTATAGCTGCGAATGCGGCTTCTACAGCCAACGATGCGACGAGCATTTTCCAACCAATCTTTTTTGTTGGTTCCGAAAACCGATCACCTTCAAGATACACACCCCCCCACACGGCAATGTTGGCAAGCACGAGCGCGATAGCGAGCGCTAGAGCAGGTTCCTCTTAATCGAAGCCGTATCCGGCGTGAGCGAAGAAATTTGCGCATTCGTCAGGTTTGAACTGTGGCAACGCATTGGCGGCGGCTCGCTCGAGTGCATCGAGGGTTCGCGCGGCGGATTTTCGCACATGCGCCTTGAGTTTAGCGAAGGCGTTTTCGATCGGATTGAGGTCGGGACTGTAGGGCGGCAGATAGTGGAGTTCGGCGCCGCAGGCTTCAATAGCTTGCCTGACGCCCGCGACCTTGTGGGCTGCCAGATTGTCCATGACGACGGTGTCGCCTGGGCGCAAGGTGGGCGCCAACATCTGCTCGACCCAGGCGAGGAAGGATTCTCCGTCCATCGGCCCATCCAGAAGCATCGGCGCAACGAACCCCGCAAGCGTGAGGCCGCCAACAAAAGTGATGGTTTTCCAATGACCGTGCGGAATTGCGGCACGGCAACGCTCGCCTTTGGGCGCCCAGCCTCGAAGGCGCGCCATCTTCGTTGAAAGGCCGCTTTCGTCGACGAAGATCAGTTGTTCGGGATCAAGATCGTCTTGACCGGCAAACCAATCCTCGCGCGCGGCCTTCACATCAGCGCGCTCTTGCTCGCTGGCATGGGCGGTCTTTTTTTATGCGTCTGGCCGTGCCGGTCGAGAAACTTCCACACGGCGGTTCTCACAACCGTGACGGTGCGTTCCTCCCGCAACCGCTCGACCATCTCGTCAAGCGTTGTGTCAGGCGCCTCTGCAAGCGCGCCCAGAATGAAATCCGCATGCGCATCAAGCACGGAACCCTTCGGCTTGCCTTGTTTGGCAGGACGAACGTCCCCCGTTGCCCGCTTCAACCGCGCCCATGTCCCGGCTGTCGCAATCCCGATCGAAAACCGCGCCGCCGCCTGACGCGTCGATTCCCCGCCTTCGATCGCCGCAACCACACGCTTACGCAAATCCATGCTGTACGGCTTGCCCATCCCATCCTCCCGACTCAGTCGCAAAGATGGAATCAGCATTCGATCTCGAAGAGAATCCCCTCCGACTCGCTTTTCGAGGAATGTGCTCTAGCCGCCCATATTCCAAATTATCCATTGTTACAAACGTCATTTTGCTCGCCGTGTTTATTAGTAATTCAATTGCGCTTCTCGTCTTTGCATTTCGACGACGCAGAAGGCCAATATTAGTCGTGCTTCTAATTTGCGGGGCGGTCATGCTGGCTGAAGCGCCAAGTGCCAACGGCTCGGAGGCCAATCGTTATTTTGGCGGTTTCTCCCCCACCATTACGGATATAGACGAGGCCGCTGCCGGGTATGCCTCGTCGCCGCCAACCCGCTTCTGCGGAATAACGAAAGCGTCAACTCCGTTAAGGGTGAGCGCAGCCGCAAGGTCCTCCGCGACCTTTATTCCCCTCGAATTTGTGCTTGTGAGTATCCCCACGCCGGAAACAGCAAGCGCTGTTCCGTATGTCACCGGATATCGGTTTATCTTGAATCCCGATCCTTGGGGTCCCAACGCTTCAGCAATTTGGTCGGCCAGTCTGAGGCTTTCTAAGTCCGATCCCAACGCAAAGACGGCCGCGCTCTGCCCTTCTTCTGATGAAGGAATTGTTTTCCAGCCCGACATTTTGTCGGCCACATCTCTAAGTTGCTCTGCGGACAAAATCCGCGGAGCCTTAAATCGCTCAAGTGCCACTTGGGCTTCTAGTGCACGCGCCTCCGCCCCCCTAAACGCCGCTCGCGCTTGGTCTCCCTCAGTGGTGAGCCTGGTCGTGTCGTTTCGGAGCGCCGTTAATTCCTTTTCGTGTAGCTGGGATTGCGTTGTTCTGAGCGCGTGGAGGCGACCATCTAGTATCCAATGTCTAATGCCGAGAACGGCTTCGCCAACAACGCCGATTGCCACTAACGCGGCAAACAGCAATACCCACGTATCTGTGGTCGTCACGGAGCCTTCTACCGCAGCAATTGCGGCATCGACCGCCTCCTTAGTCATTGGTCGCCCCCGCGATGGCTTCATTTACGTTTTCATTTTGTTCGTGATTAGTATCGGTCTTGTTGCGCTTATCTGGCCGATTGGCATCCTACGGAAGAGGATGTCTCGCAAAATGATCCTACCGTATCGGAATCAAATAACTCCAACTGTTTCCACTCTGGTTCGCTGGCCTCGGTCGGTTCAAGCTGAGACAGTGACGAGTGACCGTGCCTCAGCAGCCTGCTATCGCCGCGCCAAAAATATCGGCGTTATGGCGATTGTTGTAGCGGAATTGAAATTCAGCAACGTAGAGCGGCAAGTACTTCTTGCTGACCTTGTGATAGGTGCCAACAACGCCGCGCTTAAGGATGCTCCAAAATCCTTCAATCGTGTTGGTGTGCACAGCGCATGACGCTAAACAAAAACGCCGGCATCTAGCCGGCGTTTTGCGTGTGTTATCTCGCGCCAAAACTCAGTCGAACAACGCGTCGATGTCGTTCTGCGAGGCGTGGCCGACGTCACCGTCCAGCTTCGGGCCGTTCAGCAAGCGGGCGTCGCCTTCCCGATCGTCAATGATGGGAGGCGCGTGGGCCCGGATGGCATCGACGCCACCCCAGATATCCATCATCACCGTGATATGGTTTTCGATGAATTTCATCGTGGTCATCACCTTGCTGATGCGCTGACCGGTCAGATCCTGGAAATTGCAGGCTTCGAAGATCGAAACGACGCGCTCCTGGATTTCCTCGCTGAGCAGCTTATGCTGCTCCGGCGAGGTCACCTTGGCCAGCGCGGTCGCCGCCTGATCGATCGACTCCGCGGCTTCCAGAATTTGCTGGGTGGCTTCTTCAGTGCCGCCCACCACGGCGCCGAGTTCGCCGGTCACCTTGGCCATTTCATTGCCGTCGAAACTCTTGCCGTGCAGAACCGCGATCTCCCGCTTGGTGCGGCTGATGGCGTCGTGAATAAGGTCGAGCTCGACCTTGAGTTTTTCACATTGCTCGATTTGCGCGCGATAGGTTTCAAGCACCGCATGCGCGTCAGCGGTCTCGCGCGAGACCGACGAGCCGATTGTCTCCACTGCCGCGCTGTTGCCGGCGCCGGCCATCTGGGCACGGATGGCGCGAAGTTCGATCATGATCTCGCGATGCATGGGACCGACATCGCCGTCAGCGACCGCTTGTATCGGCAGCTCGCCGATGATTGCTTCTTCGATACGAAAGCGCTTGCGATGAATCGGCATGAGATTTTCCCTGACCTTCACTCGTCAAGTTTTACGCAGATGCGATTTAACACGGGGTTCACGCCGGGAACCGCTGTGAAGCGCGCGGCCCCGCCGCCACACACCGACGATTAACCATGCGCATCCGCCGTTCACCGAAAATAAACGCTGCCGGATGAAACCGCTGAGATTGGCGACGTGGTGAATCGAAAAGCCGTTTCCGTTTACCAAACCGATGCGGTTTTGATTTTAATTAGTGGCGTGCAAGGGCGCTTGAAGTGGGCGCTCCCCACGACGAAACAGTACAGAGTACGTCGATGTTCAAAAATATGTCTCTTGCGCTGCTTGCCGGCGCATCTTGTCTTGGCGCCGGACTTCATCAGGCATCAGCGATCGAAGCCGCGCCGCTCCCCGAACCCAATGTGATCTACGCCGATCAATCCATACAGCGGCCTGCCGCGCCGGTGCGGACGGCTTACGCCGAGCGCTCCAATATGGGCGGCGGTTTCATCGAGTTTCTGTTCGGAGACGGGCCGAATCAAGGTGAGCGGTATCAGCAGCAACCTGCCTACCAACAGCAACCATCATACGAACCCAGGCTTCCGCTGTTGCCGCAGATGGACCCGCAGCAAGTCTCGCGCCAGCAGGAAGATTCGGTCGAACCCGCGCAACGCCGGTTCGATCCTAGATTCGAGAAGCAACTCGTTGACTATCACGGCAAGGAAAGCGCCGGCACGATTGTCGTCGACACGCCCAACAAGTTTCTGTTCCTGGTGCAGGGCGACGGCAAGGCGCTGCGCTACGGCATCGGCGTCGGCCGTCCCGGATTCACCTGGTCGGGCGTCAAGCAGGTTTCCGCGAAGAAGGAATGGCCGGACTGGACGCCGCCGCCGGAAATGCTGGCGCGCCGTCCCGATCTGCCGCGGCACATGGAAGGCGGCCCGCAAAATCCGCTCGGCGCGCGCGCGATGTATCTGGGATCGTCGCTCTATCGCATCCACGGCTCCAACGAGCCCTGGACGATCGGCACCAACGTCTCGTCCGGCTGCATCCGGATGCGCAATGAGGATGTGATCGACCTGTACGGCCGCGTCAGTATCGGCGCGCGGGTCGTCGTCATCTGAACCCTTTACGACTGAAAATCAAAACGGCCGCTCTGTTCGAGCGGCCGCTTTACTTTTGCAGCGTTCGGAATTCGTCAGGCGAAGTCGCTGTCTCCGTTACCGCCGAAGTCATCGGAATCGAGATCCATGTCGTCATGATCGTCGGCGGCATCATCGTTCGATGCGGAATCGAACAATCCCGCACGCGAAGTGTCGTCGGCGCGACCGCCGGATGACCCGACGTCGTTGATCCCGGCGTCGCGGGCGAGATCGCTGCCGGATTGATCGCTCCCCGGAGTTTGGCTGCTGGCTCTGTCACCAAGGCCTGTATTGTTGAGGCCGGCGGCATCGCCGAAGCCGTAGTGGCTGCCCCCCATCATCGAGCGGATGCTGCCGAGCAGCAGCGAGCCACCGACCATGCCGGCGGCGGCTGCTGCCGCGGTTCCCAGGAATGAGCCGCCGCCGCCCATCGGCGCCTGGGGCGCACCATAGGGCTGAGCGTAGGGCGCCTGATTGTATTGTCCGGGTGATTGCGACTGCTGCATCGCCTGGCCGCTGTTCCACACCGGGCGGCTGCCAATATCGGGCGGACGGACGTTCGGCACCGAGCCGCGTGATTGGTTTTGTCCGAATATCGTCTGGCGCATCGAATCGAGGAACCCGCCGGATTGCTGTTGTTCGCCCGCGCCGCCGGCTTCGAGTTCCTGGATGCGGCTGTTGGCACGCTTCAGCGCTTCGTCCTGGAGCAGGACCGTCTGCACCAGCGCGTAAACGGCATTGGGCGCTTTACGCAAGCCTTGCGCAATAGCAGCGACTGCGTCCGGATCGCGCGGCGCGCTCTCCACCTTGGAGAGCCGGTCGAAAAGATCGTCAATCAATTGGCGTTCTTGCGGTGTCATGGATTCTCTCCCTCGCTCGCTTCGAAGCGCCGGGGAAATGTAGGGGCGCTTTGTGTCGCGAGTAGTGCTGGGCGTAATTAAATTTATGTATGCGACAACACGCCCGAGGGGTCTTTGACAGATATCAGCCTAATGTAACTTTGTTCGCAGCCAAAAGGCGCGGGAAATGCTCGCCCCCGAGAAAAGCGTATTCGCGCTCGCGAAGGGTTGTAAGCGGGTCGAGGCTGACGAGGGTATCGTCGACAAAGCCGGGATGACACATGATCAGACCGCCCTCCGGCAGCCCATCAAGAAATTGCCGCATCAAGACACTGAAATCGGATTGCCGGGAAAAATCATAGGCGCCGGCGAACCCGGGATTGAATGCGATATTGGCGCGCGAGGCGCGCGTGCGAAATTGCGCGCTCAGAATGTCGAGAAACAACGCCTTGGGTGTGCCGAGCCGCCGGGCCAGGGGCTGATTGCGCCCGCCCTGGCGGACCCAGGCGTTGGGCGCAGCTTCTTTCACCACGGTCAGAAACGCATCGCGCACCCCGGGAAACAGCTGCGCATGCTGGTGGCCGTCGACAAAATCAGGCGCCCGGCCGAACATTTCGCTGAAAGCCGAAAGCTGCACCATCAGTTCGGCACGGATGATTTCAGGATCGAGCCGGCGGAGCAGGCCCGCCCGCAGCAATTTCGGAAACGGCAAAAACATGCCGCCGTCGATCGGTTGAAAGTGCATCGTCAGGGGGCGAAACGGCGCCGTTAAAGTGGCGTGCAGGCCGATCGCGCAACGGGGACTGTTCGCGGCGGCGGCTGCAAGCGCGCTGGCTTCGTCGCGGCCGATCGCCGGGCCAACCACCATCACCGATGTCGCATTGAGACGGCCACGTTCGATCAGGTCGCGGATGGCGCGGTTGACGCCGGGACTGATACCGTAATCGTCGGCGCACAGCCAGATGCGGCGCGGCGCCGCGGCGTCGGTCATTCCGCCGCGGTCCTCTCGCTGGCGGCGGCTGGTGTTTCCGCCGCGATGCGTTTCTCACTGTGTTCAGCCACAAAATAGATCGGACGGGCTTTCAACTCCGAAAGAATCTTGCCGATATATTCGCCGACAATACCGATCATGATCAGCTGCACGCCGCCGATGGTCATCAGGCCGACCACCAGCGAGGGATAGCCGGGAACCGATTTTCCCGTGGTCCAGGTTTCCCACAAGATCGATAGCCCGAACAGAAAAGCCACCGTGGCGAGCAGGACCCCGAGCAGGCTCGCAAAACGCAACGGCGCCACCGAGAAGGACGTAAGGCCTTCGATCGAAAGCCCGACCAGCCGGCCGGGGCTGAAGGTCGTGACGCCGTGCGCGCGGGCTGCGGGTTCGTAGTCGACGCGGATTTGGCGGAAGCCGATCCAGCTCGCCAGCCCCTTGAAGAAACGATTGCGCTCGGGAAGCTGCCGCAGCGCCGCGGTGGCGCGCGGCGACAGCAGGCGGAAGTCGCCGGCATCTTCGGGAATTTTCTGCCGCGCGCCCCAATTGATCAGGGCATAGAAGCCGTGCACGGCAAGCCGCCGCAGCAACGATTCATTGTCGCGATGAGCCTTGGCGGTATAGACCACGTCGTAGCCGGCATCGATCCAGTGGCCGACCAGCTTCTCGACGAGGTCAGGCGGATGCTGGCCGTCGCCGTCCATGAACAGGACCGCGCCGCGCCGGGCATGGTCCAGTCCCGCCATCAGCGCGGCTTCCTTGCCGAAATTGCGTGACAGCGACACCACCTGGACATCGAGCGCATCGGCGGCAAGCCCGCGCGCGATGGTGAGCGTCGCGTCGGCGCTGCCATCATCGACATAAACGACCTCGCAAGGAAGGCCGTAACGGTCCTTGAGCGTTTTTGCCAGATCGCTGAGCCGTTGGTGCAGAAATGCCAGCCCGGCCGCCTCGTTGTACAAGGGCACGACGATCGACAGCCCCTGCGCCGCAGCATTGGCCGCAGTGGTGGACAAGCCAGACACATCGCTACCCAGCATCATCGATCAGGTTCCAAGCCACTTACATGACAGCATATGCTACTCGTCGCTTGCTGTCGCAACGATGAACGAAACCATCCGCCTATTGCCGCAAGAATGCCTCAAGCTTGGCGAACAGCGGATTGTCGCGGTCGAGCACGTAGTCGAGCGACGCCACGGAAACCGTATCGGCGCCGTGGGCGCGAAGGAAGCTGCCGAGTGCGTAAAGCTGCCCCGGTGGGCAGTGCAGCGTAACCATTCCCGAAGAGGTCGGCCCGCCGAACGGCGAGACTACGCCGAACCGATTATGCGCCTCGGCCAGCAGCGCAGCGTCGCATCCCTTAAACCGGGTGCGGACTTCCCGGTATTTGCTGGCGCGCGCCCGGGCCGCGATGTGATCCAGGATGACGCGCGCGGTCTCGCGGGCCTCGCTCGACCAGTCGGCGTCCTTTGATGCCACGAGGTTGGCCTGGCTGCGCAGGATCACGCCGTCGTCGAGCACCTTGAGGCCGTTGGCGGCAAGGGTGGCGCCGGTTGTCGTGATGTCGACGATCATCTCGGCGGTCCCCACGGCCGGCGCACCTTCGGTCGCGCCGGCGCTCTCGACGATGCGATAGTCGACGACGCCGTGGGAGGCAAAGAATGTCCGGGTGAGATTGATGTATTTGGTCGCAACCCGCATCCGCCGGTTATGCTGCGCACGGAATCCGGTAGTGACATCGTCGAGATCGGCCATGGTTCGGA
>Ga0209117_1000896_pt1 | contig 11045 bp, 9 predicted proteins | sample BlaSpr_A8_OM2_M2_FD_187978 | JGI IMG/M metagenome (GOLD analysis project Ga0209117, IMG submission 187978) | Forest soil microbial communities from Thunder Bay, Ontario, Canada - Black Spruce, Ontario site 2_A8_OM2_M2 (SPAdes) (version 2) | ecosystem: Environmental > Terrestrial > Soil > Boreal...
AAAGCCGATCTCGTCTGATCTGTTTGACTTTGGAAACGGAAAATAGTTTACACCCGGGGTTAAACAAAAATGCCGCAGACCGCGATTACAGTGGTTTCCCGAAGATCGCTAAGTACAGGAACAGCAGCAGCGCCAATCCGCTGAGTACACTCCTCACGGCGTGCAACCTGCCCCAGCGCTTGAGGAGCTGTTCCGCCTCTGACGTCCTATTGTTTAGCGCAGGGCTCAGCAACTGCTTGTTCGTGGGCAGGATCACGATCAGCGTGAATGGGATCACGAAACCCTGCGAGACTCCGGCAATGAGCCACCAGAACGTCGCCCCGGCGAACCGCGCTGCGATGGAGCACAACAGACAGATGGCCGCCAGGGTCGCCTGCATGACGGTGGCTCGGCGATAACTGGGTGCAAACTCGGTGGCAGCGATTTCAACGCCACACTCCATTCGGGCTGGATGCTCAACGAAGCTGAGGTAGACGGCGGCCCCGGTGAACAGGCTACACGCGAGCACAGCAACGAATTCGGCAATTTCACGCATCGGCTCTTCCCTCTCGACAAACTCACTTGCTGTCCTTCGTGATCTGGCCTCCGGAGCAGCCCTCGGCGATGTTATCCTAAGGCGGGATCACGCCGCAGGCGCTGTAGCCTCTCATGTCCAATCCAAATATGTCCGATCCAAACCCATCCAGCCCGGGCACTCCGGAATCCACGCCAGCCAACCAGCCGACCGAATCACTCCCGGCCGAATCGTTCAAAGATATTTTTTCCGAGTACGAGCAGAGTCATCCCCGCAAGAGGGAACCAGGCGCCCAGGGCCGCGAAGGAACGGTGATTGCCGTGACCGCCGACTCGGTCGTTCTCGATATCGGATTCAAGACGGAAGGCGTTCTGCCACTCTCTGCGTTCCCGGCGGACAAGCCGGTGAAGCCCGGCGACAAAGTGCAGGTCACCGTCAAGGGGCGCGATCCGGAAGGCTACTACGAGCTGACCCGCGGCAAGGTCGAGCTTCCCACCGACTGGGCGTCGCTGGAGAAGGCCTTCGCCGAGAAGTCGACGATCATCGGCACGGTGACGGGCGTGGTCAAGGGCGGGTTGAGCGTGGATGTGGGAGTGCGGGCCTTCATGCCCGCTTCGCGCAGCGGAACGCACGACGCGTCCGAAATGGAGAAACTGGTCGAGCAGGAAATCCGCTGCCGCATCATCAAGCTCGACGTGGTCGAGGAAGACGTGGTGGTCGATCGCCGCGCCATTGCGGAAGACGAAGAGCGTGCCGGCAAGGAGCGCCGCTACTCGGAACTCAAAGAAGGCGACACCGTGCACGGCGAGGTCCGCAGCCTGACCGACTACGGCGCTTTTGTCGACATCGGTGGCGCAGACGCCCTGCTTCATGTCGGAGAAATTTCATGGCGTCGCGTCAACAAGCCCTCCGACGTGCTCTCCACGGGCCAGCAGATCGAAGCCGTGATCATCAAGATCGACTCGGAAAAGCGGCGCATTGCGATCAGCATGAAGCAGCTTCAGCCGCATCCGTGGGACGCCGTCGCGGAAAAATACAAGGCCGGCGAGCGAGTGCGCGGCACCGTTACTCGCATCGCCGATTTCGGGGCGTTTGTGGAACTCCAGCCCGGCATTGAAGGTCTGATTCATATTTCTGAAATGTCGTGGGCCAAGAGAGTGAGAACCGCGGGTGAGGTAGTGAAGCCGGGCGAGACCGTCGAAGCCGTGATTCTGGGAGTGAACGCGGGCGAACGCCGCATCTCCCTCGGCCTGAAGCAGGCGCTGGGCGATCCCTGGGCCGGGGTTGCACAAAAATTTGCGCCGGGCACGGTGATCGAAGGCTCCGTCACCAGCTTGACGAAGTTCGGCGCCTTCGTGCAGCTTACCGAAGGCGTTGAGGGCATGATCCACGTCAGCGAAATCAGCGCGGAAAAGCGCATCAATCACCCGCAAGAAGTGCTGAGGGCCGGTCAGGTGGTCAAGGCGCAAGTGCTCGCGCTCGACACGGAAAAGCGGCTCATACGCCTGAGCATAAAACAGCTGGTTCCAACCGGCCTGGATGAATATCTCGCCGAGCATAAGGAAGGCGATATCGTCACTGGCCGCATGATCGAGGTTTCCGAAGCGCGTGCGCTCGTGGAGCTCGGCGAAGGCGTGCTGGCGACGTGCCGGATTCCCGAGGAGCGTCCAGCGCAGGAAGACAAGCGCGCTGAATCGGCGCCGTCATCTTCATCAAAGCCTGATCTGCCGTCACTCGGTTCCATGCTGCAGGCACGCTGGAAAAACGGCGCTGCCGCCGGCGAGGCTAAGCTGGAAGCCTTGCGGGCGGGGCAGATTCACAAGTTTCGGATCGCAAAACTCGAACCGGCGACGAAGAGAATTGAATTGGAGTTAGCGTAATCCCCGGAACTACCCGAGCAAACCCATTTCATAAATTGTCATCCCGAGCGAAGCGAGGGATCTGCAGTTCGCCGCAAAATGCAGATCCCTCGCTTCGCTCGGGATGACAATTCTGAATGGGGGGGACAAGTCTCGTGAATTGGTGTTGAAGAGCGAGTTACTGGCAACTAACTCCCCGAGTTAGCCATCATGAGTGCGAACAGCGCGGGTAGATAGATGATCGTGGCCTGCAGCAAACGTCGAGCCGACGGTTTGGATGCCGGAGCCGTTGCCGGCAGTTGCGGATACGCCATTCCCATTGACACGCGGAACAGCGCCGCGCCCATTAAGACGGCCCCAACCAAATACACGCGTCCCGCCATTCCCATCGCGACCGGCATAACGCTCACGGGAATCAACGCCCCGGAGTAGGCCAAAATCCGCCACACCGTGGACTTTCCATCGGAGTCCACCACCGGCAGCATGCGAATTTCGCCTTGCGCATAGTCCTCGCGATAAAGCCATGCGATCGAGAGAAAATGGGGGAACTGCCAGACGAACATGATGGCAAAAAGGATCAGAGTCTCGGCTTCCAGTTTTCCGCGGGCAGCTGTCCAGCCCAGCACTACCGGCATCGCTCCCGGAAACGCGCCCACAAATGTGCACACCGGAGAAATTTTCTTCAGGGGAGTGTACGCCGCCAGATACACCAGCGCGGTCAAAAACACCAATAACCCAGTCAGTAAGTTGGCATAAATTGCCAGATACGCGGAACCACCCAAAGTCAGCGCCAACCCGACCGTGGCCGCGTGTGCCGTGGTCATGCGTCCCGAAGGCAAGGGGCGCAGCGCCGTCCGCCGCATCCGCGCATCCACGCTCGATTCGAGCACCTCGTTCAGCGCCGCCGTTCCACTCGAAACCAGCGCAATGCCCAACAGGGCCTGGAACAAGCCCAGCGACCACGACGATACGCCCATCCGGTGCGCGCCAAAGAAGTAGCCGCACCACGCCGTAAGGACGATCAGAGTCGTAATGCGCGCCTTGGTCAGTTCGGCGTAGTCGCGCAGCAGAGAAACTGATTTTTGGAACATGAATCCCACACTCGCCCGTTTGCCCCCTTCCGCCCTCATCCGGCGGTCCAGGTCAAACCGGCAGTCCCCGAACAAATCCCCACGGAACAGACGAACGCCAAAGGAGAGTATTGGTACCGCGCCATCTGTTCAATGTCAAGCGAAAACTTAAAGCGACAATGCGTCTTGATCTCACGATGCTCGCCTGAAACACAGTCCTTGGCAACTTGCGGCGGCAACTAGTGACCGCCGGCAGGGCTGGAAACACTGAATGTCTCGGGTGGATCAAAATAACACTGATGCCAAAGAGCTGCGTCGGACAACGCGCCCGCCTTCCATTGCTGAACGGTTGGGAGCGTTGCGGCGATCATGCCGCCATCGACTGAATCGAAGATCAACACTACTCCGGACAGTTCCTGTGATTTTGCCGCCAACTCCGCGTAGTTCTTGTCGAGCAAAGACTTGGCGAATTCCAGCTTCGCTCGCACGCCGCTGTCCTTCTCGTTTTCCTGGATCTTTTGCACCGAGATGATTTTCACGTTCTTGCCTCGAAGGGGCTCCCAATCTCCCGGGAAGGGCGCAATTTCTTCGCGCGTCACCTGAAACAGATCGGCCGCGACGGGTGTGGCGCTCGCGCCGGCATGCGGAATGTCCGAAATGCCCTCCGGCATCTCCAGGCTCGTGCGCCAGATCCATCCCCGCGACAAGCCAGAAATCCGCACGTGAACCCAGTCGGCATTGAAGTCTAACATCTCAAACTCATCGTGCGCGCTTGCCAAAAACAAAGTCTTGCCATTCAAACTGGGAGACGCAACCACCGGAGTTCCCGATTTTCTTATTGCGACCAGATTCTTCGGATGCGCCTGGTTCTTGAGCACTTCCTCCAGACTCGCGGCCTCCGCCCGCAAACTGGTTGCTGTTTGATCGGCGGGTTTCTTCTGCGAATTGTTCGCATCCGCCAGTTGTTGACCTGACAAACCTTGATCTGACAAACCATGCTCCAACGAAGACGAGAACGTGCGCCCGGTTTCCGGCAACCTGGGCATCGGCGCCGAGATGGCCGGTTCTGCAGCGGCCTTGTCCGCGATTCTTTTCTCCGCAATTTCTGGCCGCTTAGCCGACGCCGGCGGCGGAGCGATCACCGGAAAACCTTCGCTAGAACTTTGGCTGGAACTCTTGCTGGAACTCCCGCCCGAACTCGCCGCACCGGGGCTGCTCGCCAGGAGATCGGTTAACTGGTCTAGAAGGTCGGATTCGAGTCGGCCATTCGAAGTCAGCAGTTGGTATCCCGAGCGAGATGAAATTGAATCCGTGTACCATGCCGTCAGCTTCGTGTTCACCCGCACCACCGATCCGCCCGACGCAGTCGAGGTCACCTGCACGGCAGATTGGTAATACGCCCGCTGGTAGCGGTTCAAGGGATGATCGCCAGGCAAAGCGAATCCTTCCAGCACCGGCAGCCGTCCACTCATGGACGTCTGCAACTCCTTCAGCGCTTTTTCCACCGCGCTTTTCGACTGACGGTAGGTGCGCTCGTACGGGCCTGCTTGCGCACTACCGCTCTGCGCCGCGGCCACCAGAAGCACGACCGGCAGAAATGCAGCCGGCAGGGCAGCTCGAAGTAATCGGCCAGGGACTCGGAAACTCAGCCGCGTCATGGCACCAGCTCCAACTGGTCGCGTCGAATCCATCCGTGCTGTCCGTCGTGCGTCTCGATCCCGTACCAGTAAGGGGTTGAAATCAGAATCAGAACTTCGACGCCGGGCTCCAGTGATTTCAGCGTGCTCGCGGTGTGGAACGGAGCGGACTTGAGCGGGGCCCCGGGCCGCTTGACCAGTCGCTCCACCTGCTGGCGCAAGTCCGCAACGTGTTGTTGCAGTGATTCAGCAGGCTGCTCAGACGCTGCCGCCGGTTGAGGCATCGTGGATGTTGGTGACGCAGGGGATGATCGTGGCGCCGAGGTCGGCGCCGCCGGGCCAGTCGTGCTCTCGCCAGTCGTGCTCTCGCCATTCGCGCTCTCGATCGACTTCGCCGTCGATGGTGGAGTGCTCAGCAGCACTGTGTCACTGCCCAAGCCGAAATTTTGCTTCGCTAACCGTTCCTGCTTCGCTTGTTCAGCCTCGGCGTTTTCCTTTTTCATCAACTCAACCGCTTCGAGGCGGTCATGGATGCCCTTGTACTCGCTACTTTCAACCGAGCCGTTCGACTGGTGCACGCTGTGCCGAAAATCTTCCACAAACAGAGCGTCAATGCGCAGGACGGTATTTTTGTCGCCCTGTGGTTGCACGACGTACCGCACGGCCAGTGTTCCAACATCGCCGCTGGATTTGAAATTGCGCGGGTCCAGCGCCTGCTTCCGCACCTTGTAGAAGACCTTGCCGCCCTCCGTCCATGCCGGAAACACCGGCGTGGACGTGGCTGCGACCGCTCCCGTGATGTACTCGTCTTTGTTGTATTCCTTGGTGCCCCGGATAATCGTATTCTGCGCCACGTCTTCCACAACCTGCGCGACTTCGGGCTCCGGCAGCGGAACATTGACGATCAGGCCCGCGCCGTACTGAAGAGCGTCTTTTGCGCGGCCATGCGAGGGGATCGCCGCCGCGGTGAGCAGAAGAAATGCTGCCGCCACCCGGAGATGAAGTGGGAGATAAAGTGCAACTCGATGAAAGGCAACCCAACCATCCAGCCCCCTACCGCGAAAACTCTTGTCCCTGATCACGACCCGGCTCCGGTGTTCCTGATGGAAGAGTCTCTACGCTGGGTTGATCGCTGTCAACTCGCGCAGCCAGCACCCCGAGTGCCATGCCCCCGCCCCTCTCGGGACACTATGTAAACAATTTGTAAAAAAAACTTTACAACCCTATTGCACTTCGTTGCGCATGGTAGTACTATGCACCGCCTAGCGGGTGGTCGCCCTTCGGGGAAAAGTTTTGGGGTTCTGCGGAACGCAAGAGCCAGGCAATGGTCTTTACACTTGATCGTTGCCTGGCTGCCGTCGTTTGTGCGTTGTGGGGAATTTGGGTTTTTCTAAAATTTAAGAATTTGTCTGAGGAGTGCAGCATGCGTATGTGGGCGCAGTCTCATCTCTGTCAGAAGCCGCAGCGGGCATCTTCCGTCCTCGCCGCTGCTTTCGCGCTGGTTTTTCTGATCCTGGGCGCCAGCCAGTCGGCGAGCGCGATACCGGCCTTCGCCAGGAAGTATGGCCTCCGTTGCTCAGCCTGCCATGAAAGTTGGCCGATGCTGAATTTCTTCGGCCAAAAGTTCAAAGACAACGGCTACCAACTGATGAATGATCGCGATTCTCCGATCTGGCAGAATCCATCGTACTGGCCGGTCACCTTCCGCATCATTCCGCTCTGGCATCGCGTCAGCACTGGCAAAGTTCCCGTCGACAACTTAAGTGGCGGCCAAGTCGAGCAGCGGATCACCTCGTCGGGTTTCGATATCAGCGGTCTCGACTTCCACACCGGCGGCACGCTGGAGAAAAACTTCACCTTCTACGTGCTCCCTTCCTCCGATAACACCGGCTCATTCCACTTCGAAACCGTTATGGCGCGCCTTGACAACGTCTTAGGCAGCACCTGGCTAAACGTAAAGCTGGGGAAGTTCGAACTCGACAACCTGCTTTCTGAGAAGCGCATCCTGACCCTCACTAGTAATGGCGGCATTTACCAGCTCTACCACTTCATTCCGGCGGGCGACGGCAACGTCTTTGGGCAAATGGGAGACAACCAGCTCGGCGTTGAGGTGATGGGCCACTCGTACAACGACCGCACGCGCTATTCAGCGTCGCTGTTGAGTTCGAATGACGGCCAAGTTGGACTCCCCTACGGCGCCGAATCCTACTCCGCATTCTTTACCGCCAGCCAGGCGTTCGATGCCGGTAAGCTGGGTGCGCAACGTCTCGGCTTTTACGCCATGGTTGGCGAGGCCCCGACGAGTTGGCTCACCAGCGGTGGCACGGCGATTGCCGGTTCGGGTAAGGGCAACAAGACTTTCCACCGCGAAGGTTTCGTGGGGCAATTCTACTTTGGGCAGCACTTGGGTGTGCAGGTGGTCACGCAACATGGTTGGGATAGCCCATGGTTCGGCCAAGGCTATGGTGATTTCATCGACGTGCCCGTGGTTGCCCCGAACAACAACACGCCAGGCACGGTGTTGCCTGCTGGCTCGCGTGCGCCGACCTGGAATGGCGTTCTCATTGAACCCCACTACATCTACAGCCCACAACTCATCTTCCTGGCGAGATACGAAACGATCCGGATGTCGCAGCAGTCGACTCCGGGAACGCGCTCGGACCTTGGCAACATCGATACCTACACCGTTGGCTATCGTTACAACCCGTTCATGACCAGCCGGGCGGGTTTTGCCTGGCACAACGAATTCAACATTTTCCATCAGACCGGGACATCGGCGCTGAGCAGCACGAATATCAACACAAGCGAGCTGTTAATGGGATTTGATTTCGACTTCTAACCACCACGATGGTACGCCGGCGAACGCAATTCGCCGGCGCTGACTCCGGTTTAAGGGTGCTGACTATGAACAGCTTGAAGCCAACGCGTTTTATCAGCGCGATTCTTTTCACTGCGATTCCCATCTCTGCGATTCTTGGACTGGTCTTCGCCGCCGCATTCGCCGCTCCGGCCTCCGCCCAGGATGTGCCCGAGTTGGGCCCGAAGACGCATATTGTGATCAAGCCCATGGAGAGCCACATCGGGAATGTCACCGGGCATGCCGCAGCCGCGAAGTCCGACTACCGCCGCTATTGCGCCGGCTGTCACGGAGATTTCGGCGATTCCAATGGCGAGAACACGGTGTGGCTCGATCCGAAGCCGCGCGACTTCACGATCGCGACCTTCAAGTGCCGCTCCACTCCCACCGGCACTCTGCCCACCGATGAAGATCTCTTCAACACCATTGGGCGCGGCCTTACCAACTCCAACATGCCGATCTGGAATCACTTCACCCGGCAGCAGCGCGCCGACTTGGTGGCCTACATCAAGATCTTCTCGCCGCGTTGGGAAAAGGAAAAAGCCGGCGAACCGATCAAGATTCCTGACGAGCCTCCCGTCACTATGGAGAGCATAGCCCACGGCAAAGCGCTCTTTACCAAGCTTGAATGTTGGAAGTGTCACGGTCCGCACGGGGAGGGCGACGGTCCGTCTGCCGCGACCCTGACTGACAGCAAAGACAACCCAATTCGCCCCTATAACTTCGCCGCGGGCGGGAACGACTCCCGCTTCAAGTGCGGCAACACCAACCAGGATATCTACAAGATCTTCATGACCGGCGTGGACGGCACGCCCATGCCTTCTTTTGCGGACGTGATCCAGCCGAACGACGCCTGGGATCTCGTCCACTTCCTGCGTACGTTGCAGGTGAACCGTCACGGCAAGGAGAACGAAGTTCTGTCGGCTGCGCACGGAGTTATTCCCCCGTACGTGGATAAACAAAACACGAACCCGGCACCAGCCGCCCCGGCCGAGAACAAGCCGCCTGGTGGCGGAAACTAGTCATAGACAAGGGGGAAATTCGATGAAAGCTCACTACAAAAGATTTGCGGTAATCGCTTGTACGCTGCTCATGCTTGGGTTTGGTCTCTTGTACTCGACGCGGAAGACGCTTAATGTGAGCGCCGCGGCAACAGGCGGGATCACGGGAACGATCAAACTTGACGGTACGCCCCCCCGCCAAAAGCCGATTGACATGGCGAAAGAGCCGAATTGCGCAAAGGCACACGCCAGCAATCCGGTTACAACGGAGGCAGTCGTTGTCGGTCCGAAGGGGGGCCTGAAGTGGGTTGTGGTGTACATCTCCGAGGGCCTGGACGCGGCGACTGCCAGCCAAGTGCCTTCGGTGAAGCCGACTTGGGATCAAAAGGGTTGTCAGTACATTCCGCACGTGATGTCGCTGGATGTGAATCAGCACTTCGAGGTGGCCAACAGCGATCCGCATTCTCACAACATCCATCCCATGCCGAAACCAAACGGCGCGAATCATGAATGGAACCGGTCGCAGCCGCCGGGAACCCCGCCGTTCGACCAAGTCTGGGCGGGCGAAGAAATCGCGATTCCGGTCAAGTGCAACATCCACCCCTGGATGCATGGCTACATGGCGGTGGTGAAAGGTCCGACGGCAGTGACGGATGAAAACGGTTCTTACACCATTAACAACTTGCCGCCGGGAAACTACACTGTGACGGCCTGGCAGGAGGAGTATGGCCGTCAGAGCCTGAAGGTGACGGTGGCGGCGGGCAAGCCGGCAACGGCTGACTTTACCTATAAGGCAAAGTAAGGAGTCGAATCATCGGAGCGCCGCAGGACAATCCTGCGGCGGCTCTGAAGCAAAGCTGACGAGGCTATCGGCAAGTCCGGCCGGAGGACGAAGCATCATGGCGAAATTCTTTGCGATCACCCTCATCGTAATCACGATCCTTTCCGCGATTCCCATCGTCCGTAATACCTGGCATCCGATGGAGGACATCTCGACCCACGGTCAAGCCATCGACACACAGCTGGATGACACGATGTGGGAGGCCGGACTTTCTTTCCTCGCCTCACAGATTATCTTGGCGTGGTTCATCTGGAGGTTCTCCGGCAATCGACCGGGCGAGAAGTTGAAGAATTTTCCCGGCGGCGCAACCGGGCTGGTGACGGCCGCGATTGTTCTTGTCGGCGTCGAAGTGTTTGCCCTGGGAATTTTCGGAGTAAAAGCCTGGGGGAATATCTACTTCACACAGCCGGCGGCAGACGCCTTGCCCGTTCAAGTCCAGGCCGGGCAGTTTGCATTCTATTTCCGCTATCCGGGGCCAGATGGAAAGTTCGGTCCACTGCACGCCGACAAGATTAGTGAGGCCAGCCAGAACTACTTTGGTCTCGATCCCGACAGCGACCCCGATTCCAAAGATGACATCGTGACCGCCGAGATGGCCATTCCCGTTAACAAGGAAATCCGCTTGCTGATGCACGCCAAAGACGTCAGCCATTCGTTCTATGTCCCAGCGTTGCGAATTCATCAGGATTTCGTGCCGGGATTGGATCTCCAACTTCATTTCACGGCAACGAAAATTGGCAAGTATGAAATTGTCTGCAGCCAGCTCTGTGGCCTGGGGCATTACAACATGAAAGCATACCTTGACGTGATGTCGCAGGCGGACTTTGACGACTGGATGAAGAAAGAAGCGGCTATGCAGTGAGGTAGGCAGTGAAGAAAGACCGTCTGCACTGGTTGCGGCGTAGAGATCTGTTTTCGAGGTGAGCACATGCACGACACAGCGCACGCGGCGGCGGCACACCACGGGCCCCCGACGACTTTCATTCGAAAATACGTGTTTAGCCTGGATCATAAGGTGATCGGCAAGCAGTATTACGGCCTGGGCTTGGCCGCCGTGATCATCGGCATGGTGCTTTCCTGGCTGATGCGCATCCACCTGGGGTGGACCAACTATGCGATTCCGGGGCTGCATTTGCTCTCCAAGACCGGCGCCCCCGGGAATGTGATGACGCCAGAGTTCTACCTGCAACTCATGACCATGCATGCCACCTTCATGGTCTTTTTTGTGCTTACGGTTGCGCCTTTCGCGGCCTTCGGCAATTTCTT
>Ga0209117_1000897_pt1 | contig 11037 bp, 10 predicted proteins | sample BlaSpr_A8_OM2_M2_FD_187978 | JGI IMG/M metagenome (GOLD analysis project Ga0209117, IMG submission 187978) | Forest soil microbial communities from Thunder Bay, Ontario, Canada - Black Spruce, Ontario site 2_A8_OM2_M2 (SPAdes) (version 2) | ecosystem: Environmental > Terrestrial > Soil > Boreal...
GCGGTTACGGCGGCGGTCTCGACATCAAGCGCAAGTTGCTCGAGCTTGAGCAAGGCAGTTTTCCTCTTTGTCTTCCGCTAGGGATCGGCGCATAGATCCCCGGTCGTTCGGCGCGTTTGCGGTACACTGGCCGCCATCTTCATCGTGAACGCCCCGGGCACATCCACGACTTCGACCGTCCGCAAGGCCAGCCTTTTCTATTTCGTCTTCGTGATGTTTTCCTACACCACCGGAGGTCCGTTTGGTGTCGAAGGTATGGTCACGACCAGCGGCCCGGGCATGACCCTGCTCTATCACCTGCTCATCCCTCTTTTCTGGTGCATCCCGGTATCGCTCGTTGCCGCCGAACTCACCACTGCCATGCCTGTCGAAGGCGGCTTCTATCGCTGGAGTCGCGCCGCCTTTGGAGACTTCTGGGGATTCCTTGCCGGATGGTGGAACTGGTCCGCCTCATTCCTTCTCGGCGGCTCCTACGCCGTGCTCTTCACCGACTACTTGACGTTCTACTTCCCGCAGATCATCGGCTGGAAGCACTGGCTCGTTTCGTTCATCCTGATTGCCCTGATCGCGTGGATCAATATTCGCGGGATTCAGATGGTTGGCAAAGCGGCTACTGTTTTCGAAATATTTATTTTTATTCCCGTGATTTCCATGATCGTCCTTGGCCTCGCCAGGTGGCATCACAATCCGTTTGTGCCGCTGGTTCCTCCGAACCAGGCGTTTTCCAAAGTATTCGGAGTGGGCCTCGCCCTGGGCCTTTGGCTGTACTCCGGATACGAGCAACTCTCATCTGTCGCCGAGGAAGTCGAGAACCCACAGCGCAGCTATCCGCGAGCGCTTGCGATCGTGGTTCCCCTTTCCATCGCGACGTACTTCCTGCCGACGTTCGCTGCCCTGGCCGCACTCGGCAATTGGGAGCAGTGGAAAGACGGATACTTCTCCACCGCCGCTCTACTCATCGGTGGCCCCTGGCTCGGCAATCTGATGACGATCGCCGCCATGGTCGGCAACGTGGCACTGCTCAACAGCACCGTGCTCACCACTACCCGGATGCCCTTCGCGCTCGCCGAAGACGGGTACCTGCCGCCGTTCCTCACCCGCCGGCATCCGCGCTACGGCACGCCCTGGATCGCGATCCTGATTTCCGCCGCGATCTACGCCTCGCTGGCGCTGCATTCGCTCGGCGAATTGATTAGCATCTACGTCTGGCTGCGCGCCGCCACCACGGTGCTGACCGTCCTCTCGGCCTGGGGGCTGCGCCGCAAACGCCCCGATTTACCGCGAGCCTTCCGCATCCCCGGCGGCAACCTCGGACTCATCTACGTGATTGCCATGCCGCTCGCCATGACCTGCGTCGTCCTGCGTTACAGTGATCCGATCGCGATACGATGGGGGCCGTGGGCACTTGGCACGGGCCCAGTCGTTTATTTTGTGGTGAAATGGTTTGGCAAACGCGCGGGGCAACAGGCGGCCAAAGCCGAGTAGGTTCGCATGCAAGTATCGCGAGTTTCGGATCAGGGCATCGCTTTCGCGATACCGCTATTGAACGTCGAGAATTGCGCCTTCAGGCGCCGCGTCGGTCGAGCGAGGAACCAGTGCTGTTTACAATCTGCGAACTGAGCCGAAAAATTCGCGACCGCGAAATCTCTCCGGTCGAACTCACGCACCACTGCCTCGTGCTCATCGAAAAGCTCAACCCAGCGCTCAACGCCTACATCACGGTGACAGCCGAATCGGCTCTTGAGCGGGCCCGTCTTGCGGAGCGGGAAATCTTCCGTGGAGCCTATCTCGGCCCCCTTCACGGCATCCCGATCGGACTCAAAGATATTATCGATGTCGCCGGAGTCCGCACCACCGCCGCCAGCGCGCAGTTCAAAGATCGCGTGCCCAGCGAAGACGCCGAGGCCGTCCGCCGCCTGCGTTGCGGAGGCGCAGTCTTTCTGGGCAAACAGAACCTGCACGAATTCGCTTACGGCGGCAGCTCGATCATCAGCTGCTTTGGCGAGGTTCACAACCCATGGAACACGACGCGGGTCGCTGGCGGCTCCTCCGGAGGCTCCGCCGCCAGTGTTGCCGCCGCTCTGGGCTTCGCCGCCGTCGGCACCGACACCGCCGGTTCCATCCGCTTGCCCGCAGCCTACTGCGGCGTCGTGGGGCTCAAGCCGACTTACGGCCGCGTGAGCACGCGCGGGGTCATCCCGCTGTCGCCGTCGCTCGATCACGTCGGCCCGATCGCAAACTCGGTTTACGACGCGGCTTTGATGCTGCAAGTGATGACGGGCCGAGCCTCAGCCGATCCCTGCGCTGAGCCCAGTTTCATCTCAGCGTTCGACGAGCTTCCAGCGAATCTGCGCGTCGGTGTGCCCCGAGAGTTCTTCTTTGACGACCTGCATCCCGAGGTTGCGGATGCAATCGATAAGGCGATTCAGGTCTTCGCCGCACTCCGCGCCGAGATTCGTGACGTCAAACTCGAAGTCCCCACCGACCGCACGCTCGCGAGCGCCGAAGCCTATGCGTATCACAAGCCGTTCATAGAGCGCTCACCCGAGCTCTATCAGCCCGCGACGCTCGCCCGCATACAGGCCGGCGCCAACATCTCAGCGGATGATGTTCTCCGCGCCACCGATGATCTTCGTGCGAGCCGCGAGGCGATCCGAAAAGTATTCGATGAAGTGGACGTGCTGCTAACGCCAACGGTTCCGATTCCGCCGCCGGTGATTGCCGATTTGCTAAAGCGTCCCGAAGACTTGCGCGCGCAAGAGATGATCATGCTTCGCAACACGCGGCCCTTCAATGTCTGGGGGATTCCGACGATCTCGATACCGTGCGGATTTACAAGAGATGGTATGCCCATCGGTCTGCAATTAGCCGCCGGTCCCGGGCGCGGGATCGTGTTGCTGCAGGCCGCGCAGGTGTACGAACAAGCGACGGAGTGGCACAACAAGATGCCATCACTGGCGAACCTCTGAAAATTGTCATCCTGAGCGTAGCAACTCCGTTCGCGAAGCGAGCGGAGTTGCGGAGTCGAAGGACCCCTCCAATGCAGACGCCGTCTGTGCTTTCGCAGGGAGTTCTCACGAGGGCGCGAGTGGCAGGGAGACGCTATGCGATTACATCGAGTTCCGGGGACGAGGCAGCGGGCGACGCGTGTGGTGAGAACTCCCTTTTGCGCTGCGAGTGGCGCAAAGAGGTATGGGGTCCTTCGACTCCGCAGAACGATCCGCTTCGCGAATCGTCCTGCTGCGCTCAGGATGACAGAGATTTTCAAGCGTAGCTAAAAAAGGGTGAGACTTACTAGCTTAATTCCACGACCCACGCGCACAGTTAAAGCTCCGTCAGGGGAAACCACGATCACGTAGTTTTGCACTAATTGACCATTGATGCTGACGGCTTTTTCTCTGATCTTTCTGCCGGCCTCCGTGACAGAAATCGCAAGGCCAGCCTCTTTGACCAACTTATCGGCACGTATAAACAGCCTGGTCGGGTCGGATGGACCGGAGTTAATGTTCTGAGATGCCCCGCCCTGCCCAGAGTCCGGGAGGACATCGGCAGCTCTCACCTTTGACACTTCTACGGCAATCCGCTGCGCATCCTCCGGCACCCGATCTTTTTGAAACTGCCGGGCCCAATCCTCCGCCGCCTTCGTCGCCGCCTCCGCCGAGTTAAAATCCGCGACGATCCCCCGCGCCAGCTCCTTCTTCAGCGTCATCGGATGCGCCTTCCCGCTCGCAGCATCCTCCTTCATCGCCGCGATCTGCTCTGTCCGCACATCCGTCAGCAGCTCGTAATAACGCCACATCATCCCATCAGAGATCGACATCACTTTGCCGTACATCTCGAGCGGCGGCTCGTGGATTCCAATCGCGTTCCCCAGCGACTTCGACATCTTGTTCACACCGTCGAGCCCTTCGAGGATCGGCGTGGTCAGCACCACCTGCGACTCCTGCCCGTAGGCTCGCTGCAACTCACGCCCGACTAGAAGATTGAACTTCTGGTCGGTGCCGCCCAGTTCCACGTCCGCTTCGAGAGCGACCGAATCGTATCCCTGCGCCAGCGGATACAGCAACTCATGCATGGCGATCGGCTTCTCGTCGCGGAAGCGCTTGTGAAAGTCCTCGCGCTCTAACATCTGCGAGACCGTGTACTTCGCCGTCAGGCGGATGAAATCCTCGGCGGAGAACTTCGAGAACCACCGGCTGTTGAAGTCGATCACCGTTTTTTCTGGGCTGAGAATTCTGAAAACCTGCGCCTTGTAGGTCTCAGCGTTCTCCGCAATCTGCTCCCGCGACAGCGGAGGCCGCGTCGCCGAGCGTCCCGTCGGATCTCCGATCATCCCGGTGAAGTCACCAATTAGAAAAATGACCGTGTGTCCGAGATCCTGAAAATGTTTTAGCTTGCGCAGCAGGACCGTGTGCCCTAGGTGCAGATCGGGCGCGGTCGGATCGAAGCCCGCCTTCACTCGGAGAGGCTTGCCCGAAGCGAGCGAACGTTCGAGCTTAGAGCGCAGTTCGGATTCCTTGACGATCTCTGCCGCGCCTTTTTTGATGTATGCCAGTTGTTCGTCAACCGGTGGAAAGTTAGCCATGCGTAGTGATTATAGCGACCTTGTTCGTGGAGAGTCGGGCGTCCTCGCCCGGCCACGGTGGTGCTGGCGCACGCGGGACGGGCGAGGCGCCCGTCGCTCCACCGATTCGCAAGGCTACCCGCGCCTATAGAAGCTCAGCGCCGCGTCTCCCTGCACCAGCTTCCGGTATCGCCGCAATTCCCCAAACGCTTCTCCCGGATTAAACCTCTTTTCGTGCTCCGCGATTACCAGGCTGCGCTCGCGCAACAATTTCGATTCTGCCAAAGCCGCCAGCGTCTTCGCGTACTCGTCCTGCATCGAGTACGGAGGATCCAGAAACACGAAATCTGCAACGCTCCCCAGCGCCTCCAATTGGCGCAAGGCTTTCCCGGCCTCGACCTTGACGATCTGGAACCCGCTTGCAATCCCCAATGACTTCAGGTTCCCGGCAATGACTTCCGCCGCCACTTTGGACGACTCGACGAAATGCACCATCCGCGCGCCACGGCTCAGCGCCTCAATGCCCACCGCGCCCGTCCCCGCATACAAATCGAACCACGTCGAGTCCGCCAAGGCGGCCGGATCGCCCGCGCAGAGCACGTTGAACAGCGTCTCGCGCAGCCGGTCCGCCGTCGGACGGACTTCGAGCCCAGGCAATGACCGCAACGTGCGGCGCCGGTACTGTCCCGCAATCACTCTCATATCTTCGCGCTCACACTGGTCCCGTCTCCGCTGGCGTCGTCCCCGCTTGGGCCGTCTGCCGGAGACGCGGCGAGCCGCGTCTCTATGGGAGAGCCCTTTCGGCCCAGCCCTTCCGATTCGCCCTTTCACAACCCCGCAGCGTGAATCGGTGTCTAAGTAGATAGAATACTGAAGGCATGTCGATGCGCAGTTGGTCCATCCCGGTCGGGCGTCTTTTCGGAATCGAAATTCGCATTCATCTGACCTTCCTGTTTCTGCTGGCCTTCGTGTGGAGCACCGAAGCCGCTGCGCAGGATGCCAGCGCCGCACTGCGTGGGCTCGCTCTGGTCGGCATCGTTTTCGGTAGCGTGGTCCTGCACGAATTGGGTCATGCCCTGGTGGCCCGCGGTTCGGGTATTCCGGCGAAGGGCATCATCCTGCTGCCGATCGGCGGAATCACCATCCTCGACGAAGCGCACGCCATTCCGGATTCGATCAATGCCTGGAAGCGTGACATCCGAATCGCGGTTGCCGGACCCCTGGTGAATCTTGTCATCGCTGGATTGTCCGCGATCGTTTTGCTTGCGGCCATACCAGGTTTTTCGCTTACCGCGAGGCCGCTTCTCCACTCGAGCGCGCTGTTGCGGAGCATCGTCTGGTCGAACCTCTACCTCGGATTGTTCAACCTCTTGCCGGCATATCCGATGGATGGCGGGCGCGTTTTGCGCGCAGTTTTTTCGCGCCGCACCGATATGGTTCAAGCCACTCAGCGCGCCGTCCGCATCGGCCACGTCTTCTCCATTATGTTCATGATGGTCGGCATTCTCATGGGCAACTGGTGGCTGGTGATGATCGGATTCTTCCTTTTCGTCGGCGCGCAACTCGAAGAGCGCTCGGCGGTATTTCAATCCGTCCTGCAAAGTGTGCGGCTGGAAGAAGTCATGCTCACCGATTTCGCCACCCTCTCTCCCGCAGACACGCTGGAGGACGCGCTCGAAAAAGCCGTGCACACGCTGCAGGACGATTTTCCGGTGGTACGCGGCAGCGACATGGTGGGCGTTGTGTCGAAGCAAAAAATCCTCGAAGCGCTGCGCGCCGAAGGCAACGGCTACGTGCAGGCTGTGATGAACCGCATTTTCGAAGTTGCCGCTAAGCAGGAGTCGCTCGCCTCCGCCTTCCGCAAGCTCTCCGCCAACAATCTCAGCATCATCCCGGTTGTTGACGAGCAGCATCTGGTCGGGATTGTTACACTGCAGAACCTGATGCACTCCATGTCGCTCTTGGCCGAAAGCCGCAAGTTGCGACGGGAAGCGCTGGACTCCTAGACAGAATATTTAGCGGGTGAGGCCGTGGAGGCTGACGCGGCAGGAGGGGTCTGTCGTCTCGATTTCAGCACACGATGGAAGAGCAACGCACTTAACATCGCCGCAATGACTGGCAAGAGATGCTGGCCGACGGCGGATGCGACGCCGGACAAAGAATGCGTCCACATGCCGTGGCGGTCGAACCACAAAACCAGAAGCATGTTTGGGATTTGCGTGGTCGCGGCGACGAGGACTGCGTGATGCTTTTGAAGTAGACCAACAAACGCCCCACCTGCGAGGCCAGCCACTGGCGCAAGGACGAAGACCGAGATCAAATTTACATGGTGCCATTGGCGCCAGATTTCAGCCCACTGCTTGCTCTCGGGCGGGGTCGTATACATCCGAATAAGCAACTGGCCAAGGCCCGGTGTCAGGAAATGTCCCAATATTGCATCAGTTGCGAACGATACGATGACGGCTCCCAAGAAAACGCCTACGATTCGCATTCTGCCCTCCACGCGCTAACGAACTGCCTTGGCGTAAACCTTCTGCGCCGCGCGCACCGCGGATCCAAACTCGACCGCCTTGCCCGTGGCCTCGGCGATCACATGTTCGAGGGCGGCCAGCACTCCCACCGTGTCCAGATAATCGTAGTAGCCAATGTGAGCGATACGGAAAAGGTGCCCCTTCATCTCTGCTTGTCCGTTGGCCACGACCGCGCCAAACTGCTCGCGGAAGCGTTTGCAAATCGCCGTTGAATCAGTGCCGGCCGGCGCAGCGACTGCCGTCAATGCGGCCGCTGGAGAACTCGACGCGAATAATCTCAGTCCCAGCGCTTGAACACCAGCGCGCGTCATCGCCGCGCACAACTCCGCGTTCGCGATCAGCGCGTCGCGCCCCACCGCAAGGTTCCCGTCACCCATTTGACGCAGATAATCGAGCGCCGCAGCCAATCCCGCAAACAGGGAGGTCGCTGGCGTGTATGCCGTCTCCGCCTTGGTCGCCGATTTCCGTTCCTTGCGCAGATCGAAGTAATACCGCGGAGCCAACGCCCGCTCCATGCGCTTCCACGCTCGCTCGCTGATTGCGCCATAGGCCAATCCCGGTGGGATCATGAGCGCCTTCTGCGAGCCGCCGATGATGACGTCGATTCCCCAAGCGTCCACGTCGAGATGGGTTGTGCCCAAGCCGGTGATCGCGTCGACCACAAACAAAGTATCTGGCAAAGCCCGTACGAGTTTCGCAATCCCCTCGACGTCATGGCGTGCGCCGGTGGAACTTTCGGTAGCTTGCATATAAACGCAGCGGATCTCCGGCGTCAGCTTTCGGCGCACTTCATCGAGCGAAATGGTTTCGCCATAGGGAGCGGTCACGGTCTCCACGTCGCAACCGAACGCCTTGGCCAGAGAGGTCCAGCGCTCGCCGAACTTTCCGGCGGTCGGCACGAGCACGCGGTCGCCGGGAGAAGTCAGGTTCGAGATCGAGGCCTCCATGAATCCGGTGCCCGACGAGGAGAGTACGAGCACGTCGCTCTTCGTGCCGATGAACTCTTTTAAGTCGGCGAGAACGCGCGTGAATAGGGCGCGGAAATCGGCGGTGCGATGGTGCGCGCTATAGGAAGCCATCGCTGTCTGAGCTTGTGGCAGTAGTGGAGTTGGTCCGGGAGTGAAGAGCCTGTTCTTCTTGAGCATGGGAATAAATCAGAATAAGGGATGCAACCGGATTCGGAAAGTGATTGCAGAGGGCAGAGGTGAGATTGCAGAGGTTAGAATCACTCGCTACAAACCCTGGGGTTTCAGAATAAGGTTCTAACCTCTGCAATCTCACCTCTGACCTCTAACCTTTCCAGCGTTCTATAATCCTCCCATGCCCCTCATCGACCAGATCCAGAAGGACATCGTCACGGCCATGAAGGCCCGCGAAGAGCAGCGACTCTCCACCCTGCGCATGGTCAAGACCGCGCTCAAGAACCGCGAGGTCGACAAGATGGCGCCGCTCGACGACAAGGAATCGCAGCAGGTGCTCTCCACGCTGATCAAGCAGCGCAAGGACTCGGTCGAGCAATTCACCAAGGGCGGACGCCAGGAGATGGCCGACAAGGAAGCCGCCGAGATCAAGCTGATCGAGGCTTATCTGCCTAAGGCCGCGGGCGAAGAGGAAATCGTAGCCGGAGTGCGCGCGGCCATTGCCGAGATGGCGCCCGCTCCTGCCATGAAAGATATGGGGACAGTGATGAAGGCCGCTATGGCACGCTTCGCTGCGGCCGGGATGCGGGTGGATGGGAAGGTGGTTAGCGAGGCGGTGAAGAAGGAGTTGGCGGGGAAGTAGTAGTTATCCGCGCCGCCCGTGATCTTAGTAAAATGGCATCTACCCGCTTACCGCTTGCAACGGAGGTACTCGAGTTGTGGAACCACAGAAGGCTCCAGAAACTGAATTGAAGTCTCCGTTGGAAATAACCAACATCCGCAATTTGTTAGGCGCGGCGAATTGGCCCAAAGCTTGTGCTTGTTGCTTAGCCCCTCCAGAGAATCGGGTTGACCTGTTTACATACTTCGACTCCCGCCCAGAAAAGATTCCGTACTGCCAAGTCTGTGCAACGCATCCGGAAGGGGAAACTAAGCTTAGTGAAATTGACTACGGCCATAAGGTGTGGACGCTGCGAGGACACAGCACTTTGGTGACATGGCACACTTCCGAGCGCATTGCGTTTACAGGCACTTTTGTAAAAATCTTTCATGTCGTTTTTCTTCGCAAGGCTGTGGAATTTGATCCTTCGGGTCCGTCCGTATTCCGCTTTTACAACGTCGAATATGCCAGGCGCTTCGCGAATGCGAATGGACTCGATTGGCCTGAGATCATCAAGCAAAACACGGTGGCGCGAGTAAAAATTGATCAGTTGCGGGGTTGCCTACGCTTTTTAAGGTTTCCAGCCATATTTCTGGCTGTCATATTTTTACTGTCCCTACTGCTCTACGTTTTGAGTCGCCTCTGATGGCACCTCGCGTTTTTCTCACCCACTGGGGCCTATTTTGTCAGACGAAGTCCCGCCTGAATCGGAACGTCTGCTTAGAGTAATTTATGACAGCCGCAGTTCTTCGAAAGCCAAAACGAGGACCGAGTTTTTCGTCCTGATATGACGTTTTGAACTCTTTTGGCCTTACTTCTTCTTGCGCTTGCTGCTCGGAGTTTTCAGTTCAGCCAGGAATGCGTGCGCACTGCGCGCCGCGCCGCGGCGATACTCCGCCGTGCTCGTCTGGACTTGTTCCTTCACTGAGCGGTTCCGCATTTCGAGGTAGTCCTCAAGATCGTCCACGTGCATGAGGCCTACGACGGGGATGCCGTCCTTCTCCAGGATGAAGAATTCGCGGTTCACGTGGGCGCGGCGGACTACTTGGCCGAGATTCACACGCGCTTTGGTCAGGGGAAGGCGGTTTACTATTGTTTTCATAGGATTGATTGATGTTAATCAATATTACTCGATTTGGCAAGACGACAGAATTCCGGTCAGATTCGACGCGTGGGGAGTAATGCGTCAGTCAGCGAGCCGAGCATTCGCTCGGCTGGACGGTCGAGGGCGGCTGTCCGTACGCGGCTCGTGGCGATGCGGAAGTTTGTGCTGCTACTTCCCCCGCTGCCATTCCCGATACGCTTCGCTCTTCCCAATGCCGCGTTCTTTGGCTACTTTTTTCAGCGCGGCTTTTTCGTCTGCCTTTTCTTTGGACATGATTTCACGAACGCGCTGGGCAACGCTAACAGTGGAGGTCTCAGGTCTCAGGTCCTGGGTCTCAGGCTTTGCGATCAGGAGGGTGATTTCGCCTTTGACGTCTCCTCGCGCCTTCAACTGCTCCAAAACTTCTGCTGCCCGTCCGCGCAAAAACTCTTCATGTAGCTTCGTCACTTCGCGTGCGACCACCACGTGGCGGTCGTTCCCGAGAACCTCGACCACATCCGCCAGCGTCTCCAGCAGCCGGTGGGGAGCTTCGTAGAACACCTGCGTTCTTGGAGACTCGCGAACGCTTTCCAGCAGCTTGCGGCGCTGTCCTGATTTGGCGGGGAGGAAGCCGCTGAAGCGGAAGGAATCGGTGGGCAGGCCGCTCGCTACCAGCGCTGCCAGGAATGCCGACGCTCCGGGAATCGGCACGACCGGCACATGATGCCGGATAGCTAGCGCGATCAGGCGGAATCCCGGGTCGGAGATGCCGGGCATGCCCGCGTCAGTGACGAGAGCGATCTTGGCGCCGCCTTCGAGGTCGACGACCAACTCGGAGGCTTTGGTCATCTCGTTGTGCTCGTGATAGCTGACCAGCCGCGTCTGGATGCCGTAATGGCTGAGGAGCTTGAGAGTCTGGCGTGTGTCCTCGCAGGCGATCAGGTCGACCTCCTTGAGCACGCGCAGGGCGCGGAGAGTGATGTCTTCGAGGTTGCCGATGGGCGTGGCGACGAGGTAGAGGGATGGGCCGCCGATCGTCGTGCCTCGTTCTGAGCTCC
>Ga0209117_1000898_pt1 | contig 11031 bp, 8 predicted proteins | sample BlaSpr_A8_OM2_M2_FD_187978 | JGI IMG/M metagenome (GOLD analysis project Ga0209117, IMG submission 187978) | Forest soil microbial communities from Thunder Bay, Ontario, Canada - Black Spruce, Ontario site 2_A8_OM2_M2 (SPAdes) (version 2) | ecosystem: Environmental > Terrestrial > Soil > Boreal...
AACTTTATCGAGCGGTCGGTGATTCTGACGCAAGGTTCGGAGCTGGACTCGCCCTTAAGCGAACTGGAGTCTACCACGGAGGAGAAAAGCGCGGATGAAAGTCTGGAGGCAACGGAACGCGAGCACATTTTGCGCGCCTTGCGGGAGAGCCACGGGCAGATTGGCGGGCTGAGAGGGGCAGCCATGCGGTTGGGATTGAAGCGGACAACGCTGCAATCGAAACTGAAGCATTTGGGAATCAATCCGCGGGTACCACCGGCGAGGCAGTAGTTCGCCGCAGATCGACTGCTGGCATGCGTCTTTGAACTTTCCTTTCAATCTTCTTTCTGACTTCTATCTGGCCTTGGAATTGGAATATCGCACTGGATTCCGGTGGGGCGATGGAGAAAGACGGGCAGATGCCGACGGTCGAGCGGTTCGGTTACAATCCTCGCCGCGCATGAACCGCGAATATAACAAACAATTTAGCCACGAATTGGGGCGCGACATGGAGTCGCTGGTGTATGGGCACGCCGGGCAACCGATCCTGGTGTTTCCGACATCGAGGGGGCGTTTTTTTGAGTATGAAGATATGGGAATGATCCGCACGCTGGGCGGAAAACTCGAAGCGGGCGCGATCCAGGTGTTCTGCGTGGACAGCGTGGACGGCGAGAGCTGGTACAACAGGGCCGTGCATCCGGGAGCGCGGATTTGGCGGCATGTGCAGTACGAGCGCTACGTGATCAACGAGTTTCTGCCGTATTTGAAGTGGAGGAACTGGGCGCCGCAGATGGCGGTGACGGGATGCAGCTTTGGCGGCTATCATGCGCTGAATTTTTCCATGCGGCATCCGGATCTGGTTTCGTCTTGCGTTACCATGAGCGGATCGTTCGACATCAGGAGCTTCCTCGACGGCTACTACGACGACAATTGCTACTTCAACAATCCGCCGGACTTCTTACCGAACATGGGCGATGAGTGGTTCCTGAGCCGGTGCCGGCAGATGAAGATTGTGCTGGGAACGTCGGACTGGGATATGTGCCTGGACCCGAACGTGAAGATGGCGGCAATTCTGCAAGGCAGGGGGATTCCGCATTGGTTGGATATCTACGGGGATAACAGCAAGCATGATTGGCCGCTGTGGCAGCGGATGGCGGAAAAGTATTTTTAGTGGAGCGACGGGCGTCTCGCGAGCCTGCCCTGAGCGAAGCCGAAGGGTCCGGCCGGGCGGGGACGCCCGGCTCTCCACCAACAAGGTGGTTCGTAGAGAAGAGATGAGATCATAGTTGATGAGGTCTTAATTATGGCAAACAAGAAAATCGGGATTCTTTTTGGGATGGAGAATACTCTCCCGCCGGCTTTGGTCGAGAAGATTAACGCCATGAAGACCGAGGGCGTTATCGCCGAATTTGTGAAGATTGGCGGCATCCGGATGGATGAGCCGAAGAAGTATGACGTAATCATAGATCGGATTTCGCAGGACATTCCTTTCTACCGGGCGTATTTGAAGAACGCGATGCTGCAGGGGACGATTGTGATTAACAATCCGTTCTGGTGGACGGCGGACGACAAGTTTTTTAATTACGCGCTGGCGCACAAGATGGGCGTGGCGATTCCGCCTACGGTGATTTTGCCGCATCACACCCATCCGCCGGATACAACCGACAAATCCATGCGGAATTTGATGTATCCGCTGAATTGGGAAGAGGTGTTTGCCTATGTCGGGTTCCCCGCGTTTTTGAAGCCCTACTCGGGCGGCGGCTGGAAGCATGTGTACAAGGTGCATTCTCCGGAGGAGTTCTTCCACAATTACAACCAGACGGGCGACCTTTGCATGACGCTGCAGCATGGCGTGGAGTTTGAGGATTATTACCGCTGTTACGTGGTGGGGCAGGAGAAAGTGCACATCATGAAGTACGATCCTAAGGCTTTGTATCATGAGCGCTATGTGAAGGGAAACCCAGAGCCGGGAACGAAATTAAAGGAGCGGATCGAGAAAGATGCGCTGGCGTTATGCCGCGCCCTGGGCTACGACCTGAACACAGTGGAGTTTGCGGTGGAGGATGGCGTCCCGTATGCGATTGACTTCATGAATCCGGCGCCGGATGCGGAGGTTACGTCGGTGGGGCAGCAGAGTTTTGAATGGGTGGTAGACGCGGTGGCGGAGATGGCGGTGAAGAAGGGGTTGAGCGGGCAGAATCCGGTGGAGGAATTGCGCTGGGCGGCGTTTTTGAATGGGCCGGCGTTGGTGGAGAGGCGGGTGCAGAAGGTGCGGAAGAAGGCCTAAGGGAGAGAGTAGGTCCGACCGTTTTACCGAAAGAGTAGTCGAAATATGGACCCACTGAAGAAGAAGCGATTCCTTTGGGGTGTGTTGCTGGCGTGGGCGCCGTGGCTTCCCACCATAATCGGCCTCGGTGTTGCGTTCCGAGGCATAGCTGCAGAGAAGGCAACTGGGCTTGCGGTGGTGGCCGGCGGACTCGCGGAGACGTTTCTGCTGTTCGGTCTTCTTGCTACCGTCGCATTCGAAGTAGCTGCGATCATCTTGCTAGTCCGTGCGTTCGAGCCTGGACGCTGGCTGCGGAGTTTGTTCCTGGTGTTCTCTCTCTGCCTAAGCGGACTGATGCTTCTCCTCTTTGGCGTATTCCTGTGGTTGAGCTGGTTCCAGATGCACCGTCCGATGTAACTTCGGTGGGCTTGAGTTCGCGGACAAGAGTGCCGCTCCACACCTCCTCATTGGTATACTAGTTGGACTTCTGTCAGAGAGTCCCCCGCCTGGCAGCTCTGGATGCCGCGATGAAGCCTTCATTCACGCTGGGAATCGAAGAGGAGTATCAGACCGTCGATCCTGAGACTCGGGACTTGCGGTCGCACATTCACGCGGAAATCATCGAGAAAGGCAAATTGATCCTGCAGGAGCGGGTCAAGACGGAGATGCACCAATCGGTGGTGGAAGTAGGGACGTCGGTTTGCGCCAATATTAAGGAAGCCAGGGAGGAACTGAAGAAGCTGCGGCGGCACATGATCCGGCTGTCGCGGGAGAATGGGCTGCGGCTGGCGGCGGCGGCAACGCATCCGTTTGCGGACTGGCGCATGCAGGAAGTTACGCCGGGCGAGCGCTACAAAAACATTGTGGAGGATATGCAACTGGTGGCCCGGGCCAACCTGATTTTCGGGCTGCACGTGCATGTGGGCGTCGAGGATCGCGAGACGGCGATCCAGTTGATGAATCATGCCCGCTATTTCATACCGCACTTGCTGGCGCTGTCGACAAACTCTCCCTTTTGGCTGGGGATGGATACGGGGTTGAAATCGTACCGCTGCAAGGTGTTTGACAAGTTTCCGCGCACGAACCTGCCGGATTATTTTCCGAGCTGGGGCGAGTACGAGAATTACGTCAAGCTGCTGGTGAAGACGAAGTCGATCGATAACGCGAAGAAAATCTGGTGGGACATCCGGCCGCATCCGTTTTTCGATACGCTGGAGTTCCGGGTGTGCGATCTTCCGATGCGGGTTGAGGAGACGATTGCGCTGGCGGCGCTGATCCAGGCGACGGTGGCCAAGCTGTACAAGCTGTACTCGCAGAACCAGGGATTCCGACTGTACCGGAGGTCGCTGCTGATGGAGAACAAGTGGCGAGCGGCGCGTTATGGGATCAACGGGAAACTGATCGACTTCGGCAAGTCGATGGAAGTTCCGGAGCGCGAGTTGATCGAAGAGTATCTGGAATTCGTCGATGACGTGCTGGACGACCTGCATTGCCGGGAAGAAGTGGAGTACATCCGCGAGATTATGAAGATGGGCACGGGCGCGGACCGGCAGTTGGACGTGTACCGCAAGACCGGCGACATGAAAGCAGTGGTCGACTACATCATTGAGGAGACTGAGGTGGGCGTGGACGAGGTGGAAAGTCTGCCCACCGCACGCGCCGTCTGATGAGTTTGATGAATACTTTTTTGAATACTGCGGAACAATCCAACCAACAACTGAAGAAACTGGCTTTTGATCCGCAACTGACGCCTGGGGCGCGGAATGCGGTGCGTGTGTGCCTGCGCGTGCTGCCGTCGGAAAAAGTCACCGTCATCACCGATGAAGTGAGCCTGGAGATTGCGGCGGCGCTGGTGCGCGAACTGGAAGAAGTGGGCTGCCGCTACCAGACGTGGGTTCTGGAGGATGTGGCGACTCGTCCGCTGACGGATTTGCCGCTGGCGATCGCGGAGGATCTGGACACCAGCCAGGTCAGTATTTTCGCGGTGCAGGCGCAGATCAACGAACTGAAGTCGCGCATGCAGATGACGGATGTGGTGAATCGGCGAAAAATCCGGCACGCCCACATGGTCAACATCAATAAGCGGATTATGCTGGAAGGCATGCGTGCGGATTTCCTGAAGGTGGACCGGCTGAGCGTGAAGGTACTGGAGACGGTGCGCCAGGCAAAACAAATCCGGGCGAAAACGCCCGCAGGGACAGACCTGATCACGGATTTGAATCCCAATTACCGCTGGGTGAAGACGAGCGGTATTATCAGTCCGGAAAAATGGGGGAACCTGCCGGGTGGTGAAGTGTTCACCACGCCGGGCGAGGTCAACGGCACATTCGTGATTGATGGAGTGCTGGGCGATTATTTGTGCGCGAAGTTTGGCGATTTGAAGGCGAATCCGCTGACCATCCAGGTGAAAGGGAATCGCGTGATTGAGGCGCACTCGGCGAATAAAGAGTTAAAAGACGATTTCTGGGCTTACACCCATACCGATAAGAACAGCAATCGCGTGGGCGAGTTCGCGATTGGGACGAACATCGAACTGAAAGATGTGATCGGGCAGATCTTGCAGGATGAGAAATACCCGGGAGTGCACATTGCGTTTGGAAATCCGTATGGGGCGCACACGGGAGCGGAGTGGTATTCGTCGACGCACATTGATGTGGTGGGACGGAATTTTGATATCTGGGTGGACGGCGAGCAGATCATGCGAGGCGGGCAGTTCTTGATTGAGGCGTAGGAGCTGTCACCGCCGAGACGCAGAGAGCGCCGAGGAGAAGATAAGGTGCCGAGCTTTGCTCGGCCTGGACGGGCGAGGGCGCCCGTCCCCACACGAGCTTCGATGATTCCCTCCTATCGGCAAGCCTTCAACTCGAACTTCACTTCTGAAAAATACGAACGGTTGCGGCGCGAGATGACTTCGCGGTGCGGGATGGAAGTTCCATTCGCGCTTTGCGAGACGCCTTGCTTCTTTCCGGCAGCGCTGGTCGAGCGCATGAGCGAAGACGGCAAGGCGTTGATCCGGCAGTTGGTCGAGAATCCGGAGTATCGGGCGCGCTCGGAGGCTTCGATTCCTGCGGAGTTTCGTGTGCCGAATGAATCGCCGCATCCAATGTTTATCCAAGTGGACTTCGGGCTAGTGCGGGATTCGGCGAGCCAGTTACAGCCTAAACTGGTCGAGTTACAGGCCTTCCCTTCCCTTTACGCATACCAGCCGGTTTTGGCGCAGGCTTACATCGATGTGTTCTCGCTCGACGCGAAGCTTCGCTACTTTTTGAGTGGGCTGGACTCGGCCTCCTACCAACGGCTTTTGCAGGATGCGATTGTCGCGGGGCACGATCCGGCAAATGTGGTGTTAATGGAGGTACATCCGGAGGAGCAGAAGACGCGTCCGGATTTTCTGTTGACGGAGAAGCTGCTCGGGACTCGGACGGTGTGCATCACGAAGATTCGAAAAGAGGGGCGGCGGCTGTTTTATGACGACGGAGGCAAGCGGGTTCCGATTGAGCGGATTTATAACCGCACCATCGTGGATGAACTGGAACGTGAGGGCGTGGCTTTGCCGTTTGACTTTCGGGATGAGCTGGATGTGGAGTGGGCGGGACATCCGAACTGGTATTTTCGGATGAGCAAGTATTCGATTCCTTACCTGAAGCATCCGTCAGTCCCTCGGACTTGGTTTCTGGATCAACTGCCGGAAGTGCCAGCGGATCTGGAGAATTTTGTGCTCAAACCGCTGTATTCGTTTGCCGGATTGGGCGTCGTGATTGCGCCGTCGCGGAAAGAAATTGAGGCGGTTCCTGCCGGGAAACGCAGCGATTACATCCTGCAGGAGCGATTGGATTTCACACCGGTGGTGGAGACGCCTTTCGGGCTGACTAAAGTCGAGTTGCGGATCATGTATGTGTGGCTCGATCAGTTAGTCCCGGTGCTGACGATCGTGCGCATGGGGCGTGGGCTGATGATGGGCGTGGACCAGAACAAGAATATGGCGTGGGTGGGATCGTCGGCCGCGTTGGTTAGTGGATAGTTAGCCACATCCTCGGCGCCGCATAGTGCCGATCGTCACCGATTGGCGTGATCAACATCACCGTGCGTTACAGTGATGCGCCTTATCGTTGAGCGCATGGCTACTCTTACGTCTGCTAGTTCTCGTGTTTTGAATTCCAGCTTGGCATCCCGCATCATGAGCGCCGACGAGGCGGCGGCGCTGATCCAGTTCGGCACTCGCATCGGCATGAGTGGATTCACCGGCTCGGGTTATCCGAAAGCCGTACCGATGTCCTTAGCCCGTCGCATCTCGGACGCCAACCTGCGTGGCCAGAAAGCTCAGGTTAGCATCTTTACCGGCGCTTCCACTGGCCCCGAGTTGGACGGGGCGCTGGCCATGGCCGGTGGTATCCAGCTCCGGCTGCCCTATCAGTCGGATCCAGAGACGCGCAAGCGGATCAACGCCGGTGAGATGGAGTACATGGACATCCACCTCGGCCACGTTGCCCAGTACGTGGAGTACGGGTTCCTGGGCAAGATGGACTGGGCGCTGGTCGAGGTCACAGCGATTCTCGAAGACGGGCGGCTGATTCCCAGTTCCTCGCTGGGCAACAACCGTACGTGGATCGAACAGGCGGAGAAGGTGATTCTCGAAGTGAACGCCTGGCAGCCGGCCGAACTAGAGGGCATGCACGACATCTATTACGGGATGCAACCGCCGCCGCACCGCCAGCCGATACCGCTGGTGCGTCCGGGGCAAAGGATTGGCACTCCTTATCTTCACGTGGCGCCGGAGAAGGTTGCCGCGGTGGTGCTGACCGATTCTCCCGACCGCAATAGCGCATTCAAAGCGCCGGACGAGAGCTCGCGCCGGATAGCGGGCCACATTTTGGAATTCCTCGCGTGGGAGGTAAAGAGTGGACGCGTGCCCGCCTCGCTGCTGCCGCTGCAGTCCGGCGTGGGGAACATCGCCAACGCGGTGCTGTTCGGCCTGAAGGAAGGGCCGTTTGAGAATTTGACTTCGTACACGGAGGTCATTCAGGACGGCATGATCGAGCTCTTGCGGAGTGGCAAGCTGACGTGCGCCTCGGCAACGGCGTTTTCTCTCAGTCCGCAAATGCTGGCGCAAGTCAACGCCGAGATGGCAAGCTTCCGCGATCGGATTGTGCTGCGGCCGCAGGAAATCTCCAACCATTCGGAAATTATCCGCCGGCTGGGCGTGATCGGGATGAATGGCATGATTGAAGCCGACATCTACGGCAACGTGAATTCCACCCACGTCATGGGATCGCGGATTCAGAACGGGATTGGCGGTTCAGGCGACTTTGCGCGCAACGGATACCTGGCGATCTTCATGGCTCCGTCGACCGCACAGAAGGGATCCATCACCACCATCGTGCCGATGGTGTCGCACGTCGACCATACCGAACACGACGTCGGTGTGATCGTAACTGAACAGGGGCTCGCCGACCTGAGGGGTCTGTCGCCGCGGCAGCGCGCCAAGCTCGTCATCGAGAATTGTGCGCACCCGGACTATCGTTCTCTGCTGCGCGATTACCAGGAGCGCGCGGAACGACTCTCCTTCGGCAAACACACGCCTCATTTGCTCCACGAGAGCCTGGGCTGGCATGACCGCTACGTGCGCACTGGACGGATGCTTCCGCACGAAGAATAAGCACGCGCCGCTTCCACTCATTCGCAAAGAACGCGAATGAGTGGGGCGCCTGCCCTTTTCTACGCACCACTTTTTCTCTCTTACATACTTACCTGCCAAACTCGGTTGACCCGACCGCGATGACAGCCTACCATTACGCCTTCGCGGGCGCGGGCCAACTTTCAACCCTGCAACTGGAATCAAAGGCAAAGGCGGCGGACAAGAGTGTCCGCCCCACACGAACTATGGAGATAGTTGGGCAAACGGTGTCCCATTACCGCGTGCTGTCGAAGCTGGGCAACAGTTCGCTGGCGGGGGCGTCCGCGGCCGCACGAAGGGAATATATTTGCTCCTTTCTTTGGAGAAAACCCATCAGATGGTCATGTTTCGAATGCTGAAGAAGTTCGGGTCTGGATTAGTGTGGAACAGGCTGGCGACAGCGATGCTGCTGGTTCTGCTGCCGGGTTCGACCGCGATATCCGCCGCTGCAGAGACGGTCGAAAAAACCGCGGTCGATCATAACGTCGATCATTATTATGAGCCGCTTCCCCAGGAAACGGGTGCGGCGGGGCTGAAGCTGATGCTGCGACGCTTGCAGACGACGGCGCGGCTGATGCAGGTCGACGCGCATCCTGACGATGAAGATGGGGGGATGCTGACGCTGGAAGCGCGCGGTAGAGGCGTTTCGACTCTGCTGATGACGCTGACACGAGGCGAAGGTGGGCAGAACGAACTGGGCAGCAATCTGTTCGACGTGCTGGGCGTGGTGCGGACGCTGGAGGTGCTGGCTGCCGACCGCTACTACGGGGTGGAGCAGCGGTTCTCGCGGGTCGCAGATTTCGGATATTCGAAGACTCCCGAAGAGACATTCCAGAAATGGCAGGGGCATGATGTCGCGCTCGGGGACATCGTGCGAGTGATCCGGACGTTTCGCCCCGACGTGCTGATCGCGCGTTTCTCAGGCACCGAGCGCGATGGACACGGCCATCATCAGGCGTCGGCGATCCTTACCAAAGAGGCATTCCACGCAGCGGCGGATCCCAATCGATTCCCCGAGCAGATCAAAGAAGGGTTGCAGCCCTGGCAGCCGAAGAAGTTGTACATCGGGAACGTGTGCGGCTTCGGGGCCTCCAGTTGCGATGCGGGAAACTACACGGTGCGGCTGAACACCGGAAAAGAAGATCCGCTGCTGGGTGAATCGTACGTGCAGTTTGCGGTCGAGGGATTGCGGCATCAGCGATCGCAAGCATTGGGTGGCGTCTCGATTCCCAAGGGCGATCGATTTGCCTATTACAAGCTGGTGGATTCGGTCGTTGAATCTCCAAAGGACAGCGACGGCCACGAGCAGGACTTCTTCGACGGGATTGACCCTTCGCTCGTAGGGAGGCTAGGGGACGAAGAGAAGAAGATTCCATGGCTCCGCGACAGGTTCGAGGAGATTCAGCGGAAGATTGTTGCAGCGGAGCGAGCGGGGAATGATGCCGCGGCGATGGATGCGGCTCTGGAAGAAGCGGAGGGCCTCACCGCTCGCTACCTGATTGTTGCCGGACTCCCGTCAGCCGAGCATTTGCAGACTGAGCCCTACCTAGTCGGCCTCTTGACTGAGATTAGGGAAGCGCGTGCCCTGCTGGCCGGAGCTAGACTCGAATTAGCAGTCGATGCACCGGTGGGGGAGAGCCCCGAACGTGCATTCATGGCAGTTCCAGGAAAGCCGTTCAATGTTACGGCGAAACTTTCGGTAGAGCAGGCATTTCACAAACACGTGAATGCGAGCATCCGTCTTCGACTGCCGAAGGGATGGAAATCTGAAGAGCTAAAGAGGGAGCAGTCGGATAAAAAGCTGTCCGTACATTACCGAGTCTACGTTCCAGCGAATGCGCAGATCACGCGGCCCTATTGGCATCGACATGATCCGGAGAGGGATGCGCTAAACGTTATTGATGAGCCGGAGTACCAGGGACTGCCTTTTCCGCCGCCGCCCGTAGCGGCTGTTGGCGACCTAGCTGGAGCCGAGCTAAGTGGAGAAGAAGTAGTTGCCGCTTGCATGGTGAGGTACAAGGATGCTTCTGGTCAGATTGCGAAGCGTCCGTTGGCAGTGGCTCCGGAATTTTCCATTGCATTGATGCCTTCCAGCGATGTGATTCCCAGCGACCTGCGCGGCAGCAGAACCGTAACGACTACGGCGCGCAACCGGAGCAGCGGCTCCGAGGCACAGGTTGCTTTGAATGTGCCGAACGGCTGGCGCGCGGAGCCGGCGCACGAATCCGTGGAGATTCCCAAAGATGAGTCGAAGAACGCCTCATTCCAGGTCATCCCTTCCAAGTTAGAGGAAAGCCAAACTCATATTCGAGCGGAACTCACAAGCGGGGGAAAGGCCTACGGCGAGGGATATACGGTGGTCACGCGCGAAGATCTCGGCACCTTTTATTACTACCAGCCGGCGGTGCAGCACGTGTCGATCGTGGACGTGAAGATCCCCAGAGACCTCACCATTGGATACATCATGGGCGCGGGCGATGACATTCCGACGGTGCTCGAGCAGATCGGGATGAATGTCACGATGATTCCGGCTGACAAAGTGGCAAGCGAGGACCTGAGTAAGTACCAAACGATCGTGCTGGGCATCCGCGCATATGATACGCAGAAAGCCGTGATTGACAACAACAAGCGGCTGCTCGATTTCGTCGAAAATGGTGGGAGCTTGGTCGTGCAATACAACACGCTGGGATCGTTTGGGGTGCCGATCGATTTTAATTCGGGCAAATACACTCCCTATCCGGCAACGCTCAGCCGGGCGCGGGTGTCGGTGGAAGAGGCGCCGGTCAAGATCCTGGAGCCAGCGAACCCGATCTTTCATTCTCCGAACGAAATTACCCAGAAAGATTTCGCGGGCTGGGTGCAGGAGCGCGGGCTGTATTTCATGTCGCAGTGGGACTCTAACTTTACACCGCTGCTGGAATCGCATGATCCGGGCGAAGGCGAGCAGAAGGGTGGGCTGTTGGTGGCGCACTACGGCAAGGGGACGTATATCTATACGGGATATGCGTTCTTCCGGCAACTGCCGGCGGGCGTGCCGGGGGCGGTGCGGTTATTTGTGAATTTGATCAGCGGTCGCTAGTCGTTAGTCGTTAGTCGGTGGTCGTCCGCGGAG
>Ga0209117_1000899_pt1 | contig 11014 bp, 12 predicted proteins | sample BlaSpr_A8_OM2_M2_FD_187978 | JGI IMG/M metagenome (GOLD analysis project Ga0209117, IMG submission 187978) | Forest soil microbial communities from Thunder Bay, Ontario, Canada - Black Spruce, Ontario site 2_A8_OM2_M2 (SPAdes) (version 2) | ecosystem: Environmental > Terrestrial > Soil > Boreal...
CGCTCCTCGGTCATCGCGCGAGTCTACTGACGCGTGTGCCGGCTCCCTGGGATCTCCGGCCGGCTTGCCCGAGTCCAGGACGGCCGGGCCAGAAGTTGTCCGGCATCGCGTTCCGTCAGCGAGATCGAGTCCGCAACGAAGGTCTAGTGGACATTTGTCATTGGGCCCTCGACTTCGCGGAAAACCCTGATCCTGAGGCGACGGCGGGAATCGAACCCGCGATCGAAGGTTTTGCAGACTTCTCGCGCATTTTCCGCTCAGCATTCGAGAACATCAGGAAATTCAAGAAAGTCGCGCTCCCGGCTGACCATCTTGGGTGCGCAGACCTCTGCGGGTCATCGCACGCAACGATATCGATGAGGGCGTCGTGGTCGTGGTGACGACGATGCAACACCGCGTCGCCAGCGGGCGGATTTCAGGTTCGCCGTGATCACGGCCAGATACGCGTCGTGGGATCCCACCGTTTGCGGAAGGGTCCGCCGTCGCTTGCGCACGAAACGGCGGACCGACCAACGCCAGGATGACTGGCATTACCGGCTCGAAGGAGCTCGGAACGGTGTCGATACGCTCCTGGCGCAGATGAGGACTGGCACCTCTCTCGCGTGACGCCTCCGCAGTACCTGAAGAACACCGACGACAATTTCACGGGCCACGCTGGACATCCCGGCTGACCACCTTGGGTGCGCAGTATCGCTCTGCGGTTACCAACTCATATCGAAACGCGGCTGGGCTCGAGAACATAGAGCAAGAGGCGCAAGGCCAGAACCTGCGGCTGCTGCTCGAAGAACGAACTCAACGTCACCGGCTCGATGCCGTAGGTCAAAAGACGAATCCGTCGTGGCCGACGGGCAAGCGATTCGTCTATCCGGCGAAACACCTCCGGCAAGACGTCCGCACCGAACGAGTTGAAGACATAAACCACTGTTGCCTCGTCCGGAAGGGGAAACGAACTCGCATCTGCCTCGAAGATCTCACATCGCAGCGGATACCTGGCGACGTTACGACGGGCTGTCGCGGCCAACGGTGCGAGCAGCTCAATCCCGACCACACGTCGAAACGGATACTGCAGGGCGACGATCAACATTCGCCCCGTCCGCATCCGTAATCGACAAACACGTCCTCGGGCGTGATCTCGATCGACTCAAGCGCCTGGCGTGCGACCTCCCATGGCGTCGGGTAATACGCATGCACGCTCGAAAGCGAAAACCCAAAGGCATCTGGACGTACGACCCCACGCGTTGTAATCCCGCGCGACCAATCCCGCCAAACTTCAATGACGTGTTTGCGAAGGTTCAATTTCGGTCCCCGGGAGCGGGGCCGTAAGTCGGTAACCTTCCCTGACCGCAGCATGGCGAGCGCGACCGCGGTTAGGCGCTCGATCCGGATGGGACCCCACTGCCTGGAATCGGTACTAGCGACGTGGTTGTCCCCTTCGACCCAAACAAATCCCGGCCAGATCCGCGTGTCATCGCGCACGTCACCGGCGAGACCTGTAATGCGCTTGACATGCCGCGTGACATCGCCTTGCGGCATTAGCTGCTCGTCGAGGACAATCGCCTGAACGTACCGCGGCCGGGAGCGCGAGCAGAAGAGGACGTCTGTAGGACGGAGCGTCGGCAGCATGCTCTCACCGGAGACGTTTACGACAAGAAGGTCGCGGCGCATCCATCGCGCAAGCAGCTCGAGCAACAGGCCTAGCTGCACGCGCGTCTCGGAAGAGCGTCCGGCGTTCGGTCCGAAACTCGACGTGCCCCATGCTCGGCGACGACTTGAATTGCTCCCTCCCCAATTACTACCAAGCGCGAGGGGACTTCGCCCCCGCGACGACGAGGCGACGCCGGTCGACATGGCTCAGATCGTGAGCGCACTTGAGGTCTAATCGAGACTAGTAGCACTAACAGAACTTGTAGAGCATGGTCGTGTTCTGCTCAGAGAACTCTCAGGGGAGGTGGCAATGGACGTCACCCGCTGTTAGGCGGAACCCGGACGGATGTCCTCCCACGATCCGAATCACTCCGAAGGTTCTCGGATCTCCAAAAGCGTGTCGACCACGGCTCCGCCAAGCCCAATTGCAATGACCAAGATGAGCGCTGATCGAAACTCGTAGTCTGCGACGAGCGCACTCGCGCGCGCAGCGGCAAGGCCTAGAGCGGCTGCCGCCAGCACCAGGTTTCGCACAACAGCGATCGCGTCGATGCGACCACCTAATGCGCCGAAGCAACCACAGTCGCCTGCCGCCCCCCGAAACAACGCCCGGGCCATGACTGACGCGAGACACAGGTACACGATTCCCCCAACGAGCGCCGATGTCGCGCTGACCAGCAAGAGAAGCAACGCGCCCGCGAGCAACTCCAATCCCCCGACGGCGCGCGCTGTTGCCTCGCTCGGTCGGAGTAGAACGATCCCGAATTTCGGGATGGTAGCTACGAAGCGCGACGCATCTAGAAGCTTTGACGCCCCCGCGTAGAGCAGGGGCCCGCTGACTGCGGCGGCGAGTATCAGGTGAACTAGCCTAGGCAAGCTATCCAAGTGCTATGTAGTATTAGTTGAATCCGCAAGAGGTTGCAAAAAAGCAAACAACAAATGCCGGCTCGAGGTGCGAAGTGGCGTTTGATCTGATAGCTCTTTGGACGCTGACCGTCCTCAATTCGTTTGCAATCATCCTGGTCGTTCGCCAGATCGCGACGCTGCCGAAGTACAACCGGCCGCCCGGGCCGCGGGCCGGCTCTGTTTTCGGCGATTGGGAGCTCACAACGTTGGGTGGCGACAAGCGGTTGTCGAAGCAGATGCCATCTCAATATGTGATGCTCATGGCGGCCGAACGATGCGCGCCCTGCCATGCGCTCCTTGCACAGCTCGTCCACGGTGGCCGGCCCGAGGGTCATTTCGTAATCGCGGGCGACGGGGATCCAGTCGTCTTAAGTCGAGCTGCTTCTACGCCAGCCGGTCCTATTTACGATGAATACCTCGACGGTGCGGACGCAGCTTTCCTACAGCGGTTCGATATCGTTAGCACGCCATACGCGCTTGCGATCAAACACGGGCGCGTTGTGGCCTCGGGTCCCGCGCGAACGCCTACGGAACTTCAGACCATTGCCGATATCCTCCGCGTTCCCGGCAATACTCAGTCGGCGTGAGTCTCACCTACGGACCGTTGGAAAACGGTGCGGCTGCGGCGATGTTTCCGCGCGCTTTACACCGCCGGCGAATGGCGCCAGCGGCCCGCCGGTAGTGGCTGGCCGCTGGCGCCGACGGCATCTAACGTCGGCTCCTTGCGACGCGGCCCGGCTTGGCTAGCAAGGGTGACCGCAGGGGTCGCAGTTACAGAAAAGGTTGCCGCACGGATCGCACCAGCGCGTCACAGTGAAGCACGGCCCCTCCGGACACGAACACGTTCCGCAGGGAATCCGGTTGACGCACTCTGAAACGCAGGCGCTACCGCCCACTCTGGGACTAAGCAACGCGAGGCCGCGCGCAAACAGCGCATCCGCAGACTCGAGAGGCAGCATGTTGGCAATTCTCGTAAGCACCGTGATGCTCCTTTCCGCCGCTGAAACAGCGACGTCTACCCGCGAGGAACGGTGTGCGTGTCTTAGGCCACCTCCATTTCCCGTGTGGTGTATTTGCGGCGGGCCTTGCCACATATTAATACTAAACCTTACTTTCCTTCAAACGAAACATCGAAGCAACTCCCACGCTCACTACCTAACCGCGCCGCGGTGTGCCGACTAATCCAACTTGCACCGAGGCGCGCATCCTGCGCGCCTCAGCGTTTCATACGCCGCTTTTCTGATGCGTGCTCTTCACCAGAACGGGTATCACTGCGTGCCTGAAGGTTTCGCTAGGCCGCTTCTCTCGACCTCATGCGTTTCAAGAACTGTTCGTTGAGCTCAGGTCCCAAAAGAGATCGCCATCACCGACCCCGCGCTGACCAACGAAACTCGCGCCTGACGAGCGAGCTGAACGCATCAGGCCGAAGCTTGGCGATACAACGCCCGAGGCCGCGAAACGTCGGCAAGCGCGGACACTGTCGCGAAGAGACCCGCGAGCACGACGCCGCTGAAGATCAAACCGGCCGCATCATGGACACCGACCGACTCAAGCGCGAGCTGACCGATGCCGCGCCACACAAACAGGTACTCGATGATTGGAAGGCTGGCGACCGAGACGCGAAGGCCGCTGCCCAGCGCCTCGAGCAACACCGGCCGAACGTGCGGCAGGACGTGAACGGCAAGGATTTCCTTCGTCCCGAGACCCTTCGCGGTCGCGGTGGTGATGAAGTCGGCGTCCAACACTTCCTGCATCCGCGTCGCGGTGAGCTGCGCGGTGAACGCGATTGCCGGGATCGACACGGAGAGGAGAGGCAGGACGAGGTGGCTGTCGTAGCCGAAGCCGAACACGGGCAGGAGCTTTCCGCCTTCGGGCGTCGCCCCAACAATGATGACCAGGATCTGGAGGAAGTACGCGACGAAGAACGCCGGTATGGCGCTGAGCAACGTGGTGATGCCGACGATGCCGCCGCTGGCCCAGGAGCGACGGCGCAGCAGCGCACCTGCGACACCAAGAAGCGTGCCGACCACGAGCGCTAGAACACCGGCACCGACGAGCAATGCGAGGCTGCGGAACATCGAATCAACGAAGAGGTCAACGAAGCTGAGGTGGTAGAGCTCAGCGAGGCTTTTGCACATCCCCGCGGGCAACGGCTGGTCGAAACGAATGAGCGCGGACGAGCTGCGCACGCAGTAAATCCCAGGACGCACCAAGTACGGTGCGTAGTACGCCATCGCGACCGGAACAGCGGCAACGAGGATCGTCCAGACGACCGCGACCGTGAGCGGGATGCGCAGGAGCCGCGCGAAGACCGTATTCACCGGGGTAGCTCCTCGGCGCCGAGTACGAGCCGGCCGGCAAGGTAGCCGACGAGTGCCGCAGCGTCGCTGCGGAGGTCGCCCCCTTCGCCATTGCCGCTGACGATGACCGTCTTGAATTCGAGCAGCGGAGCGAACTCCGACGCCGCGCTAGCCGACGCTGTCGTCGTGGTGAGCTCGTGCCGTGCTGCCGCCTTCTGCGCGTATAGGTCTAGGGCTGGTATGAGATCGCCGTTGGCGGTCGTGAATTTCAGCGCGGTTCCATCGAGACGATCGAGGACGATCACGAGCGTGATCCTCCGATCCTTCAGCGCGTCGGCGACCGCCTTGGCGTTCAGCCTTACGTCAAGGGCGGGATCGAAGTCTACGAAGATGAAGGGGACGCGCCGCTCAGCGAAGGTGCGCGCGAGTGCAGCGACGACATCGCGCGTCGGCGATTTCGGTTGGTCTGGCGTGCGCTCGCGCCACACCAGGACGCGGCCGCGATCGTCGGGCACTCCTCCGACCTCGGCGATGTAGCTCGTCACCACCGCGCGCTCACGCGCGAGGGGGACCGTGACCCGCGCGGTCACGCCGAGCTCGCGCGCGACCGACCGTCCGTACTGCGCGCCCATGTACGTGTCCCACGGCGGAGTTCCTTGGGGCGTCAGGCGGGAGTACGGCGTGAGATCGAGACCGGTCGAGGCCAACAGGGTGGACGCGACGTCGGCATTCACCACGACGACGGGCACACCGGACGTGATCATCGGCGGAAGTTGGGTCTGCAGACGCAAGTACGGATTGGCTCCGGCTGTGCTCCGCGCCGGGACCTGCTCTCCGTGCTCAACATACTGCGTCAGGTCGCCGTCGACGAAGATCACCGCTGCGGCCCCGTGCGCGATCGCGCTCGCGATGCTGTCTTCGACGGGGAAGCCCACCGTGGCAGCGCCAACGGCGTTGCGCAACGTAGTCGCGCTCGCTCGCGGCGAGGGACCGACTCCAAGGAACCGCACGAGCACCACGACCTTGCCGCGCACGTCGACCGCCGCGTAATCGTCTGCGTAGTCTTTTATGAGCACGCCGATGTCTTCCGGCTTGCCGCCGAACGCCGGCATCGGCGGCGCGGGTGGATGCTCAAGCGGCGATATCCCCCGCCCCACGAAGACCAGCGGCGCTTCGACGACTCCGCCGCCGGTTTTGGCCGTGACGAACGTTTGGATCGACTGCTTCTCCTGGCGCGGCCACGGCTGGGTGACCGCCGCAGCTCCGACCTTCACGGTCGCCGGACCGCTCTGCAGGATGGTGTTCACCTCACGCTGCACGGCGTACGTCGTTCCGAGTGGCTTGAGCCCCTCATCGGCGAACATGGCGCTGGTCTCCGTGCTCGGTCGCACCTCCGCACGCGCGGCCGCGGCCCACTCGCGTGCCTGCGCGTAGCGCTCAGGCACCAGAGCTGAGGCCACAAAGACCGCGAGCAGCGCCACGGCAAGAGCGCCCGCACCGCGACTGCGCACGTCCTGCGTCACATCACGTCGGGCATAACGGCGCGTCAGCGCGAATCCGATCAGCGCCACGCTGACCGCGGTCAGTGCGAAGGCGACGCCCGGGACGAGGACGAGCCACCGCGTCGTCCAGAGGCTCTCGATCGTGCGGGCGTTCGCGAGGATACCGCCCCACTCCGGGGGATCCGCGATGAGCGCAGCCGGAACCTCACGGATCGCGGCGCGAGTCAGGGACTCCTCGAGATTGATGAGCCGCGTCGCGCCGACGAATACGCTGAGCACGCCGAGCTCGGCGACAAGCACGAGTGAGGCGACGATTTGCTGGCTCAGGTTCACCGCCAGCACCGGTGCGAGGTGCGGAAGATGGTGGCGCCAGAACAGGCGCCACCGTCCAACGCCGATCGCGACGGCGCCCTGCGTAAAGGACATCGCACCGAGACGGTCGACCTCGGCGCGGATGACGCGATACGGCCCGGCCCAACCAGTCACGAGAAGCGCGGCGGTGACAAGGAGGAGGCTCGGGTCGGCCTTCAGAAACACTTTGACCAAGATGAGAGCGACCAGCGTCGCCGGCACAGCTCCCGCAAGCTCGGCGAGCGACTCGGTCGCGAGCCTCGTCGGCCGCCACCAGCTGGTGACGGCGGCGGCGAGAGCGCCGGCGATGACCCGCGCGATGCCGCTCAAGACGACGATCGTGAGCGTCGCACGGGCTCCGGCGAGGACGACACTGAAGAGATCGCGTCCGAGCACATCGGAGCCGAAGGGAAAGACGAGCCCTGGGTCGTATGGTCGTGGGTCGCTGCCATGCTCCGGAACGAAGTAGATCGCTTCGTGTGGCGCGATGCGCTCGCCGAAGAGCGCGACGAACACGAGGCCGAAGAAGGCGACCAAGCCCATGAGGAGCCACGGGTCGCGGCGCGTCATCGACAGAACATACAGCGCGACATCCACCGCGGTTCGCGCGGACGGTCCCGATGATCTCACTCCCTACGTGCGGCGTCGTCACGGCCGCTAGGTAAACCCGCGAGCTTCCGTCCTTCAATCTTGTGCCGATTAGTATCAGTAATCGTCACTAGTAGAACTTTACGCTGCGATAAGCGGCGGAAGAGTTTTCCCGGGAGGTCGATTCATGATTGCCCTGAAAAGTCAGATGGTTCGAGCCATACCGGCTGTCCTGCCACTGGTGTCTACGCTGTTGCTCCTCGTTGGTCTGATCAACTTCGCTGGGCCTTGCCCAACGGCGGACGGCTGCTAAATCGCCCCGACCTCTGGAAATAAGGGACTGAACCGCCAACACAACCTGCTGAGCCAGCCCTTGTGGGCTAGCGTAGTCAAGCAAATGCCCGCAGGAACTAGACGTCGTCCCACGCGACAGCGCGCGAAGGGCCCGATCGATCCAAAGCTCGGCAAACGCGTGCGCGCGCTGCGACTCGCGCGCCGCTTAACGCAAGGTGACTTGGCCAGTTCGGACTTCACAAAGGGCTTCATCAGTCTGGTCGAGACCGGCCGTACGCGGATCTCCCTGCGTGCCGCTCAGATCCTGGCCGAACGACTCGGCGTTGGGGTCACTGACCTGATGAATCCACCAACCGCTCCACAAGAGATGCGGTGGGAAGTGCAGCTGCTCGAAGCAGAAGCGCGGCTACGCGCCGGGGATGCCAGCGCGGCAACGCAGCTAATGACGGCGCTACGGCCGCAACTCTCAGGCAAGCTTGGCGCACGGGCTGATCGTCTTCGCGGGCTCGCGCTCCTCGCGAGCGGCAGAGCGCGCGACGCGATCGCCGATCTCGAGTCGGCGCGGCGCGTGTTCGACAGCAGCGGCGACCGCGAGCTTGTGGTACGCACGACCTTCGACTTAGCGCAGGCGTACGGTCGGGCGGACGCGCACGGACAGTCGCTTGCGCTAGCCCTCGAGTCCGAACGCGCGCTGGAGGCTGGAACGCTCGTCGACCGAACCCTGCAACTCCAGGTGCTTGCGTATCTAGCCTCGAAGTTCGTGACCATCGGGGATCCGCAATCGGCCGAGTCGTATGGGGAGCGCGCACGCGCGTTGGCCGAGGACGTGAGCGATCCGCGAAGCGTCGCTCATCTGTATTTGAGCCTTGCGGTGACCCGGAGAGAGCAAGGGGATCTCGAGGCGGCGCTCAAGTACGCACGCGAGGGTCTGAAGGCGTATGAGAGGCTTGGCGATCAGCGGCAGATCGGCTCGACGTGGAACACGCTGGGTTGGGTCTACCTCGCGCGAGGTCAGCATCAGCGCGCGGCGGAGGCGCTGCAACGGGCCGAGCAGCTCGCGGAGGCGAATGGCGACCGCCGACTGCTTGGTTATGTCCTACAAACCCGCGCGGAGTTGGAGTTGGCTCGCGGCAAAGCCGCAGAGGCCGTACGCCTCGCCGACGCAAGCATCGCCGCAATGGAAGCATCCCCACGATGCCGAGCGCTAAGTCTGCTCGTACGCGCGCAAGCGATCGCCGCGACGAAGTCCTCTACGGCACTCGTGCGACGCGCTTTCGACGAGGCTTTCCGGGCGCTCGAGCCGGAGGGCCGGGCGTTGCTGGCGCGAGCGCACCAAGCCTTTTTTGAAGTGTTGCGCGACCGCGGGGATTTCAAAGGTGCTTCTGAACACGCAGATCTCGCGCTGGATCTCCTTCGACCCTACCTGACGTAGGTCTAGTGCTGAGTACCACAGCCAGGCTCGCAGGAGAATCGACTCAAGGTCGACGGATGATCGCCACCCTGGACGCGCCGCAGCTCGCAGGCTTGCTATAGCGCGGTCGTTACGCGTTCCGAGGCGGTACGCAGGTCTTCACCTTGTCGATGGCGACGGCTTCGCGAGTTCTTCTTCGACGAGATGCCAAAGCGCCAGCGACATCAGGACGAGTTCGATACCGTTGTAGAAGTTGTGCAACGCCAGGGGAGGCACGGGTAACACCGGGATGACGCCACCAATCCCTAGCAGGCCCGATGCTCCAATGGCAACTAGTCCTAGGTACTGGGCATAAACGACGACGTGTTCAATGGCGTGGAGTACCGAAACCGCGACCAAAACGTAGATCCACGGGTTACGCGGGCACCATCGCACTGCCGCTATGGACGCAGCCGCGATGAGGCCGTTGAAAACGAGGTGCCACTCCTGACTGTCAGCCGCGACACCAATGAGCGGCCGACCCTGGAGCGCGACCAAGACATGCTCGATTACGTGGCCAGTTTGCAACCCGAGCATGAGCGCCACAATCCAAAGGGCCCGGGGTCCCGAATCGTGCGGGGATCGCTGTTCGCCGGCCAGCCCTGGCGCCGTCATGTCGCTGGTAGTCAAACTGGCCGTCAACGTATCAGCCGGGCGAGGAACACCTGAGCTACATCCGGTTCGGAGATACCGGGCTGCTGACGCGCACAGCAGGGGCAGCCGCCGCTGACTTTACGTTTCCCGCCGCGTCCAACAACTCGATTGATATCGGACCAACTTGCTCGTCGCGCGTGATGCGCAGGAGCACTAAAGCGGTGTCGTCGCTGAAGGTCTGCGAATTGCTGGATCCATCTGGGAGTCTGACACGAAGGGTTGCGACATCCGCGGCGGATCTGCGAATGGCGATGATGCACCGACCGGCAGTCAGAACGGACAGACGCGTCAGCGCGGCGCCTTCGCGCATCAAGTTCATCTGAAGCAACCACCAGCTCGTAGGGTCCTCCGGCAGACGAATGAAATATGTCAAGACGAACGTTCGACTTGGAGCCACGCCTATTTCGGCGACGACGGCCGCCTCCGCGAGGGCGACATGCATGGCACCTGGAGCGTCGTCGAGGACGACACTTCGCAGGATTCTGATCGGCTGGAGTGCACTGGCTGGACCCGGGTCCCGCTTGAGCTGTAGCGCAATCAGTCGCTGAAAGATGATGTCATCAGCCGAGGTCATGGCATTCCTCCATCAGCTCTAGTTGCACGCCCGAGAGTTGCAATAGCAAGGTCCCACGAGTGGCGACGGATTCACACACAGGGCTTGGAAGCAACAGTAGGGCGGGTTGTGGACGCAATAGCCACAAACAGTGCCGCAGCCCCCCGGGGGGGTTTGGAGTGCAGCATTGTCGTCGCAGTACGAGCACGTTGAACTGTTCCCCGCTCCTACGCAGGATCCAGGCGAACCCGTCCAGCCACAGGTGGGACTGCACCCCGTCGCCAATACACCCTTGCCCATCAACCATCCGCTTGTCGTGAAGAGGAGGGCGCTTGCAGTAGCAACCGCAGTCCTGATCAGCACTCGACGCTTCATGTGTCATCTCCAAACAAGAGGACTTGAGACCACAAAGCCAGCGTGTATAATGAGGTATAGTCCCGCTAGGTCACGCTAGTTGTACAGGTATCTATTTTGACCAGTTTGGAACTTCATTTGGGTAGGCCGAGTGGCAACTCTCTCAGTCCGCGCCAGCAAGACGTGCTCGTGCTCCTGTCGGAGGGCTTTACATCGAAAATGATTAGCGCTCGCCTAGGCGTCACCGAGGCGACTGTGAACAAGCACGTTCGGAGCCTCATGCAACGGTTTGGCGCACGTAACCGAGCGGGTCTTGTCATGTTGGCAATTTCTGCAGGTCACCTGGCAACTAGTCCTCGTACACCTGTGGGATCGCCTAGTTGAGGTTCCCGGTGGTCTCTGAAACAGCGTCAGGCAG
>Ga0209117_1000900_pt1 | contig 11013 bp, 10 predicted proteins | sample BlaSpr_A8_OM2_M2_FD_187978 | JGI IMG/M metagenome (GOLD analysis project Ga0209117, IMG submission 187978) | Forest soil microbial communities from Thunder Bay, Ontario, Canada - Black Spruce, Ontario site 2_A8_OM2_M2 (SPAdes) (version 2) | ecosystem: Environmental > Terrestrial > Soil > Boreal...
GAATCTTAAGGCGGGGATGCCTACGGTCGAGCAGGCGAAGCGGCGATTGCTCGAGTCGTTGTATGCGCCGCGGGGAGCGAGCGGTCCGCTGGTGAAGATCATTCACGGCTACGGATCTTCGGGGAAGGGTGGCGCGATCCGCACCGCGATCCGCGAACAGATGGCGCAGTGGCAGCGCGAAGGCAAAGTGCTCAAGGTGGTGCCCGGCGAAAGCTGGAGCATCTTCGATCCGGGGTCGCAGGATCTGCGCCAGCGCTATGCTTTTCTCAGAAAGGATGAAGATCTCGATCGCGGGAATGCAGGCATGACCCTGGTCGAGTTTCCCGCCGATACCTCGCGCATCTTTCGCTAGAAAATCAGGTGTCATCAGTGGAGAGCCGGGCGTCCCCGCTCGGCTGGACGGGCGAGACGCCCGTCGCTCCACCGTAGGACTCATCACGCGGTCACGGGACTAGAGCACGCCGCGTTTCTTGACCTTCTGGAGTGCTTTTGCCCGCCTCGCCCCCGGCACCTTCCCGATTCTGGGATCGCCTGCGAGAATGAGTTCGCAAGCGCGCAGCGCCGCTTCCTCGAAATTCTGCGCATCGGCCGGAAGGACTTGCCAGCCGGTCACTTTCTTGCCCAGTACTTGGATGGAGCGCATGTCGGGGAACTCCTGCCGCAGACTCTGGTGGTGCTCCTTGGTGGTGGCGAGCCACACTCCGTTGTCCGCCGTCTGGCCCGGTTTCTCTTTGTTCCTGAGGATGAGGACAATCTTGTCCTGAACGTAGATGGCGAGGCAGCCGAACATGGGGCGGGTCCTGGGCGACAGCGGAGCGATGGCGTCGAGCACGAATTCATGCGGGACAGGCTTGCGCTGCTTGACGGCGAAGAGGGTGTCGTCCAATGCGAGGGAGGCCGTATTGCGACGGGACTTCGACATACGAGGCTTCTACGTTAGGAGCGGCGAATCGCGTTCCGTTCACTTCTGCTTCCAACAAATACTGACTGTATATCACTGACCGGTCACGTGGCGAATCATCGCCAAACCGGAAGCTGATCCACTACCAGAGTTCGAAAAAAGTTCGAAAAGTTGCCCTTCCCCTCTCGGAGGTTGTAACGTACTTGGCCAAGACTCAATTCACTGTGGGGGATCGAATGATGCTCAGCCGTCGTCTGCACGTATTTATTCTTTTGCTTTCTTGTATCGGCGTGTCCTGGGCGCAGCAAGCGCCGCCCGCCCCGAAGACCGTCGTCATCCGCGCTGGGCACCTGCTTGACGTAAAAACCGGCAAGACGCTCACCAACCAAACCATCCTGATTCAGGGCGATAAGATCGCAAGCGTTGGCCCCGACACGCAAGTTCCCGCCGGAGCGCAGGTCGTCGACTTATCCAACGCCACCGTGCTCCCGGGATTGATTGACGCGCACACGCACATCACCTTCAATCCCAACTTCGGCTACTCGCGCCTCGCGATTTCCGTGCCGCGCGAGGCCCTGACCGGAGCACGCAATGCCCGCGTCACGCTCGAAGCCGGTTTTACGACCATCCGCAACGTGGGCGCCAGCGCCTTTAGCGACGTCGCCTTGCGAGACGCGGTCAACGCCGGCGACGTGCCCGGGCCGCGCATGCTGGTCAGCGGCCCGGCCTTGAGCATTACTGGCGGGCACTGCGACAACAACCTGCTGCCCTTCGACTACCACGCGACCAGAGAAGGCGTGGCCGATGGCGTCGAAGCTGTCCAGCACAAGACGCGGGAGATCATCAAGTATGGAGCGGACCTGATCAAGGTCTGTGCCACCGGCGGCGTGCTATCGAAGGGCGACGACCCGCAGGCTTCGCAGTACACGCTCGAGGAGATGAAGGCCATCGTGGCCGACGCGCACCGGCTCGGCCGCAAAGTCGCGGCGCACGCGCACGGCGCCGAGGGCATCCGCTGGGCGTCGGAGGCGGGCGTGGATTCGATTGAGCACGGCTCCTACATCGACGACGCGGGCATCGCAGCGATGAAGAAGAACGGCACATACCTGGTGCCAACGCTCTACCTCGCCGACTGGTTTCTGGAAAATGCCGAAAAGATCGGCACTCCGCCAGAAATGCTTGCCAAAGGGCGAGCAGTGATGCCCGCCGCGCGTAAGAACGTCGCACGCGCGTTTGCCGCAGGAGTGAAAGTCGGCTTCGGCACCGATGCCGCCGTCTATCCACACGGCCTCAACGCGCATGAATTCGCGGTCATGGTGAAGCTCGGCCTGACGCCTTTGCAAGCTATTCAGGCTGCGACCGTGAATGACGCCGATCTGCTGGGATGGTCTGACAAGATCGGGACGATTGAGCCCGGAAAGTGGGCCGACATCGTCGCCGTGGACGGCAATCCGCTGGCGGACGTCACGACGCTCGAACGAGTTAAGTTTGTGATGAAGGGCGGCGAGGTGGTCAAGAATCAGTACGCGAAGTGAGGGGAGGGAGGTCAGAGGTTAGAGGCCAGAGGTTGGAGGTTAGAGGCCAGAGGTTGGAGGTCAGATTGCAGAGGTGAAGAGCCCATTGCAGTGCTTACCTCTGCAATCTGACCTCTGACCTCTGCAATCCTTTAGAATCCTTCGCAGTGTCTGTTCAACTCCAGATTGAAGCGACCCGCGGCTCCGCCCGCACTGGCAAGCTCATCACTCCTCACGGCGAGGTCGAGACCCCTGTTTTCATGCCGGTCGGGACCCTGGCTTCGGTGAAGGGTGTTCCGCAGGATGTGCTCGAAGAACTCGGCGTCCAGATTCTGCTCGCCAATACCTACCATCTTTATCTGCGTCCTGGTGTCGAAACCGTTCGCCAGATGGGTGGGCTGCACCGGTTCATGTCATGGGATCGGGCCATCCTCACCGACTCGGGCGGCTTCCAGGTTTTCAGCCAAAACGATCTCCGGAAGGTCAGCGAAGAAGGGGTGTCGTTCCGCTCGCACCTGGACGGCTCCCCTCACTTTCTGAGTCCCGAAAAAGCCACGGAGGTGCAGATTGGGCTGGGGGCTGACATCATCATGGCGTTTGATGAGTGCACGGAGTATCCGGCGGATCCGCAGCGCGTGCGCGACTCAATGGAGCTGACGCTGCGCTGGGCCAAGCGCTGCAAGAATTATTTTGAGGAACATAAGGGCGAAGTGCCTTGGGCGCACACAGAGGCTGCGGAGCTTCGCTCCGCTGGACGGCCGGGGGCGGCCGTCCCTACGTGGGCTGGGCGGACGAATGCGTCCGCCCCTACGTGGGCGCGGGCGGCGCGGACAGCGGAGTCTACGCAGGCTTTGTTTGGCATTGTGCAGGGCGGGATGGATCTTGAGCTGCGTCGTGAATCGGCGGCGCGGACTATTGACATTGGCTTTCCTGGGTATGCAATCGGTGGGCTTAGCGTGGGTGAGCCTCGCGAGCTTACGCGCGATATCGTCGAATCCACACTCGAGCATCTTCCCTCCGACCAGCCGCGCTATCTGATGGGGGTCGGCACTCCCGAAGAGATCGCCCAGTACGCCCAGTCGGGCATCGACATGATGGATTGTGTGCTCCCTACCCGCGCCGCCCGCCATGGATTGCTGTTCACCTCCGAAGGCAAACTGTCGATTAAACAGGCCCGGTATGCGCAGGACGAGAGCGCACTCGATCCCGCCTGCGACTGCCGCGTCTGCGAGCGCTATTCTCGGGCCTACCTGCGCCATCTTTATGCCTCGAACGAACTGCTGGCCCAGGTTTTGAATACGGTCCACAACCTGCACTATTACCTGGCCACCATGCGGACCGTCCGCGCCTGGATCCGGGCAGGCCGCGCGACTACCCCCGACGCTTCCCGGAGGTAAATTCGGGCGTGCGATTCGATGTACTCGCCTTGACACTTAGCGAGCCGTCCGGCATTCTATTTAACTTGGGGATAAGGTCCGTTTCTTTCTGTGCCGTTCCGATCGAAACCGGGGCGCGGCATCGCCGGTTCCAGCCTGCACGCTGTAGGATCTCCGGCCTTAGAAGAAAAGAATTCCCGCGGGTTCAGCAGAGAAAGTTAAGCGGCGAAAGAAGCAAACTTGCGCGGAGTTCCGCTTGGCCCGGCTCGAAGGGCTTCCGGCTGCCGCGCTTTTAATCAGTAGTTCGTTACATCAGTAGTTCGTTACTTAGGATCGACTTGACGGTGGAAATCATTTTATCTGGCATGTCGTCTGGTATGACTGGCGCATTGGCGTTTTGGTTGCAGCTACCCGGTGGCACGAGTCTGCTCGGGCTGGCGCCCCTGCTGTTCATCTTTGCCATTTTTTATTTCCTGCTAATTCTGCCGCAGCAGCGGAAGCAGAAAAAGTGGCAGGCCATGCTGAGCGAGTTGAAAAATGGAGACAAGATCGTAACCAGCGGCGGCCTGCGCGGGACGATCATCAGCCTCAAGGACGATGCGCTGACCTTGCGCGTGCCGCCCGACAATCTGAAGCTCGAAATCAGCCGCGCATCGGTGGTCTCGGTGACGACGGCGGAAGAAGGAAAGTAGTCGATGGTCGCTAGTCGTTGGTCGCTCGGGAAGCGGAAGTGGTTTTAACTGACGACCAACGACCAAAGACGGTCGACTGGTTTTTCATGAATAAGAACCTCAGTTGGAAGTTGACAGTAATCATCGGGATCCTGCTGGTCTTCGTGTTCGGCATCTTCGGCGTTCCGAAGGACTGGTCGGGCAGGGGTGTGCTGGCGTCGATCGCCGACCGCATTCATTTGGGCCTCGATCTTCGTGGCGGGACGCACCTGATCCTCCAGGTGCAGGTCAACGACGCGGTCAACGTCGACTCCGACAACGCGATTGCGCGCCTCAAGGAAGACATGCGGACGCGCAAGATCAATTATGCCGACATCGTCAAGCCCGATCCGGTGAACCATCCCGAAATGATCGTCGTCAAGGGCGTTCCACCCGATCAGACCAGCGATTTCAAGAGCATTATTTCCGACCGGCTGCCGGAGTACGACGCCAGCTCGGGCGCGGAAAATTCCTGGACCGTTTCGATGAAGGCCCAAACCCTCGCCGATTTGAAGAACCGCGCGGTCGCGCAAGCTATCGAGACCATCCGCAACCGTATTGACCAGCTCGGCGTGAGCGAGCCTGTCATCCAGGAGCACGGCCTCGGCCAGTACCAGATTCTTGTTCAACTTCCGGGCGTGGACGATCCGGCGCGCGTCAAGGAAATCATGCAGTCCACGGCGATGCTCGAAATCAAGCAGTCGCTGGGTGGGCCCTATTCGAGCGAGCAGCAGGCTTTACAGGAGCACGGCGGCGTGCTGCCTCCGGACGCTGTCCTGATGGCCGGCAAAAGCATCGGCTCACGCAACACCGAAACCGGCGAAGCCTGGTACCTGATCTCTCGTGCCTCGGCCGTGACCGGTCGCGATCTTCGTACCGCGGAACCGGCCACCGACGAAAATGGCCAGCCGGCGGTGCGCTTTATCCTTACCTCGGAGGGTGGCCGCAAGTTCTACGCCTTCACTTCCGCTCATGTCGGCGACAATCTGGCGGTGGTTCTCGACAACAAGGTGCAGGAAGTCGCGGTGATCAAAGAAGCCATTCACGACACCGGCGTCATCAACGGCCGGTTCACCCAGCAAGAGACTCAGGACCTATCGATGACGCTGCGTTCCGGCGCTCTGCCGGCCGGCATCAAGTATCTCGAAGAGCGCACGGTCGGACCGTCGCTGGGCGCCGATTCGATTCGTTCCGGCGTTCGCGCGGCCATGGTCGGCATGCTCGCCGTCCTCGTCTTTATGCTGGTCTACTACCGGTGGGCGGGCGTGAATGCCGATATCGCGTTGATCCTGAACCTGGTCATCCTGCTCGGGTTCATGGGCTACTTCGGAGCGGTGCTGACGCTGCCGGGCATTGCCGGCGTTATCCTGACGGTTGGGATGGGCGTGGATTCGAACGTTCTGATTTTTGAGCGCATCCGCGAAGAACTGCGGAACGGCAAGACGCCGCCCTCGGCGGTGGAGCAGGGATTCGGGCACGCCTGGATCACCATCGTTGATACCCACGTCACCACCATCGTATCGGCGGCGATCCTGTTCCTCTTCGGTACGGGGCCGGTAAAAGGTTTTGCCACGACACTGGTATTCGGTCTGGCCGCCAACCTGTTTACGGCAGTGTTTGTATCGCGCGTGATTTTTGATTGGGTGCTGAGCAAGAAGCAGCGCGGCGAAGCGCTGAGTATTTAAGGGCGGTCGTTGGTCGGTGGTCGATAGTCGTTCGCAAAGCAGACACGAACGATGCACCCCGAACGACCAGCGACTGACGACCAACGACTGATTACCAACGACTGATTTTGAAGGGATCCTAAGCAGCGTGGAATTTTTTAGAGACACAACCATCGATTTCCTCGGGAAGAAATGGTACTTCCTCACCTTCTCGCTGATCTTCAGCGTGGCCGGTATCATCTCGATGGGCCATCGCTGGGCGACGACTGGATCGCCGGTTCCCCTGGGGGTCGACTTCCGCGGCGGCACGCTGGTCTATGTGAAGTACGCGCACACCCCGGATCCGTCCGCCATTCACAATGAGATCGAACGCGCCGGATTGAAGAACGCCCGCGTTCAAAGGTACGGGCAATCCGCCAATAATGAAGTGCTGATCGCGCTCGATATTCAGGAGACCAGCGAACAGGCTCTCGACAAAGGTAAGACCCAGATCCTGCAGGCGCTCGAAAGCCATGCCACCCCGGACAAACAGGACCTCAACAACTCCAGTTCGTTGGCCATCGCGAATTATCTTTTGGAGAAGGATCCGCTCCACCTCGGGTCGGGCTCCGATGCCAACCCGCGCTACATGGGCATAGCTCAGGCCATCGTCGACTATCGCGACAAGACGAAAAGCGGCGTGCTTGACTCGATTGATGAGCTAAGAAGTGTGGCCGGTCCCGCCGTCGTCGCCTCGCTTCAGAACAACTTCTTTGTCTCCGACTTTGGCATTCGCAACGTCGAAATTGTCGGCCCGCAAGTTGGGCAACAGCTGCGCAAGCAAGCGATCTTGGCCACTCTTTATTCGCTGGGCGGGATGCTGATTTACCTGGGGTTTCGCTTCGAATGGATCTACGGTGTGGCCGCCGTTTTGACCGTGTTCCACGATACTCTGATCACGGTGGGTGTCTTCTCGCTGCTGGATCGGGAAATATCGCTGACCGTGATTGCCGCCATCCTAACCCTGATCGGATACTCCAATAACGACACCATCGTCGTGTTTGACCGCATCCGCGAGAACGTCAAACTGCTGCGGCGGGACAAATTGGCCGACATTGTCAACAAAAGTATTAATCAGACGTTAAGCCGAACCATCTTGACAGCGGGCCTGACTTTCCTTACCGTGCTTGCTCTGTTTCTTTTTGGCGGCGAGGTGTTGCATAATTTCAGCCTCGCGCTGGTCATCGGCATCTTGATTGGGACGTATTCCTCAATCGCCATTGCCGCCCCGATTCTGGTCGCCTACCAGGAGTGGCGGGGCGGGCGGGGGAAGAAGCCGATTGCCATGCCACTGCGGTCGGGCAGCGGCCCGACCCAGCCGAAGGAAAAAGTTAAGGTCTGAATTTCGGGTAATTTGGCGTAGAATCTTCACCTGCCCCCAGAGGCAGGGTTGGCAGGCCCAAAACTCGCCGGGCAAAGACCCCGAAGAGCGGGAGCAAAGAGGTGGCGGTCGGTGTCTAAACTTTCGTACGGTCTGGTGTAGGAGGAGCCTATGTTTGAAGACAGCCTCATTGAGTCGGGCAACAGGCTCAAGACCAAGCGGTTGGGTACCACCGTCATTTCCTTCCTGCTGCAGGTCGGGCTCATCGGGATCCTGATCCTGATCCCTCTGATTTATACCGACGCGCTACCCAAGACGCAGCTGATGACCTTCCTGGTAGCGCCTCCGCCGCCGCCGCCGCCACCCCCGCCGCCGGCCGCTGCAGTGAAGGTGGTGAAGATCCAGAGCGAAATCATCAGCGGCCAGTTGCGTACCCCCACCAGGATTCCAACTAAAATTCAGATGATCAAAGAAGAGGAAGCGCCCCCGGACCTGGGTGGCAGCGGCGTCCCGGGTGGTGTCCCGGGCGGCATTCCCGGAGGTTCGTCGGGCGGCGTGATTGGTGGCATCCTCAGCTCGACCCATGTCGATGTCCCCAAAGTCGCGACTCCGCAGCGCGTTCGCGTGTCGACGGGCGTTGCGACCGGTCTTCTGATCAAGAAGGTCACGCCCAATTATCCGCAACTGGCGAAACAGGCCCGTATTCAGGGGCAGGTCGTACTGCAGGCGGAAATCAGCAAAGACGGCACGATTCAGAATCTGCAGTTGATTAGCGGGCACCCCATGCTAGCGCCGGCGGCGATCGAGGCCGTGAGACAGTGGCGTTATAAGCCATACCTGCTCAATGGCGAGCCGGTGGCCGTGGAGACCCAGGTGGTTGTGAACTTTAGCTTGTCCGGAGGTTAGACTCTCCCGGCCGGCTTGTCCCGGTTTCGTTTGTGCCGGTTTAAAGTTAAGTTTGTGGCGGTTTAAAGCCCTCCCCGTCCCACCTTTTCCCGAGACGGGAGACCAGGGTGGTTTCACACCCGGGGGCAATTCTGCCCACTTTAGCTTTCTTGCATCAAACGGTTCAGATCTGCAGGCTGCGGAAAAACTCGGGTTTCGTATCAGGACATCGTTCGAAATCAAAGGCCCCTTTAGGGGCTGGGTACCGAAAAATGGGCTCTTTCCGCAGCCTCTCAAACCGCGAACCTCTGGCAGGCACGAGGGAGCCGGGGGTGGATCGCGGTATAGCTGTTCCGGGTGCAAGCCTGTTACGGGTGGGAAGAATTTTGAGAAGCGGTTAGAATCAAGCTCGAAACAGTTCTGAAGAGGAGAAGCAACTCATGGTCGTGAATCTGGCAGCAGTCGCACTCTGTAATTTCCATCTTTTCGCCGCCTGGCTCTTGCAAGAGGGCTCGGTTGGTTGGGACCCGATTTCGCTCTGGAAGCAGATGGGTATTCTGGCGAAGGTCGTGGTTATCATTCTGTTCATCATGTCGGGGTGGTCAATCGGCGTGATGATTGACCGTTGGATGGCTTTCAATGCCGCCCGCAATCAGTCCCGTTCGTTCGCTCCCGCGGTTGCCGGAGCGCTGCGCGAAGGCAAAATTGACGAAGCGATCAAAGTGGCCGAGCGCAACAAGAAAAGTCACCTGGCCAAGGTGGTCACGGCGGGCCTGATGGAATTCAAGGCCCACCAGGACAGCCCGGGTGAAATTCCCGGCGAGACGATTGAAGCTTCCAAGCGCGCTCTGGAGCGCACCGAAGCCATCGTACACGCTGAACTGAAGCGTGGCTTGGGCGGTCTGGCGACAATCGGTTCGACGGCTCCCTTCGTGGGACTGTTCGGAACGGTGGTCGGCATTCTGAACGCCTTCAACGGCATCGCCAAGGAAAAGGCAACCGGCTTGGCAGCGGTCGCGGGCGGCATTTCCGAAGCGCTCGTAACCACCGCCGTCGGCCTGTTCGTGGCGATTCCGGCCGTCATGATGTTCAACTATCTGACCGGCCGCGTGGAAGCGTTCGACGTGGAGATGGATAACTCCTCGAGCGAACTGATCGATTACTTCCTGAAGCGCCGGAGCATGCGCCGTTCCTAAGGGCTCGGTTGCACCCATGAGTTGCTCATGCGATGGAGGGACGGGCGTCTCGCCCTTCCGGCTGGGCGGGGACGCCCGGCTCTCCACCAGGCAAGATTGGGCGGCAGCGGTAGCGCGAGGGGTCGGTCGCGGATGCAAGCATACGCAGGAGGCAGAATTCCATGGCATTAGCACAGCGAAACGAAGGGGCCAACGTTACCTCCGACATCAACGTCACCCCGATGGTGGACGTGATGCTGGTACTGCTCATCATCTTCATGGTGGTCACGCCTATGTTGCAACATGGCATCCCTGTGGACATGGCCAGAGTGAATAATCCCACGGATATGCACGACGCCGACAAGGAAGACGCGCTGCAAGTCGCCATCACTCGCGATGACCATGTCTTCTTCGGGGCGGATCCCGTCAAGGTGGATGAGCTGACGCAGAAGGTCAAGGATAAGTTGGCGAACCGGACCGATAAGCGGGTCTTTCTCAAGGCCGACGCTCGGGCGAAGTTCGGCTGGGTGGTCGAAGTCGTCGACAATGTTCGCGCCGCTGGCGTGGACCAACTCGGCCTCTTGACGGATCAAAAGAAGCCCGGAGCCCTGAGCCCGCCGCCGGGCGCAACTCCACCGGCGCCTACGGGCGGCCAATAGCACGCAATAGCAAAGCAGGAGATCGATTATGAGTATGGCAGTCGGCTCCAAAGGGGGCCAGAACGCGAACATGAACGTCACGCCGCTGATTGACGTGTTGCTGGTGCTGCTGATCATTTTCATGGTGATTACGCCGCTGACGCCCAAGGGTTTGGACGCGTTGGTGCCCCAGCCTCCGCCGAAGGATCAGAAAACACCGCCGCCCGACATAAATCGCACCATCGTGGTGCAGTTGATCGACCACGGTGCCGGCAACCCTCCGGGTCTCAAGATCAATCAGGACGAAGCCACTTGGGAAACTCTGCAGGGCCGCTTGGAAGATATTTTCAAAACCCGGGCCGAGAAGGTCATGTTCGTGAAGGGCGATGACAATGTGCCCTTCGCCGACGTCGCCAGTGTCATTGATATCGCGCATTCCGCCGGCGTCGACAAAGTCGGCTTGATCACAGCCAAAATCGAAGCGGGCGGCTAGAAATCGGGTGATCGGATCATCGGGTCATCGGGCGATCTCAACCCGATGATCCGATAGCTTAAGACTTGCGCTATGGTCTTGCTTCTCGCTGGTGGCTTCGCTTGAGGTTCTTTTTCCGACAACTCCGCAGCAAGGGAGATTTATAAAGCAATGAAAACTTCTCGAAGGCTCGTGGTGGTATTTGCCGCGGCAATGGTGCTGCTCTCCAGCACCGGCTGCAACAAGCTTAAGGCGCGTGACCACCTCAACAAGGGTGTGCAGGCTTACAAAAACTCCAAGTTCGAGCAGGCCATTGAC
>Ga0209117_1000901_pt1 | contig 10995 bp, 8 predicted proteins | sample BlaSpr_A8_OM2_M2_FD_187978 | JGI IMG/M metagenome (GOLD analysis project Ga0209117, IMG submission 187978) | Forest soil microbial communities from Thunder Bay, Ontario, Canada - Black Spruce, Ontario site 2_A8_OM2_M2 (SPAdes) (version 2) | ecosystem: Environmental > Terrestrial > Soil > Boreal...
TCCCGTCCATTGCAGTCGAACCATTCTTGCAACGTGTGCGCGCCGCCTCCGGAGCCGCCGCCCCCGATCGCGATGGCCTCGCGGCCCAGCGAAAGCGGAATGTTGGCGTCGGTCGACGCCCGCTGCACCTGCGCCGTATTACCCAACTGCGCATCCACGGCGCGAATCACCCTCAGAAGCCGCGCCTCCGGCGCCAGTTCGCCCGCCGGACGATTCCCGATCTCGACCACTTCGGTCTGTACTGCGTGCGGCTTCCGCGTTCCGCGCTGAGCAGCCGCCCGATTTTCCGATGCGACCGCCTGGTCGAGCGCGCTGCGCAGCGCTCGCTCCAGCCGGTCAATTTCCGCCGTCGACGTGGAGCGCAAATCGACCCGCATGCTGGCGGATTCCGGAATCGAATTCACGGAAGTCCCGCCACGAATCACGCCGACATTAAAGGTTGTTTTCGGCGCGGCCGGCACCGGCGTTTGGTTGAAGACCTCGATGGCACGGGAGAGCGCGATAATCGGATTGGGCGCGCCGAAGTCGCTCCACGAGTGTCCGCCCGGACCGCGCACGATCACTTCGAAGCGGCGGCTGCCGAGGGCCGCGGCCACTACGGTGTCCGCTCCGGCGCCATCGACAACCACGCTATAGGCAATGGCGTCTCGCCAGCGCGGCGTCGCGAAAACGTGCCGCATGCCGCGCAGATCGCCTTCGCCTTCTTCCCCGACGTTCCCGATGAACACAAAGGGCAGCGCATGCGAAATTCGCGTGTTGCCGAGCACACTGGCGACGGCCAGCATCGCCGCAATGCCCGCGCCGTTGTCGGCAACTCCCGGGCCATACAACCGGCTGCCCTGTTGCCGGATGTTCAACGGTGTTGTCGCGGGAAACACGGTATCAATATGCGCGCTGAGCGCCACGAAACGGCTTCCGTAGCCGGGGCGAACGCCGAACACGTTGCCGACGTCATCCACCCGCACGCCGGTGAGCCCGAGCTCGCGAAAACGGTCAGCTAGCCAGACACTGCGGGCTGCCTCTCCGAACGGAGGGGCGGCAACCCGCGTCGCCTCCATCTGCCACTGCGCAAACTGCGACTCCTGCGAGCGGAACCGGTCGAATGCCGCGCGCACTTCCGGCGAGCCGGCGAGCCGCGTCACTTCTTGCTGCACCGAAAAGGGATACAAACCAGAAGCTGCCACTTGCGGAATGAGCTCCGTGCTCTGCGCCTATCTTATAACGGCGACGCGGACGCTGACCGCCTTCTTGCGCTTATAGCGCATCTTCCGTTGTTTTGCCCACGGGCACTTGCCGAGTTTGCTCGGCTTGGACGGCCGGGGGCGGCCGTCCCTACGTGAGCGCTTGGACGGCCGGGGCGGCCGTCCCTACGTGAGCGCTTGGACGGCCGGGGCGGCCGTCCCTACGTGAGCGCTTGGACGGGCGAGGGTGGCCGTCCCTACGTGTGCGCTTGGACGGGCGAGGGCGGCCGTCCCCATACGAGCTTGGTTTTGATAGACTGTCCACGATTCCGGATCCGCCTCGCTCCCCGCCTGTAAGGAGGTATGGCCGTGAAAACCGTTCTCAAAATCGCAGGTATTGTGGTCGCGCTGTTGATTGTGGTCGCGATCGCGGTCCCGTTGTTCGTGAACGTCAACAATTTCCGTCCGCAGATTGAGTCGAACCTCAGCGCGGCTTTGGGACGGCCGGTGAAGGTCGGCAACTTAAGCCTGAGCATCCTCTCCGGGAGCGTGGGCGCCGACCAGCTCTCGATTGCAGACGATGCCAAGTTCAGCAGCGCTCCGTTTATCCAGGCGAAATCGCTGCAAGTGGGCGTCGAGTTGCTGCCGCTCATTTTCAGCAAGCAACTCAACGTCACCCAGCTACGCATCGATCGTCCGGAGATCGCTTTGCTGCGCAACCGCGAGGGAGTGTGGAATTTTTCCTCGCTCGGAAACCAGTCGGCGCAGCCGGTTAAGGCAGCAGAAAAAACGTCCAGCGCTCCAGCGAACGTGAACGTGGCCAAGCTCGACCTGACGGACGGAACCATCTCCCTCGGATCGGTTTCCGGCAAACGTAAACCCGTCGTCTATGACAAAGTCAACATTACGATGCGCGATTTTTCGTTCACCAGCGCGTTCCCCGTGGTCGCTTCGGCGCGGCTTCCGGGCGGCGGCAGCTTGAAGATCGACGGCACCGCCGGTCCGATCAATGCGACCGATACCGCGCTCACGCCGGTGCAGGCAAAGTTGAGTCTCAACAAACTCGATCTCGCCCAGTCAGCGCTCGTCGATCAGGAGTTGGGCATCACCGGCTCGGCTGATTTCGAGGGCACGCTGACTTCCGACGGCCACATGGCGAAGGCCAATGGAACCGTGAAGGCCACGTCGTTAAAGCTGGTTCCCAAAGGCTCGCCTGCGGGAGTGCCCGTACAGGTTGTCTTCGCCCTCGAGCACGACCTGAAGAATGAGTCGGGAAAGCTGATGCAGGGCGACGTCTCGATCGGCAAGGCCCTGGCCAAGCTGACCGGCACCTACGATATGAAGGGCGACACCACTTCCATCCGCACAACGCTGAATGGGCAAGCCATGCCGGTCGACGACCTCGAAGCGATGCTTCCCGCGCTCGGCGTAGTTCTTCCCACCGGTTCGCGGCTCAAGGGCGGAACGCTTTCCGTGGAACTCGACTCCGCCGGTCCGCTCGACAAACTCGTCTCCACGGGCTGGATAAAGATGAGCAACGCTGCACTCGCCAACTTCAATCTCGGATCGAAGCTCTCGGCGATCTCCGCGCTTACCGGCAAGCAGACCGGCAATGACACCACGATCGAGAACTTGAGTTCCGATGTGCGGTACGCGGCCGAAGGCACGCGCCTCGACAAGATCAACCTGGTGATCCCGACGCTGGGAACCGTCACCGGCGCAGGCACCGTCAGCCCCAGCAATGCACTTGCCTTCAAGATGCTGGCGAATCTGACGGGCGCGGGCGCCGGGCTGACGAAAGCGGCCGGCATGGGTGCGGGCGGCATCCCCATCACCATCGGGGGCACCACTGCGAACCCGACCTTTATGCCGGATATGAAGGGGATGATGGGCGATCAACTCAAAGGCCTGACGCAGGGTGGCAAAACCAATCCTTTGGGCGGATTAGGCGGGCTGTTCGGGAAGAAGAAGCCCAACTAGTACTGTGACCGCATGATGATTACGGCGCGGAAAACGAGTAGCGCCGGCATCTTGCCGGCTGTCCCGAGGGCATCCCGCCCTCGGCGCGGTGGGCGAGGACGACCGCCGGACAGCCGCGGGGACGGCGGCGCTACTCTCGGCATCGCTAAAACGATGCCCTGATACGAAACGTCTGGCGCTTCAGCGAACGCCGCGGAGGGCGGTCTCGGCGGGATGAGTTGCGAGCGTCTGCATGTCATTCAGAATCGTGGCGATTACGTTCTCGTCCCCGACTACCGTGTTTATCATCAGGTGATAGAGGCTGCGCGTCGGCCATTCGGCATTGAAGTAATGTTTGATGTAGGCCATCCGCTCCCTGTCCACGTTCTCCACCAGGTCTTCTGCCTCTTCCCGGCTCTTGCCCAAGGCGAGCAGGCGGCGAATTTTCTCGTCGTGCGGAGCATAGGTGAAGACGCGGAAAGTATCCTTGCGTTCGCGCAGAAAAAACGGGGCGCCACGGCCGACAATCACCGCATTGCCTTCCACCGCAATCGTGCGCATGATCTCTCCCACCATGGTCATCATGCGATCCGTATCGAACGTGTGAGCGTCGGCCAGAGGGATGCTGCGTTCGTAACTACCCCGCCAGAAGGCTTTCGCTAAACGGTAGAGGCGGCTGTCGACACGCTCATCGCACAAGGCCACCGCCGATTCCGGCACCTGCGCGCGCTGGGCAATCTCGCAGGTCAGTTGCTGGTCCCAGAGCTTCCATCCCAAGCGGCGGGCCAGTTGGCAGGCAATGCCTCCGCCTCCGCTACCAAATTCGCGTTCGATCGTAACGATGCGAAACATCGCGAACCTCCTTCCGTGGAGGGACGGGCGGGGACGCCCGGCGCTCCACCAACTGCCAGCTCTAATGAACCACCATCCCGCTCGGCTTCGACTTCTTGATCAAGAATACACAAGGAATCAAACAAGCGATCACGATCCCAAGCACCCAGAAATTATCAATGTACGCCAGCATGGTCGCCTGCCGGATCACATTCGCCTGCATCATCGCATAGGCATGCTGCAGCGCGGAACCACCTCCGGAACCGGGCCCGGAGCCACCGCCCGAAAAAGTGCCCGTCATCCCGTGCAGCATTGCCTGAAACTGCGGATTGGCGGCGCTCAGGCTCTCCGTAAGCCGCGCCTGATGAACCTGCGCGCGGCGAGCCAGGCCGGTGGTGACAAAAGAAATTCCGACACTGCCGCCAATATTTCTGGCGAGGTTCATCAAACCGGACGCCGCATTGTTCTTGTCGCGCGGCAGAAAGGCATACGCGGCGGTGTTAATGGGGACGAACAGAAAAGCAAGTCCTAGCGCCTGGTAGACGCGCGCCATCGTCACGGTGCGAAAATCCACCACCAAGTCGAACGTCGTCATATGAAACAGCGAAAACGAGAGCATCGACAAACCAAACAGCATCAGCCAGCGCGGACTATAACGCGAGAGCAGAAAGCCGACAATGGGCATGGCCACCATAATCGTGAAGCCACCCGGCATTAGTGCCAACCCGGACCGTTCCGCAGTGTAACCGAGCAGCGTCTGCATGAACAGCGGCAACAGCAGCGTGCTTCCCAGCAGGGCAAACCCGAGCATGAACATCATGAAGTTCGCGGCGGCGAAGGTGCGCTGGCGAAATAAATGCAGGTCGATGATGGGGTCTTTGTGGCGCCACTCCCAAAAGACGACAAAGATCAGCGACGCGGCCGAAACCACCGTCAGCCATGCGATGAAGTGCGATTCGAACCAGTCTTCGCGCTGCCCTTTGTCGAGGACCACCTGCAGCGTTCCCAGGCCGAGCGCGACGAAACCGAGTCCGGTGTAGTCAATCCGGGTTTCGCTGAGCTTGCGGCGCTTGAGGTACGGAGGATCCTGGATGAGCCGCGAGGTCAGCAAAAGCGAAAGAATGCCGACTGGGATATTGACGAAGAAAATCCAGCGCCAGCTGAAGTTGTCGGTGATCCAGCCGCCGAGCGTGGGACCGATGGCCGGAGCCATCACTACCGCGATGCCGTAGACGGCGAAGGCCATGCCGCGCTTGGCGGGAGCAAAGGTATCGGCGAGGATGGCCTGCTCGCTCGGCTGCAAGCCTCCACCACCCGCACCCTGAAGAATGCGGAAGACGATCAGCATGGCGAGATTGGGCGCGAGCCCGCACAGAAACGAACTGATCGTGAACAGCGCGACACAGCCCATGTAAAAACGCTTGCGACCGACGATCGAAGACAGCCAGCCGCTCAGCGGCAGCACGATGGCGTTCGAGACGAGATAAGACGTCAGCACCCACGTACTCTCGTCCTGACCCGCGGAAAGACTGCCGGCGATATGGGGCAGGGCCACGTTGGCGATGCTGGTATCGAGCACCTCCATGAAAGTGGCCAGGGTCACCGCGAGAGCAATGATCCACGGATTCACCGCCGGACGCCATGCGGCGGCGTCATTCATGGTGATCGAAGCGGCGCCCATTATTTAATCCAGACCTTCGGCACAACCGACATCCCCGGGCGTAGTTCATGTCCCTTGGTCGCGCCCGAGTCGAACACGATCTTCACCGGAATGCGCTGCACCACTTTGACGTAGTTGCCGGTGGCGTTTTCGGGTGGCAGCAGGCTGAAGCGCGCTCCGCTGGCGCCAGCGGTGGAATCGACATGCCCCTTGTAGGTCTTGCCGTTCGCATCCACCACGATCTCAACCGGCAGGCCCGGCTTGATGTTCTTAAGCTGCGTCTCCTTGAAGTTCGCCGTGACCCAGAGGTCGCCAACATCGAGCGGGACGACCTTCATCATCTCCTGGCCGGGCTGCACGTTTTGTCCAACCTCGACAGTGCGGTTGCTGACGACTCCGCTGACTGGCGCAATCACCTTCGTGTACTGGAGGTTCAGCTCAGCCTGGTCCAATTCGGCCTTCCTGCGATCGGCATTGGCTTGCGCGGAAAGGGCGCGGGCGCGAGTGGCTCGCATCGTCTGCGGCGCCGTATCGGCGGTTCGAAGATCGGCGCCGGCCTGCACCAGTTTGTTCCGCGCCTGTTCGATCTGCGCCGCGAAAGCGTCGGCGCTGGCGCGCGCCGCTTGCAGAGTTGCGGCGCTGGCATGGGCGCTGGCGACGGCTTGATCGAACTGCTGCTGCGAGATCTCCTGCTTGTCGATTAGTTGCTTGTAGCGGACAAGATCATTCTGCGCTTTGGTATTGTTGGCGTCCGCTTGGGCGACCTGGGCCTGGGCGGCCTCAAACTGCTGACGGGCAGCGGCGATTCCCGCCTTCGCGCCGGAGACGCCGGCCTGCGCGCCGCTTACCTGACTCGAAGTGCTCACATCAGTGATCGGGACGTTAATGCCGGCAGCCGCGGCCTGCGCCTGGGCGTCGGCGTATTCCGCGCGCGCCTGCGCGACGGCCACTTCGTAATCGGCAGGGTCGATTTCCACCAGCACCGTTCCCTTTTCCACGTACTGGTTGTCCTGCACGTTGAGCTTCAGCACATGGCCGCTGACGCGCGCGCTCACCGAGTTCACGTGCCCGTCAATCTGCGCGTCGTCGGTGGATTCATAGCTTCCGAGATAGCGCCACAGAAAGAAAACGGCGGTCACAATCACGAGGCCGGCGAGAATAAGTCCCCACTTCGTGCGCGGATTGCCCAAGAACCCGGCTCGCCGCTGATAGCGGGCTTCGCTGTCAGGCTGGGACTCCTGCGGCGACCGGGATTGCGGAGCACGCGCTTCCGGTTGCGGTTTGGGCTCGGCGACAACGCCGCTGGTTTGTTCCATAGACTACTTCCCTTTCAAGTATTCGCGAACGCCCTCTTCGGCGCGGCCCAGGGCGCGGGCAAAGGAAACCTTGGCCAGGTTGTGAAGATAGAGGCTCGAGATCAAAATCTCGTGCGCGGCTGCCACCGCTTCCTGCGCCTGAACCACTTCGAGGTTGTCGGTGACCCCGGCGGAGAACCGATCCTGCGATTGGGTAAGCGCCTGCTCGGCGAGATTCACGGAACTCTGGGCGACTTCCACCAGATCGCTGGACGACTTGAGGTCGAGCAGGGCGTTGCGGATATCCTGATCAATCTGGCCGCGCACGTCCGCCATCTCCGCTTGCGCCTGCCGCAGGCTGGCTTCAGCCTTCAGAACATCTCCATGGACCTTTCCGCCCTGGAAGATCGGAATGTTCAACGTACCGAAGACCGCGTACGTAGGCAGCACATCGCCGGGAACCGCGCCGATTTCGCCGTAATTCGCGGCTAGATCGAGGGTGGGAAAATATCCGGCAGTGGCCGCGCTGCGCTCAAGTTGCGCAGCGACCAGACGATCCCGCGCCGCTTTGTAATCGGAGCGTAGAGAATACGCGCGCTGCAAGCTGGTTTCAAGATCGGGGATGGGAAAAGCCTGGTAAGGAGCTTTGTCGGCCAGTTCGAATTCCTGGCTGGTCGCCAATCCAATCACACGGGCCAGCGAAATTTTCTGTTTGGCGTAGTCATTTGTGGCGGCAATCAGTTGCTGTTGGCGCGTCTGGTATTCGACCTGCGCCCGGAGCGTGTCGATCGCCGGAGCGACACCCGCCTGCTGTTGCGCAACCGCCTTGTCGTGGAGCGCCTGCGCCGTCTCGACCTGCGCTTGCGCGGTTTCCACGCGGGCTGAGCCGGCAATCGCCTGCAGATAGGCATTGCCGGTCGCAAACACAACCAGATCCCGCGCGTCCTTCAGATTGAACTGGGCCACGCTCTCGCCGATCACAGAGGAACGGTATTTCTGGATTGACTTCCAGTCGAAGACGCGCTGGGTCGCCGAGGCGCGCACATCAAAGTAGGAAAAACGCCCAGTCGTGCGAGGAAGAGGCCCGCTCACGCCGGGAAAGGAGCGCAGTCCTAGGGCTTCCAGACTCGTCTTCTGTGTAGCCTCCTGCACATCCGCGCTGACGTTCGGAAGCAGGTCGCTGAGCTGCTTCCATTTCTCTCCCCGGGCCTCGATGGTGTTGTACTCCGATAAAAGGCCAGCCAGGTTCTGGCGCAAAGCCCGCTCGATGGCGTCGCTGAAGGTCAACCGGAGGACTCCGGGGGTGGGCTTGGCCTCTGGCGCACTGCCGAACACAGGATTCTGGGCCGAGGTCTGAACTTGCCCGGCCACGGCCCCCGAGTTCGCGGTTGAAGCGGAAGTCGAAGTCTGGGCGCAAAGCGCCGCTGGGAAGATGCCGATCGACACGATCAGTAACACAATCCGCAAAAACAATGGCTGCAATTGGCGGGTGGAACGGTTCGCGAAAGCCATGGAAGCTGGTTTCTCTCCTTACGAGTAGAAAATGATAAGTCTTTTGGGCTCTTTTTGGCGAAGGTCCGACGCAAATTGTTGAACCGCCTCACGATGGAGCGCGGCCCCACAAGGTTTTGCAGGTGCGCTCCCACTAGCGACAGTGACCTTGGTCATCTTGTGTAACCCCGACCCAAAGTTCAGTCTATGAGAGTCAAGCACTTCCCTGCGACCGAAAAACTGCGTGAGGGGAGTCGTGCGTATGAGCGAAGACACGAAACTGTCGCCTAAGGGTTCGGACTGGACGCGCCTGCTCACGGATCCCGACTTGGTGAGCCACCTCGGGAAACTGCTCCAGACCTACCGCGAAGTCTCTCCAGAACAACGCGAGGCGGCCCTGCTGCAGGCGATGCGCGAGATCAAAGACGCTGCCGTTAAAGCCCGCGAAGTACAGCAAGAAGAGCCCGCTGCCTCGGTGCCGGCGCCACCTGCGGTGCTGCAGCATCCCGAACCGGTGAAGGAAACGCCCCCGTTCGAACCGAATTTGTTCACCCCGCAATCGGGATCGGATCGCCGCGTTTATCACCGGATCAAGTGCTATGCGGCGGTTGAAATTCACATTGAGGGAACAGACAAGCCAGTCTGGGGCAATCTGGCGAATGTGAGCCGGGGAGGATGCCTGGTCGAAACCGCCAGCCCCGTGCCCGCGGGCAAAATCCTGGAGATCGGGTTGTGGGTGGCCAGCGGCAAGATCTGGGTGAAAGGCATCATCATCAGCGGAGTCGTGACGCGCAGCTCGCCATCGTTTGGAGTTCGGGTGAAATTCTCAGAGGCGGAACTGTCGGAAAAGGAACACCTGCGGGAATTTCTTAAGTTCGTCGAGAGCACCGCCCGCCAGTCGCAAAGCGGAAACGCCTATGTGGCGCAATTAAAGGGTTAGGCCGCTGGCCTTCCACACCTCACCTTGCCGGCAACTTTTCCTGCAATCCGGAATGAACCCGGATTGCTCAGCGAAATCGTGTCGCAGTATCTGGGCAATCAAGATTTGAGGACGGTGTTTCCGGGATTTGAAGGGAGCCGGGGCAGTTCGTGGAAATATTGGGATAGAACAGTTCGCGTAGGGTCGGGCGCCCTCGTCCGCCCAGGCGAAGTCCGGCAGATGAGTTAAGTCGCGCCCGCCAACGTAAATCTACGAAACGGGGATTCGATTCCGAAGCGCCGCGACAAAAGCGGCATCAGCCCTAAGCGAGACCATCTCCAATGGAGAAAACCCCCGCGACCACGAAAGATAGAGCGCCATCATCAACAGCAAAATCGTGATGGCAAAATTGGGCCAGGCATTCAGCGCCCATTGTCCGCGCCAGCTCAGCTCGCAAGCTCGAGAGAATGGCATGAGATATGGAATTGACCATTGATAGCCGTCCGGTCCGCGACTTCCCACCAGGTCTTCTAGCAGATGAATGTGGAAGCTCAAGAAGGCGAGTCCCGCAGTCTTCCATCGCTGAGTCGCCAATGCGAATGATGCCACAGTCACGACGACCGCGAACGGAAGACTATGCAACGTGTGATGGTAACCGGAAAACCATTCGAGCGGATGATGCGAGTTGCGCGTCAGATACTCCGCGACGATCCCAAGCCCGTCAACATCGGGTACGACGCTAGCAAGCGTAACCAGAGCACGTTCCCCGCGACTCAATGATGCCGAGTTAGCAAGGACCCATCCAGTGAGAAAGTGAGTTGCCGGGCTCATGTGCTCACACTTCGATCAGCACATTCCCGTCCTCAATCTTCACCGGATACACCGCAATCTTCGCCCCCGGCGGACCGGCCTCGCCCGTCTTCGGGTCCCATTCCCAACCATGCCACGGGCAAACGACTTTTCCTCCTGAGATCACGCCCTGGCCGAGCGGGCCTCCGCGATGCAGGCAGACGTTATCCATGGCGCTGATTTCGCCGTTCACGTTGGCGACGCAGATGGTCTTGTCGCCGCAGGGGAATTCTTTGGCTTCGTTGAGAGCGGGAAGATCGGATTGAGAGGCGAGCTTGGTGAAGTTACCCATGAGTCCTGTGAAACGCAGCGAACCCCTGCCGAGCTTCGCTCGGCGTGGACGGGCGAGGGCGCCCGTCCCTACGCGACCTGCGCCACCGACGGTCGCGATCCTTCGCTTCGCTCAGGATGACCGCAGCGGGCTCCCGCTTCGCTCACGCCCGCTAAGCGCGGTCACTTCGGCTGCATCGTCTGCGCTACCATTACCTGGCGCTTAAAATTCTCCATCATGTTCTCTTCCAGTCGCACTTCGGTGGGGCGCTTGGCGAGGGTCATGGTGTCGATCTTGTCCTGCAGCTTGAGCAGAGCGTAAAACAAATTCTCCGGACGCGGCGGGCAGCCGATCACATATACATCCACCGGCACGATCCGGTCCACGCCCTGCAGCACGGCATAGGTATTGAACGGCCCGCCGACCGACGAGCACGCACCCATCGAAATCACCCACTTCGGCTCGGGCATCTGGTCGTAAATTCTCTTCACCACCGGCGCCATCTTCAGCGTGACCGTGCCGGAGACGATCATCAGATC
>Ga0209117_1000902_pt1 | contig 10991 bp, 10 predicted proteins | sample BlaSpr_A8_OM2_M2_FD_187978 | JGI IMG/M metagenome (GOLD analysis project Ga0209117, IMG submission 187978) | Forest soil microbial communities from Thunder Bay, Ontario, Canada - Black Spruce, Ontario site 2_A8_OM2_M2 (SPAdes) (version 2) | ecosystem: Environmental > Terrestrial > Soil > Boreal...
CAGTCCCGCTACCAACACCAACACAGTATTTCGTACCGCAGAACTTCGCAAACGCGCGCTCGAACTCTTCTACGATCGGACCACCGATAAAACCGGCAGTGTGCAGCGCACGCTTGAAAACTTCTGTCAGTTCTTGCTCAAGCTCGATATGAATCGTAGCAAGGTCGAGGAATGGAATCGTATCTTTGGTATTCACGCTGTTCACTTTTGCTCTCCCATAGCAACGGTCGCGTTGGAATCGACGAATCTCTTAACTCGTGCAGGGTTTCCCGCAACGATGGCATTAGCAGGAACATCCTTTGTTACGACGCTCCCGGCGCCGACGATTGCCTGCTCTCCAATCATGACATTGCAAAGTAAAGTCACTCCCGAACCAATCGAAGCGCCTTTCTTCACTACGGTCCGCTCGACCTTCCAATCCTGTTCGGTCTGCAACCCGCCCTCGGGCGTAGTTGCGCGAGGGTAAGGATCGTTAATGAAAGTCACGCCGTGACCGATGAACACGTTGTCTTCGATCGTCACGCCCTCGCAAATGAAGCTATGGCTGGAAATCTTGCAGTTCTTTCCGACTGTCGCGTTCTTTTGAATCTCAACAAACGCTCCGATTTTCGTGTCGTCGCCGATTTTGCAACCGTAGAGATTGATGAACTTTGACAACTTGACGTTCTGACCCAGCTGGACGTCGGGAGCAATGCAATTATGATCCATCATAGCTGAATGATTTTGCCTTTCTGCTGGAGGGATTGGTCTGCAGCTTCCAGGGTTCTGACCACTTGCAGTCCGGCAACTCCGTCGTTGAACGGCGTTTTGTCATTCAAAATACAATCGACAAAATACGAAGCCTCAACTCTCAGAGCTTCTAACTGTTCGATCCGCGGCGCCCACATGTCTCCCGAACGGTAGCTAACCATCAACTTATATCTTCCTTCCCCGTTCGACATCTCTACTCCTTTGTCGTAAACCTTGATTTTTTCGTCTGCCTCAAGGTCATTCCACACCAACATCTTCTTTTCGCCGCCGATCAGAGTGGTTCTTATCTTGACAGGGGACAACCAGTTCACGTTGATGTGCGCAATTACGTTATTGGGGTAGTAGATGGTCAAATATGCCACGTCCGCAACATGGTTCAGATGACTTTCGCCAGTTGCGACAACTGCTTCGGGCTTCTCCTTAATCAAATAGTTCATGATAGAAAGATCGTGCGGGGCCAGATCCCAGATGACGTTGATATCGTGCTGCAATAGTCCCAAGTTGACTCGCGTGGAATCGTAGTAGTAGAGATCGCCTAGCGTTCCATCGTCGATGAATTGACGGATGCGCTTGACAGCACCGGTAAACAAAAAGGTATGGTCTACCATGATTTTGAGATTCTTGCGATCGGCCAACTCAATCAGCTCTTCCGCTTGTGCCGATGTACAAGTGAAAGGCTTCTCGACGAATACGTGCTTGCCGTTTTGGAGAGCAGCCTTCGCAAGTTCATAGTGCGTCCAGACGGGAGTGACCACGGCTATGGCATCGACGTCGGTTGAGCGGAGCAATTCATTGCAATCATTGGTGACGTGCATGTCCGGATAGGACTGCCGTACGCGCTGAAGCGCCTTCGGACTCTGGTCACACACGCTGACCACTCGGGATTGCTCCTGTCCGTGGAAATTGCGGACGATGTTGGGACCCCAATATCCGTACCCGAGGACACCGATTCTTATTACATTGCTCCCCAAGTCCATCATGAGGGGGATGCTCGCGGGAGAGCCGACGCTTAAAGTTGTACCCATTTTCTGCACCTTCGAGTTTTAAGTCTTAGACAAGAAGCAACAATGGCCGCTGCGAATACGTAATCACTCACGAAAGTAAAGACGAAAAGGGCTGAATCGGCATCAGGCCAAGCGGCGCAGCCAACCACGCAAAAAAGCCTTTCCGTCTTGTGCCACCCACTTAGTAAGCGCCGTCGCCCGAAATGACCGCGCGGGGGGTTTGTAGAAGAATCTTGAGATCTAACAAGGGCGACCAGGTTCTTGAATATCGGAGGTCCAAACGAACCATTTCATCAAAGGTGGTCCGGCTCCGCCCGTGAACTTGCCAAAGGCCTGTAATGCCGGGCTTGGCTTCGAGCAAGCGTCGGCGATGCCAAAATTCATATGCCTCAATTTCATATGGGATTGGCGGTCGCGGCCCAACGAGGGACATTTCTCCGTTGAGTACGTTCCAGAATTGGGGGAGTTCGTCGAGACTGGTGCGCCGCATGAACCGACCGATCCAAGTCACGCGGGGGTCGCTCGTAATTTTATAAACGACTCTTTGATCTCTTACAGTAGCGGCCGGTTGTGCCTTACCGGCAATGAAGTTCTGAACAAACTCTTTATGGATTCCTGCGTCAGTTGAGACGGCCATCGACCGAAATTTCAGGAACTCGAACCGGGCACCGAATTGACCAACGCGCTGCTGACGGAAAAGGACGGGGCCCTTGGAGGTCATCTTTATGATGATTGCGAGAAGCAGGAAGACCGGCGCTAGGAGAATTAACGCCAACGTGCTGCCAACAATATCCATAACTCGCTTCGTCAGAAGAGGCAGTCTCTTGTTTCTCTCCACTTCGAACAAATCGGGGTACAGTGTCGTAGTCGCTGAACGTCCGTGTCCTTCGTCCCCCCAAACATCGGGGAAAGAATGAAAAGATATGTGCAGGCGATTAATCTGATTCGCTTTGAGAACTTTTTGAAGCTTCGCCATCAACCTTGATTCGATCGCACTTACGGCAGTACTAATTTCCGATTCACCCAATTGGGTGAACACAGCGCCGAGGACAGAGTTCGCTTCGAACCAACCGGCAAGATCTGTCTCACGAATGGTATCGCAGAGAACACCAGCAATTCGCTCTAAAGGGGCGCTATCACCGTTCGAGGATGCCGAGCACTTGCCATCAATGAGCATTAGCAGCAGGTGTTTCTTAGAGCGCTCCGCTCGCTTTCTTTCGAGACAGAGCAGCCCTTGGAAAACGTCCTTGGGCAGAATCCGCTGCGTGAGGTCCGACGGATTGAGGTGAGACCAGGGTACAGGACGCAACGAGTTTCCTTTGCTCCGCGAATACGGTTCGTTCTTTACGCTCGCGGTCTTCGCATTTGGCATCATAAGGCCAGGTCCTTGTGCTTGCCGTTCTCAACGCACTCACCACAAGCGCAATCTTCTGTTACCAAGTGCAACCCGACCTTTGAAGAAGAGTGAAACCGGCCGCGTCGGCCCGGGTTTGGCAAACAGTGACAGGGGTTCCCCGACATTTAGTCGCAACCAGCTCGTTTCTCTGCAGTTCCGTCAGAGACTGCCTGCTTGAACGGGTGCAATTCGCGAACCAATGGGCACCCTGGTTGATTCCAAACAGCTCCGCGTTGAGTCTCACTCTAAGTAACAGATAAAACTAGACTTAGCAGAAAGAGTCGTACCTTGAAGCTTGTTTTGCACCTGAAAAATCCTGCTAGAGAGTGATAGCCGTGAAAACAGGTGCGCTAAAGGAGAAAACTCATTCCCGATAACTCAAGGACTCCCTCTAGGGCTTCGAGCTGGACTAATCTCCGGCGACCGACAAAGGGCATGGTTGTAAGTAGGTGCTTTCCAACGGTGGCGCCAACGAAGTGACCTCAGATCTCACAAACGCCGCATCCATCTCAACAGCAACGGAGCGTTGGAGAAGGGAGACCGAAAGGATGAGCCGTCGATTGCCTTTGAGTTCCACCAATACTCCTGCGAGACCGCGGAGAGGGCCTGATTCGATTCGGACTTTCTCGCCAACTTTCAAGAAGGGCCAGGGCTGATTGGGAATCCCTGAAGAAAGTACTGTCTGAATTGACTTTATCTCGTCCTCGTCGACAGGGATAGGCTGGCGATTGTACCCAACGACCTGAATAACACCGGGAGTCTTAAGAATTGGGAGCCGGTCTTGGAGATCAAACCGGCAAAACAGATAACCTGGGAAGAGAGGTACTTGGACCTCTTTGATTCGATCAGACCACCGTTTGCGGCATTCATAGAGGGGCAGGAACTCTTCGTATCCCATGCCACGAAGATGGCGAGCAACACCTAGCTCATAGCGAGAGCGCACTTGCAAAGCATACCAAGGGTAACGGTCAGTGTGGCTCCCTAAGGCGGGAGCCGACTCGGCAAAGCCAGAGTTCAGACTCACTTTAATCCCCTCACAAGACAAGCTACCGCCATCAGAGTCACATTGAAAGCCTTGACATCAGACCTGCTATCCTTGCACAACAGGTGCCACGCTGAGAACGCTGCATCGCCCCTGCGTAACTCATTGACAAAAAACAGCTTAGGAGCCGACGATGGACGTAATTCGCCCACCCCAAGGCAGGTGAGGTCGGTTCCTGGTGAATATTGCTGGCACATAGTTCTAAATTTTTTCTCTGCGTAACCTTAACAAAAACAAGGACATATCTGCTTGGTTTCGTTGTTCCTGACCGGGGCGAAATACACTTCGGCCTCTCACTGGCCCGCTATGCTGCCGGTCAACTCCCATCCAGTAATCAACGCCGAATTATAACGGACTCGATTAGGCCAGAAATTCTGGGCTTGGTTCGGGTCTGCCTACTCAGCAGTTAGTGCGAGTGCGGATGGGGAATGGGCTTGGTGCTGGACTTTCTGTCGTCTACGCGTTGATTTCATCGCGGGAACGTTGGTTCTTCGAAACAGGCCGGAGTCCTGTGCTTCGCCGCTTCCTCTTGTTGCGGTAGTATGACGCAGGCTCTGAAGAGGCGGGCGAAGGTGGAGTTGAGTGGCACTCAAAAAAGAACCTCCGGGCGCTGGCTGGCGTATGGCCTTTGGATCGTCGTGTCCTTGGTTCTGTTCGCACGTCCTCTGGGATGGACGATCCATTTCGCCCTGCAGAACGATGATGCCTCGCACATTCTCTTAATTCCCGTCATTTCGGCTTGGGTAATCCATCTCGAGCGGCGAAACGTGTTTTATCGGCTCTCCTCTGACGTCCCCAGTGCTGTCTTTCTCTTCTTTGTAGCCGCTTTCTTCTACGCTTGGACAACGTGGTCTGGCGCAAACTGGACTCTACCAAGTAACCTAACGGGGTACGTGCTAGCGCTGGTCCTTTTTTGGATTTCAGGATTTGCGCTCTTTTTCGGTAGACCTGCACTACAGAGTGCCAGATTTGCCCTGCTGTTTCTCTTTCTCGCGGTACCTTTGCCGGAGTTCCTCCTCAATCGTGCCATACTTGTCCTGCAGAAAGGGTCCGCGGAGATTACAGCTGCTCTGTTTGACTTGATGGGTGTTCCATTTCTTCGCGAGGGATTTGTTTTCCACCTCGCACGCGTAAATATTGAGGTGGCGCGCGAGTGCAGTGGGATCCGTTCGAGCATGGCACTGCTAATCCTGGCATTGTTAGTAGCTCATTTCAGTCTGAAGAGTAACTGGAAAAAAGCACTGTTCGTAGCCTGCGGACTCTTCATGATGATCATAAAGAACGGCATCCGCATTGCGACACTGACCATGTTAGCCACGTATGTGGATCCCAGTTTTCTGACCGGTAAATTACACCATCAAGGTGGGATCGTGTTTTTCCTGCTGGGCTTGCTCTTTCTTTTGCCCGTTCTGTTGCTCCTGGAGCGCAGCGAGCGAAAAGAATCGCCGGTTATATAGAACTAGCTAACGTCATCGTTGTGGTAGCAAGATCAGGAACATCGGATTACTACTGGATTTCGGTCGTGAAAACGGAGAAGCGCTCGGCTGCCTGAGCCTGCTGTCGGACCTTTCTAAGGAAGCCAAAACTCGCCATTCGGAACAAGCGATTCGAGTTTCTTGTAAGCCTAGCTTGGCGCGTCTAGGAGAAGCTGACAAACGTTACAGCTATTTCCGTTCCCGCGTTGAAGAACTCACGTGGGTACTCATCCGGAATCGGGACAGCGCTTCTCCAAGATTCTGGACGAACGATTCCGAATTATAGACTTCCGCATCGATACGGGTGCTTCCTGCCGGTGCAGTTGGCTCGACCTCGTCGAGTTGGAATTCATGTGCGACGTCTTCGACAATTTTCGGTGAGACCGGCCGCTGCTGTTCGACGTAAGCATTGATGAGTGAGTGTTCGCACAGCAAATTTACCACGCGCGGAATGCCCAATGAATATAAATGGATCGTTTCAACGGTTTTCGGAGTAAAAATCAGTTCACCACTGGCTCCTGCGATCCTTAGCCGTTCGGCGATGTAGTCATGCGTCTGCTCTTTCGTCAAGGGGGTCGTTTTGCAACGCAACATGATGCGCTGGCGGAGCTGTCGCAATTGTGGCAACTTCAGCTTCTCTTCCAATTCTTGCTGTCCAGAAAGTACGATTTGCAACAGCTTCTCCGTCGATGTCTCGAGGTTGGTCAATAACCGAATTTCCTCGAGCACCGGGTAGGTCAGGTTCTGTGCTTCGTCTACGATCAGCACGGTGGTTTCGCCGGCGCGGTAACGCTCGAGAAGCCATTGATTGAGTTTCATCAACTGCTGACTCTTGGTCCGGGACTCGCAAGAAATACCAAATTCCGCCAGAATGAAATCGAACAATTGACTCGTATTCATCCGGGAATTAAATAGGAACGCAGTCCTTGCCTTTCGTTGATGCAACCAGTCAACAAGGCGGTTTACGAGCGTAGTTTTTCCCGTACCGACTTCACCGATGAGCGTGATGAAGCCTTTGCGGTTCTGGACGCCATACATCAACCCGCTCAGCGCTTCTTCAATCTCTTTAGTAAGAAAGAGGTAGCGCGGATCTGGATTGACGTTGAACGGATTCTCTTTCAGTCCGAAAAAGCTCTTGTACATGGTCGCTAAACTCTCGCTATCTCCTACAATGGTGCCCGACTGCTATCAGAATTTCTTCGGGCAAACAATTATCCCGCGAATCAGGCCTAGCGCAACACGAAGGGTCGCGTATGCCATTGGAAACCGAGCGTAATCTGTTGCAATGTGAAATTCGTGCTGCAAGTACCTGCAGCGCAAACTGATTGATTCGACGTCTGGATTTGGGCTGTGTAAGCGACTGTAAAATTGGCACTTCGGCCGAAAGGTCGGCTCAGCCCGCCACCCACGTACCATGAATTATACGTCTGTGAGGAAGTAGAACTGGCAATACTCCCGTTTCGGGAATACCCGAAGTTGAGACTCCCGGCCCATTGCCGGGACAATTGACGACCAAGACTAAACAGCAATTGATCTGTGTTCGCCCCAGTTAAAACCCCACTCCCGCCACTAACACCATGATTATAAGTTAGCGCTAAACTCCCGCGGTTCAATGCATACGTGAGGTTGGCACCTCCGGATCCCGAAACCCTGTTCGAGGAATTGTTAACTGGCACTCGAAATGTGGTCACGTCGGGTCCCCCAAACAGTTGCAGAGCAATCCTTCCAGTGATCTTGCGGCCATACATGAATTGGACGACTTGATCGTTGATCGCCTGGGGGTCGCCAATATAGCGATAGCTGCCAAAGCGGTACTGTACCGCGAGCGTGTCCGCTCTTGTCAAACCGTAGTTGTAACCCACATTAAAGTTTGCATTATTGCTCTCGATGTTTCCCGCGTCGATAAACCGGAGGATGCCGTACGAGGCTGCTGTCGTGATTGACCCGCGGCGGCTGACTGTATAGGCCGCTTGAGCTGCAAAGGCATTGCTGTAACGCGGGCCAAACGTTGTGAAAATACTCTGGTTGGGTATATAGCTACTCTGTAGACCTGGCAGAGGAGGGGCAAGAGAACCAGCTACACCTGGAAAGGACAGACCTGTCCCGGCGCCGAACCCGAACTGCGTTTCGGGGAGGTACGAAAACTGGTCGAGGAAGGACAGCTGCCATCTGCCCCAATCGAACGTTTGCGCGAGCCCGAACTGATGAAAATGAGAATTGCCTTGTGCAGTGTCCGAGGAAAAGCTTCCGCCCCCCGAATAGTTCACTGCCAACTGCGCGCGGCCCCAGACATCAAGGAGACTCAGGTTTCCGACCACAAAGCTGGTCGTATTCCAGCCCGAAGACGTTGCTTGGTTCAGCGCACTTGATTGGACCGTGTTTCCGTACTGGAGGCCGGGCACCCAGTAACTGTGACGAATTCCTGGCGTGCCCAATGTAGGATTCTGCACGCCAGTCAGCGGACGGATGTCTGGATTCAGGTCGGTTGTGGACTCCTGATCGCCTAAACCTCCGATGAGGGGTGGATACTCGCGTGCCGCAGGCAGTGGTCTGGAATTATCATCCTGCGCCGAGATCGAAGTGGCGCCGAGAAACAGAACCGCCATGGTCGCCGATCCTACTAGAAATCTTATGTGTCGTTTCATGTTCATTCTCTAAGGAACTACAATTACGTCACCCGGTTGCAGCAAAACATTTTGTTCAGGCGTCTTGCCGTGGACTGCGTCTTTGTAGTTGAAGGGGAGTTTCACCTGTTTGCCATCTTCGGTCCGCAAGACGTAGATGTTCTTGAGCTTGGCAAATTGTGTGAACCCACCGGAGCTCGAAAGCGCTTGTAAAACGGTCATGTCGGGCAGCAACGGAAAGGCGCCAGCGCGCGAGACCTCTCCCGTCACGTAAATCCGCCGACTATTAATCTCCGATACAGTTACGGTAACCTGTGGATTATTAATATATTTTGTCAAACCATCCGCGATGACCGCGGCCAGTTTCATGGGCGTCAGACCAGCGGCCTGCACATCGTTCAACAACGGCAAAGAAATTTTTCCATCCGGTCGGACAGGAACTGCCCGCGAAACCTCTGCCTCTTTCCAAACATCGATGCGCAGAACGTCTTGCGGGCCAATCTTGTACTCCGCATCATTGAACGTCCCCTGCGGTGTCGTCGCGGACTTGGCACTCGACTCGATGTGACCTGACGTTCCTGTTGCAACCGATTTCTGCACTTCCTGCCCCTGCCCGAAGGCAAAAGCCAGCCAAGTTGCCATAACCAGGCCGGTCGAAAGATTCATTACATCCTCCTCCTACTTCTCAGATCCGGATATCCATGTGCCATTTTGCTTAATTTTGTATAACAGAGCTTTATAGCTGATCTGTAGTTCTTGGGCGGCGCGCTTTCGGTTCCAGTGCGTGCGCTCGAGCGCCTTTAGAATCAGCTCACGTTCCGTTCGCCGCGACGCAGCGCGGGCAGCCAGCTTGAGTGACGTAACCTGCGGTCCGCCATCAACCGGCGGGAGCTCCAGCCGCCCGGCTCGCAGATCATCGAGCGCCAAATGGGTATCCCCGACAGCCACAATCTTCTTTGCCACATTCTCCAATTCGCGAATATTCCCCGGCCAGCTATAAGAGGCGAGAAGTTCCATCATTTCGTTGTTCAAAACGGGAGGCACCTTCTTCAACTCACCGGCATGTCTGGCTAGAAAGTATTCCAAAAGTGCCGGAATGTCCTCCTTGCGATCACGCAGCGGCGGCAAGCGGAGGCACGCCCCGTTGATCCGGAAATACAGCTCCCGGCGAAAGTGCTCCGCTTCGGTCTCTTTTTCCAGGTTGCGGCTAGTGGAGGAGATCAGGCGCGCAGTCATTTTTCCGGTCTTACCGTTCGGCTCGCCGTCCGGCAACAGCGAAAGAAGCACACGCTGGCAGGCCAAATCCAGCTCTTCCACTCCGTCTAGAAACAGGGAGCCCGGACTGTGGCCCTCTGCCACAGCTCGCAAGCAATCCCGCACCTGCCCAAGTAGGTGACCGGGATCGAGTGTTGCGCAGCTAATTTTTTGTAATGGTGCCTCGTTCAGCCCCGAGAGGCGATGGATCAGTCTCGCGTAGACTTCCTTACCGGTCCCACTCTCTCCAATCAAGAGAACGGCGATGTCCGTACGCGCGATGTCGGCCACCATCGTGTTCAAGGTTTGCATAGCGGAACCTTGGCCGAAGACAAAGCCAGCCGTAGCCGGTAAGTCCAACACTTGATTGATTTCGGGGCTCATGAATGGCCAATCGGTGTGCGACACCCTATTTACCCTAAATTGGAACCGTAGGTCGGCTGAACGTGAGGTGCAACTGCGTTACCAGGAGGGTGTGAGATTTTCGTATAGCATACCACAGGTTAACCTATTCATATTAAGGCTGTTAGATTGATTTCGGATGGAGACGCCCGTAGCTAAATTATGCGAATAGTCCCGATTTCCTTCCACGAAGAGGTAAATCCTTATCCCTTCCTACCCGTCAATGACCTGTTTCTCGACAGTTAGTGTCCCGGTTGAGAATCTTCCGGTACCAATGATATGTAAAGGGACGAAGTTGCTGCTTGCCGGTCGCTTCACGAACGATGCCGAGCTTCACCGAGTGCTGTCGCCGGGATCGCGATGATTCGGCTTGCACCAAGGTGCTGGTGAAACGCGCAGAACTGGTGCAGCCGGCCAAGTTCCCCGATCTTGCGGCGATCTTGTTCGATGAGCGTGAATATTTCCCTCGACGCGTCGGCTGCATGCTGGGCGGTTTCTTTGAAGCTCGTTAGAGAAAATTCAGCCCAGTCTCCCAAATCTCGGTGAGCGGGGGCGCGCTCAAGCAGTTCTAGTATTTGCGGCGGTTCGCCTGGAAATAGGCTTGGGTACGCCCCCGATCTGCTCACCGAACACATCCCCAATCCAAACGTCGTGTCCTGCCGTATGGCTATCTCCACGAACCACTGGCAGTTCCCGGTCGACTCCATCCCAATCAACGCATGCCCGGACAGTCCGCGGTAAAACTTCTCCGCTTCTCCCGAGGCATGCTCCAACTTCAACTCCCCCGTCTCCCCAGTCGCTGTGTCCAGCCAACAAGTCTGTTGCCAACTGGGGCGATAATCACATCCAATAATCATCATCGAAGGCTCCTTCCTACCGATAGCTTCGGTTCTCCAAACAGAAGCATACTCGGCTACGAACGGACCCTTCGCTCTTATCCAATCATTCCTAGTGAAACATTATCTTGAACATATTTTCGAGGGGTGTTCTTCTGCGGGCGTAGTGGAAAGCAAGAGATCGGGAGGAAGATGATGAGCAATAGAA
>Ga0209117_1000903_pt1 | contig 10984 bp, 8 predicted proteins | sample BlaSpr_A8_OM2_M2_FD_187978 | JGI IMG/M metagenome (GOLD analysis project Ga0209117, IMG submission 187978) | Forest soil microbial communities from Thunder Bay, Ontario, Canada - Black Spruce, Ontario site 2_A8_OM2_M2 (SPAdes) (version 2) | ecosystem: Environmental > Terrestrial > Soil > Boreal...
GAATAAAGTCATCCGCGGCGCCGACTTGGCGGTGCGCTTGGGTGGCGACGAGTTCCTCGTCCTCCTTCCGGAGTGCACGCTGCCGCAGTTGCAACTTGTGCTGGGACGTCTCGGCTCCCTGGAAGTAGACTGGCAAGGCCAAAAGATTCCGGTCACCTTCTCCGCCGGATGGAAGCAGTATGAAATGGGCGAGCGGCCGGAGGAAATGCTGGCACGCGCCGATGAACTCCTGTACTCCAGAAAGCGGGCCAGCAAGATAACGCAACCGCTCGCGGATGGCCGTCACCAAGCGCCGGAACCACACGCTCAAGCGGAGACACAGCCCGCGCCACTCAACATCTTGGTCGATCTGACGTGCCCTCACTGCCAAAAGAAAAACTCCGTCGCAGTGGACACCCATTCCGGCGCCAGTAATGCCGCTGCCCGCGAAGTGCAATGTGCCCACTGCAAGCAGGCCTGGAAGCCCGTGCTCTCCGGGCCCATCATGGCCGGCCCGTTTCCCAAATAATCCGCTCCATAAAGTGCCAACTAACAACTGACCACTAACAACCAACAACGAATAGCCCCTAGAAGATTTCTCTGCGTGACTGAATACTGGCAACTGACCACTGAAAACAATTCCTGCCGTTAACTGTTCCTTTTTCTGCATCTTATGTTGCCATTTTCATTCGAAAGTACTACCAAATCCATTCGAAACTAGTACTACATGAATATAGTATTTGACAAGATAACAATTTCATGTTAGCGTAAGTTGTGACTTTCAGCCTCCCTCTCGATCATCCGGTCCTGCACCTCCACCTTTGCACCTCTTCACTCGTCACGAGTCACCTGCCACTAGTTACGGAATCTCCCGTCGTCCATCTCCTTTCCGTTCAGCTACTTACAAAATGCTCTTTCCACAACTCCTTTGTTTTGAAAACGATCCATCTTTCATGGGGGGTGTACCCCCCTCAACGAGGAAATTATGAACTCAACAATCGCGAACTCCAGCTCCACCATTGATATTCCAGTTACATCAAGACTCAACTCGTCCCTGCAACACGCGTTGCCACCACATGTTCCCTCTCGTCGCTCGCCACTTCCCCTGCCTTTCAGACGGCCCCGTCGGGATTCTGCTATTCTGAAAACGATATGGCCCCTCACTGGAAACGCGCCTACTTCGGGCTGCGCGCTCTTTTCTTGAGCCTCGCCCTCTTCTTTGGTTGTGCCGCCGTTCACGCCCAGGAGGCTGCCGTCGCCCCGCCTTCCGCGGATTCCAAGCCCGCCACGGATGCCGAGTTCATTGCTGCCGCCGACGAAGTCCTCGGCCAGATGAGCCAAATCACCGGCCTGAAATTGCTCACGCCGCTCAAAAAATCTCTGCGTTCGCGCGAGGAAATCCGCGCTTACGTCATCAAGCAAATGAATGAAGAGAAGAACCCCGCCGAACGCTACGCCGACCAGCGCAGCGCCGAAGCCTTTGGTCTTCTTCCCAAGGGCTTCGACCTCGATTCCTTCATGGTGAACGTGCTCACGGAACAAATCGAAGGGCTTTACGATCCGAAGACCCGCGAATTTTATATCGCGGACTGGAGCCCGCTTGCCGACCAGCGCATGGTCATGGCCCATGAATTGACGCATGCGCTCGAAGACCAGCATTTCCAGATCGAGGCGTGGGTAAAAGCAGCCAAGCCCAACGAGGATGCCGAGCTCGCGCGCGACGCCGTGCTCGAGGGCAGTGCCATGGCCGCCATGGTCGACTACCTGATGCTCGGGACCGGACGCTCCCTGAAGGATGTGCCGGACTTCGACCCCGCCATGTTGATCGGCGATCTGGGTAGCACTCCCACGCTGCAAAAAGCTCCACCGTTCCTCAAAGACGCCCTGATCTTTCCCTATCTCGGCGGACTTACCTTCTCGGCTGCGGTCATGAAGAATACTGGCTGGGCTGCTCTCCCGGGCTTATTCGAGAAGCCGCCGGCTTCCACACAACAGATTCTCCACCCGGCGCTCTATCGCTCCAGTAAGACTCCCGCAAGTGTCGCTCTTCCGCGGCTCGAGAAATTGCTCGGCGACAACTGGTCAAAGCTCGACGAAAACATCATGGGTGAATTCGGCTGGAAGGAAGTCTTGAAACAATTCCTCGACAACGACCGGGCAAAAACTCTGGCGGCAGCCTGGGATGGCGACCGCTATCTCCTCTATGAGCAGAAACAAACGAAGAAACTCATCCTGGTTACTCGCCTGCACCTGGATAGCGAAGACCACGCCGCGCGCTTCTTCGGACAATATTCCGAAGCGCTCGAGAAGAAATACTCGGAGCGCTCGAATTTGCTTCGCCGTCCGAACTTTTTTTCTCTTGAGACTCCGGATGGCGGCGTATTCCTGGATTGTTTGGGAGACGAATGCGTGACCATGGAAGGCACGACACGCAACATCTTTGACGGCTTCACCAAAGCCCTGAATTGGCCTTTGGCTCCGCAACCACCCGAGCGCCCTGGGGCCGCGCCGAAGAAGACGGCCGCGATTTTTTCTCCAACCGCGCGACCCGCTCCAGGAACTTTTTCTCAAGCCGCCCTGACCGCGCCGTGAGGAACGGATCGCGCGAATTGGCGCGCTGGCGCCGTAGCGTGGCAACCGCCAACTTGGCAAATTGAGCTGCTTTGGCCTGGTCTTTGGCATGACGTTCGTAGTAAATGGCCAATTGTTCGCAGGCATGAATGCCGTCGTGCGGATCGGCAACGATTTCCAGCCAGATCTCGGCGGCGCGCGCGTGTTCGCCGCGGCGCTTGGCCATCAGCGCAAGCTCGCGGCGTGCCCGCGGACGAAACTCGGCCGGCAGCCCAATCGATAGGGCCTGTACACACGCGGAGTGCGCGCGATCGTCCTCCCCCCGGCGCTGCAGAAATCGCGACAGCCCGAAGAGGTCGAGGCTTTCGATTTCGTTTGCGGCGCCGGCCGGCTCAGAAAGCAGCGCGTTGATTTTGCCGAAGAGAGCGGCGAGGCCGCGCAAATCCATCTGATTGTGCCGTACCACACCAGCAAGTGGCTCGGCCGGCCCGCCGCGTAAATAGTCGAAGTAATACTGGGGAATAAGCGCCGACGCCACATCATTCTCGCGATGCCATCCAAGCCGGGGCGCATCGATAACGTGGCGTTCCAGTTCCACGAGCCGCACCGAACCGAGCCGCAGTTTCCAGAGAGCGCGCGCGGGATGCAGCAAATCAAGATGCGCCGCGAGCTTCGGAACCGCGATGGAGCGCGTCATCGTGAAACGATTTTCGAGCAACGGCCAATCGAATGATTTGCCATTGAAGGTAACGAGCACCGGCCGCTCGGCGGCACGCTCTGATAACTCATGAAGTATCGAATATTCTTCAGTAAAATCGCGCATCAAGAATTGCTCGATCTGCAATCCGCCCGCATCCCACCACGCCAAACCAATCAGGAAAGCGTACGTACCGGTGCCACCGGCGAGGCCGGTAGTTTCCGTGTCGAGGAAAAGCCATTTTTCTGGATCTTGCAGTGCGGCGCGAGTTTTGCGAGAGAGCGATTCGTCGCGCGTGCGGGAAAGTAATTCGAGTGTTGTGGACGACGGGTCGGTAAATTCCGGCGTGGAGAACCAGTTTCGGATGGCCAGGTGTTCGCCGAAATGATTCCTGGCAACGCCGGCGCCGAGGAGCCGGCCGAGCGAGTCTGCTTCGTCGGGCATTCGAATGGCGGCGGGGCGCGCGGGGATTGGCCGCGTGGGCTTCAGCGCGGCGAGCCGCGAAAATTTATCGGCAGTTGCAGCCATCTAAGCACACAACCTGTCGAGGATGGCGAGGGCGGCTTCTTTTGCGCGCGGGGCGAGATCGCCGGCGGGGCCGACGCAGGAAGGGCAGCCCTGTTCGCATCCACAGGCGGAAATGAGTTCGCGGGTTTTTTGTACGAGAAGACTGTGCGTTCGAAAGAGGGGTTCGGAGAAGCCGATGCCGCCGGGGTAGGCATCGAAGAGATAAAGATTTGGTTCGAAGAATTCTTTGGCGCTGGAGGAGATAACGTCTTCCATGCGGGACGGAGTGAAATTTTCAATTGTGCCGGGTAGGGGCGCAGCATGCTGCGCCCCTACAACGGCGGAACCGCATTCGGAATTGGCAGCGGGAGGGCGCTCGCCGATGGCGGTGCCGAGGTCGCGGCGATCGCACATGAGGAGAAGGGTGGCGACGGATTCGAGGGCGTGGAGCAGGCCAAACATGCCGCTTTGGCGCTCGCTCACGGTGAAAGGGAGCGATTCAAGCAGCGGGCGTTCGAGTGTGATCCAGTAAGAGGTCGTGTGCATTTCGTTTTCGGGGAGTTCGAGTTTGCCGTCGCCGATATTTTCGTTGGTGAAGAATTTGATTTTCTTGAAGCCGACGACTTGGGAGCGGACGAGGACATCGCCATGGGAATGAGAGTGCGTGAATCGATTGTTGCCAGTCCTCCAGTTGAGATCCTTCGCTTCGCTCAGGATGGCAGAATTATCAGGGGGCAGCGATCCTGCTTGTAGTGGCGCAGCATGCTGCGCCACTACAAGGGAGTCTGCGTTGGCGTGGTGTGAGGTAGCGGCGATTTCAAGGACGCGGACTTGGGTGTAGCGGACGGCGTCGGTGTAGTAGTCAACGTCGACGCGCTTGACGTAAGCCTTGCGCTCCTTGAAGTCGAGATGTTCGACGTGGTGTTGCTGCCCACCGTGAATGTAGATGGCTTTTTCGTGGACGAACACAAGCGCGCTGGGGAAATCGATTTCGCCGATGACGCTGGGCGCGCCGGTGACGTCGATGATCACGAAATTGTCGCTGGTGACGGAGCGCAGGCTGATGGTATCGGCAGGATAGGCTTCGTGCGTCCAGTGGTAGTTTTCTCCGGCGAGATGCAGAAAACCAGCCTCGGCGAGGCGCGCGCAAAGATCGGGTAAGTCGACATCGCCGAATTTGTCGCCCGGAGCGATGGGCAATTCGAACGCAGCACATTTCAGATGATTGATGAGGATTTCCAGATTGTCCGGCTGGATGAAGGCGTGCTCCGGTGTGTTGCCGAAGAAATAGTCGGGATGGCGCACGATGAATTGATCGAGAGGCGCGGAGGAAGCCACCAGCACGGCGCAAGAGCTACCGCTGCGGCGGCCAGCGCGTCCGGCGCGCTGCCAAGTGGCGGCGATGGTGCCCGGATATCCGGCCATGACTACGGTATCGAGGGAGCCGACATCGATGCCGAGTTCGAGCGCGCTCGTCGAAACAACTCCACGGATTTTTCCATCGCGGAGGCCGCGTTCGATTTCGCGGCGCTCGTTCGGCAAGTAACCGCCGCGGTAGCCGCGAATGGTTTCCGGTTTTCCCGGCAACCGGGGATTCGCTTGCTGCAAATAAGTCAGGAGAATTTCCGTGTGGAGGCGCGAATTGGCGAAGACCATGGTTTGCAGATCGTGTTTCAGGAATTCCTGCGCCACGCGCGAAGCTTCATTGATGTAGCTGCGGCGAATGCCGAGCGCGCGATTTACGACGGGCGGATTGTAGAAAACGAATGTCTTCTCCGCGGCTGGAGCGCCGTTGGCATTCAAGACTTCGACTTCGGATTCGAGAAGGCGTGAAGCGAGGTCGCCGGGATTGGCGATGGTTGCGGAGCAACAGATGAATTGAGGATCGCGGCCGTAGAAGCGAGCGATGCGGCGGAGGCGGCGCAGCACGTTGCACAAGTGGCTGCCGAAGACGCCGCGGTAGGTGTGCAGTTCGTCGATGACGATGTAGCGGAGGTTTTCGAAGAGGCGCGTCCAGCGAGTGTGGTGCGGCAGGATCCCGGTGTGCAACATGTCCGGGTTGGTCAGAACGATGTGGCTTTTTTCTCGGATGGCCTTGCGGGCGTCGGCGGGCGTGTCGCCGTCGTAGGTGAAAACGCCGAAGCGATCTTCGAGGCGCTGGTTGAGGTCGTGGAGTTCCGCGAGCTGGTCTTGCGCGAGGGCTTTGGTGGGGAAAAGGTACAGCGCGCGGGGGTCGGAATTTTCGAGGACCGCGTTTAAAACGGGCAGGTTGTAGCAAAGCGTTTTGCCGGAGGCGGTCGGCGTGACGATGACGACATTTTTTCCGGCGTGGACTGCTTCCGCTGCGGCGGCTTGATGGGTGTACAGGCGGCGAATCCCTTTGGCGGCGTAGGCGGCGGAAAGGTCTGCATGCACCCAGGCAGGAAAGTCCGCCCATTGGGCCTCGCGGGCAGGAAAATGGCGCACGGCGGTGAGGATTTCGCCATCGTGGTCCCGGGCGGCGAAGGCGTCGAGCACTTCGTGGACGCGGGTGATGGTTGTCGGCATGGCGGCCTTGCGAACTGCTAGCGATTCGGGCATGAAATGCCCCTTTCTATAAATTCGCCTTTTATTCGCCAACGGTAGCACGCGGCGTTTTGCGGTGCAAGGCAGAAAATGCGCTTAGTGGCAGGTCAGTTTCGATTACCCAACTTATCGGGCACTAGCGCGGATCAGAGAACCGAGTGCCTTTCCCACCTGACATTTTCGATTCGAGTTCTGCGTGAACAGCTCAGAAATCATCTGGTCGGAAGGATCGCCCACATGCTTTGCAAATGAAATACGATTTAGCAATAGGGCTTTTGTCGATGAACCGAAAGTCCGATGAGTGCACTCCACAATTAGGACATTCTAGTCCTAAATTGCTCAAGGACTGCGCTAGCTCATGACACCGACGATTATGTGTCAGAACCAATTCCTCACCTTCACTTTGCAGTCGCGTTCGTTGGTCTTCTAGCGCCGACTGTAATTGCTGGATCAATCGTTTTCTACGATTTGACTGTTGGGCTTCTGTCATCGACGCCACGTCGGCTATCTTTAGAAGCGTCTTTGCTAATTCTCCAAGTGCTTGCCACCCTGCGGGCGGCTCACACCACCATGTGAATTGGACTATGTTGGAGCCACGCTCGATCAGGAGTCTGTAGGTCGTCCCGTCGAGACCTTGAACGCTTTCCGGCACAACAGTGACAAACTGGTGTTCCAAAATGGCCGTGATTATCTTTGCTTCAAGCGGTGGAACTTCTCGCTGCCACTTCATGCTCTTCGTTATCTCCTCGCGATCCTGGCCGACGACAGTACTGAGCGCCCACGCAAAAACAGAAAACTCATTCCCGTTCAAGGGCGGGTTCTTTTGGCAGATTATGAAATACTTTGCACGGCCCTCTGATTCATGCTCTTCGATTAGGCGTATGCTCAACTCGCCTTCAAATGACGGGTTTTCTTTCAATACCAGCAGATCTTCGCGGTCCATGACTACAAGTCTTGTATCACAATACTCGAGTGCGAATGGACCAGGCCGCTAGCGCCCGATTAAGGCAAATCGGAAACTGAACGGTTGGTCGAAACCTAGTGAGCGGCTTGGGCGGCGAGCGTTTCGATCACGGCGATATTGGGAAGCAGTTCGAGCGGGAGATGGTGGCGCGCCTGGAGGTAGGCGGGGGCGTTGTAGGAGATCCAGACTTTGCCGGCGGCGTCTTCGGCGACGAGGATTTTGAGCGGGAGGTCGAGAGCGGAGCTGGGCGAAGCGAGCATCAGAGGTGTGCCGGCCATGGGATTGCCGAAGATGAGCAGTTTGGTGTTTGGCATTTTCAGGCCGGCGCCGGTGGCTTCGCCGCTGTGGTCGACGATGGTAAAGAGCTTCACCCCTTTCGCTTGCAGGATGGATTGCAGGCGGGCGACGGTTTCCTCGACGGAATGATTGCTGGCAGTGCGAAGAATGCCGTTCTCTGGAATCGGTGCCATGGAAGTCTCCTGAGATTTAGAAGCATTATTCTGCGCGAGGGGTCGTACGGAAATCAGATAAACGGCCATGGCCACGCCAAGGACGGCGAGGACCAGAGCGACGGTGATGGCCAGCGCCGAAGGGTTCGAGAGCAAGGCTCCGGGCTGCTGAAGCTGCTGCAGCAGCCGACGGTAACGAACAAGCGATAGCAGACAGACGAACACACCAAGAAAAATCAGCGCGGTACCGAACCAGAGCGAGAGGCCAAATGACTGGGAAGGAAGATTGGCCTGATTGAGGTTGAACTCCCGCAAGAAAATTCCAAAGCGGGCGAGGACGAAGCCGAGGCCCATGAGAGCTAAGCCGGTGCGAATCCAGGCAAGAAAGGTTCGCTCGACGGCGAGAAAGTCGCGGGGAGTGGCGCTAGACTCGTCGGACATGGCGAAGGCTCAATCTAGATTCTTAGCGAAGCCGCAGAATCAATATAGCACCGATGATGAAAAGGAGCGCCGAGGCGGCGAAGGCGGTCTGGACGTTGAAGGCGCTCCAGAGGAATCCGACCATGAGGCTGGAGACGAAGTCACCGACGGCATTGACGGCGGCGAGAGTGCCGAAGGCCATGCCGTGTTGCTCTTTGGGGACCAATTCGGCGGAGAGAGAATCTTCGAGGGCTTCCTCGGTGCCGACGTAAAGGCCTGCGAGGACAAAAATCACCGCGAGCAGCCATAGGGAATGTGTCCCAGTGCAGAGAAGGAGCGCGGTGACTCCGGCGAGCGCATAGCCCGCGGCGAGCACGGCTTTGCGGCTGGGAACGTGGTCGCTTAGCCAGCCGCTGAGATACGCCGAGCCGGCATAGAAAACATTGTGCAGGGTGTAGAGGCCGACGGCGAGGCTTGCGGCGCGGGCCATGCCATGGCCGGGGGCCAGCATGCGCGTCGCGTAGAGAATCAGCAGGGTGTGCGAGAAATCGCCGGCGCCGAAGATGCCTACGCCAACGAGCAACCGGCGGAAGGGAAGCGGCAATGCCTTCAAACCAAGGATAAAGGATCGTTGTGGGCGGGCGGCGATGGGCCGCTCGCGGACGAGCAGCCAGAAAGCCGCGACGGCGACGAGGCCGGGCAGAAGCGTCCAAAGAAAAACTTTGCGGTAAGAATGGCCCGTGGCTTCGAGCAGCCAGAGCGCGGTGAGCGGGCCCGCGATGGCGCCTACCGTGTCCATCAAGCGTTCGAAACCGAAGGCGCGGCCGTAGGCGTTCGGCGGGACGTCGGCCGCGAGCAGGGCTTTCTTCGCGGGTGAGCGGACACCGCGGCCCAGCCATGCGGCGACGCGGCCGAAAAGCACATGATAGGCCTGCGTTGCGAAGGCGAAGGACGCCGTCGCAAACGCGGTGAAAGCGTACCCAAATACAGCGAGTGGCTTTCTGCGTTTCAAGCGATCGGTGTAGTGGCCCGCGGCAAGCTTTGTGAAGCTGGAGAGCCCGTCGGCGATGCCTTCGATGGCGCCGAGCCAGACCGGGCCCGCTCCGATGGCGGCCAGGAAGGCAGGGAGCACGGCTGTGGCGGTTTCGTGGCTCCAGTCGCTGAAGAGGCTGGTGAGGCCTACGCCGAGGACGGTGCGGTTGAGCCAGGATTGCTTTTCCGGGGTGTCGGGCATGGCAAAGCAGTTTACAGTCGAAAGTTCAAAGTTAAAAGTTCGGAACTCGCTGGATAGCGATTTAGCATGAAATTCCAAATTGAATTAAAGAAGCGCAAATGCGGCAGCGGGCTGTTGCACTCCAAAGGGTTGGCGCTATTTCTTGGCGGCGCGGTAGAGGATGACGTGAACTTTTTCGAGGGTGATGAGGCCGCCGTCTACCATTTCGTCGAGGCGGGGGAGGATTTTTTCGATGCGCTCCATGGATTCGATGACCTCGAGGATGATCGGTAAGTCCTGCGACAAGCGCAGGAGCTTGTCGGTGTGATAGATGCTTGAGCCGCCGTAGCCACCGACGCCTCGCAGCACGGTTGCGCCGGAGAAGCCGTCTTTGCGCAGCATCTCCACGATAGCTTCGTGGAGGAGTTTGCCGTGCCATTTGTCCGATTCGCCGATGTGGATGCGCATCAGGGTGCGCTCGCCTTCAAATTTCTGGTGCGTCATGTTGACTCCGCGCCTTCCGATTTGCCATGAGTGTCTGGCTGAGACCTGAACAGTTGCAACGAGCTGCAGCTATCCGGCCGGTGACTCCAAATTTTCCTGGACTTTTCTCTATTCCGTGATACACGTATCCCTGTAGATAACTTCGTCTGGAGGGCGGGAGCTTGCTCCCGCTTTTCTTTCTTTGGGGCAGCCATTTAGGCCTTGCTGCTCCTAAACAACCAAAATCGCGTCCTTTAGAATCAATCACTTACGAATTGCAAATCCTGTAACTCCTTTCTTTTGATATTCATGCAAATTGGTGGGGGTGGGGCCCCTCAGTCCAACTCTCGGCTCCCTTGCTCACAAGTGGTTGGCCAGCCGAATGCCAGCGACGCTCAACATCAGGCCGGCGACTACGCTTGCTCCTACGTAAGTCGTGGCCCACGCCCACTCGCCGGCTTCCAGCATCTTGGCGGTTTCCCAGCCGAAGCTGGAGAAGGTTGTGTATCCGCCGAAGAAGCCGACGGCGATGGCCACGCGCCAGTCCGGCGAGATTACCATGCGATTCAGGGTGAATTGGCCGATCAAGCCGAGGAGGAAGCAGCCGGTCAAATTAACCAGCAGGGTGCCGAGAGGGAAGGTGCTCGCTGTGCGGATTTGCACGATACCCTGAAGGCCGTAACGCGCCAGCGTGCCGGCGGCGCCAAAAATCGCGATCAGCGCAAGACGCAATGTCGCTCCAGTCCGTCGCCCAGAGGGGCGCAGTAAGTGATGGCCCGCGGTTCACCAAACAAAAAAACTCCTGGAGCCGCCAGGCTGCCAGGAGTCATCAGCCCCAGTGAACATCACCGGAGCGGTTATGGCGAACTCCATCGCCTTAAATTTCCGAGAAAAGTGTAGCCCTTGCGACGCGTGAGCGCAACAAGACCTCAGGAAGCTTGCGGCGAGCTTTGCGCGGAGGAAGCTGGCGTCGGATTCGGTTTGGCTTTTTCGAGGAGGACGATTTTCTCAAGCCGCGCTTTGCTGTTGGAGACGACCAAATCGGCGCTGATCTTGTCGCCGGGTGCCAGCGATTCGGCCTCATTGGGAATGGCGATCACGTAGCTCATGGTCATCGCGGGCATCAATCCCGGAAT
>Ga0209117_1000904_pt1 | contig 10982 bp, 7 predicted proteins | sample BlaSpr_A8_OM2_M2_FD_187978 | JGI IMG/M metagenome (GOLD analysis project Ga0209117, IMG submission 187978) | Forest soil microbial communities from Thunder Bay, Ontario, Canada - Black Spruce, Ontario site 2_A8_OM2_M2 (SPAdes) (version 2) | ecosystem: Environmental > Terrestrial > Soil > Boreal...
AGCGAACCGCAGATACGAATTAATAATCGAGAAAACACCATCTTCGGTCATTCTCGTGAGAAGCCGCGAAGAAATCACATGCACACCGGAAAATGCCAGCGTCTGTGTCTGCCCGCAAGGTCGGACAATCTCAGGCTCCCGATCGCGTTCCGCTCGGCGTCCGCAAAGTTGATTCTGCGCGTCGAACAGCAGATATCGTGACGTCTCGCGCTCCTGCACCGCCAAAGTCGCAAGCGCCTGATTTTCCCGATGAGATTGCACCATCCGCTCCAGATCGATGGTGCTCAGAACGTCGACGTTATGCAGAATAAAGGGCTCGTCGGAATTGCTGGAATCTTCGACAAAGAACCACGCCGCCTTCTTCAGGCCGCCGCCGGTATCGAGCAACACATCCTCGCGCGAGATTTCAATCCGCATGCCGAAGTTGTCATTCTTCTTCAGATACCCAACGACCATCTCGGCAAAGTGATGCACGTTGACGATCACTTCGCGGACGCCAAACTGCCGCAACCGCCGCAGGGTGATCTCCAGCAGTGTGTGCCCGGCCACCTCCACCAGCGCTTTGGGACGATCGTCGGTGAGCGGCCGAAGGCGGGTGCCGAGGCCTGCAGCCAGAATCATGGCCTTCATTGCGTGGACTTCGCCGACTCAGATTTCGCTACCTCGGCATTCTCGGGTTCAAGTTTCTCCAGTTCGCGATGGTGCAATACGACCTCAAGGCCGCTCCGTTCCTGTAGCCTTTTCGCTACCTGTTCGGCCAAGTACACCGAGCGATGCTGTCCGCCGGTGCACCCGAACGAAACCATGAGGTTCTTGAATCCCCGTCTCTGATAATTGCTCACACTGGCGTCCACCAACGACATCACGCTGGCCAGAAACTGATGCACGCTCTCCTGTTGGTTGAGATAGTCGATCACCGGCACGTCCTTGCCAGTGAGTATCTTGAACCGCTCTTCACGACCGGGGTTCGGCAAACTGCGCCCATCAAAAATAAATCCCCCGCCATTCCCGCTCTCATCTTTCGGCAAGCCGCGATGGAAGGAGAAACTGAAAATCCTTACCACCAGATTGTCTGCATCCGAAGCCAGCCCCTGCAATTTCTCGGACGCCAACATGCTGTGGAAAGCGCCTGTCAGCGTGGGAAGCGCGATGGGCAGCGTGACATTGTGCAGCAACCAGCGCAGGTTTTTCAGAGCATAGGGCACGCTCTGCAGAAAATGCACCTTGCGCTCATAAAATCCGCGGAACCCGTAGGCCCCCAGTGCCTGCATGATCCGGATATATACGTAAGCGTAATAGTGCTGCAGGAACGCATCCCGCTTTAAATCGACAAAGCCCGCCAGCGTATCCAGATAATGGTCCAGCAACTGCTGCCGCAACTCCGGCGGAAGATCGGCCTTGGCGTCGTAGAGAAGAGAGGCAACGTCGTACTGCAGCGCGCCCTTGCGCCCGCCCTGATAGTCGAGGAAAAAAGGCTGTCCCTGGCGCAGCATGATATTGCGCGACTGGAAATCCCGATACAGAAAGTAGTCCCGTCCCGCACTCAACAGAAATTTCGTCAGACGGCTGAAATCGTCTTCCAGCGCCTGCTCGCTGAACGGAATACCCGCAAGCCGCAAAAAGTAGTATTTGAAATAATTCAAATCCCACGCGATGGACTGCCGATCAAAGCTCCCGCGCGGATAGCACACCTTGTAATTCAGATCGCGGCCGGCCTCGATCTGAAACTTCGGCAGCGTAGCGATCACATTCCTATAGGCTTCGACTACCGAAGGGTCGATCTGATCGCCCGCCCGATACTTCGAAAGAAATTCGAAGAGCGACGTATCCCCTAAATCCTCCTCGAGATAAACCCCGTGATCCAGATCTTGAGCATAAATCTCTGGCACCGGCAGACCATGCTTGCGAAAGTGCCGGGAGAATTCCAGGAAGGCCGCGTTTTCCTCGCGCACGCCGTAAAGAATTCCGACTGCGCTGATTTTTCCCGCACTCAGCCGGATGATCTTTCGCCCCGAGCCGCCGAGTTGTCCTTGCAAGGGCTGCACCTGCTCGACGGGCGCGTGGAAATGTTGCTCGAAAAGGTTTTTTAGGACGTCCATGAACTAATCGGAAAGTCGCCGGTTCACCACAAAGATATCACTGAAGCGAGAAAGCACCGCGCGTCAAACCTCGGGTAATCGTTGTAGCTAACAACAAAATGTAGCTGCGTTGGGCCTTCTGGGCGGCTCATTGCGAACCAACCTTTTGGGCTTTTTCAGCACCGAAATACTGCCCGACTTACGGAGTCGCCATTCGTGCTTGTCTCTTACGGAACTAACTCCCACGCTCCCCTTTCAGAGCCAAGCGCGATCTCCGATACTCCAAACCTCGGTGCTCTGCCCTCCCGGATGAGGGTTTCGCTGGTCACTTCCTTTCCCCCAAGCCGGGGAGATCTCAACGAATATGGATACCATCTGGCTTGCGCGATGCGGGAAGATCCGCGAGTGGAACTCACCATTCTTGCGGACGATATTCCTGCGCAGGCCGAGTTGCCGGGCTTTCAGGTACAGCGCTGCTGGCGTTTCAATTCTGTTTTCAATCCCGTGCGTCTGCTCCGAGCAATCTGCAAAAGCAAGCCCGCCGCCGTCTGGTTCAACATGGGATTTTCGACGTTCGCGCGCTCGCCCATTGCCGCATTTCTGGCCCTGACGGTTCCCGCACTGGCGCGCTTGATGGGCTATTACACGCACATTACCCTGCACACGGTGTTTGAACGCATCAGCCTGGAAGACGCAGGCGTCCGTTTTCCGTCCATGTATCGTGCGGCGGGTCGCGTCGCCACACGGCTATTGCTTCTATCCGACGATGTGTCGGTGCTGCTGCCTTCGTTTCGTTCAGAGCTTCTCAACAACTATCACATTAGCCCTGATCGGGTACACGCTCGTCCGCACGGAACTTTTGAGGGCATGCAGCCGTCGCGGGGTGTACAACCTCAACCAGCCAACGCTCCCGAGAGCACGATCCTGGCATTTGGATATTGGGGCACTTACAAAAAGGTCGATCTGCTGCTGGACTCCATTGAGCAGATTCGCAGCCAAGTGCCGAATGCGGTTCTGGTCATCGCCGGCACGAATCACCCGAGTACCCCGGGCTACCTGGAATCCCTGCAGCGGAAATGGAACGGCCACCCGGGCGTTCGTTTTCTTGGATACGTCCCGGAGACCGAGTTACCTGTTCTTTTCAGGAACGCTAGCGTGTTGGTGCTGCCCTATTCTTCGGCAGCCGGCACCAGCGGCGTGGTGCATCAGGCTTGCCAGTACGGCTTGCCGATGGTGGCGGCGGCCATTCCCGAGATCGTTGAAATTGCCAAAGAGGAACGGATCGCCGTCGAATTCTACGAGCCCGGAGATGGCCGCACGCTCACGAATCATTTAACGCAGCTTCTGCTTTCGAGTGACCTGCGCCGCACTTTCTCCGAACAGAATTTCTTAGCAGCACAAGGCGCGCCAATCTCGCAAGTCGTGGACGACTATCTGCGCCTTTTTCGGCAGAGAGTTCCCGCATTCCAATTACAGGTGACCGGTCAATGAAATACATGACACAAGCCAAAGAACAAGCTCAGCAATCCAAGCAAAAAACTACGACGAGCACCTGCCGCGAGGCGGGAAACTGGTTTCTCAGTTCTGGCATTCAGGAGTCCAATGGCGGAGTCGCGAGATATTTTTTCAGCGATCGCAAATGCAATGCTCCGCCGGCGACAGAGATCACGGCGTACTGCGCCAGCGCGCTAGTGTCTCTGGCTAGACAAAACTCTGACACGCGCTACCTGGACGCAGCCATCGCCGCGGCCTCGTACTTGGTCAGCGCGTGGGACGCGGACTGCTCCGCCATGCCGTTCGAATGTGCAGCGAACGGCTCTCGATATTCCTATTTTTTTGACAACGGAATCATCGTGCGGGGATTGTTGGCTGTTTGGCGCGAATGTGGAAAGGAAGAGTTTTTGTCGACCGCGATCAAGGTTGGCGATTCCATGATGCGCGACTTTGCTGATGGCACCCATTTCAGCCCGATCCTGGAACTTCCGGACAAGACCGCGCTCACTTACGAGGCGGCCCGCTGGTCCCGCAGTCCCGGCTGTTATCAGCTGAAATCCGCGCTCGCCTGGTATGAGCTCTGGGAGATCAACCACGATCAGCGCTACTTAGACTGTTATCGAGAGCTGTTGCAGACATCGCTCGCCAGCCATGCATCCTACTTGCCCGGTCCGGTGGACGAGTTGGCTGTAATGGACCGACTACACCCCTATTCTTATTTTCTCGAAGGCCTGCTGCCTGTAATTGACGAACCCGCAGCCCAAGAAGCCATGGCTGCCGGAATTGAGCTGGCGATTGGCTTCGTCCAAAGACTTTCCCCAAGGTTCCTGCGATCGGACGTAGTCGCACAATTGTTCCGGGCGCGCTTGTTTGCGGACCAGCACGGAGTGCTACCGTTGGACGAAGCTGCCGCGCAAAATGAGGTATTGATCCTCAAGAGCTTTCAGTCGGACGATACCGATCCATGCTTAGAGGGTGGCTTCTGGTTCGGAAAGAAGAACGGTGAAAAACTTCCGTTCATGAACCCGGTTTCTACCGCGTTTTGCTACCAGGCGCTGGAAATGTGGGGTCGAAGAGGCCAGGCTCCCCTCGATTGGCACTGTCTGGTTTAGGCCCGGTCCGAGTCAGCCCGTCTTCACGGCAAATTGCTGCGATAAACGAATCTTCCCAGTCACCGCCGCAGTTGCTGGATCTACTCCGAGACAGACTCCTGAAGTGGCGTGTCCTCCGCCATTCCCTCTAGCGGAGCAGTTGTCGAATAAGCGCCGGTTTGCGCATACCACCTGACCTTCAGCAACTCCAAGAGCATGCGAGCGCCGTCGCGGTAGGGGCGAATCTTCGATCCTTCGGCGTAGTACGTGTATTCCACGGGTATTTCCCGGACCGTGAAGCCGAACTTTCGCGCCAGATACAGAACCTCCGCATCGAAGCCCCAGCCTCCGATCCTTTGCAGATTGAAAACAGTTTTCGCCGCGGTGTGGGTAAACGCTTTAAAGCCGTTCTGCGTGTCTTTGAAATCCAGGCCCAGGATGCTCCGCAGCAGCAAGTTGTAGAAGCGGCCATTCAGCCGGCGATACCAGGGCTGGGGATGCACTTGCAGCTTGCGATCGACCCATCGCGAGCCGATGGCGATATCCGCTCCGTCCTCGATCGCCTGCACCAACTTCTCTGCATCTTCAATGGGCGTTGAGTTGTCGGCATCAGCGAATAAGATGACTTCCCGGGTGGCGCGCCGCACTCCCTCGCGAATGCTCTGCCCCTTCCCGCAATTGACCGGATTATCGATCAAACAAACAGCGGGACTCTGGGCCGCGAAACTGCGCACCACGTCAGCCGTGTCATCGGCGGAGCCGTCGTTCACGACAATAATCTCGGCATCCCACGACTTTGCCTCGATGAATGCCAGAATCGGTTGCAACGTGCGAGGCAGGCGCTTGGCCTCGTTGTAAGCGGGGATCACGATGCTGCAAGACTTCGTTTTCACGGCAGTTTTGGATACTCCATTTCTGTTTGGGATTGCAAGCTGGACTTCTCGGCAATTTGCGGGACCGGACTTTTCTCCCGCGGCGCGTCGACCTCCCCGGCTTGGGGGTTCGTTACATCGGTTCGTTCGGTCGGAATCGGCAGCAACGTAAATCGGCCAATGCTTTCGCGATCGTCTTTTTCTTCGAACGTTTCATCGCCTTCTGACGCGTCCTTCTTCTTGCTGAAGAAGAAAGCTAGAGCGATCGTAACCAGGCTGGTACCGAACGGAATTGTGCCCCACATGATTCCTTGCCAGCGCTGTGGTCTCAACGGCGACGGGATCGTCGTAGCGGGAGGAATCCCGATAGTGGTCCATACGGTGGTTTCGCCCTGGTTGAAACTGTCAATCTGGCGCCACCCGGCGAAGGTGAGGATCGGATCGTAGAAACTGTCATGAACGAAAATGTATCGCAGGCCGTAGCGGCGAGCATGGCGCAGCATTTCGGAAAGGGCCAACATTCCTTCCGAGTGATAGAACTTCGCGCTGCTTAACTGCGCGACCCCGTGCTTGGTCAACTCAGGAATCGTTCGTGCCGAGTTGTATTCTCCGTCGACGCTGGGCGCCTCTGTATAGCAGGCAATTTTCGACATCGCATTCGCATACCCCAACGTGAGATATCGGTATTGATCGCGCCCCGGTTCGTTGAGAAACTTCACGATGGGCGCCACGTCCGGCTCCGGACCAATCAGCGGAAAGTACACGTTCCACGCGACCGCGAATGCCGCAGAGGCAACTGCCGCACCAACCAGCAGGGTGGCGGCAGGCGTACGGTAACGGTCGATCAGGTGAACCGCCAGCATCCCCACGAATGGCATCGCCAGCAACAGCGCCCAGAAGGTAAACCTTTCAAATGTCAAAATCTCGAACGCCCTGCCCAGCAGCCATCTCGGAAGCGGAGTCGTGCCTCCGAGCCCAAACAGAAGAGCAAAGTAGAATCCGATCAGCAGTGGGCGGAGTCGACGCTCGCCGCCCTTGTAGAAGATATAAGGTAACGCCAGCGCGACTGCTCCGCAGGGAACGAGCCAATAGTGCAGACCCCAGATGGGCTCCAGCAGAAAATTAGCGCGGCTGAGGTGGGGAATCGCAATTTGCTTGATCGGATCCTTCAGCAAGATAATGAAATAGGGCAGCAACACCACCCCAATTCCGACCGCTCCAAGAACTCCGAACCATGCGATTCTTCGGATCGGCACAGCCGCTGAGCGCTCGGGATGCTCGCTGCGATAGTCCGAGACGGCGATCCACAGCACCGGCCCAGCGAAGAACATCACTCCAAACAGCAGCGTCGCATGGTGCGCCGCCGCGGCAGTTAACGAAATGAAGAGCCCCAATATCAAGTCTTTGAATTCTCCGCGCAAGACGTACCGATAGAGATAGGGTAGAGAAAGAAGAAAAAGTGACGTGGCTGAAATCGTTCCAATCTGACCATCCTGATAAGCCAGCAGACACAGAGAACCGAGGAAGACTGAACCGAGAGCGGCATAGCTGGCGGCACGATCCGACGTCCACAGTTGAGAGAAGCGATAGACCCCCACCGGCAGCAGTAACAGGCAAATTCCCAGGACCAACATGAAGCCGTTGGTCAACCCTATCACGTGCGAGAACATCGCGATCCACTGATGGGTCAACGGTGGATAAGTGGTTTGCGAAAATCCCGCAAACGCCTTTTCGTTCCACGGATCAAACCAATGGTGCGCATAGTGCGACGCCATGGACATATGAAAGTTGGCGTCGAAACTGTTGGCGGGCACTTGGATCATGAGCAGCGGCCCATGAAACGCAAGCGCGCACAACACAATCAGCCATAGTGGAATTGCGCGGCCCAGCGACGACGAAGAAGACGAAGAAGCACTAGCCATGGGGGGTGAACCCTTGGTGCCGAAATTTTGATGCAGACAGGCATCCCAAGGTTGTGGGAGGATTCAGGGGCACGGGATGCTGTTCGAAGGCTCGGACTCCCAGGAAGGTTGCGCCTTAAGGCCTTCTAGAACTTAGGCGACGATTCGTAAATCGGAGCTTTGTAAACTAAGTCGGAGCAGAATCCCGCGCAAGCTATTGAAAGAACTGGTGGCGGCGAGTGGACTCGAACCACTGACCTACGGATTATGAGACCGTCGCTCTAACCACCTGAGCTACGCCGCCACTTGCCTGCAAATCGGGGAGGATGAACGAAAGGAACCTTTCCGCCGCTACGGCATTCCCAGCACGGCGCAACGAACCCCGCAGCGTTACATCCGATCTTCAATTCTAAGAGTGGCTGCGAAATAGGTCAAACACCGGCCCCACAACCCAGATATACTCTGCCACGTGATTTATCGGTTCAGACAGCCCGCGGTTTTAAGTCTCAACCCAAAATAGTCGGACATCCATGAAAGCGATCGCTGTCATCCCTGCCCGCCTGGCCTCCACGCGTCTGCCGCGCAAGATGCTGCGCGAAATCGCGGGCAAGCCGTTGATTGGAGTAGTGTACGAAGCCGTCCGGTCCTCGCCGCTACTCGCTGAGGTCTGCATCGCCACCGACTCTGAAGAAATCATGGCGGTCTGCCGCGAACACGGTTGGAAGGCGCAGATGACTTCTTCCGCGCACCGCTCCGGCACGGAGCGAGTGCACGAAGTCTCCGGTCGCGAACCGGCCGACGTCTACATCAACGTTCAGGGCGACGAGCCTCTCACACGCCCAGAGCATATCGCCAGCCTGCTCCAGGTCATGGAAAACCCTGCAGCCCAAGTGGGAACATTGATGACACCTGCAGCCGCCGTCGATATCCCAAACCCGAATGCCGTAAAAGTTGTGACGGATCTCAGCGGACGCGCCCTGTATTTTTCCCGTGCCACGATCCCATTCGATCGCGACGGTGCGAGGCCAGCATACTTCAAGCACCTCGGCCTCTACGCTTATCGCAAGACGGCTCTGGACCGGTTTGTGAAACTGCCCGAGTCAACGCTCGAGAGAAGTGAACGCTTAGAGCAACTGCGCTTCCTGGAAAATGGAATTGCGATCTACGTGGGCGAGACTCCGCACGACAGCGTGGGCGTTGATACCGAAGAAGACCTGCAGCGGGTGGTTGAAATCTTGCGGAAACGCTGACACGCGCAGTATTCAAACCTGATGATTCAGATTATGCTTTCGGCCCCATTCCTTCGCGGCCGCCAGCCGCCTGGAAATAGCAGGATGCGAATGAAAAAACCATTCCACCCACTTCGAAGGCGTTCGCTCCGCCAGGTTCTGCTCCGCCAGTTTATTCATCGACGTGATGAACGGCTCCACGCTGGAAATGGACTCGAAGGCATACCGGTCCGCCTGCCGCTCGTGGAAGCGGGAGTATGCATTGAGCGCAGGCATCAGCAACAAGGACAGCACCACCGAAACCAGCGCCAGCAGAGGCAGATTGGCGAAGTCGGACATCTCCTCGAACATGTGATGGTCGACCGAATAGTGGAGCACCCAATTCGCTGCCCAGAAACCAAAGAGTGTGATTCCCGCCTGCACGAAAATACTCTTGAGAATGTGGCGATGCACGTGGTGCCCGAGTTCGTGGGCCAGCACCGCTTCAACCTCGTCCCCCGTATAGTTGTCGAGCAACGTGTCGGCCAGAATAATGCGGCGAGTCGCGCCCAGCCCCGTGAGCGCCGCATTTGCTTTCTTGCTCTTTTCCGAAAGTTTCCAGCGGTACACTCCGCGCACGCGCGTTCCAGCCCGCTCGCTCAGCACGATCAGACGTCGGCGCAGGTCCTCGTTATCGAGTGGTTCGAATTTATAGAAGATCGGGAAAAGGACGACGGGTGCCAGTTGCGCGAGCACGACGAATAGCCCCATGAACAACGCCCAAGCCAGCATCCACCAATGTTGCGGCCATTGCCGGATGGTCAAGTACAACACTTCTACGACGATGCTTCCCAGCACGAGTCCGACCAGAAATCCCTTTACCTCATCCCATGCCCAGGAACTGAATCTCTGCGTCGAAAGCTTGAATCGACGCTCCTGCAGGAAGCCGTAGTAGTCCAGGCCAATGCCCAGCCCCTTGCTGATCACCAGCAACAACAGCAGGTACAAGAAAAGCGACAGCGGATAGTTCTGAAATCCCAAGCGGTATGCCAGGTCACGCAGCCAGCCCGACCACCCTGTGACCAGCAAAACAATCAGAAAAGCGAACCCCATTACAAAATCGGCAATGCCCAGCCAGCGCCGGATGCGATTGTAGCGACGCGCCTCAGGCGAATCGGACTGAACCGGATTGGAATCTTCTGCCATGCGATCACTAGTCACTAGACACTATTTTTCACGAAGCTTTCGCCGGTGCCTAGTAACTCGCTCGCCAACTCCGGCGAGGAAGCCTCACTGTAAAGCCGCAACAGCGGCTCCGTCCCGGACGCGCGAAACAACAACCACGCTTCCGCGCCCTTCCCGTTGGTCGGCGCATCAAGAAAGAACTTCACTCCATCGAGATGCTCTTTCTTGAGCACACGGTAGCGCCCCAGAGTCTGCGTGCCCTCCGCCCGTGCCCGCTGAATGGCGTTCTGCTTCATGTCATCAGGAATGTGCAGATCGCGGCGCCCGTAATAATGCGCTCCAAACTCGCGCTGCAGGTCCGCTACCAACTGCCCCAGCGGCTTGCCTTCCTCCGCCATGACATTGGCAAGTAGCAGGCAGTTCAGCACTCCATCGCGCTCGGGCAGGAAACGCGAATACCCAATGCCGCCCGACTCTTCACCACCAATCAGGATTTCGCCCTCCATCATCAGATCGGCAATATATTTAAATCCAATAGAGGTCTCGTGCAATTTGCGCCCATATTTCGCGGCGATGCGGTCCAGCATGCGCGTGGTATTGAACGCCCGTACCACGTCCCCCGGCCATTTTTTGCGCTCCAGCAGCCAGCGCAGCAGCACGCAAAAGATCTTGTGCGAATCGACAAAGCTGCCATCTTCGGCAACCGCGCCAATGCGATCCGCGTCCCCGTCAGTGGCCAGCCCGGCGTCGCACTTCTCGCGAACTACGGTCTGTTGCAGCATCGCCGTATGCGGCTCGATGGGTTCCGGATTGATCCCCGGAAACAGCGGATTCAATTCCTGGCGGATCGCTACGAACTGCACCCCGCGCTCCGCAAAAATTCCGGCCAGCACGCCGCGTCCAGAGCCATACATGGCATCGACGGCAAACTTGAACTTCGTCTTCGCGATGAGATCCATGTCGGCAAAACTGCAAACCGCCGCGATGTAGGCTTTCTTGAGATCAACTTCCTCGATGGCGGCCTTGCTTCCTTTTGGCGCGGCATTGGAAGCCAATTCTTCCTCAATTTTCTTCATGATCGCGGGCGTGGCCGAGCCGCCGAAATTACCCTTGAACTTCACGCCATTCCAGTTCCACGGATTGTGGCTCGAGG
>Ga0209117_1000905_pt1 | contig 10976 bp, 9 predicted proteins | sample BlaSpr_A8_OM2_M2_FD_187978 | JGI IMG/M metagenome (GOLD analysis project Ga0209117, IMG submission 187978) | Forest soil microbial communities from Thunder Bay, Ontario, Canada - Black Spruce, Ontario site 2_A8_OM2_M2 (SPAdes) (version 2) | ecosystem: Environmental > Terrestrial > Soil > Boreal...
CCTTTATTTCGAGCCAAAGTATGAGGAATTCCGGTCGCGAACCATCTGGAGTCTCTCCAACGCGTTCACGTCGGCATTCAAGGAACTGGATCCCATCCCGCAATTCAGGGCCACAGCGAAGCTGGGTGAATTTCTGGAGGCGCGGTTTTCCCCGTCGTTCTAGCCGGGCGGGGCGGTGTCGGCCAGCCGCCCCTTATTGACTAATGGGCGTTGCGCGGAGGATTGCCGTTTCCCCGGAAAGACTTCCCACAGGCCCGTTTCTGGATAATTTCCTCTTGCCGACCAATCCCACGCGGAAATCGAGGAGGTGCACATGAATGATAGGAGTGTTTTTTCGGCCGGTGACCGCGGCAGAGAAGTACCCATACTCACTTCACCTACAAGGCGGGAGAAATCTCAGAAGCCCAGCAGGATCGAGTTGGAGGGACACGTCGCCAGTCTTGTCGGGCTTGATCGCCAGCCTAACACTGCTGAGATCATCGACCCTAAGGTGGCTGATCCCCCTGTGGAGCTGGGTGCAGAAGAGTAGGGACTCCTCCGCATAGGGGACACCGAGCTGCTGGTAATGCTCGAATCGCTCACGCAACCGCGCGCACACCCCCTTCTCCCACTTGTAGTGGTACAGGGGCAGGACGTACTCGTATCGGGGGAGCGCCCGGTACCGCCTAGCTACATCGTGTGCTCCTCCGCCTACCAAGATGTGGGCTCGCGCCAGGGGTACCTTCTGGGCCAAAGCGTAAGCCTGCGTTAGGAAGCACTTCATGTGCGGGCGGTCGAACACCCGCTCGTTGCATGGTGTCTCATCCGCGGAGGTAATCGGGACCATGTCGACGGTAAACCCGAGGAAGTAGGCGCAGACGGTCGTGTCGAGCACCTGCAGTAGCGCGTCGCTCTGCTCCACCTTCTCATCGGAATCGACGCACAGCTTCCAGTCTTGGGCCGTGTACTTGCGGCGGATGAATGCCTGCCGCTGATTCGACCACCGCGCCTGCCGCCGGTTGTCGTAGCTCGCTGTCGCGGTGAACACGGTCGCCGGAATTTTCGCGTTGCGTAGGAATTCCCGGAAGGACCGGATCTTACCTTCACTGCCGTTCAGCGTCAGTACAAACTCCGTGATCGGCCACTCCCTGTAGGACAGGAGCATTTGTCTAGACATGTCGACGTACTGCTCGTTGACACCAAGGAGGCTCGTCAGCACCAGACGCGACTTCATCCCCTTATGCTCTCCTCCGTACAATCAAGTGCCCGAACCAACCGGAAGCACCTCGGAACCTCAGAGTATGCCGCCGGATGGTACCGCGTAGATGCAGTGGTTGCAGATTCCGTCTCGCGTTGACGCCATGGTCGCGCGGAACGCGCGGGCGGTATCGGAGTGATGGATTTGTGACAGAGGGCTCTCCAGCAGGTTGCCGATCCTGTGTTGGAGCGCGAAGTCCATGCAACAAACATGGACATCGCCATTCGGCAGCACCACACTGCAAAACTCTCGCTGCTCGCAACAACTAACGGATCCAGGGACGTATCGTCGACCAACGTCCAGGAGGCCGGCACGCGAGTGGGCGGTCCACCGCTCGCAGCTCACTTTGTCCTGGAAGGCAGCCGCGAACTCTCGGCCATCCTCGTCGAAGTAGATGAACACGAAGTCCCGATTGTGTTCGCGGCAACGCTCGATGAAGAACGACAGTTTGTCGCGCTGCGCGATACGGTCCAGAAGGTGAACGTAGATTCGACCGATTGCGAGGTCACTGAGCCTGTCAAGGTCGTCGCGGCTGGCGCCCGCCAAGGTTGAAAAAAGAGTGACTGTGTAGCCTTGGTCTAGCGTGTGTCGAAAGAGGTCGAACCAATACGGATTGTGGAGTGGCTCGGTGTAGCCGCTAAAGTCGATGTTACGGGTTGTATCGGCGACGTTCGCCAACATCCGCTCGTAATTCTCGAGGGTCATGTTTAGAGGCCCTTGCCTGGTTCGGTATGCACGTGCGTATGTCCCTTGCGGGCAGTAGCGGCACCCCAGAGCGCATGCGGACGTAAGCGTGAACTCAACGTGCATCCGGTCGACCTCCAGTCTCGCAGGCGGTTCGGCGGGCGGCGCGAAGGAGTCCCGCCGGGTACCAGCGCAGGAGGCTCACTCCGAGCCTTGCGGCCTCCAGACATCTCAATCGCCTGAGCGCTAGACGGAGCGCATCGGCGGCAGGTTCGCCGTAGTACCGGAGTATGTCGGCGAGGCCCTCTTCGTACGCGTCGGCGTATTCCTTCCGGCTGCGTGCGTACTTACGTTGGTTCCGAAGCACGAGCATCGACGCTCCCAGCATGAGCCGGAAGTCTCGCGACATCTGGCCAGGACTCCGCCGGTACTCCAAGACTAGTGTGTGGTGACAGTGGAGAGAGAAGTAGCGTAGCAGTCGGAAGAAGAGGTCCCAGTCCTCGCAGGCTCTGCGGGTCTCATCGAACGCGCCCACCGCGAGCAGCGCCGAGCGACGGAAGAGGCACGCTCCGACGTTCACGATGAAGCAGCCACGGAGCATGGAGGCGAAGTGATCAGGACTCGGACTGCACGCGTGCACATGAAGAAAGTCATTCGGAGAGCCGAACGTGCGCAGGTCGCCACAAACGAAGGCCACGCCAGGGTGGTGCTGGAGCGCCGCAACGCTCACGTTGAGGTGGTGGGGTAGGAGGCGGTCGTCTGCGTCGAGGAAGGTGACATACTCGCCGCGCGCCTCGGACAGCCCACGATTCCGGGCCGAAGCAAGTCCGCGATTCCGCTGCGACACGTACCGGACTGACTCGTCGCTGCAGCGCTGAACGACCGCTTGCGTGTCATCGCGCGAGCCATCGTCAACCACGATGAGCTCGCGGCGCCTGTACGACTGGCTGAGGACGCTACCCATAGACTCGGGGAGGTAGTGCCCATGGTTGTACGTTGGGAGGATGACGCTAACGAGAGGACCCTCCACCGGAACTCCAGATGTGGGACCGCGCCGCCCTGGCGCAGTGTTAAGCCCTACGTCAGCGCTCATCATTCGTCTTCCCCTCAGTGCCTTGGATCCTACGTCCGAAGAGACGAAGAGCGTTGTCGTGGAAGATCGCCTGCAGGCTCCGTTGATCGCGGTCGACGGCCTCGATAATGGCCTCCAGCATCTGGATGTGGAGCAGCGTCGGCACTCGGCTGGTAACCTCCTCCGGGGTTCCTTCATCCCGGCTCCAGTGGTACTCAGGTGCATACAGGCGAGAGCCGAGTCGAGGATGCACGTATGGGGTGGCGCGGATGAGGCTTAACGGTTCGTCGGTGCCGAACAGGATGCGCGTCAGCCCAAATGCCTGCACCGCTGCATGCACCAGATTACGATCTAGAACGAAGGCCGTGTCCATATAGACCGTCGGTAGCTTGGCGATCGCGCGAAACGCAGGGGGGTGCTCGGGCGTTAGAGTGTGACCGCCGTGACCGCCGAGGTGCGCGAGGATGATGGGCAGCAACGGATAGCGGATCGCGACGTCGCGGACTTCCTCAAGACCGTGCGGCAACGACGTGGGCAGGTGTAGGACGATCGGCACGCGGGCGGCCTCGGCTACTCGCAGAACCGCGTCGGGAAACACCTCGCTGACGGTCCGATGGGGCGGATCTACCGAATGCCAGTACATTTTCAGAGCTGTTACCCTAGGATCAGCGAGGAGCCGGTGGACGGCAAATGGCGACGACGCTAGGCCGAAGGCAATAAAGAAGTCTCCAGGCGGCAGTTCGGATTGTAGGTGCTCATTGATCGCGGCATGGCGGTAGCCAGCCACAGCGTGGGCCATCCTGGCGGAACGGAGCTGCTTTCCGCGCCAAAGGACGCGCTTCGCAGCCTCTGCCATCTCAAGAGAGTAGATTGGGAACGTCGAGACTACGTGCCCTAGGAGTTCAGCACTGAGGGCGCGCACGTCCTGGCCACGGGCTACGTGCGTATGCGCGTCAATAATGGTTTGGGGGAGGACGGCCAGCGCAGCCTTCAGCCGCTCGCTCTCCTCGGCGCTGAGCGCTAGGGCAGCTGAGAAGTAGCGGTCGGCTGGGATGTCTTGCCAACGCACATACTCTCTCGTCATATATTCCTTACCGCCGGTCGTGCCAGTACCGCCGCGCGTCTCAGCACAGGCGGACCTCCCGGCGGAGCATCGCCTCTGTCAGGTCTGGAATGCGGCTGAGAACTTCGGCCAACGTCTCCTGAACGACCCCCTCGGTAAGCGCGCCGCCGTCGTGCCACACAATGACCTTCCAAGGGTCCGAAAGCGGCCGTCCTTCCTGGGACATCAGCCAAACATCGATGCGAGCGCCACTGGCGTCATGCAGGCGCTGCGCGATTTCTTTACCCGCGGCCGTGTAGACCTTACCGGGGAAAAACACGGGGTTCTTCCCGCATGCGGCTTCGCCGCTGAAGGGTTGCAACACGGAGATGACGCCGCTCGGACGGTTGCCACGCCCGACCATTCCCTCATCGCCACTTTCGATGCACGATCCGAGAACAGTGAGGTAAAGCGAGCCGCGGTCATAGTCGTCCAGAGTGTTAAGCTGAACGTCGCATCGCAGCTTCGGCACGTATTGCTCGGCCACGGACTCAATGTCGATGCGAACACTCTGTAAGTTCTCTTGGTAGCCACCCATGTCCGCGACGTGCGCGGCGATCTGCGGGACGCAGGCAGTGATACTCACACCGTTTTCGTTGCCGCACGCCATGACCTTGATGTCTGAGCCGAGCCATGGCCGGGCCTCTCGGTAGTGGTCGGAGGTCAGATGCTGCTCGACAGCAAACACCATGCGCTCAATCGGGGTGGGCGGGTACTGGATGCAAATCGTAGCGGTATCGCTGGACAGCATCTGCCGCGTCTGGAATAGGTCGGCTTGCGACCTCGGCGCGAAGTCCACGGCAGGGTAGCCAGCCGTGTTTGCGCTGCTGACGTTGTAGAAAAACGCGAGGTGGCGGTCGGGATTTAGCATCGGTAGCTCTCGCGTCAAGAATGCCGTCGCCCACTCCTGCAGGAGCGACTGCAGCGGGATAGCATCGTTGCCGAACTTTGCCGATGCGCGCCCGTTGAGTTGCACCCTGATAGGCGCCAGCATTTGTCCGCCGCCCAGGCGCGCTTCCGAGGCGCCACCCAGCAGGCCGACTTTGTCGAAGTTGTGGTGAAGGATGCTTCCGAACCGCTCGCGGGTGTACAGGCAGTAGCGGACGGAGAGCTCTTCGGCGAGTCCGTCAGTGAGGGTGTCGGGATGCCCGCGGCCCTTTCGCTCCACCACTTCAAGGGGGGTAGTCATTGGTCGGGTCAGGATGGTCAGCTGCATGGTCGCTCTCCGAATGGAAACCTAGATTAGTTCAGATACGAAGCGCGCGTGCGAATACGCTGGCGCACTGGGCAACAGATTCGATGTCGCCTTCGCCCGCGAGCAGCCTCCGGCAAGCCTCATCCGCCGATGCGGCAGAGAGGTCCGGATTCGACGCTCCGCCTCGGCAGAAGCGGACGACCTCGATCGCCCTCGCGCGGGCCCGCTCTGCCTCTAGGAGGCGCTGGCACTCGTGGAGCCCTCGAGCCGGCGTCATGAACTGGCTCCAATATGCGTGCGCATGGACGATCGCCGCCGCGAAGTCGAGCGCTGGGGCCTGCAGCAGGGCTTCGCGAACCGCGCGCCGGAGGTGGCGGCCGTGCCCGCGGCTGGAGGGAGCGACACCTGACATGCAAATGAGAGTCGCGGTTCTGAGGCGGTCGATCGCGCGCTCGTTCTCGGGCAGCGCCGATTCCGGGAGTGCACCGAGGAAGAGGCTGTACCGAAGACCCGGATTCAACGCGGCGACGATGCGCTCAAGGCCGAAGCTGAAGTCCACAATTGGGAGGTAGCCGCGGACCTCGGGTGCACCCTCGTCGATGAGGATAGCGTCACCGACCTCGGTCCCGTTGACCTCGACGCTAACGCAAGGGCCCGAGAATGGACCGCCGTGCCAGCGCTCGGCCCCGAAAACGACGCTCGTGTCGTTAAGCCTGATCCGGAGCGCGACGAGGAACAAATCCAACCACAGGTCGAGGTGTCGAAGGAATTCCATCAGCGACGAACGCGCATGCTCAGTGCATAGGTTCACGAAAGACGTCGAAGTGGCCTCGCTCACCCCAACCGCCGCCCAGTAATTGAGCCTGATTACTGGCTGAGGCACGAACAGCGGCGTTGCGGGTGGAGCCAGACCCTGCTCAATCCCATCCTCGAACACCTGCAGCCCGGCTCCGACGAACTGGGTAGCGCGGCCACTCGGGTTGGCAAGGTCGCGTCGGTTAGTGGTCAAGAACTGCGCTGCAGTGAAATGCGCGTTCACGGCCTGCCACACTTGCTCCGGGAAACGCGGGCGACGTAAGGCCACCTCCGTCAAGGGCGCCGCACTGGCACAGCCGCGCCGATGGCAGGAGTCCCGCACTGATCGGGCGAGAAAAGACACCCCGCAGCCGCGACACTCACACAAGTGCCAACCGCGCGATTCGAGGTGGAGCGCCACTGTTCGAAAGAAGCCCGGTTGTTGCTGGTTAACCACGCGGCACCGCCTCGGCTAGGATCGCCAACCCACTGTCGAGGAGTTCGTCGGGGATGTCCAGTGCCGGCGAGCAGCGGATCACGCTTCCCAGCTGCGACACGAGGACGCCGGCCTGAGCCATGCGCCGCGCGGTCTGGGCGGCCATCCCAACATCCTCGAGCTCTATGCCGAAGAGCATCCCGTGCCACTCGGCGCGAACAACGGCGGCACACCCAGTTAGGCTGGAGGTCAGCGCAGCCTGCCGCGCAGAGGCTCGTGCCCGTAGGGCAGGGAGGATGCCTGCCGCGACGACGCGGTCGATGGTGTACACAGCGTGGGCGCATGCGATCGGGTTTCCGCCGTAGGTCGTCGTGCCGAGAATGTCGCCAGCGATCGCACGGATCCACGCGGCCACGCCAAAAAACGAGAACGGATAACCGTTGGCCCAGCTCTTGCCGCAAATAATGAGGTCGGGCTCTAGGGAGGGGCCGAGACTGCACCAGTCGCCGCAGCGAATGGACGCAAGCATGTCATCCGCGACGATCGCCAGGCGACCGGCGTGGCGTTCGCGCAGGTCGCATAGTGCATCAAGAAATGCCATCGGCAGTCGGCGGAGCGTCGCGCCCTGTACCCCTTCGAGCCACACGGACACTGGACCCTCCTGAAGGAGGAGCTCGATGGTCTCAATGGCTGCTCTGTCGTCATAAAGCCGGCGGAACGGCAGCTCGGTGCGAACGAAGCAGCCGTCGCTCGCACCCATCAGGGCCTGAGCACCCAGAGTCAACCCGTGGTAGCAGCCCTCGATGGCGACCATCCGCGTGGTTGGACCCAGCGCCGCCCGTACATAGCGAAGGCACGCCTCAACTGCTTCAGTGCCTGAGGATCGGAACTGAAATCCGCTAACAAACGGAAAGAGGTGCTGGAGTCGCCCGACCAGCGCGTCGCGCTGTACGGTCGGGTAGTTACCGGAGTTGACGGCCAGCGTCATTGTGCCGAGGCGGGAGCTGTGGCCGAAGGGAGCATTCAGGCACGCCGACCAGTCGAGGATTCGGCGGCCGTCGGAGGTCAGTAAGAATTGCCCGTCTGCGCCTTTGAAATGGAACGGTGCGACCGTCTCGTCCGTGGGGCTGCCAGCGATATAGGCTGGTGGTCCCTCAGTCCGCGGACTCCGCGATAGAACTGCAGGATGAGAGCCTACGGCGCAATCGACCAGGCTCGCACGCCACGCGTCATATTCCGTTTCAATCCTCCATAGCGGTACCCGCGTATAGCCAGCACTGCAGCTAATAGCCGGCAGCCGCACACTCCCGTTGCTCGCGTATTTGTCGCGGAGTAGAAGCGCCGACAACTCCTCGCCGCTCTCCGGAGTAATGCTGCCAACCATCTCCGCGGGGTCGAACCAGGCAGAGAGGAAGTCGAGGCCTTCGAGGGGTCGCAGGACGCCGATCCGTCGGCCCAGCCACGAGGAGAAAAGGATGCCGAGTGCCACCGCGAATCCGTGAGGCACGGCCTCCCCATCGCGCTCGCGGACGTGGGTCTCAAAGGCGTTGCCGAATGCATGCCCGCACAGCAGTACGCTCGCCGGTCCCTCCTCGAAGCGGTCCTGCTCAAGCAGCTGTAACTTGCGCATCGCTGCCAAAAGCACGGCGTCAATTAGGCTGCCGCGCCCGGCGGAGATGTCGTCGAGCACGCTTCGGATATCTGGGAAGAAGATCGCCAGCTTCGCGATCTCAATCATTCCGGATCGTACGTGCAGATCCGGGAGCGAGTTCAGGAACACCGAGTTCACATAAACGCACTGTGGCGCATGGTACATCCCGATCTGATTCCGAGCTTCCAGATTTACGGCCGTCTTGCCCCCGTAGGCTGCGTCTGCCATCGCGATAACGGTTGTCGGCACGGAGACGTAGCGGATGCCACGGTACATGAGCCCGCAACAGAAGCCCACTAAGTCGAGCAGCGCCCCCCCTCCGATGGCGCAGATCAGGCTGTCCTTGTCGAGCATGTGCTGGTAACGGGTAATAATGCCCATGGCCGTGGAGACGGTCTTCGAGTGCTCGCCTCCGAGGAGCCGCTCGACAAAGGTCGCCGCGGCGAGGCTGGATCCGTCGAAAGGGACGTTGCCATCGACGATGACCCCAAGCGCGGAGTAGTCCAAAGCGCCGAGGAGTTTCCCGATATCTTTGACTGGATCTGTGGAATCACTGATGTAGTGCTTGTCGTCGAAGAAGGTCTTCATTCGAGGATCCTATAGTGCATAGAGTCTTGTTGTACTCCATGACAGCCTCAAGCAATGGAGCCCCGCCGTGCGGTTCCATGGTCGCGATTATTGCAGCAAGGTCCTTGGTTAGGCACCTGCCGCGGAAGCCTCTCTCAGCCGTCACAACCGTGTGAGATGATCCGATTCGGGGGTCAGCGAGCCAAAGGTCAAGGAGATCACTAAAATCCACCTGCAACGCCGACGCGATGTCATAGAACTGATTCACGAAGGCGACCTTGGTGGCGAGAAATGCATTCTCCATGTACTTGCAGAGCTCGGCGGTGCGTGCAGTACTATGAAGGTACTTCAGGTCACTGCCAGCAATCGCGCGATATGCGCTCGTTACCAGATCGCACAGTGCAGCCTCCCCACCAACGATCACAAAGCCGCACGCCCCCTCTTCCCGCCAAGGATGTCCTGGTTGTTCTCCGATGTACTCTGGTGAGAATGAAATCTCTTTACCCGTTTCATACATCAACCGGTCCACGGTGCCCGGCGGAATCGTGGAGCGAATGCACATAGGCCGGACGACCCAGCGTACTGACTCCTCTACGGCAGAAACGTCACACGTTCGGCCATCGGTCCTTGTCGGCGTCGGTAGACAGATGAAGACGAGATCGCACGAGTTTACGCTGTCCTTCTGTTCGGTCGAGCAATAACTCTGTTGGAATTTGTCATAGATGGAGATCTGATGACCTTGAGAAAAGTAGCGGACCAACGCACTTCCAACAACTCCGTGTCCCACTATGCCTATTCTCATGTGAATCCTTCTTGTGCTGATTCCGGTCACCACTTCCGCAAATGCCATCGGAGCGGCGAAAAGAGCCTATCAGATTCGATACGCAAGAAGCTTCGTGATCCGTGCTGCAACGCTACAGATCCACGACCGCAGCAGCATGGGAGAGTTCATGGAGGGCAGATTCTCGGAGTCGTTCTAGCCCCTAAAAGGTGCGGCTGGGGCAAGGGATCTGCGCTCCACTCCTTTGCACCAACAACTGTAGAATCGGCTACGGGAGTACTTGCAGCGCCGCGAGAAGGGGATGGAATATCAGCACGCACAGATCGCAGAGATTTACGACCTCGCTAACCCGCGGGCGCAGGATAGCGACTTCTACCTCTCCCTCGCCGGACTGCGCCCGTGTAGTGTCCTCGATCTGGGTTGCGGTACAGGCACGCTCTGCGGTGCTCTCGCCAAACGTGGTCACCGGGTGACGGGTGTTGATCCGGCAGCGGCGATGCTGGCGGTGGCCAGAAGCAAACCTCACGCAGAACAGGTTGAGTGGGTCGAGTCTTCGGCGCAGAGCTACAAGTCGCAGCGGCGCTTCGACCTGATCGTCATGACCGGACATGCTTTCCAAGTCCTGCTTACCGATGCCGATGCGCTGGCGGCATTGGAGACCATGCGTGGCCATCTCAAGGAACGCGGCAGAATTGCGTTTGAGACTCGCAATCCGCGCGTGGATTGGGTCGGCGAGTGGTCGGGGCGACAGCGTTTGGTCGGCACATTGGCCAGCAGACAACTTCTTGAGACGTTGGAGATCACTGGCCAGGACGGTGAATTCATCTTCTTCCAGACTTCCTACCGCTCTCCGCACGAGACGCTGACCACGAGAAGCACGCTGCGGTTTCCCTCGCGAGAACATGTAGAGGCTCTGATCGCTCGTTCCGGACTGGTGGTCCGTGACCTGTTCGGGGATTGGGGCGCAGGCCTGTTCGAGGCTGCACGCTCGCGAGAAGTCATCTTTATCGCCCAGATCGCCAGGTGAATCGGTCGGCTGTGTCACGTGCTGACCGAATTTTCTGAGCGGAACTCACGGGCCACTAGCTCGTCAGGGCAAGTTGAATCCAGAAATTGGGAACATTGTCTCAGGCGTGCTTACTCCCGTGCTCGCGAAACACTCGAAGTCGTTCTCGCTCATCGACTGCATCTCGGTTGGCGTTGATCGCATGCAGCGCAACTTCGAGCCGATGCGAAAGCAAGTGGAAGCCTGGCAGAAGAGTGAATTGACGGACGTCACCGCCAAGGTGGTCATCTATGAGGCATTCGTCGAGGGCAAACTCGAAGCGCCCAAACACCTTGCTCGGACGGTCCACGACCTTTATTTCGAGCCAAAGTATGAGGAATTCCGGTCGCGAACCATCTGGAGTCTCTCCAACGCGTTCACGTCGGCATTCAAGGAACTGGATCCCATCCC
>Ga0209117_1000906_pt1 | contig 10961 bp, 10 predicted proteins | sample BlaSpr_A8_OM2_M2_FD_187978 | JGI IMG/M metagenome (GOLD analysis project Ga0209117, IMG submission 187978) | Forest soil microbial communities from Thunder Bay, Ontario, Canada - Black Spruce, Ontario site 2_A8_OM2_M2 (SPAdes) (version 2) | ecosystem: Environmental > Terrestrial > Soil > Boreal...
AGCGCCCATGTTCGTCGGCGTGGCGCCAGGAACTTGCCATTCGCCTATAGGAGATTTTGAGATGACGTCTTTGCTCAACTTTCACGCTTTCGCCGCGACGCGCGGCGACGGCCTGCGTCCTGAACTCCGCGCGCTGTTTGAGCGCGTTGCGGCGGCTCCGCGCTCCGAGCTTACTCTCAGAAATGACGGTACGATCCAGTCGGGTCCGGATCCCGTATCAGCGGAGGTTGCGAGGGAGCGAGGAAACGTGTCGCTCTTTCCGCAAGCTTCGGCCCGCGACCCAGGCGAGGGGAACCAGAACCCAGGCACGCCGGCTCGGCCGCTTCGAAAACACACGACATAACGCGCTTTGTACCTCTCGTCTTCACGGTATGGAGCAACATTTTTATCAGTGCGGGCCTACGCTGCGGGGCGCAGCTGCTGGTGCATGGCGGTGCTTTTGTGGCCGGGCTGCTTCCGACTGAGCAGGCAGCATGTCGCGGATCTTGAGGGCGGCATCCTGCAGAAGGTCACAGGCCCGCTTCGGCGCTTCGCCGTCGAAGCGGATCGAAGGTCCGGAGACAACCAGCGCACCATGCAGCATGCCGCGGCCATCCAGCACCGGCACGGCGACCGACATGGTGTGCGGCTCGCGCCCCTGCGCGATGAGATACCCGTCGCGGCGGATCGCATCAAGATCCGGTCCTTTCTTGCCGGAGAAGGCGAGCAGCACCCGCCCGACGACCCCCGATCGGAGCGGCAGGCGCACGCCTTCCTCCATGTGGTGGCGGATGATCGAGTACGAGTTCTCCCGGAAGCGGCAGACGCGCTCCTTGCCCTCGACCACGTAGAAGGAGACGCTCTCGCCGGTTTCTTTGCGGATATGCTCCAGCTGAGGCCGGACTACATCCTCCAGGCGGAAGCTGCGGCGGTAGATCTGGGCGAGCTGCGAAATCTTCGGTCCCAGCCGGTAAACGCTCCCCGGGGCGCGCTCGAGGAATCCGGCCTCCTCCAGGCTGGCGCAAAGGCGCAGTGTTGTGGTCTTGTTTAGGCCGGTTTTCGCCGTCATGTCGCGCAGGCTGATCTCGGTGGCGCCGTCGAGAAACTCGTCGAGCAGCGACAGTGCCTTCATTACGGTGAGTGCGGTCCGCGACATCAAGACTCTCGCAATTCGCGTTCGACGCGTTCGAAACGTATCCACCCGCCTTTGGCGCATCATAGCACGCGTTTCAACATGTGAAATGCGCTGCCATCTATAGCACGAGAGAGAAGAGGACAAGAAATGCTGCTGACCGACGACTTCCAGTTCACTAGCGAGTCGGTCTCGGACGGACATCCGGACAAGGTCTGCGATCAAATCTCGGACGCTATCCTGGACTCATATCTCGCGGCCGATCCACATTCTCGGGTCGCCCCGCGGCATCATCGAGCGACTGGATCTCACTAGGCCGATCTACCGCCCCACCGCTAGCTTCGGCCATTTCGGCCGAACCGGCGGAGAAGCCGGCTCTTTCAACTGGGAACGGCTTGATCTGGTGGACGCGCTGCGCGCCCGCCTCGGCTGAGGAGAGGGCATGCCACAGCGGCTTGACCCGTTGCGGATGCTGAACTAGCGTATCACAATATGAACTAGACTCATACGTCCTATCTGATGGCGACTGTGCTTTGGATGGGTCAAAGCGGCGTTTGCGAACAAGAAGCCTTAAACGGCCGCGATCGCGAAAGCTGGAAGAAAAAGCCGCGGCGAAGCGGCAGGTCATCGAATTAGGGAGGAGCCGTTTATGAGTGTCGCCGCAAGTGTCGCGCCACCACAGTCCTTGGCCGAAGATGAAAACCTGCTGGCGCGGCTCGACCGTGCTCCGGTCACCCGGACCGTCAAGATAATCATCGGCCTGTTGAGTTTGGCCTGGCTGGTCGACGCGTTTGACATCGGAATTATTGGCGCGGCGGTGCTATTCATCAAACCCGTATGGCATTTGACGCCGGACCAAATGGGTCTTTTGGGCAGCTCGGGCACGCTCGGTATCGTCCTCGGGCTGCTGCTAGCCGGCCGCATCTCCGACGCCTATGGGTGTAAGCGGGTCCTCGTGGTCGGGATAACGTTGTTCTCGGTATTCACTGCGGCCAGTGTCCTGGCGAGCAACATCCAGGAGCTCGCAGCACTTCGATTCCTGGCGGGCCTCGGCGAAGGGGCGGTTTTCCCGATTCCCTATTTGCTGATCTCGGAGTTCGTGAATAAGCAGCGACGCGGCGAAGCGGTCGGCTGGGCCAATTTCGTGCTGACCGCTGCCTATATGATCCCCAGTCTGACAGGTGCCCTGATCGTACAGCTCGGCATGGGCGATGCGGCTTGGCGTGTGCTGTTCGCATTGGGTGGTCTTCCCGTGCTTGTGGCGCCGGTCATTGCCTTCCTGCTTCCCGAATCTCCCCGCTTCCTACTGAGGAAAGGCCGGTCGGCAGAGGTTCGCGCGCTGGTCGAGCGGATCGAGGACGACGCCGGCCTGCCGCATGATACGTCGCTGACGAATCCGGCAGCCCTAAGCGTGCTTAGGGCCACCGCCCATCGCGAGCTCGGAATATGGACCCTGCTGAAATCTCCCTACCTTCTGCGTTGCTTCGTGGCGTTCTGTGCGCTTGGCTCGCCGTTCGTCATTTACTATTCGACCGCCATTTACGGCCCGACCATTTTTAATCTGATGGGCGCGAGCTCGTCCAATTCCCTCCTCTACATCGCGGGCCTGCAATTCGTCGCCGGCGTGGGCACGATTGTCGCCAGCATGATGGGGGACCGGTTCGGGCGCCGGCCGACGCTTGTCGGCTGCATGATCGTCGCCGGCCTGGCGCTCTTCCTTCTAGGGCGTGGGCTGCCCACACCTTTCCTGGTGCTGACTGCGGTCACCGCCTGGTTTTTTGGGGTCGGCAACTTCGCCGTGCCAAAGCTCTACATGGCCGAACAATTCCCGGCTCAGCTGCGCGCTACCGGCTCTGCAGTCGGCGAGGTCATCACGCGCGTGCTATTTGGGGTGGTGCTGGCCTATTACATCCCCAGTATGCTCGCGCAATTCGGCGTTCAGTCAGTCTTTGCCGCCCTGTCAGTCACCATGATCGTCCTGGTACTTCCTGTCCTGTTCTTCGGTATCGAGACGGCGGGCAAGAGCATCGAGGAGACCGGGACCGATCTGTCGAGCACGGGCTTGGCCCCGAGCTCCACGACGGACTCGATTGCCGACCGCAGAGGGGTGAGCGGCTGACGCGGACACCCTGCTTCCAAGTGACGCCAGCCGCGGCAAGTTGCCGGGCTGGCAATACGTCCGCCAGCACCCGGCAGGATGCCCCGGGCGCCTGTCCGACCAAGTGAGTTGCACATGACCAACCCTCGCATCCCCTTCCAACTCTCAAGCACGCGTCGACGCTTGGCAGCCCCGGCAGGGAAGCCGCTGATCGTGCAGTTAGTCGTCAATGTCGAGCACTGGCCCTTCGACCAGCCGATGCCCCGCCAAACGCTTACTCCGGCCGCGGGAGCAAAGCCCAAGCCCGACGTGCCGAACTGGAGCTGGGCAGAATACGGCATGCGCTGCGGCCTACCGCGGTTGATCGAGTTGTTCAACCGGCTGGACGTGCCCGCCGCGACCACGATCAATGCCAGCGTCATCGACGCATACCCCGCTCTCGCCGAGGCGATCCTCAAGGCCGGCTGGGAGTTCATGGGCCATGGATGGACCCAGCGCAGCCTCCAGCAGGAGCAGGACGAGGTGGCGGTCATCCGCCGCTGCGTCGAGCGCCTCTCGAGCTTCGTCGGACGCGCACCGCGCGGCTGGCTTGGCGCCGGCCTGCATGAGACCGAGCATACGCCTGAACATCTCAAGGAGGCCGGAATCGAATATGTCTCCGACTGGGTTCTCGATGATCTTCCGTGCTGGATGACGACCGCGAAGGGGCCCCTCATCGCCATGCCCTATTCGGTCGAGCTCAACGACACCGTCATCTATGCGATCGAGAAGCATCCCGGAGACGAGATTTTTCGCCGGGTCGTCGACACCGTCGCCACCTTCGAGCGCGAACTTGGGCAGAACCCGCGGGTAATGACCATCGCACTGCATCCCTACGCCATCGGCGTGCCGCACCGGCTGCCGCATCTGGAGCGCGCGTTGCAGATGCTCAAGGCGCGCGACGACACAGTATTCATGACGGGCTCGGCGATCGCCGACTGGTTCGTCGTGGCAGACCGCGCGGCAAGCTGAGTGATCGCGAAAGAACGGTGATGCCCTCGCGACGCCGGACCGCTTCAGGCCGGGGCCATGAACCGAACGAGGCAAAGGCTAACGATAAGAAGAAATGATAGCGACAATGTCACGGCCGCAGTAACTCTTGCTCCGACACGGCTGACCACCCGCAGGTCGACCCCGAGCCCGAGTGCCGCCATCGAGAGAATGGTCAGGATACTTGCCGTCTTCTGCAGCGGAAAAATCGCAACATCGGGGACCAATGACAGCGAACGGAATCCCGCCAGCAAGAAGAAACCTGCAATGAACCACGGCAAAGCCTCAAAGATACGGCTCCTCTCCGGACGGCTCGAGGGTCCCCGGCTTCGAAGGTCTCGTGCGAATACCGCGATGCAGGCGACCACTGGGCCGAGCATCATGACTCTTACCAATTTCACCATGGTACCAATTTGCGTGCTCACCAGGCCTGCCGGCATTGTCGCAGCAAGCACTTGCGGCACCGCATAGACGGTCATTCCTGCCAGGATTCCGTACTGCGTCTCCGACATTTGAAAAAGTGGTATGAGAAGCGGCAATCCCAAGACGATGATTACGCCGAGGACTGCGGTAAAAGAAATTGAGGAGGCTACATCATCGGTGCTTGCTCCGATAACGGGAGCCACCGCAGCAATAGCCGAATTGCCGCATATCGAGTTGCCACAGGCGATCAGGATCGAAAGGCGAATCGAAAGACCGAGAGATCGGCTGATGCCGTAGCTAACCGCGATGGTCAGAATGACGACGGTGACGATCGCGCCCAACAGCATAAAACCCGACGCTGCGATCGCGGCGAGCGTGACCGAAGCTCCAAGCAACGCTACGGCAACTTCCAGCAATTGCTTCGCGCTAAAAGCGATCCCCCCAAGCCAGCGGGGCCCGGGCTTCCAAACCGTGCGGATTGCCGTTCCGAGCAAAATGGCGAGGACAATAGCTTCGACGTACGGATGCCCGGCCGTCCTTTCTTGGAGCGCCTGAATTGTTATCGCGACCGCCGCGACGAGCGTGCAAAGCGCTATTCCCGGAATTAGGGCGGCAACTCGCGCGGACACAGCAGCGTAGAGACGTGGCTTGTTTGGGAGGCCGAGCGGATTTGACACGCAATGTCCTTTGATGAAAGGAAGTTATGCGCTACCGCATCAAAAATAGAAAATATCAATTCCGACTACCCCAATAGAGAGAGGTTATGTCCCTCAACCTCCATCTGCTTCGCCTGTTCGCCACCGTCGTCCGATATGGAAGCTTTTCGCAGGCCGCCGAAATTCTCAATATCAGCCAGCCCGCGATTTCAAAAGGCGTGCGGGACTTTGAGCTTCAGGTTGGCTGCCGCTTGCTCAATCGTTCTCCAAAAGGGGTCGTGCCCACGCCGGAAGGGCTTGCGCTGTCACGACATGCGGAAGCGCTATTTGCAGTGGAGCGCGCCGCCGAGGAGGAACTTTCCGCATTACGTGGCCTGCACAATGGCTCGCTCAGGATAGGCGCGAGCACGACGATCGCGACATACATGATCGCCGGCTATCTCGGGGCATTTCACCGCGCTCATCCAGGCGTCGATCTCCACCTTGTCAGCGCCAACACCCGCGACATCGCCGACCAAATGGTCAAGCAAGATATCGACATCGGTTTGGTGGAAGGGCCAATCGAGGATCGGAATCTGATTGCCAAACCCTGGCGCACGGATGTCATGAAACTGATTGCCGCTCACGACCATGCATTTGCGGCAGCGGTTGAACCGATAGATCCCAAGCGGATAGAAAACGAGATTTTTATCGTGCGCGAGCCGGGTTCAGGAACGCGAGAGGTAGTCGCACAAGCGCTCGCTTCCCATGGCATCGAACCGGCCCGTACTCTGGAAATAGGCAGCACTGCGGCGATCAAACAGGTAGTTGCCGCCGGACTAGGCGTATCCATCGTCTCGGCTGTGTCGGTAAGGGATCAGGTAAAACTCAAACGCTTGAAAATCGTCGCGATGCGCGACGTGACAATTAAGCGCCAGTTGTGGCAACTGGAACTGCCCGGTCGCGTCGCGATGCCTGCGGCCCGCGCCTTCGAGAAGATGCTCGCGGATCATAAAACTTTTGCAGATGAAAAATCTGACTAGAATCTACCGCGTAATCCCGGAACTGGCCCGCTGTACGTCGACAAAATGAAGCGGAAAATTCGACGAAAAATATGCGATCCGAGAGGCGACGATAAGAATTACCAGCAGCCAGAAAACACCCTGACCGATGCGGCTCAGAAGTATCGAGACCGCCTTTGGCGGTTGTTCTTCACCGCGTGCATTGGCGGGCAAGACCGAGCCATAAGGGTCAAACTTTTCAATCGACATCTTAAGCTCCGGCATCGTGCCTGCTCGACTATGTCGTAAAATCCGCCGCTAAAACAATAGTTGGAACTTTCAATGTTTTGGCTCGTAGAACGTGTTTCTCCTCTTAATTAACGCGGCAGCAGGTGTTCTCGTTTTTGCAGGAATTTTTGTCCTTGCGAGAATAAGATCGAGAATAAAATAATGCGTCAGCGGGTTGCCCAGGGGGCGAGCGGTGCCGGGAGGAGATGATCGTCACCCGCCCATGTGCCAGCCGCCGTTGAGGTGCAGGACCTGACCGGTGACGAACCGGCCGCTTGGCCCCACCAGATAGCGCACGGCGCCTGCCACTTCCTGTGGCGTGCCCGGCCGGCCGAGCGGTACGGGCCGGTCCCTGAAATGCCGCGGCACAGCGTCCTGCCGCTCGGTTCCGATATAGCCGGGCGACACGCAATTGACTGTGATTCCGTCCGGCGCCCATTCGGTCGCGAGCGCCCGCGTTAGTCCCACGACGCCGGCTTTGGCGGCTGATACATGGGTGCGGCCGGCGATGCCCGTGTGGGCCGCCACCCCGCCCAGGGTAATGAAGGCGCCGCCGCCGCTGCGGCGCAGATGGGGTCCGGCCGCCTGCGCGCAGAAGAACGTGGCGTCGAGGATGCTCGATACCACGCGCCGCCATTCCTCGGCGCCGATGGACTCGATCGGACCGTCTGACCGGAGCGCCGCGTTGGCGATCGCCATGTCGAGCCGGCCGAAGGTACCGACACATGCGTCAACGACCCGTGCAGCTTCGCCCGGCTCGCCAAGGTCGGCGAGCGCGACCTCGGCCCGGCCGCCATTCGCCCGGATGAGGCTGCAGGTCTGCTCGGCGTCCTGTCGGGACGTGCGCACCGCAACCAGGACGGCGGCGCCCGCCTCGGCGAGTTCGATCGCGATCGCACGACCAATGTTGCGTGCGGCCCCGGTCACGAGCGCGACCTTGCCGGCAAGCTCCCGCATGCCAGGCTGAGGGGAGGGGGGAAGCGTCATCGCTCGATCTCCCCGGTCGCGAGATCATGAGCGCTACGGCGCGGACGATGCAACAGCATGGACGGTCCTCCCTTGCAGCGCTCATCCAATTCAGTCGATCGGGAAAACACCAAAGACCGCTCCTGTCATTGGATGTGGCGAAACCATATTGCCAAGGCTAACGGTGCGTAGTAGTAATAGCAACAACTAAGGTGCGGAATCTCTGGAGGCAACGTGGCGCCCATACGGCGGATCGAGGTAAGGCGGCTCCGGATGCCGCTCGTCAAACCCTACCGGTTGTCTTACCGGACCTTCGAGGAGTTCGAGCCCTTCGTGGTGCTGGTGGAGGGCGCCGATGGCACCATAGGCTTCGGCGATTCGCATATTTCGCCGGGGTCTAGCAGCGAAACCCGTGAGGGCGGCTGGGCCTTTATCGCCAACCACGCGCCCCGGATGATCGGGCTCCCGCCTGCGGACGCCAAAGCGCTCGTGCTGCGGGACTTCTCCCAGAGCAAGGCCGCCACCACCGCGCTCGTTTCGGCTGTCGAAGTGTTCGAGGGCCTTGCGCTGCTCGAGATTCCCAAAGCGACCACGCTGCCGCTGCTCGCGCCCGTTGGATCGCTGACCGAGGCGGAGATCGCAGCCGAGGTCGAGACGCTGCTGGCCGAGGGGTTCCGGACCTTCAAGGTGAAAGTCGGCAAGGATGTCGAGGCGGATCTTGCCCGCGTGGCGGTGATCCAGCGCTGCGTCCGAGGACGGGCGACGCTACGGCTCGACGCCAACCGGGCTTTTTCGCAGGCGCAGGGCATTGCCTTCGCCTCGCGTCTCGACGCACAGGGGATCGAGCTCTTCGAGCAGCCCTGCGGGGCCGAGGAATGGGAAGCCAACGGCGCGGTGGCAGCCGCCTCGACCGTGCCGCTGATGCTCGACGAGCCGATCTGCACGCTAGAGGATATTGCGCGGGCCGGCGACATGGCGCGGGTCGGCTTCTGCAAGCTGAAGCTCAAGCGGTTCGGTAGTCTCGAGCGGCTCAAGGAGGGGCTCGATGCAGTGCGGGCGCACGGCATGGAGCCGGTTCTGGGCGACGGGCTCGGCAGCGAGATCCAAGGCTGGCTCGAAGCCGCAGTTGCTCTTATGACCATCACCAATGCGGGCGAGTTTAACGGCTTCCTGAAACCGCAGGACCGCCTGTTCGAGAATCCCATTGCCTTCGCGGACGGCGCAATCCGGCTGCCGGCGAACTACCGGCCGCGACTCGATGCAGCGGCGCTCGAACGCTTCACGGTCGACCTCATGAAATTCGGCACCTGAGACACAAGGATCACTGATGGCACATGAAGAGGCACTTGCGGCGCTTGACCGGCGCCGCGCTGAGGCGAGCCGCATGGGCGGCCCCGACAAGTTGGCCAAACGCAACGCGCAAGGACAGCTGAGCGCGCAGCAGCGGCTCGATGCACTCGTCGACCCCGGAAGCTTCCTCGAAGTCGGCCTGCTCGGCGCATCGAGCTACGATGCAGAGGCCGCCTCGACGCCGCGCGACGGCAAGATCACCGGCTTCGGCCGCATCGATGGGCGCGACGTCGGCGTGGTCGTCAACGATTTTACGGTCAAGGGCGCCTCCACGGGTGCCACCAATTCCAAGAAGATGGGCTACATCCGCAAGACCTGCACCGAGAACGGCATGCCCTTCGTGCATGTCGGCGAATCCACCGGCGCCCGTCTGCCCGACGCGATGGGCTCCAAGGGCATGGGCACGATGCTCGGAAACGACACGACCCAGTTTCGGCGCATGCGCGACACGCCCTGGGCCGCGGCCGCCCTCGGCACCTCCTTCGGATCGTCGGCGTGGCTTTGCTGCTGCTCCGACTTCTCGGTGATGAAGAAGGGCTCGATCATGTCGGTGTCGAGCCCGCGGCTCGTCTCCATGGCGATCGGCGAGCAGGTCGATCTCGAGGCGCTCGGGGGCTGGCGTCTGCATGCCGAGCAGACAGGATTGATCGACCACTTCGTCGATACCGATGAGCAGGCGATGGCGGCGCTCCGCACCTTCCTGTCGTACCTGCCGAGCCACAACGGCGAGGTTGCGCCCAACGTGCCCGTGACCGAGGGGTCGGGGGAGGACCAGGAGCGCATCCTCGCGCTGCTGCCGGAGAAGCGCACACAAGTCTACAACATGAAGGCGATTATCGAGGTGATCGTCGATCGCGGTTCCTATTTCGAGATCAAGCCGCGCTTCGGCCGTCCGGCGACGGTTGGGCTTGCGCGCCTTGGCGGCATGTCCGTTGGCATCATCGCCAACAACCCGCAGGTCGGAGGCGGGGCGCTCTCCGCCGAAGCCTGCCGCAAGATCATCGATTTCACCGTGCTGTGCGACAGCTTCAACATTCCCATCGTGCGCCTGATTGACACGCCTGGTTTCGTGGTGGGCCTCGATGCCGAACGCCGCGGTGCGCCGGGTCACATCATGAACTTCATGAATGCGACCTGCCTGACCACGGTGCCGCAGATCACGGTGATCTGCCGCAAGGCCTATGGCCGTGCCTACGTGGCGATGGGTGGAGGCGCCCACAACGACGCCATGCTGGCCTGGCCGGGTGCCGAGGTCAGCTTCATGGATCCGGTATTTGCGACCAGCATCGTCAAGAACAAGTCGCCAGGCGACGACGGATTCGAGGACGCGCTGGCCGACATTCAGAAGGATCTCGAGATTTGGGACATGGCGCGCATCTTCTCCGCCCAGGACGTGATCAAGCCGCAGGAAACCCGTGCGACCATGATCCGCCTGTTCGACATCCATCGCCGGCGACGATCCGGCGGCATTGGCCAGCACCTGATGCGCACCTGGCCGACGAGCTACTGACGACCGCACCTTTACAGGAGTTTTCATGAACCCGCAGTCCAGCGAGGCCCGCGCCGCGGACGCCTTGATCGCCGACGCAATGGCGCATGGGCGCTCCGCCCTCGACGAGAAGGCAGGCAAGACGCTGCTCGCCGCCTACGGCATCCGGACGCCGCGCTCGGCGCTGGCGACCGGCGCCGCCGATGCGGAATGCCGGGCCGCCGCCCTCACTCCGCCGTTTGTCGTCAAGGTGGTTTCCCCTGACATCCTGCACAAATCGGATGCGGGAGGCGTCGCGCTGGGGCTTCGGGACGCTGGGGAAGTGCGCGCCGCGGTCGAGGCGATGGCGATAAAGCCCGGCATCGCCAAGGCTCGCGTGGAGGGATGGCTGGTCGAGGAGATGATCCCGTCCGGCCGCGAGGTCGTGGTTGGCGGCCTGCGCGACCCCCAGTTCGGACCGATGATCATGGTCGGCCTGGGCGGCATTCTGGTTGAGGTGCTGAAGGACGTTGCCTTCCGCATCTGCCCGATCGACGCGGCGGAGGCTCGCGCGATGCTCGGCGAACTCAAA